>Ga0172372_10012984_pt1 | contig 10380 bp, 10 predicted proteins | sample LakKiv5m_2_FD_114544 | JGI IMG/M metagenome (GOLD analysis project Ga0172372, IMG submission 114544) | Freshwater microbial communities from Kabuno Bay, South-Kivu, Congo - kab_092012_9.5m | ecosystem: Environmental > Aquatic > Freshwater > Lake | place: Democratic Republic of the Congo... | reverse complement strand
GTCCACGGCGTGGTGGTCCAGGCAAGGAAATAAGATTTATCGAAGTCCTTTATCTTAAACTTGGTGTAAACAGAAAGGTCTTTAACATCCGCATAGCCCTGAGCTAGTTCGTGCGATGAAAGAGCTGTGCCGCAGCGCGGACACCATGGAAGAACTTTGTAGTCCTTATAGAGAAGCCCCCTGTTTTCGACATGAGCAAGCACGCCCCAGAGAGCTTCGATGTATGAATTGTGGTAAGTGACATAAGCATTAGGGATATCCACCCAATAACCCATGCGATCAGTGAACTGAATCCATTCATCGACATATTTCCAGACGCTTCTCTTGCATTCCTCATTAAATTTGGCGATGCCGTATTCATCAATTTCTTTTTTTGATTTGAGTCCGAGCTGCTTTTCTACTTCAAGCTCCACCGGCAGGCCGTGGGTATCCCAGCCACCTTTTCTACCCACATGAAAACCGCGCATTGTTCTGTAGCGCGGAACAGCATCCTTGAAAGAGCGAGCTTCGATGTGATGGATCCCCGGACGGCCATTTGCGGTCGGTGGACCCTCAAAGAAAACAAACTCCCCTTCTGGAGACTCTTTCTCAAGCGTCTTTTCAAAGACTTTATTTTCCTTCCAGAATTGAAGAATTCTCTCTTCTCTCAAGGCTCTCTCTGATTTCTCTCTGTTTGTGTTTTCCATGTGTTTATAAAATTAAAAGCTCGTCCTTATGCAGAAGTGTTCTGCGCAAGGACGAGCTTTCATTCCACTCCGCATAGCGGACGGATGTACCCGTGGTACCACCTTGTTTACCCGAACATTTGCTTCGCAAATGTTTTAAGGTCTCATTATCGGACAAACAACCCGATGCTCATCCTAGCTTTAACGGGCTTACCCGCCGGGTTCTACGTGCCTTCGGCTCAGCCTTTTAAGGCTACCCTGGACATTTCTTCCCGGTGCTTGTCTGCCTTCGGCAGACGCGGAGTTGATTAGGCTCCTTCCGCTTTGCGGCCATATTATCACATTCTTTCAGGTGCTGGAATACCCAAAACGGTCAAGCCGTTTTTCATAACGGTTTTGAACGCCTCAACAATGGCAAGTCGGTAAGCGGACTCAGGACCCTCTTCGCCTGTTCCGAGCTTGGTCGAGGAAAGAACTGGCTCATGAGCATAAAAATTATTAAAGGATGCAGCAAGTTCTGTAAGATACGTCACGATAAAGTTCGGTGCATATTCTTTTCCTGCTCTTTCTACAATTTCTGGAAATCTATAAAGCAATTTTTCGATTTCATGATTGTTTTTCCTCTCTCCTCTGGCATCTCCCCTCTTTCCCGCCTTCTCTAGAATAGAATTCGCTCTTGCATGTGCGTATTGAAGATACACACCGGAATCTCCTTCGATAGAAACAGATTTCTCGAAGTCAAAAATAATATCCTGCCCAATAGACTGACGTAGAATCATGTACTTGATCGCGCCGATAGCTACACCTTCATGACCCTTCACCCTTTCTTTGACTTCTTCGATCAAAGACTCTGCACCAATCACTTCACCAGTTCTTGATGACATCTTGCCGCTCGGAAGCTTAAGCATTCCGTGTGAGAGATGTTTAATTCTGCCTTTTAATGGAGGTAAAACTTCGCCGATAGCCGCTTGGGTAACGTTGAAAAACGCATCCTGTTCATTTGCAGTAATTGTAATGGAGAGGTCAAATGGAAATTTCTCAGATTTTATTTTAGCTAGCCCAACTTCTTTAGATTCATAAGTGGGTAAACCTTGAGAATTTAGAAACACCCTGGTGTGAAGGCCGACTTTCTCGCCTTTATAAACCACCGCGCCATCAGACTCCTCGAAAACCTCTCCAATTTTTTCCTGAACAATCTTCTTTCCGATTTCCCCAGCTTCGCTTTCAAAAAAATGAAAATCAAATTCACTCCCGAGAATTTTATATATTCTTTCGAATTGATTTAGGCTCTCTGTCCTTCCTTTGTCATAAGCTTCATTTACTGAAGCGTCGCTTCTTTCATAAATCTTCTTATTAATCTCAATGATTTCTTGCTTCGCATTTTCATCCTCGTCGAATGCCTTATTGCCTTCTGCATAAGCGTTTTCTTTGCCATTCAAAATCCCCCACACAGCCTTAGCGGCATGAAGCCCAACGTCGCCGTGATAACTCGCAACTTTTACTTCTGCACCATTCCATTTCACTATTCGAGAAATTGCTTCACCGATAGCATTATTCATCATGTGCCCAATGTGAAGCGCTTTGAATGGATTTGGTTGTGTATGCTCAACCATCACCTTGAATCCCTTGGCATGCTCGATCTTGCCGAAAGATTCTCCTGAAGAAATTATTTCTCCAAGACTCTTTTTGAAAAACTCCTTCGAAAGATAGAAATTAATGAAGCCAGGACCAGCCGTCTCCACCCTCTCCACTTCAGCCGGTTTATGTGAGTTGATATAAGCAAAAATTTCATCCTTCTTATCTCGATACTTAATTGCGGCATTCGTAGAAAAATCGCCCATCTTGAGATCCGCGGGGTGCTCCAAGCTAAAAACCGCATCGGCTACGCCCGCAGAATCGAGAGCTTGTTTGATTAAATTGCCAATTTTATCTCTTATCGCCATCACCTTTGAGCGTTTTCCTCTTCTTTCTAGACTGTAGCTTTTCTATATTTAGTCTGGCAACATCGCTTAGCTTGAAGCCAAGATCTTTAGACAAAGCAGCAAGATACCAGAGCACATCACCTAATTCGTCTTTGAGAGCAAGCTTTCTCTCCTTGCTCATCTGCTCACCACCATCATCACCACGAAGCCATTTCTTAATCTTACCCATAACTTCACCGGCTTCATTGCCAAGACCTAATGCAGGATAAACAACTTTGTACTTGGATGGAAAAAGAGCTGTTTTCAGAGCTTTTTTCTGGTATTCGTCCAGTTTCATTAATTTAATAATAGCCTTTATTCATGGTTATTAAAAGTTTAGGGCCGCCTCTCACTAGGCGACCCCTTTGAATCAAAGGACTTTTCTTTCCTTCAGCAAATTCACCACTTCAAGATGAATTTCCTGGGGCGAGCGCAGTATTCCATCTCGAAGGCAGTGAATGTGAAGCCATTCCTCAGGGAATGTTGCCACAAGCCAGCGGGCACTCTCGTATGAGTCGCGCATGTACCTCTCGTCACTCTCCACCATATCCCGCTTTCTCTTGCTCATGAGTTCGGCGGAAACGGCTGGCGGAACATCAAGATAAATCATGAAGTCCGGCCGCGGAACACCGAAGGTTTCGTATTCCAGACGGTAGAGATCTCTCAGGAACTCGCGTCTCTCGGCTTCATTCTTGATCTTGCCACCCTGATGAATTTGGTTTGCGCTCACGTAGCGATCCAGAATGATCGAAGTGCCATTGGCCAAAATTTCATTCATAACTCTCTTCATCGCCCACCGGTCGTAAGCGTAAATAGTCGACGCCGCGAGCGGCGGCAGATTCAAGAAGTCGCCGTACTCTCCATCAAGCGCTTTCCTGATACCCTGCCCAAAGGGTGTGCCCGTATACTGCGGGAAATCCATTGATGTGGCTCTGTTGCCCTCTCTCAGAAGCCTTTCGAGCAAGAGTTTGGTTTGCGTCTGTTTGCCGGAACCGTCACCGCCGTCGAAACCGAAAAGTCTGCCCTTTGCCATAAAAACCTCCTTGCCCAAAGCCTGAAAAAATAGTACTTCTATAAATTAAACCCGTCAATTGACAAACCCTTTCCAAGAGGTAGAAATGGGATCAGAAATCTCGTACACCAGGATGAGGAGAAACATGAGGCTTGAAAACTTATGGCGTTCCGTCAGGGAACGCTTCGACAAGCTGCTTGAGTATGACCCGTCACCGCCGGCGGTGACCGAAAAGGACTCGATCAGGATCATAGTCCACGACGGTCTACCCCCGGAAGCCAATGCTATGGCCATGGCCATGTACTCGCGCGACCCGCGCAGCTTTCTGGTTCACCTCAAGGTGGTTATCCAGAAGGGATGGAAAAAGTTCATGTCGCAGTACTATGTGGGCTATGGACACAAATCCATTGGCGACTGCGGCACAACAAACATCTGCGCCGAGAACGTGAGCATGCTCGACGCTAAGTCGATTCAGGCAAACGAGCTCTACAACGGCCAGGAAGCGAGCACTCGTTACTTGGACATGAGCGGACAGAGAATAATGAATCCGCTTGGAACAGAAACCGGGAAGGCCATCCAAGACCGCTGGATGTCCTTCTATGCCCTGGCACTCGAAGGGCTCATACCCTACCTCAAAAACCTTTACCCAAGGCATGAGGAAGAGGATAAGACCACCTACGAGAAGGCGATCAAGGCCAGAGCATTTGACATAGCCAGAGCTTTCCTGCCTGCCGGCTGCACGACCTATGTCGGCTGGCACAGCACCCTGCGCCAGGCGTGGGACCACATCATGGAGATGCGCTACCACCCTCTAGCGGAAATGAGACGGACCGCAGCCTTGATGCTTGATGCTTTGAAGGCAAAATATCCGTCAAGTTTTCGTTTCGATCTAAGCCCGGAACAACTCCAGTACCTTCGGACCATGGGTTCCTACTCTTACGCTGAATTCAAAAACCACCCCGAATTCGGCTACAGAAGCCAGATGGACATCGAGGAAATGATGAAGCACCCGGGTGCAATGTGCTTAATCATGAAACGGCCAAAGAAAGCCGAGTTGCCCGACTGGTTTAAATCTTTTGGGCTCATTGTGTTCGACTTTCTTCTGGACTTCGGCTCGTTTAGAGACATGCAAAGGCAGCGCAGCGCCACTCAGTTTATGCCGCTACTCACACTCGACTACGGCATGCATCAGTGGTATCTCGCCAACCTTCCGCCAGAGCTTCTCCATGAGGCGCGAGCTCTTCTTATCATCCAGGAGAGTGAGATTCGCAAGATTGAGAATCCGCTCATCCGACAGTATTACATCGCCATGGGTTACCGGGTCGCCTGCAGAATGGCAGCCGGGCTTCCCTCAGCGGTCTACATCGCGGAACTGCGGTCGATGCAGACCGTGCATCCGACCCTTAGACCCGTAGCCCAACAAATGGGAGCGGTGCTTACGAAACTTGTTCCGTGCATAAAACTCTACTGCGACATGGAACCCGACCGCTGGTCCATTAAGCGTGGTAGCCAAGACATTGTTCGGAAGGTTTGATTCAGGTGCGGGCAGTCCCAAAGGGACTGCCCGCTATTTGTTTGTTTAAATAAAATTGCTATGTAAGATAAGTGCAGACTCTGACGGAAAGGTGGAAGAACATGGCTTTAAGCGACCGCAAAATCCTCGAATACATCGAGGATGGTAGTATCTTGATCGATCCCTTTCGGCGAGATCATCTTGCCACCTCAAGCTACGACGTCTCCCTCGGCGAATGGTTTTTCCGGGAACAGCCGTCGAAGTACAATCACTTCCTTTACAACATTTGGAGCGAGGCGCACATGCGGCATGTTTGGGGCGCTGACAAACCCGAGCATGCCGTCCCGGCTTTCGAAGCATTCCAGAAGTATCGCTTCGATTGGGATGGCATTGCGCCGGACGATCAGGTCATCCTTCTGGCACCAGGCGAAACAATTCTGGCGCACACTCAGGAATTCATCGGTGGCCGCAACCATGTTACCACTATGATGAAAGCGCGCTCTTCACTGGGGCGAAGCTTTATCGAAATCTGCAAATGCGCCGGTTGGGGCGACGTTGGTTACGTCAACCGCTGGACGATGGAGATTACCAACAATTCCGGGCGCTATCACATCCCCCTGGTCGTTGGTCGACGCATCGCTCAGATTGTTTTCTTTGAAACCGGGGCGATTCTCTCTTCCGACTACCCAGTGTCCGGCAAGTACCAGAGATCTGAGGACATCGAGGAAATCAAGCGGAGCTGGCATCCGGAGATGATGCTCCCCCGCCTGTACAAGGATCGGGAAATAGCCCAAAAGGCTTTTCCTGAAAGTTGATAAACGTTACACCGCCGCTCACACATGAGCGGCGGTGCTTTAAATTATTTAATTTATGTAAGTCAAAGATTATTTGACATCTACTCACACATAATTTTCTGTTGAAAATTTGTGCGGAGCCGCCTCGCGCCGTCGCGCTGCGGCTGGTTGACGCTATTTAACGTCAACCCAAGCATAATCCCGTACTCGGGATTTGTCTGGACACACCTCGGCCACCTTCGCGGCCTCCGGTTCGTAGGTGTCAAAGATTATTTGACGTCCACGCCCATATTTCTAGCGGTGCCGGCAATGGTCTTCATTGCAGCATCGAGGTCGGTGGTGTTGAGGTCGGGCATTTTCTTCTCTGCAATTTCCTTGATCTGTGCCATGGAGAGTTTGCCGATCTTAGAAGTATTCGGGGCGCCAGAGCCCTTCTCCTTGCCGATAGCTTTAAGAATAAGTGCAGAAGCCGGCTCGACCTTGTAGGCCATCTTGTAAGAACGATCATCATAGACCTCCACCACCGTCGGTACGGTCTCGCCGCGCCGATCCTTGGTCTCGTCGTTGAAACGCTTAACAAAATCTCCGATGGGTATGCCGGCAGAACCAAGAACCGGGCCAAGCTGCTGGCCAGGAACAGCTGCGCCGCCTGGGATTTGAAGCTTTAGAATTTTGACTACTTTCTTTGCCATAAGTGGACCTAGATTACGCTAAACTTTCTTGACTTGCAAGAAATCAAGCTCGACCGGAGTCTCCCTGCCGAACATGTTGACCAGCACCTTCACCTTGCCTCTCTCTTCATCAATATCAGAAACCTTGCCTTCAAGTTCCTTGAAGGGACCGTCGGTGATTAATACGGCGTCATTTTCCTGAAGATTAATGGCATGGGTGACCTTGTCAGCGTTCATGCGGGCAAAAAGCGCTTCCACTTCTTTCTTCTCAAGAGGCACCGGATGAACACCAGAACCGACGAAGCCGGTGACACGGGGGGTATTCCTGACCACAAACCAGGAGTCATCCGTCACGATCATGTCCACAAGAATATAGCCGGGGTAGATTTTCTCTTCCTCTTCCACTCTTTTACCACCCTTAACCTTAACTTTTTTCTCAGTGGGCACTATGACATTAAATATTTTATCCTCCATGCCCAAAGACTCGATTCTCTGTTTGAGATTTCTCATCACGGCATTTTCATAGCCTGCATAGGTGTGGACCACGTACCAACTTCTTTCGCCTGTGGATTGCTGCTTGCTCATTTTTTTAGATGATGAATTTGTCCAGAATAAGAGTGAAGAGATAATCGAAAAAGCCGAGGAAGACAGCGGTGACCAGAGAGACTAGAATCACCACCGCGGTCAAGACGGTCGTCTGGTGCCTGGTTGGCCAGGACACGTGAGTGAGTTCGGCTCTGGTATCTTTTACGTAATTGATGAATCTATTCATTCTCAATAGAAATTATTTTATCTAAGCCCGACCAGATTACACCCTAAACGCTACTGTTTTCGTTCGGGGTATAAAAAAACACCGCGGGGGTGCATTTGTAATCTTATCACGAATGCACGCTTAAATCAATACCGGGGGCTTCCTACCTCATCTCGTAAGTGATATGCACCAGAACCTCTACCTTATTTTCACCGGTCGGGATGGTCAGAGCATTGGTCGCTCCAGCATCTCCGCCCATGCCGAGAGCTTCGCGATAAAGAAGGGTGGGGCCATTATTGCTGGAATCACTGAAGCTGATGATCCGGCCAAGCCTGACACCAAGGTCTTTAGCGAGGACTTCCGCCCTATTTTTTGCCTCAGCGATAGCCGCTTCCCTAGCTTGCCCGATGAGAACCTCTGGGTCATCAATGGTAAACGATACTGAGGATAAGTTGCTGGCGCCTCTCTCCCCTGCTAGCGACAAGGCGTCGCCGGCCATCTCGGTATCTCTAACTTTTACGGAAACTGTGTGGTTGGCGGTGTAGCCTTCCTGAATCTGCTTAGTAGGAGGGCAGTAAGACGGTAGGCAGGGCTGAGAGGTGTAGGAGTACTTTGGGTAAACTGAGTAATCCAGAGTCTTAACATCCTTTTCCTCAACCCCGAGAGAATTCATGGCCGCAAGAACCGAATTCATGTCTTGTTTCACTTTATCCTGCGCCTCCTTGACTGTTTTCGCATCAGCGCTCACCGCAAAGGAAAAAGTAGCAATATCCGGTACGGCAAAAGCTTCTCCGTCGCCCGAGACGGTAATGGTGTTATACGCCGGAATATCTTCGCGCAGACCACGCAAACCATCCAGAGTCTTTACTCCAAGAAAAACCGCTAAAACGACAAGGACAATCCAGGCCCATTTATAAATTGATTGTAATTCCTGTAGTTGATAGTTCATGAGTATATTTTATCACATATCAATGGTCTTTCTGAGCGAGCGCCTGTCTCCCAAGAAAAGATTGAACATGAGAACCGTAAAACTTACCGACAGGAGACCTAGCGCAAAGCCCGCCAACACATCGAGAGTCCAGTGTGCGCCAAGATATATCCTGGAAAACCCGACGGTCAGAGCACCGATGATTGATCCGAGTACCAATACGGTCTTACCCCACACCGTTCTTATCTTACTGAAATAGATGTGTGCCAAAAGGAAAAAGAAGGAGGTGGCCACCGTGGCATGTCCCGATGGAAAGCTCCAGCCGTCGGCGGCATAAATCTCAGAAACGGGCCTGGTGATCTGAAATACATTTTTTAATACAGTCAGGAAAGCCGCGGACACGATAAGCGCGATTATGAAAAGCAGGGCATCGTAGGTATTTTTTTTGACAGCTAAAAGAGCTGAAAGAAAAATGGCGAGACAGGAAAAAAGGAAAGGGTTGCCAAACTTGATGATAAAGACGATGAGTGTTGTCAGGGCGGGCGTCCGCAAATCAATAATCAAACCCTCAATGGCGGCATTGAGAGGTTGCAGCTCGGTGCCCGACAGAAGTCCCTCGATGATAATGACAAGAATCAGCCCCGAAATCATATAAACCAGAAGGAAAAGTATATTCTTGGCCCAGATCGGAAGTGGCATATGTAGTATAAAAGTATACCATGCCAATACTCCCATTTTTCTTATTCAATCGCAAAACCCTGATGGCCGATTGAACTTTTTTTATTCTCGTCCCCAGTAGAGCTAGCAGCTCCACAGGGGCTCCGCTCCGCTGCGACAGGTAGCCCAGCCACGCGAGGTATTGCTCGTCATCATCAAACCTCATATCTTCATCGCAAGGAAAACCGGAGATGGCGTAAGCTTCTGTCGCCGTAAAGCCAGGGGCGTGGAACATAAAGGAAGCTCCTTCCATCGCTGCACGTCGAATGCACGCCTGCAAGATAATAAACCCAGCAGACAATGCTTGATGGGTGACCAAAGCGTAAATTGAAGAAGTTAGATTCTTTATCAAATCTGACAATTCGCGAGCTGGTTTAGTATCTCCTCCCGGAGAATTGATGAGTAAGGAAATTGGCTCATAAGACTGGTGCTCGAGCTTTGTCAGTTCCGCAGACGCACGAGCGATAATCTCACTCCTAATTTCTCCCCTCAGAATAACTTCTCGACTCACAGCACACCCCCTTTGTCTGGGGCCATACTATCTAAATTACATAGAAATAAAAGTTCGAATAAGAAATACCAATACCCCTTCAAACAAATTATTCTGGGCGACTAGAGGGAATTGAACCCTCGATACCGGTTCCACAAACCGGAGTTTTACCACTAAACTATAGTCGCCATTAATCTTTCTTTCTCATGCTCATATCGATGAACTAAATGATGGCAGTTGTGGCATAACCAAGTTAAGTTTTTAACTTGGTTATTAAGCCTATTCTCATCAATATGATGCACCGCCAATACTCTAGCATCCGCGGTCCGACAAAGTCTACAAACCTTGGGAATCTTGTGTCTGACCAAAACGCTACGATATGCAGGCCGACCTGTAACATAATTGACATGTCTCTCCCCTACAAATTCCGAATTTCCTGAATTCCCCCGCAGAATTAGCCCAAAAGCCATGGGCGTGCCGAAGGCACGCCCATGCATTGGCTCGTTCAGAGCCTCTTAGTTCTGTTCTGGTGCAGTAATCATATCATTTGCGCGAACTTATTTCAAAGAAAAGTTTGGCGACTGAACCGCCCCGCCACCGCCTCGCAGAGCCTCGGCGGACACCAAAGAAAAATGTTCCTTGCTTTTCGGATTTGCGCGCGACCAGTTTCTTCTAAAAAGGAAAGGGCATTTTTCTTTGGTGTTCTGCCCTCCAAGTTTTCGGGCAAGTGGCGGGACTGATGCGGACTCGGTTTTGCCAAAACTATTTTTTGGGGAAAGGATTTGGCAAAACACTCGGCTGAATCTTTTTTGAATTCGGATGTCGCAAATGGAAAAGGAGGGGTTTGGGGAGGAATTTTCCATTTGCTCCGCTGATTT
>Ga0172372_10012982_pt1 | contig 10380 bp, 8 predicted proteins | sample LakKiv5m_2_FD_114544 | JGI IMG/M metagenome (GOLD analysis project Ga0172372, IMG submission 114544) | Freshwater microbial communities from Kabuno Bay, South-Kivu, Congo - kab_092012_9.5m | ecosystem: Environmental > Aquatic > Freshwater > Lake | place: Democratic Republic of the Congo... | reverse complement strand
TGGCACCGAAGTTGTCTTCCATGCCGAGGATCACGCCGCGACGACGGTTGAGATCGCCCATGACGTCGCCGGTGTAGTCTTCCGGCGTTTCCACTTCAACCGCCATGATCGGCTCGAGGATCACCGGGCTGGCCTTGGCGCAGCCTTCCTTGAACGCCATCGACGCGGCAACGCGGAACGCGATTTCCGACGAGTCGACTTCGTGGTACGAACCGTCGAACAGCGTGATCTTGACGTCGACGACGGGGTAGCCCGCCATGACGCCGGTCTTGATCGCGTCGCGCAGACCCTTGTCGACGGCCGGGATGAATTCCTTCGGAATCGAACCACCGACGATCGCGTTGACGAACTCGAAGCCCTTGCCTTCCTCGTTCGGCTCGATCTTGAGCCAGACGTGGCCGAACTGGCCCTTACCGCCCGACTGCTTGGCGTACTTGCCTTCCTGCTCGACGCCCTTGCGGATCGTTTCGCGGTAAGCCACCTGCGGCGCACCGACGTTCGCTTCGACGCTGTACTCGCGCTTCATGCGATCGACCAGAATTTCGAGGTGCAGCTCGCCCATGCCGGACATGATGGTCTGGCCGGTTTCCTCGTCGGTGAAGACGCGGAACGACGGATCTTCCTGGGCCAGGCGCGACAGCGCGATGCCCATCTTTTCCTGGTCGGCCTTGGTCTTCGGTTCGACGGCCTGGCTGATCACCGGCTCCGGGAACACCATGCGCTCGAGCACGACCGGCGCGTTCTGCGCAGCCAGGGTCGTGCCGGTGTAGACGTCCTTCAGACCGACCGCAGCGGCGATGTCGCCGGCACGGACTTCGTCGACCGCCTTCTGCTCGTTGGCGTGCATCTGCACGAGACGGCCGATGCGCTCGTTCTTGCCGTTGCGCGAGTTGTAGACCGAGTCGCCCTGCTTCAGCACGCCCGAGTAGACGCGGATGAAGGTGAGCGCGCCGACGTACTTGTCGGTCATGATCTTGAACGCGAGCGCCGAGAACGGCTCTTCGTCGCTGGCCTTGCGCTCGATGATCTTTTCGTAGTCGTCGACATCGTGCGCTTCGGTCGAAGGCACGTCGGTCGGCGCCGGCAGATACTCGACGACGGCGTCGAGCATGGCCTGCACGCCCTTGTTCTTGAACGCCGAGCCGCAGAGCATCGGGAAGATCTCGAGCGCGAGCGTACGCTGACGAATCGCCGCCTTGAGATCGGCCTCATCGAGGTCGCCGTTCTCGAGGTACTTGTTCATCAGGTCTTCGCTGGCTTCGGCAGCCGCTTCGACGAGGTTCTCGCGCCACTTCTTGGCGACTTCGACCAGATCGGCCGGAATGTCACCGTAGCTGAAGGTCACGCCCTTGTCGGCGTCGTTCCACAGAATGGCCTTCATCTTCACGAGGTCGACGACGCCCTGGAACTTGTCCTCGGCACCGATCGGAATCTGGATCGGCACCGGGTTCGCCCGGAGCTTTTCCTTCATCTGCTTGACGACCTTGAAGAAGTCGGCGCCCGTGCGGTCCATCTTGTTGACGAACGCGAGACGCGGAACTTTGTACTTGGTGGCCTGGCGCCAGACCGTTTCCGACTGCGGCTGCACGCCACCGACGGCGCAGTACAGCATGCAGGCGCCATCGAGCACGCGCATGGAGCGCTCGACTTCGATCGTGAAGTCGACGTGGCCGGGGGTGTCGATGATGTTGATGCGGTGCTGATCGAACTGGTTGGCCATGCCCTTCCAGAACGTCGTGGTCGCAGCGGAGGTGATCGTGATGCCACGCTCCTGCTCCTGCTCCATCCAGTCCATGGTAGCGGCGCCGTCGTGCACTTCACCGATCTTGTGGTTCACGCCCGTGTAGAACAGGACGCGTTCGGTGGTGGTGGTCTTTCCGGCGTCGATGTGAGCGGAAATACCGATGTTGCGGTAGCGCTCGATGGGCGTAGTGCGTGCCATGACTCAAACTCGTTGGGAGTTCCGAAAGCGGAACGGGACCCCCGATATGGGGACGTCGCCGGCTTTTACCAGCCGGCGACTACAAGCGCGTGAAGCGAGCGACTTACCAGCGGAAGTGCGCGAAAGCCTTGTTGGCTTCGGCCATCTTGTGCGTGTCTTCGCGCTTCTTGACGGCGGCGCCGCGGTGCTCGGAAGCATCCAGCAACTCGCCCGCGAGGCGATCGGCCATCGACTTCTCGCCGCGCTTGGAGGCGGCATCGATCACCCAGCGCATCGCCAGCGTGGTGCGACGGGTCGAACGCACTTCGACCGGAACCTGATACGTAGCACCACCGACGCGGCGGGACTTGACCTCGACCGACGGCGCGACGTTGTCGAACGCAGCCTGCAGAATCACCGCCGGCTCGTTGGACTTCTTCTTGGTTGCGATCTGATCGAGCGCACCGTAAACGATCTTTTCGGCGACGGACTTCTTGCCATCTTCCATGACCATGTTCATGAACTTGGTCACGACCAGGTTCTTGTACTTGGGATCGGGGAGGATGACGCGGATTTCGGGCTTGCGACGACGGGACATGGCGAGTCTCTAGACCTTCGACTTCAGGGCTTACTTCTTCTTGGTGGCGGCAGCGGCGGCGCCCGGCTTGGGACGCTTCGCACCGTACTTGGAACGGCCCTGACGGCGCTTGTCGACGCCAGAAGCGTCGAGCGCACCACGAACCGTGTGATAACGAACACCGGGAAGATCCTTGACACGGCCGCCACGAATCATGACGACGCTGTGCTCCTGCAGGTTATGGCCTTCACCGCCGATGTAGCTGGTGACTTCGAAGCCATTGGTCAGGCGAACACGGCAGACCTTACGAAGAGCGGAGTTCGGCTTCTTCGGGGTGGTCGTGTAGACGCGGGTGCAGACGCCGCGCTTCTGGGGCGAGGCTTCGAGCGCCGGAGCCTTGCTCTTGTAGGTCTTCGGGCTGCGGCAATTCCGCACGAGCTGATTGATTGTGGGCACGCTGGATACTTCCCGGCTTGACAAAGAAATGACGGCCACCAAAGAGGCGGCAGTCCTAGAAAGGGCGCGCATCATAAAAGTGACGGCCAAGCGTGTCAATACGACCGGCACAGTCCGAGTTAAGACCACAGTTCTTGATGCTGAGCACCGCATCAGCGTGGCAACTCGGAAGATAAATCGCAGGCCAGAAGCTAAACTTTCACCGCCATGGAGCACGCGGGTGACTCCTCGCGAGATCCCGCCCGCCCTTCCGAAAAGATATCCAGACCAGTGGCGAAGCCAAATTTAGCTATCCGCAATTCCGTCGCGTTAATTGCCACCAAAGGGATGCTCGCCGCCGCTCGCATCGGTTTCTTACTATGGACGGCACATCTTCAAAGCCCTGCGGCCTTCAGTCAGCTGGCTTTCTGCTTTGCGCTCATCGAAGTTCTCAGAGTCGCAGCCGATTTCGGTTCGGAAAATCTGTTTGTTCGCAAACTTGCCCAGGCCGGATCGCCTCATGAGCACCGCCAGCTCATGGCCCAAATGGCTGCGGTCCGAATCGCCGCCACCATTGTCGGGGTTGCCGTCTACGGAGCGGTCGCTTATTTCTCGTTCGCCGGCGACACCGGCGCAATGACCTTGCTGCCGGCAGCACTGCTTACAACCTCTCTGACGATCAATTTCGCCTTCACCTACTACCAGTCGCAGCTGCGCACCGAGCGTATGGCCGTCAGAGTGATAGCGCTGAGCCTTCCATCACTGGCGGTGTTTCTGTGGCTCCGCGATGCCCCATCGCGGGCGCAGCTTCAATTGTTGATTGCATTTGAAGTTCTGGTCGGCCTGGCCTTGCTTTGGGATTTGCGGAGACAACTTTCGCTCCGAACTCGAGACGTGCTGAATCAGCTGAGATGGCCCACCTTGCGTGCTACGGCCATCGACGCCCTTCCCTTGGGAGGAGCAGCCTTGCTAGTCACCGCCTACACTCGCCTCGATATCTTCGCCTTGCAGCATTTGGCCGGAGCAGTGGCTCTGGGGCTGTATAGCTTTGCGTATCGGATCACCGAGCCCTTTCGCTTTGTGGGTGGAGCTGTGGACTCCACGATCTACAGCATCCTGTCAAAAAAATTCGCGGCGCCTTCAGGGGCACTTCATAGCGTAATCAACAGAACGATATCGATCGTGGCAACGTACTCAGTTGTGTTTGGAGGGGCTGCCATCGCCATCGGACTCATACTGATCAAATTTCTATACGCCGCATATACAGAGGCGCAAACCGCTGTGACTTATCTAGGAGCAGCGCTGATCATGCGCTGCGCGAATGGGGCGATGACTGCGTTTCAGAATGCTTTGGGCCATTATCGTCTGAATTTCAGGATTGCCATCATAAATGGAATTTTCATGGGGATTTTGATTTGGCCATTAACAGCCTGGGCGGGCGCGACTGGAGCTGCCTTGGCATTGCTCATTGTTGAATCTATCAATTTTACGATGCAGTCGTATTTCATGTCTCGGAGCAGATTGATACTGGTTTCTAGGGAAGCAGCATGATCATCGGCATAGGAAACTCTGTACTTGCGGCCAACTCTGCGGCAGGCAAATCTGACGGCATTACCACCTACACCCATTCGCTGCTTCATGCTCTAAAGAAAGAGTTCCCTCAGCAAAAATTCCTGGAAGCAGGTTTCGATCTGTCGATACCGCCTTGGCGTCGTCCTTTCAAGAATTATGAAATAACCACGGTGATCAGCGTGGCCACCCGGCACCGCTGGTCTGCTCGGACGCTATTTGGAAGAGATATTGACGTTTTTCACGCGACTGATCATTACATTCCACTGCTCGACACCCCTGTCGTTGCAACAATTCATGACGCTCTGCCACTCGTACAACCGCAAATTTATGGCGGTCGTTTGCGTCGACTAAAGAATGAGATTTATAAGCGAAAAGGCCATTTTGCAGACGAGGTGATAACAGTTTCTCAGTACGCTGCGGAGGAAATTAATCGGCACATCGGTATTCCCTGGAAAAAAATACATGTTGTGTACGAAGGAGTCGCGGAACATATTCAGCTGGAAGCAAAACAACCCCTTGATCCCGATGCTGTGCTGCACCGCTTCGGGCTGGCGCCAGGCTACATCGCATTTTGTGGCACGCTCTCACGAAAAAAGAATCTTCTGCGCCTGATTGACGCCTTTCTGTCGCTACCCGCTGAGTTCAAGCTCGCTCATCCACTGGTGCTGATTGGAAATGAATGCGGGGGGGACATGGGCGCAGAAACCGGAATGCGAGTTCGACAGTTAAGCGATTCAGGAATGATTCGCTGGTTGGGCAGATTGCCTGATGGCGCATTGGCCCAAGTTATCCATAACGCCTCAGTGTTCGTCCTTCCCTCACTACACGAGGGTTTTGGCCTGCCCGTGGTTGAGGCGTTCCACCTCGGAGTTCCCGTGATCGCATCCAACACTGCAGCTTTGCCGGAAATCGCCAATGGAGCCGCGATGTTGGTTGATCCATTGGATGTAGCTGCCATCGCAAACACACTACAGGAAATGCTGACCAACGAGGGCGCGCGCAAGGAGTTTTCCACCCTGGGCCACCGGCGAGCTCAAGATTTCGATTGGAGTCGATGCGCCAAGGACACGCTCGATGTCTATCAAAAACTCTGTTAACCCGCTTTGCAACCGCTGGTGCATACGCAGCATTAGCTGGTTTTTAATCTATTCCGCCATTTTGACGGCGCTAGTAATTTACGATTCGGCTTCACCGTTGACCACCGAGGCATTTGGCGTCATATGCCTTTTTGTAATCTCACTTGTAAGCTACAGAACTTGGCGCCAGACAGCACAAGGGAATCATCCAATTTTCCTTTTTATGCTGTTTTTGATTCTATTCCAGTTCGGGCGCCTTCTATCGTGGCTGGTTGCAGGCGACTGGACCATTTCACAATTTAACCTTGTCGTCGCAAAGTATTACCTGGTGGGCAACTCCGATTTGAAGCGCTCGATGATTCTGGTACCTCTGTCAGCGAGCTTCGTTTATCTCGGTTTCTTTTATCGCGAAGGACGGAAAACGCTTACTTTCACCGACAACGAAAGCATGCGCCGTTTCTTCGGCTGGCTCTACTTTCTTACCATTCCCTTTGTCATCTACAAAGGCATCAGTTATCTAACATATACGATGGCCAATGGCGGGTATGTAGCGACTTACCTCGATGGTGGCGAGCATCTGGATCAAGTCGGCATTGTGATTCGTGCGCTAGCCTTGCTGAATACGATGTTTTTCCTGCCCTACCTAATTGTAGAGACCCGGATGCGCTTTGTTCGCATCGCGATAGTATCTTTTCTGCTGGTCATGGTCTTGGAGCTTCTCACCGGTTTTCGGGGAAAGTTTTTCATCAATCTGATGCTGATGTGGCTGGTTTACAACATCAAGCGAAAATCGTCCTTTAATCCCATATCCGGGCTGCTGGGTGCTTTGGCGTTGTTGTCTGCCGCAGTGGGCGCCGAAATTTTTCGGGAGAGCAAAAGCGGGCTTGACGTCAACCTTGTCGAGTATTTTTTGTATACGCAAGGTGTATCTTTTTTTGTTACGGTTTCGGCAGTTAGCTATTACGATATTTTCCATGCGCACGCCTGGAATTATCTGATTCAGCAATTTTTGCTCCCTTATCAGCATTTAAGCCTTTTTCCCGAAGGGGCACTATTTACATTGGATCTGACGTCCTTCCTGAATCCCAACATTGTTAGTTATGCACTAGGAACCGGGGAGGCTTACTTGGCTCACCTTTATTTGATCGGCGGGTGGATAGCCGTATGCCTTGGTTCATTGCTACTTGGGCGATTCACACTGTGGATCAGCCAGGCTCAAACTGTTTTTTGGCGAACAATCGCGCTATCTATAATGATGTGGATTCCGTATATGCCCCGTAGTGGATACCTTGAACCGCTGGCGATGCTCAGCAAGTATTTCATTATGGCTCTGGTTGGCTTCGGTGCTTTTACCGTTTTTGAATGGCTTAACAAGAACCTGAAGCCTCGAGAGGAGCGCCATGCGTAACTTCCCTTTGAAGATACTGATCGATGGCGGCTTGCTGGACAAGCCGAGAGGCCTGGGGCGCTCGCTGAAGGAGTTGATATTCGCTTTTTCAGTGGTGCAGCCAACCGACATCGAACTAATCGTGCTCGTGCACGATGACATTGCCCAGGAGCACTTGATTTCAGCGCGCTGCATAAGATATGAGCGCTTGCCGAAAATGCCGATTCCGATATGGGAACAGTTTTTGGTCCCCTATGCTGCATTTCGGCACAAGGTCGATTTGGTGCATTCACCAGCCAACACGAAACCTTTGGCGCTTAATTATTCCAAGATTCCTCACATCGTCACTTTGCATGATTTGATTTTTTTGCATTCGAGCGGAGCAACTTGGTATCAGCGCATAGGGGCGCTGTACCGTCGCGTTGTTGTGAAAGCCATGCTGAAAGGCCGCCTCAATCTGGTTACTGTCAGTCGGTCGTCGGCTGACGATATAAAGAGGCTTCTGGGGCGCGAGAGCACCGTGGTACCTGTCTCCGTCGAATTATTCTTGCGCCAAGAGCCATCGCAGACCGCTGCGGCCCATTCAGTGGCAATGCCTTATTTTATTCACATTGGGGGAGTTGCCCCACACAAGAATACGGTGCGAGTGATTCAAGCCTTCGCAGCCGCTAATTTGCCCAACTACGATTTGATCGTGCTGGGTATCCCAGCCGACTCGGCGTTCGCTCAGACACACGCCGGCACTCACGTGAAGTTTCCGGGCTGGGTTACCGACGCTCAGATCAAAACTTATATTTCAAACGCTAATGCAATGATTTTTCCTAGCTTGGTAGAAGGTTACGGTTTGCCGATCGCGGAAGCCCTATCATTGTGTTGCCCCGTGATCACATCCAATTTCGCGCCCATGAGCGAAGTGGCTGGCGGAGCTGCTCGGCTGGTCGATCCTTTGTCCGTTGCGGAGATGCAGGCGGCCATAACGGAAATGGCACTCGACGCGTCCAAGCGCGAGCAGCTTATTTCCGCTGCTCGCATTCGCGCCGAGGCGTTCTCGGCGGATAACGTAGGACGGCGGATGCTGGAGTTGTATCGCGAGGCCGTCGCCTGATGAATATGGCCAACCAGCGAGTGCTATTCGTTAGTACGGTGAATCCGGCCTCGAGGGATGTAGGCAAGAAGGTGGTCATTCACGGCCTTTGCCAATACCTGCATGAATCACTGGGCGATAACTTCATGTTCGCCACGACGGACGACATGGAGCCCAGCTGCCCTTGGCGGATGGAATCGCTCCCCAGCGTCGGTAGCACGACGAAGATCATCAACGTGCTGCTGCATTCCTTTTTATTCCGCCGTCGCAGTCTTCAAGAAGCGGTGTTCCGCTCCAAGCAACTCGGCGAAGCACTGCTGCACGCCATCCAGTCATTCTCGCCAACCATCGTGCTGTTCGATACGGTTCGGCTGGGGCAGTATCTGCCGCCAGCGCCGCGCTCTTATACCTCTGTCATCTATCTCGACGATTTGTTTTCGTTGCGATACGAACGAATGCTGGAATCGGCGAAGAAAGGGGGCAACGCGCTTCCGAGCCCGTTGGGGAACTTTCGCAAGAACCTGCCAAAGTCCGTGGTTCCCATTTTCGAGCGCCACGATGGCGTGATGCGCTGGCTACTCGAGTTCGAGACAAAATTGGTTCGGCAGTCGGAAGATCGGCAAGCCTCGCTCGCAGACATTTCGCTGCTCATCAATCGAGACGAAGTCGAGTTGCTGCGAAAGCGCGTTCCTGATTCCGCAGTCAAAGAGTGCCCACCGCTGGTCGAGCAGCAAGAACCTCTACGTCGAAACTGGAATGGAGCTCCGACCTTTCTCTTTCTGGGCGCGCTTAATCTTGCCCACAACGAAACAGCCGTTGAGAACCTGCTTAAAACGGTCTTTCCGGCGTTTCTTCTGCGCTACCCAGCCGCAACCCTCTTCATCGTGGGAAGAGGTGCGCCGAGCTCACTACAAGAGCTGGCGGAGAAGTTCGGAGATCGGGTTGTCATGATGGGCTTCATACCTGATTTGCGTGCCGTGTTGGCATCCAGTTGCGCTTTGGTTGCTCCGCTTGTGTTCGGCAGCGGCGTCAAGATCAAAATGATCGAAGCCCTAGCTGCATCGCTACCCATACTGGCGACTCCCATTGGGGCGGAGGGGATCAATGTCACCGACGGGGAAAACGCTTTCGTTACGGCCTCGCTGGGTGATTTTCCGGATCGGATGGAACAACTACTGGACCCTGACGTGAACAACAGGATTTCACTGGCGAGTCGCCGTTTGTATGAAGAGGAGTACGCAAAAGAGCAGGTTTTTGCTCGGTATCACGAAGTCTTCAATACCCGCGGAGAGACACTTGGCAACTGAGCCACCCAACAAAGCACAAGCGAGCGAAACCCTGATCAATCCGCGTGTGCTCGTCAAAATCCTCTGGGCCGCAAAATTTCAGATCATTGGCTTTGCGATGGTCTGCTTTGCGCTCGGATGCACGATCGCTTTTCTGCTTCCTCCTATCTACCAGGCCGAAGCGCTGCTGCAGATCAGAGAGGACAACTCCAAGAATGGAGCGCTCCAATCCTTGGCCGGACAGCTTGGCCCTTTGGGCGCCCTCGCAGGCGGATCCTTGGGCGGAGATAGCGGACAAAAGGCCATAGCACTCGCCACACTCAAATCGCACTTGATCATTGAAGCCTATATCGAGAGAAAAAATCTTCTACCGCTTCTTTTTGCACGCAAGTGGGATCAGGAGAGGAATCAGTGGAAGTCAGATGCCGTCGAGTATGTGCCCACGCTGCAAGATGGGTACAAAAAGTTCACTAAAGAGATATTTAGCGCGGAGGAGGACAAGAAGACCGGATTGGTCACCGTTTCCGTAGAGTGGAAAAGCCCCGCGGACGCAGCGTCGTGGGTCAGTGACTTGGTTGCCGATACGAATGCGATGCTGAAAAAGCGCGCCATCGACGAAGGTGAAGCCAATCTTCAGTACCTTGAGGCGCAGGCAAGAAAGACCGCGATCATCGAGTTACAACACTCTCTATACCAGCTCATGGAAGTGGAGCTGAAGAAGCTGATGATTGCACGCAATTCCGAAGATTTCATCTTGCGCGCTATCGATCCGGTACGCGTGCCCAAGAAGAAAGTCAGACCTCAGCGCATGCTCATAGCCGCACTGTCGCTTCTGCTGGGAGTGCTGATCGCCTGCACTTATGTGCTTGTTCGGAAGGCGTGGACTAACGATAGCGAGGAGATGCTTCGTTCGCCTTTGCAGTAACTTCAAAACGACTCACCTACGCACAGGCTCAGGATGGGGGCGTCGAGCAGAAGCAAAAAAGCCGCGACGCACAATTTCTTGTGCATCGCGGCTTTTGTTTGACGGGCGACTAAGCCC
>Ga0172372_10012980_pt1 | contig 10383 bp, 10 predicted proteins | sample LakKiv5m_2_FD_114544 | JGI IMG/M metagenome (GOLD analysis project Ga0172372, IMG submission 114544) | Freshwater microbial communities from Kabuno Bay, South-Kivu, Congo - kab_092012_9.5m | ecosystem: Environmental > Aquatic > Freshwater > Lake | place: Democratic Republic of the Congo... | reverse complement strand
TCAATATTGATTTCTACTTTTCTAAATTCAGCTTCATCGATTAAATTAAAAACTATTATCATCGGCTTACCAATATCAGCAAGCTGTTTCGTAAGAAACAAATCTCGGCTAAGACTAATTGCTGAAACCACATTAACAATAATGTCAGCATCTAAAATATAATCGCGAGTGGCGATCTCCTCATCATTAAAGCTAGAGATGCCATAAACACCAGGCGTATCTACTAAATTAAAAGTGTAACTAATTGACTCTGGTGGTAACTTCTCTTCTTGATTGAGTTTGATAGGAGCTTTTGCGATTTCGATAGTAGTTCCAGGATAATTACTTACATCAGCATAGATACCGGTCAGATGATTAAAAATCACAGATTTCCCGACATTGGGATTACCGACAAGGGCGACTTTGATTGATTTTTGGACAAGGGCGGGCATAATTAAACTTCCTGACTTACCTCTATCAAGCTTGCAAACTTTCCACCAATCGCTATCTCTTGAAGGTCTTTTTGGAGTACGACCGGACCAAAAGGAATTTTTGCCACACACAGCAAATTATCTCCCTCGCTGATTCCTAAGCGGATTAATTCATATTTAATATCTTCTGGGATTTTGTGGATCAAAAATCGCTTAGAAGGCTTGATTTTATTAAGCTTTAGGCTTGATAAGGTTTTTTTCATAATTGAGAACCTTTCTCAATTAAATTATATATTAAATTTGCAATAAAAAATCTTAAGACTTGCTACTATGGTGAGGTAATGGAAAAACGCAGTGCGGCAAGGGAATTAGCATTTTTAGCACTTTTCCAACTGCCACAGAACCCTGAAAAATTCGCAAGTAAACTTTCTAAAATGGATTTTCATGCCATTTGTCTATCTGGCATTCGCACCCTTGCAGATCACGCCCGCCTTAATCTTAACAAGGCAGAAGCATTTTTTATCAAAACCGAAAGAGCTTTGATGGAGTATCAAATCAATCACCCTTTAAATGAGCCTCTTGAACAAGGCACTAGGTCCGTCCCTCTACCGCAAAGTGCTGATTTTTTAGATCGTATCGATGATTGCTATCAAGCAATAGCTCTAATGAAGGAAAGCCTACAAATTCCCGAAATTTACTGGCACTACAACGATATAGATATCCAAGATTTTACTCTTACGCTACTGGATCAATTTAATAACAAAAGAGAAGAAGTTGATAATCTAATTAAAGAAGTTTCAAAATCTTGGAATATAAACCGGATGTATAAAGTAGATAAGTTAATAATTGAGCTTGCTATATCAGAAATTATTAGTGCAGATATTGACCCTAAAGTAGTTATTTCTGAAGCCTTAAAAATCGCAAGCAAATACTCTACTGAAGATGGTACTAAATTTATCAATGGAATACTTGGAGATGTTCTCAAGCAAGTCCAAGTCTAGAACTCAGCTCCATCCAAAAACATCATAAAAATATTTTTTAGTCTTTCGACAAGTGACTCAGCTCCATAAGCATTTACAGAACCATCTGAGTGTAACCAAATCAAAGCATCACCAGCTGAATTAGAAATTCTAAACAACATACCATTGGTTTGTCTTTGTTCTTGAGAGATGATTTCGTTAGTATAAAACCAGGTGCTGATCTTATCACCGTTTAATTTATTTTCTACGATTTTTTCAAGACGTCTCTCAGCATCGAGAAGATACATAACTTCTCCGCCATCAGGACGAAATTCATGCATAGCAGGAAGACCCTTGCTATCTTGGCTTATATGATAAATTTTTGAGCCGTCTACACAGTGCTCCACCGCTACATCGTAGCCCTCTTCATCTTTAGCAAACACGAATTGATTACCATTAGGTGATCTATGAAAAGCAAGTTTTTTTCCTTCGCTATCGATGATTTCTTGAGTCTGCACTGCACGTTGCGAAAAAATAAATCTTGATTCGATTGTTTTGGTGTCGATAACTTTAGTTTCAGCGTTGTTCATAGTGAGTATATAAGGGGTTTATAATATTAAATTTGATAAAAAATTTTTCTTATTTTTCGAGCAAAACCGCTCTATCAGACAGTTTCATTAAGAAACGGTTAAGAGATTATGATTGGGTTAAGAGCTAATCAAAAAAAAGATTTTTTTGTAATGATTCTTCAGATGCTATTAATTTAGCAGGATAAAAATCATTTAAATCTCCGCCGGTTTCTTGATAAGCTTTTAGCGCATCTACTATCGAATGCCTTATCTCTGGCGTGTTTTCAATAGTTGTTAGGACCTTCTTGTAATAATCTTCAAGATCACCAAAACTTACCTCTGCGCTATCTGCTGAATCATCACTGATTTCCGGGTTTACGAAAATCTTTTTTTTGAGTTTATTTGTTTTGATTAATTCAGATACGAAGCTGTAAGCCAGCATCTTGCTAACTTGATTTATTTCCATTGTTTTACTCCCTCAAGTAAGCTTCCCCAGACAATTCTATATATCGGTTAAAAAGACTAGTTCTTTAATGGTATTTTATTAAGAAATCAGATATTTTCTAGAGTCAAACTACCTGCCTGAATAGCTACAGCCTGTAAGCTATGCTGGGCAAGAGCTTTTTGAACCGCAAAGACTCCCATCTCATGAGCCAGGATTCTATCTCTTGCTGTAGGAGTGCCTCCTCGCTGAATATGACCTAAGATACATACTCTAAAATTAGGCTTGCAATTTTTTGCGTTAGTCGAGCAAATTTTTTCCGTAAGAATATCGGCAAGCTTTAAAGCTCCGCCAGTTTCATCGCCTTCCGCGACCACAGTAATATTATGCCCTTTAACTCTAATGTGATTAACAATCTGGTCAATATTTGTGGGGGTTTCCGGAATTAGGACATTTACAGCGCCTGAAGCCGTCCCAACAGCTCTTGCAATATCCCCGCAATGACGCCCCATAACTTCGACAATAAAATGCATACTGTGAGAATCACCCGTATCCCTAAGATTATCTATAGCGTGCATTGCAGTATTAATGGCGGTATCGTAGCCAATAGTAAAATCTGTACCTTTTACATCATTATCGATAGTGCCAGGCGCGCCCAAGACTATTCCAGACCACTGGCCATCTTGCTTATTTGCAAAAGCTTTCAAACCTGCATAGCTACCGTCTCCGCCGCAACAAATCAAGGCTTTAATCCCTAAATTACCTAAGTTTGTAGCAGCTATTTTCCTACCTTCGGGTGTCATGAAATCTGCTGAGCGAGAGGTTTTAAGAATAGTACCTCCGCGCTGAATAATATTACAAACCGAATCATAATCCATAGGTTTAATTTTATTTTCGATTAGACCTTGGTAACCTTCATAAATTCCATAAACTTCGACATTGTTTTCTAGTGCTTCTCTTACAACCGCTCTAATAAAGGCATTCATGCCTGGAGAATCGCCGCCACTTGTCATAACTGCAATTTTGTCGATCAATGTATTCCTCATAAACTATAATTATATAATGCTACTAGTTTGCTCGGCTTGGCAAGAAGAAATAAAAAACTTGGATCCAAAGCTTGCTAATCAAAATATCCTTATACAGCCCTTGGGTATTGGTTTTTTAGACGCTGGTATTGAGCTTAGTCGTTTAATAACACTTAATCCCAAAATCAATAAAATTCTTTTTTTGGGTACTGCTGGAACTTATAATAGAAATTTAGAAATAGGTGATTTAATATCTATCAAAAGCACTTCGCTACTTAATTTGGGGTCAAGGTTAGATCTTAGTTATAGTCCTATAAAAAATAATTTTATTCCTGCAAATAATTTATTTTCTGGCATAAAAACCGCTCACTGCTTAGTTAGCATGGAAATAAGTAAAAAAGAAAATATGGTCTTAAGCGATGAAGAGCACTTAGTAGAGAACATGGAATTATTCGGTGTCGCTCGAGTAGCCCACAAGCACGGCATTTCCTGGGGCTCTGTTTTGGCGGTAACTAATTACATTGGAGAAAACTCTCATCAGGAGTGGGTTTCAAACTATGAAACTAATTCTCAACAGCTTTGTGAATTTATAAATAAAGAGCTTTTACATAACCAGCAACTGCATTAAAAACAGGTCCAGCAACGGTATCGCCCCAGCCGCCATCTGCTTTTGGATCATCAATGACCGCAAGAACAATAAACTGAGGATTCTCAGCTGGAAAAAATCCAAGAAATGAGGCGACAGTCTGACTTTTGGAGTAACCTCCTCCTTCTTTGATTTTTTCTGCAGTTCCTGTTTTACCAGCGACCCTTAAACCTGGAATATTACCAGAGATAGAATGTCTTTCTAAAATATTTTGCTCTACAGAACCAGCAAGAAGTCTTGCTACTAACTTAGCTGTTTCGGGCTTGATAACTGGCTTTAAGGGTGATTTTTTTTCATTTACAATCTGAGGGTTTACTTTTTTGAGCGTAGGCTTAACCCAATATCCACCGTTCGCTATAACGTTCACAGCTGTGACCATCTGCAAAGGAGTCACAGAAATAGCTCCCTGACCGAATCCGGTAGTAGCTGTGTCAGATTTTTTCCATTGACGAAAATTTCTAAGCAGACCTTTGGTTTCACCTTCTAGTTCGATATTTGTTTTTTGAGCAAAACCAAATTTACGAATATACCTATAAAAAACTTCAGGACCCATCTTAAGAGCAAGATGCGCTGAAAACGGATTAGAAGATCGCTCAAATAGCCCTTGAAGCCCTAAAAGCCGAGCTTGGGTTTTACCAGGCACATACTCATGGTTTTTGATTTTCCATCTTTCTACTTCCAAAAATCCTACGTCATTAAAAGTGTAATGAGGTCCGATTGTGCCAGAATCCAGTGCTGATGAGACTGTTATGATCTTAAAAATCGAGCCAGGTTGATAAACGTCGACAAGAGCCCAATTTTTTGTTTGTTCAAAAGTATAATTATAATATTTATTAGGATCAAAATCTGGCTGAACTGCCCAAGCTAATATTTCACCAGTATCTACTTTCATCACCAAAACCGTTCCTCGTGTGGCATTCGTATCTTCAATTCTTTTAGCTAAAACATCCTCAGCAAAAACTTGTAATCGAGAATCGATACTAATCGAAAATTTTTCTGTCGAGTTTTCTATTAATTCTTTTTCAAAGCTGGATTCTACTCCCTGACGGGCTTTGCCATAGATATCAACAAAACCTAAAATATGCGAAGCTAAACTACCTTGTGGATAAAAACGATTTTTTATTTTTCTTAAATACAAAAGTTTTGAATGTAACTCTCTTATAGAGCGGGCTTGCTTGCTAGTAAGGTTATGAGCAAGTATCATACTAGAATTACTGTTAAGAAGATGAGGCTTATTAAATCCAAAAATTTCATTTAAGCGAGTAGCTAAATAGTATCGATCTTCTTTTGTATCAGCTGGATTATATTCAAGAGTATATTTATTAAGATCTATGCACAAAACTTTTTGATTACGGTCTACAATTTCACCGCGAGAAACCTGATCAGGATTAGCTCGCTGAGCGACTTTGCGATACTTATGCCCTTCTAAAATTTGAAACTGAAACAATCTTAGTGCAATCACCAAAAATGCCAGAACTAATAAAACTTGAACTAATCTATATCTAAAACTTGACATCTAGAGTTATACCATCCTGCAGTAAGAACCTAACCACTTATAGTAAGTAAAATGTTGTTTTACTTGTCTCATTAAATCTTCAAACCTTGGATCATCTCGATGAAGATCAAAATCAATCAAGAAGAGGTATTCGCCAAGATTTTTTTTAGCCGGTCGTGATTCAATTCTACTTAGATTCACGTGATTAATAGCAAAAATTCTTAATATCATCTGTAGACTTCCTGGTTCGTCTTTTGTCTGAAAAAGAATCGTAGATTTGTTTTTTGGAGTTTTTACTTCAGAATTAATATCCTTACTCAAAATCCAAAACCTAGTTTCGTTAATAGATGCGTCATTTATAGACTCACCAATAATTTCCAGATTATATATTTCAGCGCAATGCCTACTAGCTATAACAGCCTCGTGGCGCACATCCTGGTCTGCGGCGTATTTGTTTTTTAGGCGCTTGGCGGCGATACTGTTACTTGAGCTAGGCTCAATTTCAGCAGAAGCAAGATTCTTGCGAATAAAATCCATACATTGACCTAAGGTCATATGATGAGCGCTTACTTTAGAAATTTCATCAAGATGATTTTTTAGATTAGTACCAGGAACCGCTAATAGACAGTGGTCTATAGGAAGAACCATCTCGTTAACAACAAATACATTTTCAGATTTTTGCAGAGCATCCACTGTTTCTGCCACACCGCCAGCAATAGAATTTTCGATAGGCACAATAGCTTTATCCACTAAGCCAATTTCCAAGTCATGAATAATATTAGTAATAGTCGGAGCTGGAATAAGCTCAAGAGTTTTATCAGACGAAAATGTTTTGAGCGCGGCTGTGTGAGTATAAGAACCTTCCGGCCCCAAATAAGATACCTTCATAAGTTCATTATATATGGCATAATTAAAGAAATGAATCTAGAAGAACTCAATAAAAAACTAGAATTCTATGACCAAAATTTTTTTCTCAGACTCGAACCTGTATTACTTAAAACAGCCCTGAAATCTAAGGCTTTAGCCTCGAACTTAAAAGATTGTATTAACAGACTAAAAGCCAGTGATAGATACTTGCGCGCTTACAACAAGCAAAAAGTGGGTATAAAAGAATCAGAGCTTGTTGGCGAAGAATTTGAGATATTTCGAAAATATGTAAGACTACTAAGATCATGTACTATTATGTGTGGTCAGGAAAATTCTAAAGAATTTAAAGAACTTTTTTTAGAATTTTTTTCTGGTGCGCGCCTAGAATTAGCAACAAATCTTGATTAATGTCCACAGCAAAATCCAAAAAAAAGAAAAGAAAAATTTTTTTAGATGAAAATCCTAAAAAACCTAGACGCAGAATTCCATACGAATATTTATCACAAGAAGAAATTGATAATTTTAAAAAACTAATAAATCATGATGAAAAAATTTTTAGAGATTATTCAAGGAGCCCTGCAACTAGTTTACTCATTGGATTTGACGAAGTAGGTAGAGGATGTGTCGCTGGACCGGTCTGCACGGGCGCTTATTCTTGTTCAAGTTTTTACATTAATACTGATGAATTATTTACAGAAGTAAAAAGATCAAGAGAGTTAGTTAGCAGTCAGCATCTAAGTTATAGCGCAAAAGACCTTTACAACTCAGCGACATTAATCAATGAAGATGACGTAGAAGAAAGTTTTCAAGAGCTTAGTGACTTGAGTAATCTTTTACTTCTTGACGATAGCAAAAAAGTAGCGCATCACAAGCGAGAGAACCTTTGTAAAGCCTTACTAGATGTACCTAATTTAAGTGAGGATTTTCATATTTTTTATGCAACTAATTTTCAACCAGCAAAAAAAATCGATGAAGAAGGTATAGTAAAATGCATCTGGACTTCTATGTCCGAAAACTTATTGTCGATCGTAATTGATTATATTAATATCAAACATAAATATCCAGAAGAAGTGATTTTATTGATCGATGGACCAAAAGCAATCCCTGAGCTAAGTTCTAACCTAAAAAAATTAATCCGAGAAAAAAATATTGAAGATTTGTTTTTTAGTGAAGAGGATTCTGAGCCGAGTAGAAAAAATATAATTAAGCTCAAACAAATAACTATTGTAAAAGGCGACAGCAAAAGCGCTCTAATCGCTTCAGCAAGCAATATTGCCAAGCTTAATAGAGACAATTACATGAAAGGACTAGAAGACAAGCTTGGCTATGGCTGGAGCAAAAACGCTGGCTACGGAACCAAAAAACATTTTGAAGCAATAGAAAAATTTGGACTAACTAATCAGCACCGAAAAAGTTTTTTAGGCTCGCTTGCGGGACTCGAATAAATAAAACACGCTTGGTATCACGTATAAAGTTAGTAAGGTAGAAATTCCTATTCCAAAAATAATAACCACACCTAGAGCTTGACGTGATTCTGTGCCTACCCCCATCGCAAGAGCTGTAGGAACTAAACCTACCATAGTCGATAAAGCAGTCATCATAACTGGTCTCAATCGAAGCTTAGCGGCAGTTATAACCGAGTCATAGACTGTGTTTCCTTGCTCGATTAGCTGGGTCATAAACTCAACGAGTAAAATTCCATTTTTGGTAGCGATACCGATCAACATTATCATTCCGACTTGTGAATAAAGATTGAGACTAACAGACTTGAACTGTGGGATTACATAAGGAAGCCAAGCGAAGCTCGGACCTAGGATAGATACAAGAATCTGGGTAAAAAATGGGAAGAATTGAAAAACCCAAATTCCAAACAAAGCGCCAGCGAGCGCAAGCGGCACTGTAAGCATGATTATAAGTGGGTTTACAAAACTCTCAAACTGTCCTGCCAAAAACAAATATGCAAAAATTAAAGCGACAAAAAATCCAAAATATAGAGCTGAGCTTGAATCTTTTACTTCCTTAGATGTACCTAAAAAATCTATTTCAAAATCAGCAGGCACATTATCCATAGTTTTGATTTTATTTCTTATGAGTTTTTCAAGAGCAAACAATCCATTAGGAGCCGTAACACCCGGTTTTTGAGAGGCTTCTATCGTAACTGATTTTTTGCGGTTATGGTGATTCCGCTCTTCAGCACCGATGGTTTGTTGGATTTTTATAAAATTACTGATTTGGATGAGTTGACCGGCTTTATTGCGAATAGCAAACTCACCAAGTTTTTGGATTTCTTCTTTTTCGTAGCGAGGTAGCTTGAGAATCACTTCGTACTTTTCGCCTTTTTCATTAAAATCTGTAACATCCACGCCAGAAAACAAAAGCTCAATAGAACGAGAGATCTCTTCCATGCTAACACCCATGCTCAGTGCTTTATCACGATCTATCTCGATCGTAAGCTCAGGCTTATCAAGAGTCAGATTTGATTTAGCAAACAAAATTTCAGGCAGTGAAAAAGCCTCTCGTGTAATTTCCGCAGAAACTTTTACCAAAAAATCTACATTATTACTCTTAATAACAACTTGAATCGGTTGTGCTCCAAAACCCGTATCAGGACCAGACTTGGGGGCAATAGGCAATTTAAATGTATCAGGCATAGAAAACATAACAGGATATAAAGGACCAATTATCCCAAAAACCTTTTTAGCACGCTCCTTCCAATCTACTAAGCGCGCGATAATAATTCCTTCTGTTACTTTACCAGGCGCATCCCTACCAAAAGCCGCAACAGCAATGGTAGTCTTAACTTCAGGAATATTACTCAGTACATTTTCTACTTTTCTTATTTCACGATCTAAAAGATCTAGATTACTTCCACGAGGCGACTGAAACACAATCAGGAAGCTTCCTTTATCTTCATCAGGAATAAAGTCTTGAGGTAGTGTATTAAAAACAGCAAGGGCAAAAGTGATCACCACAATAAAAACTATTGAAGTATATGCCTTAGGTTTTTTTAAAAATCCTTTTAATGAATCAGCATAATTCTTTTCAAACTTAGTCAGAATGCGCTCTAGAAAGTCTTTTAGTTTTTGATATAGATGATCTTTTGGAGGAGCCTTTAGCTCTTGAGACTGTTTAAACATTTTTGAGGCTAACATCGGAGCGATAGTCAGTGACACAAACGCTGAAATAACAGTAGCAAAACAAAGCGAGAAAGCAAACTCAGAGAGCAGGCGCCCTGTAACACCACTTAAAAAAGCCACTGGTAAAAATATCGCAACCAGCACAAAAGTCGTCGCCATAACAGCCAGAGTAATTTCTTCAGTACCTTTTTTGGCCGCGGCTTTAGGATCCATACCTTCTTCTATATATCGATAAATATTTTCAAGAACAATAATAGAATCATCTACGACTATACCGATAGAAATAATTAGCCCAAGCAAGGTCATTTGATTAAGAGTAAATCCACAAACCTGCACGCCGACCATAACGCCTATAAGGCTGATGGGGATTGCTATTCCCGGAATAATAGTACTTCTTAAATTCCGTAAAAAAATAAAAATAACTAAAAGTACTAAAACAGTAGCTTGAAGAATAGTGCTATAAAGCTCTTCCATACTGAGTCTTATAAACTGAGCGGCATCATAGCCCACCCACAAGCTTATATCCTTAGGAATTTTATTTTGGAGATTATCAACCATTTTTTTGGCTTTATCAGAAATATCAACTGTATTAGATTTAGCTTGCCTCACTATACCTAGCCCGAAACCCTGCTGGCCATTGAATCTCACAAAGCTTCTGTCATTTTCAGCGCCCACCCTGACATCGGCGACATCACCTAATCTGACGATGGAGGATTTTAATCCACCAATACTCTGGATAGTAGATGAATCTTTTATTACAATATTAGCGTAATCTTCTTTTGTTACTAACTTAGCATTGACATTAACGCTAAACTCTTTACTAGTAGTTAATA
>Ga0172372_10012979_pt1 | contig 10383 bp, 9 predicted proteins | sample LakKiv5m_2_FD_114544 | JGI IMG/M metagenome (GOLD analysis project Ga0172372, IMG submission 114544) | Freshwater microbial communities from Kabuno Bay, South-Kivu, Congo - kab_092012_9.5m | ecosystem: Environmental > Aquatic > Freshwater > Lake | place: Democratic Republic of the Congo... | reverse complement strand
GTCACGCCCGAAAACTCTTGGGCGTTTTGAATTCCCTAGGCAGACGATTTCATTGGGGTTTCCAGCGTCTACGGTGCGCGAGGGTCGCTTTTTCTCTACTTCATAACCCGCGAAACGCATCAAAGACAACTGACCTCCGGGTTATGGCCGGCGCGATGGAGGCGCGAATGATCGGCGTTTGAAGACACTCAGTTTTCCGTTACTTGACGGGGGGGATTGAGTGGATAACATAAGTATCAACTTGCAATCAGCACGACATGGAGAGAGCTATGCGAGACGATCAATATGTTCTAAACCACTGCACTGCGTATTTGGCTCGCAGGGACCAAACACCTCGCCACGATTTTGGCTACGGGCATTATCAGGTAGGCGACATTGGTGCTCGGGTACGAGAAGCGTGGCGTTTCCCAATAGTAGATTCCTGCGCAGTTGCTCCCGGAAATGGATCGGTATTCGAGTTTAATGATGTCACTTTTGTGTATCCCGACTTTGAAATGCAACATGGGTCGGTATCAGTCGTTGGTACGTTCGATAGGCTTTATAAACCAATCAACCTTAACAGGATTAACTTTCTAGGTGAGCCCACTGCTTACTTCGCAGTCACTATTCCTGTTCCCAAGCGGAGCGTCTTTCACTATCGACTGATAGTCGACGGTGAATTCGTAGTCGACCAGATCAATCCGCAACGGGATCGCTTGGATAATGGCGAAGTGTGGTCGCGATTTTTTACGTGGGAATGCACGTCTCCCGTAGTTCTACAGCGATGGCAATTAAGGATCTTGGAACGTTTTTGCGATCACATACTCCCATTTCGTACGAAACAAGGTGAACGATTCTTTTCTTGGTACTACAAGCATCTTGCAGAGGAGGCTAAAGCTGGAGCAATTCGCGGAAGTTTCCGAATCGATGATTCAGCAGGGGCGGCGAATTACATTGACAAGATTCTTGCGAAAGAAGAGCGGCACCATCTTGGAGACTACAACATTTGCTTGAAACAACTTGGTCGGATTATTCGGGACCGCGACCCTGACTTTGAGCCTGAAAATGCATCTGAGAAAACATATGTCGATCTCTATAATGAGATGGCTACCGGACCAATTGGAGAAGTCGTAGGCTGGAATCTAAGCGAATACGGCAGTCCGCGACACTTTTTAAACTTGCTTCGCAGACATGCGTTTACCGGCGCGTTCAGTCATCCAAAGTATGGCGGCAACTTAACAACTGCTGGTTGGCAGTTTCTGAAAAGCCGATTCCCATTTGAGTGGCATCAAAGCTTGGAGCAGCCTGTGGGTACCAGTACGAATTATCGAGGATAGGGCCGCAGAAAATGAGAACTGAATTTGACATAGTGATAATTGGCAGCGGAGCTGGTGGATCGCCGATTGCCTACGAATTAGCTCGAGCGGGAAAGTCGGTGCTTGTCTTGGAGAAGGGACCACTTCTCCGCCCCCAAGATGATCCACCGGGGGCACCGTCAGACTACAAACGCGATGAGTTGTTCGCGACCGGCCCAGAGAAGCGTCTAACGATTGATGTTGGCAATCGTGGAAGCTCGATTTTTTCAAGTCACATTGAACCAGATCTGAACGACGAACCTCACATCTATCGTGAGCCCGGCGGAAACGACTACGCAACGATCGAAGGTTACACTGCGCAGGCAGTTGGTGGTGGCACGCAGCTTTATGGTGCGGTTTCATTGCGTTTCACGAAAACTGACTTGCAACTTAAGTCATTCAATGACTCGCGAACCTTGAAAGCTGACCCAAATGGAGAGGTGAAACGTGAATCTCGCGACTGGCCGATTAGTTACTCAGATTTGGAGCCCTTCTATTGCAAAGCGGAGAAACTAGTAGGAATCAACGGCCAACAAGACGGACAAGAGAAGCGGTTTAGCCAGAACGACACGTACCAGAAGCCGCTCTCTCCCAATCCAATCAGCCAGTTCGCAGCGACGGGGATGAAAGATAAGGGAATGAAGGTCTACCGAACTCCGTTAGCAGTCATCACGGAGGATCACTCTTCCAGCGGAAGGAAAATTCCACGGGATGCAAACGGCGATGCTGCGCCGGAAGTTGCGAAGACTGGGTTCGTGAACCGCTATGGTTGTCCCTTGGGTCTCAAGTCGAACACATACGTTGCCTTGCTCCGCCCGCTAATGAATGATGCTGATGTTGGTAACAATTTTGAGCTACGAGCGAATTGTGTCGTCACGCATCTCTCTCAGCAAAACGGCAAAGTAGATCGCGTTCATTACCTCGATCCATCCGGTAAGGAACGCGAAGTAAAGGGAAAAATCGTCGTTGTTGCCTGCTCGGCGATTGAGTCCGTTAGACTTTTATTACTATCTGCGGAGCACGATGCAGCGTTTGCAAAGCGGCTTCATCAAGGTAGCGAATCAGATTCGATCATCGGAAAGTATTTTCTGACACATGCATTTGGTGGGGCTGAAGGAAATGTGCCTGGAGTCTTTGATAAATCACTTTCGCTCGACAGCGATTACGCGACTGACTTTTGTGCCTTACCAGAGTTCCTGGATGAACATGGGTTGTGGGCTGGTGCCGCAATCTACAACAACACTTCCGATCAGGCCCTGCCCATTTCCATGGGCAGAACTCATCGAAGTCAAGATCTTGATACAATCTGGAACTCATATGTAAACGAGTCAGATATCACTGGAGAGGGATTCCTAAATTGGCTTCACGGCAATTTCCAACGAGGACTTTCTGTGAGCTTTATGGCCAACCAAGTTCCGATGCGTTCCAACAGAATTGAATTACATCCGCGAGTCACTGACAAATGGGGGCGGAGAGTGGCATATATTTTAAAGGGATGGCACGAACATGACCTACATCTTATGAACGTTATGGCTGAGCAGTGCCGTGACATTCTGGACAAAGGTGGAGTGGCCATAGAAGGACATGGGCATGTTGGAAACGATGCTCGAGCCAGAATCGCGAATCATATTTTGGGTGGTATGAGGTTCGGAATTGACCCGAGTGATTCCGCGCTCGACCCAAACTGCCGTGCTTGGCGTTTTGACAATCTCTACGTCACAGACGGCAGTTTCATGCCGACCTCTGGTGGAGCTAATCCAACGCTAACGATTCAGGCCAATTCATTTCGTATCGCAAGTCACTTAATCAACGATGGAGTAGTTTAGTATGGGAGGCATTCCAACTCGACGAATGTTTGACCAGCGACCTCCAAATGCCGCAGAGGCAATGGCGGCATCTCCGCAGGCGGAGGAGTCGCCTGCATCCGATGTGGTGTCTAAGTCGATAAGGGATTCGGCTAGAGGTAGCGACCGTTCTCTTGTGGCGTCGAACCGTGGGGCAATTGGTTTGGATACTGCTGCAGTCGGGGTTACCACTCAACTGCAACAATTCCCAACGAGCCGTCTCAGCTTCAACGAACTTTACACACAACCTGAGAACAAAGTGTTCAAGGTTGTGTTTTTTCCAGACCGCATTTTTCACGCTCAGTACCTGAATGCCTCTCGCGTACCCCACCGCTATCGATATGCGGTAACGGATGTAAGGAGTATTTTGGATATCACCGTCTTGAAGGCACGTTTATTCATGGATGGGCAGTTCGCTGCCAACTTGCTTCGTATCGAATACCGAGGAAGCCGCCTTATGGAACAAGCTCGCGAAAGCGGGAGGTTTATGCGAGAGCGGTTGATTGCATGGGTCAAAATCAACGGCCACGATGAAAACGGCAATCCCCTTTCGGTGTCACATCCCGTAAAACTTCAATATTGCCCTTGGATTGACTCGTATCAGGTAGAGCTATGGGAGACGCTTGAACCACCTTCGCGAAGCATGAAGCATGATTTTCAGATAACTGCGCAGATGGGACCGACAGGGCCAATTAATCGTGCGAAATCTTTTTCTCCGTTGTTGAAGGACCTCAATTCGATCAAGGAAGTGGAGTTGGCTTTTCGTGAAGACGATGTTTACGAACCCTATGGACGTCCCATCGAAAACCCCAAATGGGACAACAATTTAGAAAGGTCGTATCAGGTTCCCAATTCTCCGGTTCCTAATGATCACGGCAAAAACACTGTGCTTGTAAACAACTACATGGTGAGCTTTCAAAAGGGTTGGTTCATCAAAGCGGATGATGTTCCTGCCGTCCGATATCGTAATGCCATGATGGATGCCGACAATCCAGACCACGTTTCACCCGATGATCATCCCGAACTAAAGGATCCCGCCGCTTGGACGGGAGAAGTTCCAGATGAATCGTTCTCCAAAGCGAACGTAATCGAGATGAAATGGCTATTGCAACGCGAACTTGGTGGTTCCGTAGTTTTTTTCCACGAGGTAACGATTCCCCCAGGAACCGTTGAAGGAACCCATCAGCACATCGGCTCAGAAGAAGTCTATTACATCGTCTCTGGTAAGGGCGTAGCATATATGGCCGCTGGCGATGACCCAGCAACCGACGCTTATGCCAAAGTCAAGCGGCAAATCTATGGCTTATTTGAAACAGATTGCGTCGAACTTCCGGTAGGGCCGGGCAACGTCATTTTTACCAAGAGCGGCGGAATGCATGGAATCAAGAATGACAGCAATGAGCCATTGAAATTCGTGGCATTTCTGTACCACAGTACCTAGAACAAAGATTTACTATGCAATTCAGTCCTAAAGATCGAGTAAACGTTGTTCCTCCCGGAACGACTCCCGACTACGACAGCAACAACCCGCTTCACCAGTTGATTCGCGTATATGAATCTGTGCAGCTTGCCGCAGAACGAGAGCATTACTCACACGAGCTATTGGAAGTGCTCTTTCCTTTTGAATCGCTTGAACTACATGGACCACAATCGCCCAACGAAACCGTAATCAACCCAGTTGAGCAGGACTTTGTCGATTTCCAGAAGCAAAACATCCAGTCGTTTATTCTCGGTGATATGCACATTGTTCGAGGCTGGGTAACAGTCGACAGCTGGACTGGTCCATTTCTACGCTTGTCTTACCGAGGTGGCCCCGATTCCGCGCTGTCAAAGCTTTCAAGGCACACACTTTCAGATCACATTCGTGTTTATCTAAAGGTGGCGTCATCTTCGACGTCTGTGCCGCTAGTGGTTCCGTACAATCCCGAGTGTGACAGGTATGAAGTTGAACTGTGGAACTACCCGGGTGATAAACTCAAGGACAAATTGGACGCTCGAGGACGGGAATCGCTTGAAACCGGAGCGCTACAGATTCGAGGCGACCTCATCCAAGGTGCATCGGACACTTTTGCTCGTGAAATGGTTTCCGATCAACCGATTCCGTCGCTTTCGCCAAACCACCTGATGCACCCAACCAATCCTCTACGTATCGAGTTGGCGTGGGCAGATAATTCGCTGACATTTTGGGATTCGCGAGAGGGGCGAAACCATGTATTCGAATTCTCCATGGCGGTGCGTGGGTGGGATCACTTTTTAAAAGTTGGTTCAAGTTCAAATCCGCATGGCGGGGTTGGTAAGCTTGAGTACCGCAACCTACTCTCAAATTATTTCGAATTTCAAAACATCGGTGAACTAGGCCGAACGCCACAACCTTGGAGTAGAGACGCGTTTGGTAAAAAGTCACACGGTGGTCGACGCGAAACCTTTCTCGCCGTTGACTACATGGATCTACATATTGTGCCACCGAATGGCGGCATTGGGATCCATCGTCACCGCGACAACCAAGAAATTTTCATGGTGTTGGAAAATGAAGTCATCATGATCTGTGGAGACTGGTGCGAAATGCCTTTTCGGCAGCGAGCATTCGAGGTTCGCACTTTGCGTGCGGGGCATTTTGCTTTGCTTAAAGCTGGCCAATTGCACGGACTATTAAACCCAACGGACGAGGACATTCCACTCCTGATGTTCGGTGGATACGACTGATCCAGCTCAAAGGAAAGTAAATGGAAAACAACAAGCAGGGAGCAACCCTCCAAAACGGGGGCGCTACATTCCGCACTTGGGCTCCCGCCGCACAGAATGTCGTATTGCGTGGAACATTCAGCAGTTGGAATGACATTCAACTCGAACGCGAACAGAACGGATATTGGGCGAAATTCGTGCCAGGCGTTCGTGATGGGGATGAATACAAATTTGTGGTTACGGGTACAGGTTCAACTGGATTTAAACATGACTCTCATGCCCGGTCAATTGATCGGGGCGGTTCCCGAAACTGCTCTGTGACCAATCCCAGTTCCTTTCCTTGGCATGACGAACGTTGGAGAACGCCTCCGTACGAACATTTCATCATCTATCAATTGCACGTCGGGGCATTCTTCGCAACGAATGATAACGGGCAAGATGTACGTACTCATCGGGTCGCAACATTCTTGGATGTCATCGAAAAAATCCCCTATCTCGCCGACCTTGGCATCACGGCAGTTCAACTGCTTCCAATTCAAGAATTTCGTACGTCACGAAGTCTCGGGTACAACGGGACCAATTACTTTGCTCCTGAAGTTGACTACAGTTTCGCACCAGATGACGTTAACTTTGTGCATGGATTGAATGCTGCCAACAAGCTTTTAAAGGAACGCGGTTTAACTCCCTATGGACCGGGGCAGTTGAATTGCCAAACAAAGCAACTGATGGCACTTATAGACCTGTTGCATATACACGGGATTTCGGTGATCTTCGATGTCGTTTACAACCACGCGGGCGGCGACTTTGGCGACGAAAGCATTTACTTCTACGATAGACAGCCCTACGGCGACCACAATCGCAGCCTCTACTTTACGGACCGCGAATGGGCTGGAGGCCTTGGATTTGCATATTGGAACGATGTTGTTAGACAATTCCTAATTGACAATGCTAGATTCTTCATCGATGAATACCATGTTGACGGCTTCAGGTACGATGAAGTAACCGTGATTGACCACTTCGGAGGCTGGCGATTCCTTCGCGATCTCACTGATACGGTTCGCTACCACAAACCTAATGTGCTTCAAATTGCTGAATATTGGGCAGACCAGTCGGCTGTTGTGCGTTCGACGCAAAATGGCGGGGCGGGATTCGACTCAGTCATTGACTCGGGCCTACGCGGGGCAGTTCGAAATGCGCTGAAGCAAGCAGCGGGGGGGAACGACGCCTTTGTAGATTTGGAAGCTGTTGTGAACCAACTCTACTCTAGACATGGCGATGCATGGCGACACGTGACTCACTTAGAAAATCACGACATCGTACGCGTTAACAACACGACTGACCGTGAACCTCGCGTTGCAGCCTTGGCAGGTGGCGGCAGTGCACGTTCATGGTATGCGCGCAGTCGCTCGCGATGGGCAACTGGGCTGTTGCTAACTTCGCCGGGAATTCCCATGCTGTTCATGGGGCAGGAAATTCTGGAAGACAAGTATTGGAGCGACAGCCCAGATCATTATCGAGAATTTCTCATATACTGGCAGGGACTTGAGCGAGACAAAGCGATGCAGGATCAACTTCGCTTCGTCCGGGAACTATGTTGGCTGCGCCGTCGTCATCCGGCACTTCGCAGTATTGGATTCGATGTCCACCACCGACCTGATTCAAATCGAGTCTTTGCCTTCCATCGTTGGGTCGAGGGGATTGGACGTAACGTTGTCGTTGTAGCGAATCTTAACGAATCAAGTTTCTCGACCTACCAGATCGGTTTCCCGCTTCCAGGTCACTGGATAGAGGCATTGAATAGCGATGTCTATGATAACTGGGTGAATCCAAATGCTATTGGCAACGGCGGGGGGATCTTCGCAGACTCCGGGCCCTTCGATGGTTTGGGGGCATCCGCACACATCACAATTCCAGCCAATTCAATTCTCGTGTTCACTCGAGATGGTGGCGATTTGGTCTGAAAAATCTGCCTCAGGAACCAACTCGTGAATCTTGGTCGTTTTCCGTTCTAAGTGTTTCCCATGCTTTTCGCTGCTCGTCCCAGTCGTCGAGCATCGTAATTTTGCGGTCCGGCGCTGCAGGACATTCTGGAAAAATGCTTTCGAGAACTCGGCGCTATTAGGTTGATTGATTCACGTGTTGGCTTTCCGGGACAAACGGCCTGGGATCCAAGTGTAATCGCGCGTCTATTTAGTACACAAACCTGAATGTCATGCCCCACTTGATTTCTCGGCCTTCAGTTCCACTTTGGAAATAGCATGTGAATGGCGGACCTTAAAAACTTACCGTGACTTTTCCGATCAGACCTGCCCCCACAATCCCGCGCCCATTTTCCCCCCAACGGCATACATAACCCGGGTGAGCTGAATCGTTGTCAGCTCGTACTCCTTCAACCCGGTGGGATATGTCATGTCCAATCTATCATTCTCGGATCTTTCGATCAGTCAGCGCCGTGAACGGATCGCGGCGGTTTTGGCTATTGGCCTTCAACGCGTGCTCGATCAAAGAGCCCGAATCTCTGCCAACTCTGGCGAGTCCAGCCTTGAGGTTTCCTCGGACTTGAGGCTCTCTGTGTCTCAACCCGAAGTCGGGGAACCAGACGACGCCGACGAAACATGATCGTCGTCGCCTACCACATGTGAATACGCAGAGATACCACAAACCAAGGGAGGTGCTTATGGACTCGGTAACAGCAGCCGAGATTGCCAAGTTGGACACGATGACTGTTTCCAAACTGGTCGAGAGATTCGAATCGCTCGTCGGCGAGAAATGCCGGAGCAGAAACAAGCGTTACCTCGTTCGTCGAATCGCTTGGCGACTCCAAGCCAACGCCGAAGGTGACATCTCGGAGCGTGCCAAGGCTCGTGCGGCTGAGTTGGCGCTCGACTCCGAAGTGCGCGTCACACCACCACGCGAAACGATCCAACCGAAACTTGTAACGGCAGATGTCCAGTCGCGACCTGCCTTGGACCTTCGCTTGCCACCCAACGGCACGATGCTTCATCGCGAATACAAGGGCCGGCAGACGAAGACCAATTATTCAAATAGGGCACGGCGGTGGCCAACGCGATCACCGGATCCCACGTCACCGGATTCCTATTCTTTAGAATAGTTGTAGGGTACCATCCAGACATATGAGAATTGGAGAAGCGATCTTTGATTGGAGAAAAGCTGCTTAATTGCTTTCCTTCGTCGATTTAGAGCGCTATAATCGGTTCATGAACGCAAATCTTCTAGATCAGATTATCGAACCCTTTGCCGAATGCTTGACGCAGGAGTCTGCCCGGAAAATCGTCGAGATTCGGGCAGACGAGAAATTGCAGCAGAGGGTAGATGCATTAGCGGACAAGGCCAACGCGGGTACATTGACCGAGTCCGAGAAGTCCGAATACGACCGCTACCTAGCAGCATTCCATTTTGTTACCATCCTGCAGGCGCGAGCTCGGCGTTTTATTAAGCCATAGTCCCTCATGGACGCTGCAACCCAGAGAACGGTTCGGAATCGGGCTGAGAATCGCTGTGAGTACTGTCGCTTGCACCAAGACGCGGCCCCCTTCCTTAGATTTCATATTGAACATATACAAGCTAGACAGCACATCCAGGACGATTCTTCTGACAATCTTGCGCTGGCATGTCCGGATTGCAATCGGCACAAAGGGCCTAACCTGGCAACCCTTGATCCGAACACTCGAGAAGTCGTTTTGCTTTATCATCCTAGGAAAGATAATTGGAACGATCATTTTGTGATGGACGGCTATTACATTCGTGGCATCACGCAGATCGGTTTTGCGACGGAGAAATTGCTTAAATTCAACTCGGACGAGCGGGTCGAAATGCGATCGGAGATCGATCCTGCAAACTAAAGCTTTTGTATTGTATTTCATCGGCGGTTCGGCAAGGCGTCGAGTGGAATGATAGGCAATCTCTCGTTGGCGCAGGGTTTACCTTTCCGCATCATGCAAACAACGCTCAGGGTGGGCTTCGCACTGTCGAAGCCAACCCTGGGCATCGATGGTGGTGTCAGGCGAGAGGTCTCGGATTGTTTTCGACGAGAGCTTGTCCCACTCAACTGAATAAGGGAAAACGAACTCAGTTTGACCCTCCGGTTATACCAACAGGCCGACGCCTCAAAACGTCGGCCTGTTTGCGTTTCGACGCAGTATTTTCCAGGGCTTGCAAACTCTGGCCCAGTCTCAAACTCTCTCCGGCGCGATGTCTCTAACAACCCGCGCGCGAATCGTCTTGGGTGCTTTTTCTGCCATTCGCTAGCCGACTCTCGGGAGTCTCAAAGTCGCGCGAGCTGGAATGTTAGATGGGGGGTTATAGAAAAGTCTCGAACTTCATAACCGGACGAAAACTGGAAAACCAAATTGACCTCCAGGTTATACCCCGCGCGACAAAAGCGCGAGTTTTGGAGGCCCATTTCCATAACCGGCGGGTCACGCCCGAAAACTCTTGGGCGTTTTGAATTCCCTAGGCAGACGATTTCATTGGGGTTTCCAGCGTCTACGGTGCGCGAGGGT
>Ga0172372_10012974_pt1 | contig 10386 bp, 4 predicted proteins | sample LakKiv5m_2_FD_114544 | JGI IMG/M metagenome (GOLD analysis project Ga0172372, IMG submission 114544) | Freshwater microbial communities from Kabuno Bay, South-Kivu, Congo - kab_092012_9.5m | ecosystem: Environmental > Aquatic > Freshwater > Lake | place: Democratic Republic of the Congo... | reverse complement strand
TCCGCGCGCCCAACTACCGCAGCGTCAAGTCGATCCTGGCGTGCGGGCTGGATCGTCAGGACAGCAGCCTGCTGGGTGGCACCGCCGCGCCCATGCCCGCCCACGACAACGTGCGCGGGCCCGGCTACTACGGGCACCACTGATCGGGATGGCCACCGCAACGACGACCCGTCGCGACCCCAACACCACCACGGACCACGACACCGCCATGCTTGAACAACACACCCTGGACCAACTGCGCAGCCTGCGCCTGGACGGCATGATCGCCGCGCTCGCCGACACGGGCACACAAGCTGCCGCCGAGCAACTACCCTTCGAACAGCGCCTGGCGCTGCTGGTGCAGCGCGAGCTGGACTGGCGCGACGGCAAGCGCGTGGCGCGCCTGCTGAAGGCCGCCAAGCTCAAGGTCAGCAGTGCCTGCGTGGAGGACATCGACTGGCGTGCCGGTCGCGGTCTGGACCGTCACCTGATCACGGCGCTGGCCGGCGGCGACTGGATTCGCCACGGCCGCAACGTGCTGATCACCGGGGCCACCGGCTGCGGCAAGACCTGGCTGGGGTGTGCGCTGGCCCAGCAGGCCGCCCGCCAGGGCTTCAGCGTGCTGTACACCCGCGCCACAAGGCTGCTGCAGGAGTTGCAGGTGGCCCATGGCGACGGCAGCTTCGGCCGCCGTCTGGCCCAACTGGCGCGGCTGGACGTCCTGGTGCTGGACGACATGGCCATCGCACCCATCGCCGCCCAGGAGCGGCAAGACCTGCTGGAATTGCTCGACGACCGGGTGGGCAGCCGCAGCACGCTGATCACCAGCCAGTTGCCGACCAGCGCCTGGCATCAATGGCTGAACGAGCCCACCATCGCCGACGCCATCATGGACCGGTTGTTGCACGGGTCGCACATGCTGGTGCTGAAGGGCGAGTCGCTGCGCCGGGCCAAGGCCCAAGCCTGACGGCATCTCAGGCGCGCCAGCAGGACACTGCTTCGGCCCCGCCTTGCCCACCGCGGCGGCTGTTCGTCGCAGGCGACGCCGCCGCCGTGGACAAGGCTGCTACAGCCCCAAACGACGGCATCCAAACCGCCTTCGGCACCGGGTTGCCCACCCGGCGCCAAGGCTCCGCGTGGACAACCCGGCAGGCCCCGTTCCACGCTGATCGCGGACAGCGTTCCAAACTGATGGCGGACAGTTGCCCTACCATCCGGACCGTCACTCAGGCACCCCACCCAGGGTGTCCGCGATCGTCTGGAACGCTGTCCGCGATCAGCCTGGAATGGGTGTCCGCGATCAGTGGAATGCGCAGCGTAGCTGTCGGGCTCAACCAGCATGTTCGCCGAGGTGGGTGCGCTCATCGTTGCCACGGTCGGCGGCAAGCGCGTTTAGTCTCCGGACCGATCCGAGAAGAAGCCGATCTCCGGCCGGTCCAGCACGCCAATCAACATGCCCCGATCCAGCAGACGGTTCTGCATCTCGCACGAGGTCTCGGGCAAGAGTGCACACGAATGGCAAGCTGCGAGATTGCAGTTGTCTGGACCTTGACCCGCGCTCTCAATGCACACCGGATCGCTCGAGCACCAACGGGCTCGGTCAAGCGCTCTTGCGATGGTTCGATCAAGCAGGCCAGGTTCGCCCATTCTGACGAGTCCGCCCATCGTGCCCTCGGAGTCTCCTGCGGCGGTATAGATCAGCACACTGGTCATCTGCGGGTGCGTTTCGGAGAAGTAGATCCGCTCCCTGAGTGACGAAGAACCGTAGCCACAATCGAACACCAGTTGGCTGATCAGCACGTGCGCAAAGGTGTGCAGCAGAACGAGGGGGGGCGAAGCGTCGTCGGCATGAACCTGACGTCTGCGCGCCTGTGCCTGCAGATTCAGATTGACCTGACGCAGCCGATCCTTGTGCACCTCGCCGAACTCTCTGGTCCACTGTGCGAGGCGGTCCTGATTGAACATCAGGAAGATGCCTTCGCCGCGCACGACAACGGCTGGAAGCCAGTTCCGCTGAGATCTTGAAATGAGCTTCCAGCGTTGCGCTGGGGGGGTGTTCGAGCTTGCGTAGATCCTGCTGAATCCGACGAAGGCCCGTGTCTCCCGCAACTTGTCCAGCAAGGCCACACGGGAGAAATTCCTTGTGACGAGCTCGCTGTAGCGCTCGATGGGCTTGCTCCGCACAAGCAGATTCACCTTCGGCAAGCCGTCTTGGCCATCCCGGCTGAAGGCGCGGTACTCCTCTGCGCGGTAGGTCTTGTCGGAGACGTCCTCTGTGCGCTGGGGCGCACCCTCAGCCTCGAGACCTTCACGGCGCCGGAGCCACTCATTGACCGGCTCGACAAGGAAATCAGGATCAATCGACCAGTCCGGCGCCGCCGTCGCGATGAGCTCCTCGATGATCTTCGAAGACACCTTCCCATCAACTGCTGTCTTGGCCTTCTGAACCAGCGCCGTGGCGACCAGTCGCGGCTGGGTGAGTACCTCGTGCAGGGCATGCCGGTTGACAGCGCCCGCAAGAATCTCCGGCTTGACTTCGGACTCCGGATGACGGCGCCGAAGGATGACACCTGCAGCCTTTGCGCCAAGCTTCCCGTTCTCCGCAGCCAATGCTCCGTTCAAGAGCTCCTGCTTGAGTGTGTGATCATCGAGGAGGTCGAGGACGGCTTGCGGAAGCCCACTGTCTTCCACTTCCGGAACGTAGATCGAGCTCCGGACATCTGCGAAGTAGAGGTTGCTCGCGCCGCGAAGCACGGCCCTGAGATCCTGACCGCAGGGCTCGATCGGATCGTCGCCGCCATCGCCGTGGCCGATCGCAGGGTTCTGGCCATCACACATCAGCTTCATGAAGGTGAAGGCAGTAGCACCGCTCTGCTCGACGCTGAACGCGCCCGCAAGGGACTTGCGCGCAACCTCGACGATTCCGGTGCCGTCACGCCGTTCCGCTACGACCACGACCCCGGCAATCGATGCAGATCCCGTGGATAGCAGTCGAAGCCATCGGTCGGTCCTGACGCCTTCCCATTCGGTTCGGTCGAGACCTAGCCACTCGACCCAGGGGAAGTCGCGCAGGTGACCCGATCTGCAAACGGCTACGAAGCGCACTTGAATCGCGCGCCGCTTCTTGTGCAACTTTCCCTTCTCCGCCCCGCTTCCGATAGGCCCCTCGCACTCCGGTGGAGAGCGATGGTGATACTTCGCTTCGAACATCCGGCCACAGCGAGGGCACGAGTGCCAGAGAGGAAAGCGGAGGAATGGCAGCTTCAATCCGACGTTGACTGCCTCCGCGGAGCCCCCTCGCTCGACCTGTCTGAAATCCGGAGGCTGCACAAAGAAATCGACCCCGAGTCGCCTTGCAAGCCTCGGCTCGTCTTCAACCTTGAACTCCCGGTGGTCCTGATTCTTCTCGTCAAAAGGCCACGCATCGAGTCCGGCATGTATCAGGGACACCGGACCGGGGAAGTCCACCAGCGCGCCGACGCCGAACGGGGACACGGCCTGCGACCGTCTGACTGGGCGGCTCATGGATTTGCCTCTGGTATGTTGTTGTACTGTGCCGTGAGATCCGCCTCGCAGCTCGCGTCGACATTGCGCAGGGACGACATCGTTGCCCAGCTTCGGCCGCCCCACTGCGCGAGCTCGGTTCTCCCGGCTGGATGCATCAGCGGGGGGTGCTCCGGCGTCCTCGAGAAGTCACCATACTCGGCGGGCTTCCAAGCGCTCCATTGGTCAAGCCTGAGCTTGAGCTTGGACATTACGGATGCCTCCTCGTCGGGCGCGATCGCCCGCACTCGGTCACGAATCACTTCCTCGATCTTGAGCCGCAGGTCACTGCTTGCGCTCAGTGGGAACGGGTCGGGCGTGTCGGCCTCCTGGCCCTTGCGCCCGAGTTGCCGCACCAGCGCCACGACAAGCCCGTGGAGTGCACGATCGACCGCAGGTGGGCTGAACGGGGTGACGCTCGTTGGCTCGACCTGCGCATAGAGACGCTGGTGGTACGAGCGAAATCTTTCGTAGTGACTGCGGTCCCGGGGCTTTGTCTGACCGTAGATCACCACTACGAGGCCCGGCTTGTCCAGGTCCCGCCCGACCCGACTCGACACCTGTATGTACTGAGAGGTGGTCTTGGGTTGTCCGACGATCGCCATCAGCGAAAGCCGGGGCACGTCCACTCCAACCTCGATGATGTTCGACGCAAGGCAGGCGTCGATTGGTGCAGGACTGGGTATCGCAGCGCCGGCTCCCTCCCGGACCGTGACAGGCACCTCGAGTCGCTCCAGCAGGCGCGGGATGTAGTCTCCTCGAATCCGGCTGGTCAGTTCCTCGACATGGAAGAGCTGGCGGATCTTGCCGTAGTCGATGCCGTGGCGGTTCAGGATGACCTTGAGGTACTCGCGCGTGTCTGCCGTGAACAGCGTTGCAGCGCCGCCAAGCTCTCTCAGGGAGTTGAAGAAGACGAGCAACGTCCACCAAGGATCCAGATCTCGCGGATCGCCCTCGAGCAGCGATGCGTGTTGCATCAAGGTCGCGAACACCCGGGCTTCCGAAGTCTGAAGCGACGTGTGCGCTGGTGCCAGCACCCCGGCGTAGAGCCGACCTGGCTTGGGCCTGCCATCGTCGTCGACCGCCTCGCGGGCGAAGAAGGAGTCGGCTGCATCGAGGCCGGAAGGCGGGAAAAGCATGACCCCGGAACGTGCGTATAGGCCTGCGATCTGCTCACGTGCACGGCTGATCGTCGCCGTCGACGCCACGATCTTCGGCAGTACCATTCCCCCAAGCGGATCAATACAAAGCGCCTCGATGACGGTTTCGTAGGCGCCGACCATCGAGCCGAGCGGCCCGGAGATCAGATGGAGCTCGTCCTGGATGATCAACGTGGGCGGCGCACCGCGATGGCGCCCCGATTCGTCCAGACCGAAAATGCTGCGGGCCGCGGGCGTCCACGCAAGCATCGCGAACTTGTCGACGGTACCGATCAGTAGATTGGGCGGGGCATCGAGCAGGTCCTCGTCGATGACCACGATGGGAAGTGGGGGCGTTCCCGGACCTGGCATGCCGCCGAACTCACACGCGGGATCTCCGCATCTGAAGACGACGGTGTCTCCCGACGGTCCTCTCTCCCTGGCATAGCCGTAGACCTGCCCGCTTGAGGAGGGACGACCTCGAGCTCCCTTCTTCTGCAAGGCCGATGCAGCCGCCTCATGAGGTCCGAACTTGGCCGCACACCATGGGCACCTGAGGAGCACATAAGGGTTCTCGGCATCAGAATCCCGCTGCAGCGCCTTCAGCTTCTCCACGGCATCGTCACGCTTGTTGGGCGTAGCCGCGCTTCCTACCCACAGGCCGATCCGGAATGGCCGGTTGCCCAGCGCCCCGACGTCCTGGCGACGCAGCTGCTCCATCGCACAGAACAGCGTCGCGGCGCGCTGGAACTGCTGCGCGGTGAGAAGCCTCAGCGTGTACCGCATGAGGACATCGACGCCCCCGTTGGCGGTCCCGGAGAGAGCGTTGAAGAAGACCGTGAACGCCGTCAGACCAAGGTATGCCTCGGTCTTGCCGCCACCGGTCGGGAACCAGATGAGGTCCACCACCTTCCTGTCGCGATGGCTCGAATCGCAGATGCCCTGCAGGGACATGAGGAGGAAAGCGATCTGGAACGGTCTCCAGAAGCCCTGCTTCTCATTCGGAACCGCGGGATCAATCGCCGCGATCGGCCTGGACCACGTCAGTCGACTGTTTGCGTCGCGGTCTGGCACTCGAAGCTCTTGCCGTGACCGGAGCTGCGCAACGAGCATGGCGTGATTGGCAAGCCTGAACGCCTTGCGTGCCACATCGCCTTGAGTGCCAGCTTGCCGCAGGATCAAAAGTCCGTCCGCAATCCGGGCGGCGCACTCACGACACTTCTTGATCAGCTCAGTCGCCGTCGGCCGATACCCTTCGCCGATGGTTGCGACTTTCGAGTCAAGCGCCGCGATCCAGCTCTCGTACTCCTGCAGCAACCGATCGACATCGCCCAGCCCGTCATCACCTGCCTGAAGGCCGGCCAGTAGCCGCATGCTGACGCGCAGGGGCTGCGGCCGGCCTCCGGCGCCTCTTACCTGCAGATCTGCACTTGTGGCAGGCGTCTCGAATACCGGGAGGACATCCGTCCATACCTTCGTGACACGTTGCGGGCGGCCACTGATCCAGTCGGCGCCACATCCATGGCCGATGGCGAATGTACGGTTCTCCCTGTACAGGACGCGATTGACGTTCTCGTCGGCAAGCGGATCATCGTCCTTGAAGTCTGCAATCAAGTTCTCTGGATACGCATCGATCCACTGTTCTCCGGTCGCACCGCTGACCCGGATTCCAGCCTGGAACAGGCAAAGGGAATCGAGTTCCGTCTCCTTGGCCGTCTTCTTGTTGGCGACGGAGACGGTCAGGAGCCGATGCTCGCTGGTGGGCGCAGAGCGCCACGTTCGCGAGACCACGACAAGCTCCAGACCCAGGGCAGCTGGCCCTATCTGGCGCCTGAGGGGCTTGGCGGCGTTGAGAAGCTCCTGGGTGGTGATGGAGACCGCAGGCGCCTTGCCCTGCTCATCTAGTACCGGCTTTCGCAGCCACACCTTTCGTGGCGTCGGCTGCTTTCCGACTGCTCCTCCTAGTTGGAGGGTCAGCGGGAGGTACGTGCCGCAAGGATGTTCGACTGTTCGCTCCAGGCCTATGCGTCCTACGCTGACCAGTTCGACGACGATTGCGTTGGTCTCTGCCGCTAGATCGGCCAGGAAGCTCAGTCCGATGGCGGACGGGCGAAAGGCGTTGGCAAGCGTGACGTCTTCTTCCTCCGCGTCATCGGCAGGAGCGCCGTACGAAGGCGCCCTTTCTCTTGCCGCAAGTTCTTCGTCGGGCCGCTGGCCTGGCGGTGCGAGATCAGGTGAAGTCAGGGGGACCACCTCTTCCGCCTCGGTCGCATTGAAGATCGCCTCCTCGGTGGCTCCCAGAGGAAACAGAATGCCGGCTCCGAACCGTTTCGTGGGCGGATCCTGCCAGACGATTTCCTGTCCATCTGCCTGCATCCGCGGGATCCTGTACTCCTCCCAGGTCATGGCCTGCTTGTCGGCAAGAGACACCGGCTTTCCCGCCGGATCCGGACCCACGATCTCCGCTCGAAGTCGAGAGAGCATCTGCTCCCGGTTGGCAAGGTTCTTGTCGAGGGGCGACATCAGGTAGACCTCCCAAGTGCTGCCTTCAGCCCGGCCGTCAGCATCGCGTCATAGCTGGAGCGAAGTCGCTCGTTCATTAGAACGTGCAGCGCAACCCGCGCACGCGACATGCCCACGTAGAGAAGTGCCTTCTCCTGCTCATCGCCGATGCCTTCAATGTCTGTGAGCACGATGGCCGGAGCTTCCAGTCCCTTGAATGCATGCACGCTGGCGTACCGGATCGAGACGCCCTCCGCCGGTTCTTCTCGATACGAAGCGAAATGCCAGCCAGCCTGTTCACGAGCCAGCCTCGCAACGCATGACGACGCGTCGGCGCGCATGGAGAGCACGACGATCTCCGCCGGCACAAAGGACTTGAGGAGCCTGGCGATGGTCGACAGCAGCAGTTCTCCTTGATGAGAGGCGCTTCGATAGAAGATGGGCTCGACATCCGCCGATTCCGCTTCATTGAGAACTCTGCTGTAGCCGGGCGACAGGCCACTGGTGATGGTGACTGCTTCCGCGATCCTGGTCGCGTTCCGGCAGTTGATTCGCAAGCGGTAAGTTGAAACGCCGTCAGCGGTCCGGCCTCGAAGTCGCTCGAGTCCCAGGGCTGCGCCGTCGTCCGCGTAGATTGCCTGCCGTTCGAAGTCTCCGAACATCGCCCAGTGGCCGCTGGCCAGACCGCCGTTCGAGAGCAGTTCCATGACATCGAGGTAGGCGTCAGATAAAAGATCCTGCGCCTCGTCAACGAGCAGCAGGTCGAAGCTCGTGATCTCGCGACGATCGGTGAGCAAGACATCCACTGCCCGCATGGGCAGCTCGATTTCCCAGAAGTCGCTGTCCGGCGCTGGCGGAACGTCGATCTTGGCAATGCTGCGCATGAGCCCCGAGAGGCTGCCGACGTGGAAGGACAGCGATCGCGCTTTCGCCTCCTCCGCAATCAACTCAGTCTCACGCTTCAGCCATCCAGCAAGAAGGCTGTTGAAGCACAGCAGCGCCACGCTCTCCCCATCGCGCACTGCTCTTCGAGCCGCCTCGATCGCCAGGAATGTCTTGCCAGTGCCGGCAGGCCCCTTGAAGACAACTCGTGGGTTGTCCTCGAGATGGTCGAGCGCCCCGAACTGCTCTTCAGTGAATCGCCGTACCGCCGCCTCGGCAAGCTCCACGTTGTTTCTTCCGGATGCGACGTACTCGAAGTCGGGGCGCAACAGTCTGAGTATGGATTCCAGTTGTCGGACGGTTGGCCGACTGTGATCCCCGTACCACCTCGGCACCGGCTTTCGAGATCGGCACTGGGAATGTGCGGCTTCGAGCACTCGAGTCACGTTCGTTGAGATCGGCTGCCTCAGGAAGTCGCTCCGTCCGATGATCTGCCATGGCTCCCACTCAAGCGACCTCTCGGTGAAATCCACTTCGGTGAAGAGAACTGCCGAATGGAACAAGAGTGCTCCGAGCGATGGATCCTTGTGGGCAAGGTACTGCCGGATCGAATGTCCGGCTTGGCTGGCCTGGCGGAATGGGCCCACTGTCGATGTCGTGGGTGGGTCATAGGAGTACTTCCAGAGCCCCGCCTCTCGAACGACACCGCATCCCTTGACTTCGACGCAGAGCACTCCTTGACCCGGAACGACGATCAGCATGTCCGCCTCGCCTTCAGCCCGCGCGACGTGTCGGCGTATGTCGAAGGAATGAAGCACCAGCCACTCCCGTGTACGGGGATCGTCACGCAGCTTGGCGAACAACTGCCTTTCGCCGCTGGGCGCATCAGCTGCGACCAGAGGCGGAATCATTCTTGCCACTACGTCACCTTTACCCTTCCCAGATGGAACAGCCTTGACAGCGGCACCTTCCTGGTCTTGTAGTCGACGGCGGCGACCCGCAGCAGGCCCATCCGTCCCGCAGCGACGCCGGGCAGTTCGATCGATTCGACCGTGTCGATGCGTCGGCGTTCGGAGACCAGACCACGGACTCGGGCCAGCAGCGCGACCCGAATGGCGACTCCTGCCTTGTGGTGGTATGTCTTGAGCCGCTCCATGTCGTCCCATCTGTCATCGGCATAGGGCTCGGGTTCTCCGCTTCCGACCGGCACTCCCAGCTTCCAGATGGTCTCGATCAGCCTGCGAAAGGTCTGCCTGTCGTGGGGGGCCATGACCGCATCACCCGCCCACGCCCACAGGTACTGTGGTGATCGCAGCGGTACACCCAGGCTGCGGATCTTCATCGCCACGACACCTTCACCATGGCGCTTGATTACCCCGTGAAGCAGGTCCTTCCATTGAAGGGCTCTGGTCCGGAGACCTGCCTCACCAGCTTGTTCGATGAGGGAGTCGGCCACGTCGTCGAGATAGTCGCCGCTCCCCGACAGTCTCAGCATTACCAAGTCGCCTTCTTCGAGTTCCCTGACCGATATCCGGGGGAGCTTGTCCTCCGTGATGTCGAAGTTCGCGCCTGTCTCAAACAGTTCAGAGACTTCGACGACACGGCGATCCGCCGGCAGGAACGTCCCGCTGCCGTCAGCGAACAAGACGAAGTTGGCTTCCACCGTTACATCCCGGTCGGACGCGGGGGCGATATCGGCATGCTGGGCATGGATCGACGACCAGAATGAGTCATGGGCCCATTGGTCGATTTGCCTCTCCCCGCCTAGTTCAACCGTCTCGTCAAGGGACCGTCGCGAGCGGCGGCTCGTCACGGGCAGGACTGAGTCCTTCGGCAACTTCTTGGGCTCCGGCAACGAAACTCGTTCGGCTCGATAGGCGACAACGACGACACTGGAAGCCCTGCCGCCGTAGAGCAGGTCGAACAGGAGACTCCTCGGCGCGAACCACGGACTGCCCGGAATGATCAATCGCTCGTATAGCGAACTCCTGACCTGACGTCTCACGCGGACGAGTTCCACATCGCGCGTTCCGAAATCATCTTCGGCGTCGATGGATGTAGGCCAGCCGGGAGTTGGCGATCCGCAGATGTTGGCAAGGATCGCAACCGGATCACCGTCTGTACCCGAACCGTTGATCAGATCAAGCAGACGATCCCGTTTGGGATTGACGTTTGCGGCTGCCAGCTGCCGAACTAGCTCACCCAGATCCTGGACCGGGGACTGCAATCCGGGTACGCTTCTCGCGACCTGTTCCAAGCGGTCGAGCAGCCCGTCGAGGCCGAGACGTGGATCACCGAACGACAGTGGCGTCAGCATGAGCGACGCCTTCACGAGCCACGC
>Ga0172372_10012972_pt1 | contig 10387 bp, 6 predicted proteins | sample LakKiv5m_2_FD_114544 | JGI IMG/M metagenome (GOLD analysis project Ga0172372, IMG submission 114544) | Freshwater microbial communities from Kabuno Bay, South-Kivu, Congo - kab_092012_9.5m | ecosystem: Environmental > Aquatic > Freshwater > Lake | place: Democratic Republic of the Congo... | reverse complement strand
TCAGGCTTTCAACAACGGCGCAACCACCCCGACCAACTCGCTCGTGTTGAGCGGTATTCTGGCTGCCGGTGATGTCTATGTCATTGCCAACCCAAGTGCGGACTCCGCTATTTTGGCTGTTGCTGACGTAACCTCTACGGTTACGTTCATCAATGGTGATGACGCCGTCATTCTGTTCAACGGTGGCGATACCATTGATGCTATTGGTCAAGTAGGCGTTGATCCCGGAATCAACTGGCCAGTTGGCTCAGGCTTTACTTCCGAGAACACCCTGGTTCGCAAACCTGAAGTGAATGCTGGTCAAAACAACTGGACCATTGGTGCAACCGAATGGTTGGTTTTTGCTGCTGATGACTTCAGCTTCCTGGGCAGCCACACGGCTGATCCCTGTGCTGTGGTTTGCAACTCCTCCAACGTTCCGAGCAACCAGACTCACGTTAACCTGGCTACCCGGGTTGAGTTGGGCTGGGATCCGATTCCGGGAGCCGTAGGCTGCCAGGTTCAGGGCAAGCGCCTGCCGACCGGTCCTCAGCCGAGCGTTAACGTTCTGGCTGCTCCTTACAACAGCACCAACGTTCCTTATGCCGTTGCCGGTGCCGGAACCACCTGGACCTGGCGTGTTCGCTGCGCCTGCAGCATTACCCCGCTGGATGTATCCGCTTTTAGCGCATACGGCGATACCTTCTCCATTCCGGTTGCTCGTGAACTGGCACAGTTGGAAGGCCTGACCCTCTACCCGAATCCCGCTGTGGACATGCTGATGCTGAGCTTTGACAGCCAGCTGGACGAAACCACTTCGATTGAAGTGTTGGACATGCTCGGCCGTGTGGTCATGGTGCAGCAGCTTCCAGTGACCACCGGTGCTAACAACGCCCAGGTTTCGGTTGCCGGGCTGGAGAACGGTACCTACTTTGTCCGAATCGGTCAGACGGAGGCGCAAGCCTTTACCGTGACCCGATAATCGCTCTTCCTTTTAAGTTTCAAGCCGGGGAATCCGTTAGGATTCCCCGGCTTTTTTTATCTGGCATCGCATCGCTTCGAAAAGACCATTTATGCATGGTGTTTAATTGTTCTTTGTAAAGCCGTCACCTTCATTTGTTAGCGATTCTTCAAGTATGCTAACTAATTTCTTGTCAATTTTTTCGCGTTCAGAATTAGAATTTTCTGCCCTGCCTTTCTAACTTAAGCGTCCTTAATAGGCGGTCTAATGCCATTAAGTTTTTTATTTCAAACCAAAACAACCCTAAATGAGACACATTACCTTGAAAGCGATGTTCGCGTTATTGCTCTGTTGTCTGGGCTTTACAGCCTCTGCACAGACCACAAACGTGAACCTGGTTATTACCCCAGCATCCTTTCCTACTGAAATCTCCTGGGAACTCCGGGACGGCGGCGGAGCAATAGTATCCTCACGTCCTTGTGGTTTCTATACCTCGGCAGCCGGTGAGACCGTTAACCTGGTTCTGAACAATGGAGAAACCTACACCTTCAACGCATTCGACGATTGGGGGGATGGCTGGAACGGCGGTACCTGGAACCTTTCTCTGCCAAGCTGCGGAGGTTCGCTGGGCTCCGGCTTAGCCAACAACGGCCTTGGCGGTGACGGCACAGACAACTGCATTGGTCTGCAATTAGAAGAGAGTTTCTCTTTTGACCCGGGCGCACCGATTTCTGGTTGTACTAACCCAGCAGCTGCAAACTACAATGCTTGTGCTTCTGTTGATGACGGTTCTTGTATCCTGCCTGCTCCGAATGATGCATGTGCCAACAACATCTTCATTCCAGTGGGTGGCTGCTATTCCGGCAGTAACGTTGGTGCTACAGCCGGTGATGGAGCCGTTTCCCCAACTTGTGTTGATGGCGCTTCCGCACCAGCAGACGTCTGGTTCCGGACCACAGTTCCGGCCAGTGGCGCGGTAATTATTTCCTTACCGATTGTTCCAGGCTTTAGTTCCATCGTTGAGTTGTACCAGGGAGGTACTTGTGGTTCTTTACCCGCTGGGATTCTTGCAACAGCCGGAACTTGTTTCAACTACGGATCTGGTGGATCGGTCACCGTAACGGGTCTCACTCCTGGTCCAATGCTGATCCGCTACTGGGACTTCGGGTCAGACGACGTTGGGGCACTGGAGATTTGCATTGAAGCTGTCGTTCCGGGATGTACAGACCCCTGTGCAGACAACTACAACCCGGCAGCAAATGTTGATAACGGCTCTTGCGTCTATAGCAGCACTGCTGCCAATGGAACAGATGCTTGTAATTCAGCAGCCGTCATTTCGGCCGGAACTTATAATGCCCAAAACATTGGTGCAACCGGTACGGACATCACCAGCTGTACGTTTGGTGACAGCCTTGACGTTTGGTACCGTTATACGGTTCCTGCAGGCGTTGACACGGTGTGGTTCTATACCTGCAACTCTTCCTATGACACGGGCCTGAGCCTTTGGTCAGCCTGTGGCGGTTCGGAGATTGCTTGTAATGACGACGGTATTCGTCCAGGCGTTGGAACCGGAACCAGCACTTGTGGTATTGACCCAGCAACCGGTACGGATAGGATCTTCCAATCAGCCATTTCGCTGAGTGATTCAGTGCTTGCTTCGTTGGCAGGACAAACTATCCTGATTCGAGTTGCCGGTTTTGGCGGCCAGGATGGTTGCGGCGATTTAACCATTGAGGAAGTTGGAGGCGCAGCTGTCTGTGATCCTTCCGCTGCTCCGACTAACCAGAGCAGTACTAACTTGTCTAACCGCGTTCAGCTGAACTGGGATCCAACCCCATTGGCCGTTGGTTGCCAGGTACAAGGCAAGCGTGTGCCTACCGGGCCTCAGCCAAGCGTCAACGTGCTGACTGCTCCGTACAACACCACCAATGTTCCTTATGCCGTAGCTGGTGCCGGAACCACCTGGACCTGGCGTGTACGTTGCGCATGCAGCATCACTCCGCTGTCCCTGACGCCTTTCACGGCTTACGGTGACACCTTCTCTATTCCTGTTGCCCGCGAAGGTGACGTGTTGAATGCAGAAGACATGATCTTCCCGAACCCAGCTGACAACGACCTGTTCGTTGCTTACTCGGCCAAGGAATCTGCCAGCAACGTGACGTTCTCTGTCATTGACATGCTCGGCCGCGTGGCTGCTGTCCAAACGCTGGACGTAACCGCCGGTATCATGTCGGTCCGTTTTGACGTGTCCGGTCTGGAAGATGGCATCTACTTCGTTCAGATTGTGAACGGCGACGAACAAACCACCACGCAGGTCACGGTTGCCCACTAAGGGTTAATCGCGGCTTCGCGAACGTACATGATGTACACAAAGGGGGTCAGCTTCGGCTGGCCCCTTTTTTTTATACCACACCCTAAAACCTTGGTCTTTTGAGCGAAACACTTGATGGTAGAGCATCAGGTTTGCAGGTTTGTAAGAACTCCGGCGTCACGGTCAGCCGCAACCGGACTGTCGGACAAGCAAGCTACTGGGTTACCTTACTGGTCACGCAATTGCTGTATCATGAAACATGTTGTACTCGCTTTATTCGTCGCTTTGCCTGCTTTAGTCCGGGCTAGCACCCCTGCTTATCCTGTACCGGTCAATGACCGCTTACCCGTGGGCGGGGGTCGTTGCCAGCAATCCATAACCATCAACAATAAAGAAGGGGGTGTGTATGGATCTTACGATCTGCCCAATCCGGAATGCGGGCCTTTTGCCGGTGGCGATGTTTGGCTGGTTGCAGATGCGCCGTCATCGGGAAAACTGGTGGTCGAGGGCGGGTATTCTGATTTCAGTTTGACGCGGATGGCTTTTTATGCTTACCGTCAGGGTGAGTTGATTGCCCTGGCCTGCGCCTTCCCATCGCAGTTGCACCAGGTACCCAAAACACTGTTGACTGATCTGAAAGCAGGCGAAGTCATCTTTATCAGAATATGGGATGCCGGAAACGACGAAGTGGGGGAGGCTGAAATTTGCGCCTACGATCCAGAGGGCTTTTCGCGACCCTCCCGCGGTAGCCTGGTTGCGTCTGAGTCAGCTAAAAATGCATCAAACCTGACTGTTGAGGCATTGCCCGCCTTTCCTAATCCAGCAGGCGAAGGGCTTAGCGTTCCCCTGGCAACCGCGGAACACCATGCGCAGGTTACGTTGACCGACATGAGTGGCCGTACCGTTTTGCGAACCGACGCCAGAGAACAGGCATTAGTGCAGCTGAACTTAGCAAATGTACAGGACGGGTTATATGTGCTGCGCGTGGAAACGCAGGCGGGCATTCGCACGGAGTTGCTTCGGGTACAGCACTGATTCCCCCGAAAACAAGACTATTGGAAAGGACCGCTCGGGCGGTCCTTTTTTTTGTCACAACAGGCTATGATTTACATCAAATTGCTTGGGGGCACCGAGCAATCGCCGTATCTTGTGGAGCACTAGCTTAGTGTAAATTAGACACTAACGAATTTTCCACAAACGTAAACATTTGGACTTACCATGAAATTCAACACAAACCAAGCCCTTTGGAAACGCCTGTCCGGAGCTGCTCTGGCCCTCTTTTTGGGTGCCGGCGTTGCTGTGGCGCAGGTCAACGTTACCCTGGAAGTGGACATGTCCGGCGAAGTCGGCACGTTCACGACCGTACATGCTCCAGGCAGCTGGAACGGATTTGATCCCACCGGCGCTCAATTGACCGACCTTGATGGCGACGATGTATACACCATCACCTTCAGCGTACCTGCCGGCGTTCAGCAGATCTACAAGATCGTGAAAGACGCCAGCTACAGCAACGAAGAGACCGTACCAGCCGCTTGCGGTCTGCCCAACGGTTTTGGCACCTTTGACCGCGTGATCACGCCTACGGCTGCCACTACAGTTGCTTTCTGTTGGGAGAGCTGCGTAAGCTGTGCAGCTACAACCACCGTGGCCGTCACGTTCCAGGTTAACCTGGCCAACGTGATTGACAACCCGCTGGGTGCGCACATTGCCGGCGACTTCAACGGCTTTACCCCCACGGCCATGACCAGCCTCGGCGGTGGTCTGTACGGCATCACCTACGACCTGGTGGCTGGCAACACCTTCCGCTACAAATTCCTGAACGGCAACACGTTCGATCTGGAAGAAGATGTGGACTCAACCTGCGGTATCCCCAACGGTTTCGGTGGTTTCGACCGCGAGTTCACCGTTCCCGGTGCTGACGTCACGGTTGGTCCTTTCTGTTTCGGCGAATGTGCCAATTGCGTGGTCAGCTGCTCGGTGGCCAACCCTCCTTCGAACCTGAGAAGCACCCAGACGCCTGCCAAAGTATCTCTGTTGTGGGATGGAATTCCCAACTCGTTGGCCTGCCAGATCAAAGCCAAGCGCATCATTCCTGCCGGACCGGCTCCGCAGCAGAACGTGATCGGCTTCGAGCGCCAGTCCACGGATGTGCCCAAGTCGCTGCTGGGCCTGGGTACCACCTGGGAATGGCAAGTGCGTTGCGCCTGCCAGACCACCCCGACGGTTATCGCCACGGCTCTGTCTGCCAAAGACACCTTCGCTGTGCCGACCGCCCGCGTTGCTGACATCGCCAGCCTGAGCGCCGACCTGTTCCCCAACCCCGCTACCGAGCAGCTCAACGTGATTGTTGACGCCGCTGCTGCAGGCATGACCGAGTACGCTGTTGTTGACCTGTTGGGTCGCACGGTATTGGCTGGTCAGTTCCAGGTGGAAGCTGGTCGCAACACCCTGCCCCTGACCGTGAGCAACATCGACAACGGTGTGTACTTCATCCGTCTGGTGCAGAACGGCGAAGAGGTGGTGAACCCCTTCACGGTTACGCGCTAAGCATAACTCGCAGGTTGCGTCGGGGCCCTTCGCCCGATACCGACCTGAGAACATGACTGAAAAGGCCGATCTCCTGCAAAGGAGGTCGGCTTTTTGTTTGGTGGGAAGGGAGTTTGGGCTCAGCCACCTGTGCGGGATCGGCTGCGGGATCGGCGCCCTTACCGCACGGACCGGATGCGCGAATGGCCGACCAGCCGGTCGTAATTGCCGTTGAATTCGCGGAAATAGACGAAGAAGTCGTAGTGGTTTTCCGATTCAAACCAATTGCCCTCTGCCACGGTCAGGTCCGCTTCAGCGGAGCCTTTTTCCAGGAAGGCATACTGAAAGTTATACACACCCTGCTTGAAAAGTTGGGTGGTTTTATAGCCCTTGCGGTCCAGGTCATAGGTTAGCCGGAATTCCGGATCAAAACGGTACTCCGTCATGTTGCCAAAAAGAAACAAGTCGCCGTCGGCGATCGGGGCAGGGTAGGGCAGGAAAAATTCCACGCTGGCGTAATCGCTTTCCACTTCGGGGCGGTCGCTGTTGTCCATGGCCACGAACCAGGATCCGTTCATGTCGGGCCGGTACTGGTAGGCCTGGTAAACCCTTACTTCGTCCTCAAAGAGCCGCACGGCAGGCGCTGTCGTTGGATTGCGGATTTCCGCCACACGCTCGCTGAGAAAACGGAGCGAGCGAAGGCTGAAAAAACGCCACTCTTTGCCCGCCTCAAACAGCTGATCCGGGCGCTCATAGACCAATTCGGTGTTGCGGACAAACTGCGGCTGCACGTCAAGCAGCGCGTTGTCCCAGCGGCCGTTCTGCAGCACGTGAACACCCAATTGTTCGTAAACATTGCTCACCTGCAGGTTGCGGGTCAGCAGCCGGAACCGCACTTGCTGGTGGGTGTTGCGTTCCTGGCTGCCGGGGGGGCGGACCACTTCGGCCGAAATGCCCACCAGGTTTTCCACCACGAAAAATCGCCGCGTGAGCACGGGCTCCTCCGGGCGGTCATCGTCGAATACATAAAGAAGGTACTGGCCCGATTTGGTAATCCGCTGGTCGGGTGCGGGAACCTGCGCCCGGTAGTGAATGTAACGGGTCAGTGCCAGGGTGCTGTATTGGTAATCGGTTATGGCCACCCGGTCAAAGCCCTCGAGGTATTGAAAGTCCTCGAGTTCCGATGGTGTCCAGTCGCGGTTGCAATGGATGATGCGGTAGCGGTATGGCCTTACCGTGGGTGAGAGGTCGTCGAACAACAGCTCGAGCGATTGTCCGGACCCCAGCGCCAGGATGGGCGGTTCCAGCGGCTGCCCGGGTGGTTGGAGGCGCGCGCTGTGGAGCGACGGTTTGAAGGTGCGGTCGCGGTAGTCGAGGGGGGCGGCTGGCGCGGCCGGAACGCGCGGTGGTTTGCCGGTAGTTTGCGCGGAGCCGCCAGTTTGCGCGGGGTCGCCCGTTTGCGCGGAGCCGCTGGCCGGGGCGGGCATGGGGGGGGGCAAAGGGCGGTTTTGAGTTTGGGGGAGGGGGGCGCAGGCCAGGAGGCAAAGACTGAACAAAACAGGCGTCATGGAGTTGCCCAAGCGGCGGAGAGCGGTTAACCGGTGCATAGTAAAAGTTGATAAAGTTGAGGCATGATCCAGCGGTCAATACCCATCTGCGTCCTAAAAAAACGATGTTTATCCTTACCTTTGCCGCAGCAAAAACAGGGCATGGCAATGAGTATGGTCAAAAGACTTCGCAAAGGCCTGGATATCAAGGTAGTAGGGCATCCTGCTAACAAGCTGGAAAGCCATTTTTCCTCCAGGACTTTTGCCGTAAAACCGCGCGATTTCATCGGTCTTTCCCCCATTCCAAAATTATTGGTGCAGGAAGGCTCTGAGGTGTTGGCCGGTGACCCGCTCTTTTATGACAAGGCCAGACCAGAGATCATGTTCACGGCTCCCGTGAGCGGTCAGGTGGTTGAGATCAGGAGGGGTGAAAAGCGAAGCATAACAGATGTTATTCTCATTGCCGATGAGCACATCCGTTTCCGGGAGTGGCCCAAGGCAGATGTTGCATCACTGGACAAACAGACGGTTGTGCAGCGGTTATTGGAAAGCGGAGCCTGGCCCCTGATTCGCCAGCGTCCGTTCAGCATTATTGCCGATCCGGCGGATGAACCCAAAGCCATTCACGTTTCTGGTTTTGATTCTGCCCCGTTAGCCCCAGATTACAATTTCGTGCTGCAAGGCAAGAAACTTGCTTTCCAACAGGGGCTTGAAGTGTTGCGCAAGCTCACCAGCGGCAAAGTGCACCTGAACCTGAACGCACGCCATAAGCCTGTTGATGCACTCAACGAGGCAGCCAATGTGCAGATCAATTGGTTCGACGGGCCGCATCCCGCAGGCAATGTCGGGGTACAGATCCACCATTTAGATCCGATCAACAAGAATGACCGGGTCTGGTACGTTCGCCCGCAGGATGTCATTACTCTGGGTAAGGTCTTTTCCGAAGGAAAGTTTGACGCCGAGCGCATGGTAGCATTGGCGGGCCCGGAGGTTCTTAAACCACGCTACTTCAAAACCCGCCTCGGTGCCGGTGTGGAGCAGTTGATTGCCGGGAATTTGCGGCAGAATCACGTCAGAATCGTCAGTGGCAACCTGCTGACCGGGCAGCGCGTAGAAGCCACGGGTCACCTGGGTTATTACGACGATCTGGTCAGTGTCATCGCAGAAGGCGATCAGCCGGAGTTGCTGGGCTGGCTTTTCCCTTCCTATCCGCGTCCTACGGCCTCCAAGACTTACCCGATCATTACCAACGACACTCCGGAAGAGGGATTTGTGGTCAACTCAAGCATGCACGGCGAAGAGCGCGCATTCGTGATGACCGGGCAATACGAGAAAGTTCTTCCGATGGACATTTACCCGGTTCATCTTTTGAAGGCTATTCTCTCCCGCGATTTTGAACTAATGGAGGGCCTGGGCATTTACGAGGTGGACTCGGAAGACCTGGCGCTCTGCGAATTTGTTTGCACCAGTAAAATTGATGTTCAGGACATTCTCCGCGAAGGTTTGGAGTACGTCCGCAGCCAAAGCTGATCAAGAACCGACATGGATCCCATCAAACCCTTGCGCGACGCGATCTCCAAACCGCTCTGGGAGCAGATCGAGAAGCTGGAGCCCCATCTGTCCAACAAACCTGACCCGGCCACCAAAGAGTTGCCCAGGTTCCATTGGATGCACAGCACTTTCGATGCGATCAAGACCTTTCTGTTTGTGCCGCCCCATACTACCCAAAGTGGCGCGCACATCCGCGATGGCATTGACCTGAAGCGGACCATGTTTATCGTGATCATTTCCATGTTGCCTGCGTTGCTGCACGGCATCATTAATGTTGGTCACATGCACTACGTTTCCCAGCAGATGTACCTGGGCCTTTTCGACGGTTTCTGGCTCAAACTGGGTTTTGGTTTGCTGCATGTCGTTCCGATTATTGTTGTGGCCTATGGAGCTGGTCTGGCGGTGGAATTTGCCTTTGCACAGTTTCGCGGCCATCCGGTCAATGAAGGCTATCTCGTCTCCGGAATGCTTATTCCGCTGATCATGCCTCCGGACATTCCGCTGTGGATGGTTGCTATTGCCTCCATCTTCGCAGTGGTTATCGGGAAGGAAGCGTTCGGTGGAACCGGGATGAACATCCTTAACGTAGCGCTTACGGCACGTGTTTTCCTGTTCTTCGCCTATCCGTTGGCCATTTCGGGCGACGATGTTTGGATTGCCCAAATGGCCGATGGTTACAGCGGTGCCACGCCAAACGCCATCCTGGCTAAAGTCGGATTGTCAGGCAACCTGATGATTCCAACGACGGAAACCGTTTACTCCACCACCACACAGACCTGGGGGCACTATGCACCGCTGGATGCGTTCCTCGGTTTCATTCCAGGATCAATCGGCGAGATGAGCAAGCCGGCCATCCTGATCGGCGCGCTGATTCTAATCGTAAGCGGGATCGGGAGTTGGCAAATTATGGTCTCCCTGGTAGTGGGTGCCTTGTTCACGGGCTTCCTCTTTAATGCGGCTGAGGCTGGATTTGATTTGAATTCTCCCTTCATGGCTGTACCTCCGCAGTACCACCTGATCATCGGTAGCCTTCTGTTTGCCGCGGTCTTTATGGCCACCGATCCGGTCACGGCAGCGCAGACAGAACGTGGAAAATACGTATACGGCTTCCTGATTGGTGTATCGGGTATGATCATTCGGGTGCTGAACCCGGCGTACCCGGAAGGGTGGATGCTCGCCATTCTGGTCCTGAATGTGTTCGCCCCGCTCATTGACCATTTCATCATCCGCAGCAACATTAAACGTCGCCTCGTCCGTGGATAAGGAAAATAATGTCTATACCATTGGTTATGCCGTGGTTATGACGCTGATCGTAGCGGTTTCGCTCGCTTTTGTTTCCACCAGTTGGAAAGAAAAACAGGATTTCAACCAGCAGCTAGCTACCAAGATGGACATTCTCAAGGCTGTTGGCCTGGCAGATGTGGAGAAGGCCGAAGCAGCAAGCTTGTTTGACGAGCGCATTGAAAGTCTGGTCTTGACGGCAGACATGAAGCTTGTCGAAGGGGGTGTTCC
>Ga0172372_10012970_pt1 | contig 10389 bp, 8 predicted proteins | sample LakKiv5m_2_FD_114544 | JGI IMG/M metagenome (GOLD analysis project Ga0172372, IMG submission 114544) | Freshwater microbial communities from Kabuno Bay, South-Kivu, Congo - kab_092012_9.5m | ecosystem: Environmental > Aquatic > Freshwater > Lake | place: Democratic Republic of the Congo... | reverse complement strand
GGGTTGAAGAACTCGAGCTTGAGCAGGACCTCAGCGCCGGCCTGATGCGCGGCCGCGGTCCGGTTCAGGCGGACCAAGGGGGTATTGCCGATCGTGGCGGTGATGTCGGAGTAGATTTTGGCCATGGTGGGACGGGAACGAGCCAGCACACCACCGCCTCCGGGCGCGTGTCAAAGCTTGTGCGGTTGGACCGTCCGGCGGGAATTTCGCCGTCCGGCGGGGTTTTCGACTCGGCCCCCGGCGCGGGCGCTGCCAGCTTGCGGGCCCTATGACGCTGGAAATCGCCCTCGTCTTGGCGCTCGTCGTGATCGCCATGGCCGGCTTCGTGTGGGAGAAATTCCCGCCCGATGTCGTGGCGCTCGGCGTGCTCGTGGTGATCGCGGTCTCCGGGTTGGTCCCGGTGGCGGACGTGTTCGCGGTGTTCGCGAACCCGGCCCCCCTCACGGTCGCGGCCCTGTTCGTCCTCTGTGCCGCCCTGCTGCGGTGCGGCGCCCTCGATTACCTGTCCGGCAGCCTCGAACGGGTCCAAGGGCTGCCCTATCCGCTGGTGATCTTCCTGCTGGTGCTGCTGGTGGCGTTTGTCTCGGCCTGGATCAATAACACCCCGTGGTGGTGGTCTTCGTCCCGGTGGCCATCAGCTTGGCCAGGCGGATGGGGCTGCCGGTGTCCAAGTTCCTGATCCCGGTCTCCTTTGCCTCGGTCTTGGGCGGGAATTGCACCCTGATCGGCACCAGCACCAACCTGGTGGCCAATGGCATTCTGATTGAGCGCGACCTGCCCGGGCTTGGGATGTTCGAACTCGCCGCGGTGGGGGTGCCCGCGGCGCTCCTGGGGGCCGTTTACCTCGGTTTGGCCGGCCGCCGTCTCCTCCCGAACCGCGAACCCCTCACCGCCACGCTGAGCGAGGACGAACGCCGGGAATACTTCGCCGAGGCCTACGTGCCCCCCGGCTCCCCCCTCAACGGCAAGAGCCTCCGCGCCGCCGGCCTCACCCGCGCCCGGGGCTTCCGGGTCATTGAAGTCGTCCGCGACGGGGTGGGCATCGACGTCGACCCGGAGCGCACGCCCTTGGAGGAAGGCGACCGGATGGTGCTGGCCTGCCTCCCCTCGGGCATCGCCCAGGTCCGCTCGATGCCCGGCTTCGACTTCACCGCCGAGGCGGGACTGGAGCAGATCGCCACCCACGAGGGCGTGGTGGTCGAGGGCGCCATCGCCCCCAACTCCGAGATCATCGAGCAAAGCATCAGTGAACTGAACTTCCGCCAACGCTTCCGCGTCATCGTCCTCGCCATCCACCGGGGCGGGGAGAACGTCCGCGACAAGCTCGAGACCATCCCGCTCCAGATGGGGGATATCCTGCTGATGATGGGCACCGAGCAGGCGGTGAATGGGCTCCGGCGAGGGGACGACATCATCCTTTTCGATCGTCCGCCCCTGCCTTCCGTCTCCCGCCACGGCCGGATCCCCCTCGTGCTGGCCACGATCGGCGGCGTCATCGCGCTCGAGACGCTCGGGCTGGTGCCCATCCACCTCGGCGCGCTCGCCGGGGCGCTGGTGATGTGCCTCACCGGCTGCATCAAGCCCAAGGAGGCCTACGAGGCGATCGAATGGCCCTTGCTGGTAATGATCTTCGGGATGCTCGCCCTGGGCGTGGCGATGCAGCAGACCGGCGCCGCCGACTGGCTCGCCCGGAACGTCGTCTCCGGGGTCGGCCACGTGGTCTCCGGCCCCCACAAACCAATGGTGATGCTGGCTACGCTCTACGTGCTGACGCTGCTCCTGACGGAAATCCTCTCCAATAACGCGGTCGCCGCCCTGATGGTGCCCATCGCGATCGGGGTCGCCGGGGAGGCGGGCCTCGACAGCCGGCCCTTCATCATCGGGGTCACCATCGCCGCCAGCGCCGCCTTCGCCACCCCCATCGGTTACCAGACGAACACCTACATTTACGGGATTGGCGGCTATCGCTTCCGCGACTTCGTCCGCATCGGGGTCCCCCTCAATCTGCTCTGCCTGATCGTCGCCCTCGCGGTCATCCCCCGCGTCTGGCCGCTCCAGGCGCCTTGAGCCCCCTACAGGCCTGAGCTGGGGCCTACAGCGTGATCCGCAGGCCGTCGTGGGCCGGCGCGACGCCTGCCGGCAGGCTCGCCGCCAGCGTCGCGTGATCGCTCAGGTGGGTCAGATGGGTCAGCAGGGTTTGCCGGGCGCCGATCTCCCCCGCCACCGCCACCGCCTCCTCCAAGGACAGGTGCGATGGATGCGGCAAGGGCCGCAGGCCATCGAGCACCAGCACGTCGGCCCCGCGGGCCAGCGCCACCGCCTCCGGGGGCACGGTCTTGCAGTCGGTATAATAGGCCAGGCGCCGGCCGGAACTGCGCTCGGTAAAGACCAGCCCGAGGGTATTGATCCCGCCGTGCGGCAACAGGGTCGCCTCAATGGTGCCCTGCGGCAGGTCCAGCCGCGCCGGCATCGCGGTCAGGCGGAAGGCCGCGTAACCCCGCGCCCGCGGCCGTTCGCCCAAGGCGTAGGGGTAGATGGCCGCCACCCGCCCTAGCCCCTCCTCCGTGCCGTAAACGGTCAGCGCGGTGCCCTCCCGCAGGTCGCAGAACCGCCGCAGGTCGTCCATCCCCACCACGTGGTCCGCGTGCCCGTGGGTCAGGATGAACAGGTCCAGCTGGCGGATGTCCTCCCGCAGGCACTGCAGCCGGAATTCCGGCGCGGCGTCGACCTGCACGTGCAGGCCGTCCATCACCACGTGGACGGAGGCCCGCGCCCGCTGGTTGCGGGGGTCCGGCGAACGGCAGACCGCGCAAGGGCACGCAATCATCGGCACGCCCTGCGAGGTGCCGGTGCCGAGGAAGATCAGTTCCATCCGCGGGACCTCAACGCGGGGCGGCCAGCCAGGCGATCGCCCGCGGGATGAAATGCTCCAATCCCGGGGTATCCTCGGCGTGCGGGGAAATGGTCAGCACCTTGCCGCGTCCGAACGGCGCGTGCACCGCCGCCGGGGAATGGATCATCACGCCCTCCGGCGTCCCGTTGCGGGCGATCTCCGTCCGGAACCACGCCGCCACCTCATAGGGCGGCAGGCCCTCCCGGCCCAGCGGCTTGATGATGGGGCCGTTCGCGTAACGGATGGTGAAGGGATCCGCTACCGGACCGAACAGCTGCTGGCCTGCCGGCGACAATTGGATGCGCATCATCCCGCGGCCGCGCTGCCACTTGTTTGAGACGGTCCGGGCATTGAGGATCCCCAGCCCCCAATCGAACCCGGCGCACGCCAGATAGGCCCCGGCGCAGATCCCCAGGTAGCCGCCCCCGTTCTCCACGAAGGCCCGGACCTGCCGCCGCCCGGCCTCGCAGATCGCCTTGGCCTGGGCGCTGCCGCTGCCGCCCGAAAACACGATCAGATCGAAGCCCGAGAGATCCCGCGTGCCCACCTCCGCCGGGGTCAGGGCCGTCACGGTGGCCCCCGGCAACTGCTGGGCGCGGCGGGTGACGGTGGCGACGCCCGATTCGCCGGCGCCCGGCCCCTGGTAGATCGCGATCCGCAGCGGCCGGGTCACCGCGGGCGCCGCGAAGAGATCAGGCGGGTTGGCCGGGGCCTCGGGCGGGGTGGTTTCGGCGGCGAAAAGGGGGCCGAGGGCAAGCAGGGCCAGGCAGAGCGGCAGACGCATCTCCCGGAGAATGAGGGCGCCGGCGCGGCTGACAACGCTGCGCTGGCGGGGCCCAAAAAGAAGGCGCGCCACCCGGGGGTGGCGCGCCGTGGGCATCAGAACCGGGGTTGCCGGATCCGACTTAGTAATCCATTCCGCCCGGACCGTGGCCGTGGCCACCGGCCGCCGGAGCTTCCTTCTTCTCCGGGATCTCGGTGATCATGCACTCGGTCGTGAGAAGGAGCCCGGCGACGGAGGCCGCGTTCTGGAGGGCGGTGCGGGTGACCTTGGTCGGGTCGACGACGCCGGCCTTAACCAGGTCCTCGTACTCGCCCGTGGCCACATTGTAGCCGTAGTTGCCCTTGTTGGAGGCGATCTGGCCCACCACGACCGCACCCTCGACGCCAGCGTTGGCGCAGAGCATCCGGATGGGGGACTCGATCGCCCGGCGGACGATCTGGGCGCCGATGGCCTCGTCACCCTCGAGCTTGAGGCTGTCGATGGCCTTGGCGGTGCGGAGCAGCGCGACGCCGCCGCCGGGGACGATGCCTTCCTCGACCGCCGCACGGGTGGCGTGGAGGGCGTCCTCGACGCGGGCCTTCTTCTCCTTCATCTCGACCTCGGTGGAGGCACCGACGTTGATGACGGCCACGCCGCCGGCGAGCTTCGCCAGGCGCTCCTGGAGCTTCTCGCGGTCGTAGTCCGAGGTGGTCTCCTCGATCTGGCGGCGGATCTGCTTCACGCGGCCCTGGATCTCGGAGGACTTGCCCGAACCCTCGACGATGGTGGTGTTCTCCTTGTCGACCACGATGCGCTTGGCGCGGCCGAGGTCGCTGATCTGGAGGTTCTCGAGCTTGATGCCGAGGTCCTCGGTGATGCAGCGGCCGCCGGTGAGGATCGCGATGTCCTCGAGCATCGCCTTGCGGCGATCCCCGAAGCCAGGCGCCTTCACCGCGCACACGTTGATGGTGCCACGGATCTTGTTCACGACCAGCGCGGCCAGGGCCTCACCCTCGACTTCCTCGGCGATGACGAGGAGCTGCTTGCCGCTCTTGGCGACCAGCTGCAGCAGGGGCAGGAACTCCTGGAGGTTCGCGATCTTCTTCTCGTGGATCAGGACGTAGCAGTCCTCAAGGATGGCCTCCTGCGCCTCCATATTGGTGGCGAAGTAGGGCGACAGGTAGCCCTTGTCGAACTGCATCCCCTCGACGACATCGAGGGTGGTCTCGATCGACTTGTTCTCCTCGACGGTGATGGTGCCGTCCTTGCCGACCTTGTCCATCGCGTCGGCGATGATGTTGCCGATCTTGTCGTCCCAGTTGGCCGAGACGGTGGCGACCTGGCGGATCTCCTCGCGGTCGTTGACGCGCTTCGAGATCTTGCCGAGCTCGGTGATCGCGGCCTCGACGGCCTTGTCGATGCCGCGCTTGAGGAAGATCGGGTTCGAGCCCGCGGTGACGTTCTTCAGGCCTTCCTTGTAGATGGCCTCGGCGAGCACGGTGGCGGTGGTGGTTCCGTCACCCGCGGCGTCGCTGGTCTTGGAGGCGACCTCCTTGACCATCTGGGCGCCCATATTCTCGTAGGGATCCGGGAGCTCAACCTCCTTGGCGACGGTGACACCGTCCTTGGTGACCGTCGGGGAGCCGAACTTCTTGTCGATCACCACATTGCGGCCCTTGGGCCCGAGGGTGACCTTGACGGCCTTGGAGAGGAGCTCGACGCCCCGGAGGACCTTGTGACGAGCGCTCTCGTCGAAGAGGAGTTGCTTAGCAGCCATATTCGTGGGTTTGGATTGGGTTGTTCAGTGAGGGGTGGGGGACTCAGCCGATGATGCCGAGGATGTCGTCCTCGCGGACGAGCGTGTACTTCTTGTCGTCGAGCTTCACCTCGGTGCCGCCGTACTTGCTGATGAGGACGCGGTCGCCGACCTTCACCTCGAAGGCCGTGACTTTGCCGTCCTCGCCCTTCTTGCCGGTGCCGAGGGCGATGACCTTGGCCTCCTGGGGCTTTTCCTTGGCGCTGTCCGGGATGATGATCCCGCCGCGGACCTGCTCTTTTTCCTCGATGTGCTCCACGAGAACACGATCGCCGATGGGCTTGATGGTGACTTTAGCCATATGTGGTTTTGGTTGGGTTTGAACGGAAGGGTTCAGTGGGTTGGAACAAGGCCCCCCGGCGGCGCGGAAGCACCGCCGGTGGACCAAAGGGGGGGAGCTTACTTCTTCTTGTCGTCCTCGTCGACCACTTCGAAGTCGGCATCGACGACGTCGGCCTTCTTCTCGGTCTTCTTGCCGGCGGGGCCCTTGGGCGGCTCGGCGTCGGCCCCCGGGGGCGGCGCGCCGGCGGCCCCGGCGGCCTGCTGGGCGGTCGAGTAGAGCTCGCCGCCCACGGCGGCCAGCTTCTCGAGGGCCGCCTTCATCCGCTCGGGATCATTGCTCTCCAGATCCTTCTTCGCCTCGGCCAGCGCCGCGTCGGCCTTGCCCTTCAGCTCCGCGGAGACCTTGTCCCCGGCGTCCTTCAGGGTCTTCTCCAGCTGGTAGATCGAGGAATCCAGCTGGTTGCGGGCCTCGACCGCCTCCTTGCGCTTGCGGTCCTCGGCGGCGTGCAGCTCCGCATCCTTGGTCATCTTCTCGACCTCCTCCTTGGAGAGGCCGGACGAACCTTGGATGGTGATCTTCTGGTCCTTGCCGGTGCCTAGGTCCTTGGCAGAGACGTGCAAGATGCCGTTCGCGTCGATGTCGAACGTCACCTCGATCTGCGGGGTGCCGCGCGGCGCCGGCGGGATGCCGTCGAGCCGGAAGGTACCCAGGACCTTGTTGTCCCGGGACATCGGGCGCTCGCCCTGCAGGACCACGATCTCCACGGACGGCTGGCTGTCGCTGTAGGTGGAGAATGTCTGGGTCTTCTTGGCCGGAATGGTCGTGTTGCGCGGGATCATCGGCGTCGCCACCTGGCCGGCGGTCTCGATGCCGAGCGTGAGCGGGGTAACGTCCAGCAGCAGCACATCGCGCACCTCACCCTTGAGCACGCCGCCCTGGACGGCCGCGCCGACGGCGACCACCTCGTCCGGGTTGACGCCCTGGTGCGGCGGCTTGCCGCCGAGCTTGTGGGCGATCTCGACCACCTTGGGCATCCGCGTCATCCCGCCGACGAGCACCAACTCATCGATCTGGGAGGAGCTCAGTTCGGCGTCCTTGAGGCAGTTCTTGAAAGGCTGCACGCAGCGCTCGAAGAGGGGGTCACAGATCTGCTCCATCCGGGCGCGGGTGAGCTGCACGTTGAGGTGCTTGGGCCCGGAGGCGTCTGCGGTGATGAAGGGCAGGTTGATGTCGACCGACTGGGCGGAAGACAGGGCGATCTTGGCCTTTTCGGCCTCCTCCTTGAGGCGCTGGAGGGCCATCGGGTCCTTGCGGAGGTCGATGCCGTTCTCCTTGCGGAAGGTGTCGACCAGCCAGCCGATGAGGGACTCGTCCCAATTGTCGCCGCCGAGGTGGGTGTCGCCGTTGGTGGCCTTCACCTCGAACACCCCGTCGCCGATCTCGAGCACGGAGACGTCGAAGGTGCCGCCGCCGAGATCGAAGACGGCGATCTTCTCGTCCTTCTTCTTGTCGAGGCCGTAGGCGAGGGAGGCGGCGGTGGGCTCGTTGATGATGCGGAGCACCTCGAGGCCGGCGATCTTGCCGGCGTCCTTGGTGGCCTGGCGCTGGGAGTCGTTGAAGTAGGCCGGCACGGTGATCACGGCCTGCGTGATCTTGTCCCCGAGGTAGGCCTCGGCGTCGGCCTTGAGCTTGCCGAGCACGAAGGCGGCGATCTGCTGCGGCGCGTACTGCTCGGTCTTGTCGCCGACCTGGACCTCGATGTAGGCGTCGCCGTTCTTCCCCTCGGCGACCTTGAAGGGCATATTCTTCGCCTCCTCGCGGACCTCGGTGAACTTGCGGCCGATGAAGCGCTTGGCGGAGAAGACGGTGTTGCGCGGATTGGTGATCGCCTGCCGCTTGGCGGCCTGGCCGACCAGCCGCTCGCCGGTCTTGGTGAACGCCACCACCGACGGGGTCGTGCGGGCGCCCTCCGCGTTCGGGATGACGACGGGCTCCCCGCCCTCCATCACCGCCATACAGGAGTTGGTCGTGCCCAGATCGATGCCAAGAATACGGCTCATGCCGCTGGCGATAGCAAGCGATGTGCCGGGAGGGGCAAGGGTTTTCCAAGATTCGTTTCCGCAGAGGGTTAAAAAATCAAACCCCTCTCGCGACCGGGGTGCGTGCAGGGTGAAGTGGGTCACCTTGGCGCATCTGCCCTGTCCCACTGGGCGCGGGGTGGGCGTGCTGTCCCAGTTGAATCTTCCGTCAGTCCCGCTACGGTGGGGCGTATGGAGATGGAGATCACGCTACCGGACGAGGTTCCGGTGATGACTTTGGCGCAGGCGACCTTGTTTCCGCAGGCGCTGATGCCGCTCCACATCTTTGAGCCGCGGTACCGCGCGATGCTGCGCGATGTCCTGGCGGGGGACCGGCTGTTTGCGGTGGTGGGGTTGGATGAGCGGCGGGCGGAGGCGGGGGACTTCGAGCCGCCGCACCGGGTGGCCGCGGTGGGGATTGTGCGGGCCTGCCAGCGTAATCCGGATGGCACCTCCAATTTGCTCCTGCAGGGCCTGTGTCGCGCCGAGGTGGTGGCGATCGCCCGGGACGAGCCGTACCGCCGGATCCAAATCCGGGCTTTGGCGAGCGAGGCGGGGGCGACCGCGGAGGCCAACGAGGCCCTGCGGCGGGAGTTGTCGCGGCTGATCGGGGTCAAATTGCGCCTGGCCGGCAAGGGTGAGGGCGAGATGGCGGCCTTCCTGAAGACGGTCGACGATCCGGAGGCGTTCGTGGACATCGCGGCGGCGAGCCTGTGCGACGACGCGGACCTGCGGCAGCGGTTGTTGGAGACCCTCGACGTGAACCGGCGGTTGGCGTTGCTGGGCGGGGTGTTCCGCCGGGAGATCGAGGCGTTGCGCCTCCGGCGGAAGCTCCAGGGCAACCTGCCGGACGACCGGATTGAGCAGAATTGAGCCGGGGTTTCGGGCCTCGGTGGGGGCCGGCCTCCGGCGCGAGGGAGAGGGGGTCGCCGCGGCCGGGGTCGGAGGCGTTTGGGTTCAGAGTGCCTCCAGTGTGCCTCCTTAAATCCTTCGGTTATCCTTCGGTAGTCGTTCGGTTGTCAGAGGAAAATAATAGGTAAGTCGTTGAAATAACCGAAGGATAACCGAAGGATTACCGAAGGATCACTGAGGGAGGAGCGAAGGAAAAAGATCAGATCGGGCTTGGGGTCAGGGAGGCGTCGCGTCGTCCCGAACGGGTCAGGCCGTGAATCGCTACCTTTGGGCGGGCATTAGAGCGAGCGGGCGTAGCCCTCTAGCAATTCACAGCCTGACCCCGTTGGTTGTGTCCCCCGTACCAATCGCTCCAGCAACGGAGGAGGGCCACAAAAGGCTCAAAGGGTCGAGGGCGAGGCGGCGCCGTGCGTGGCGCCCATAGGCGCCGGGGACGGGATTGGGGGAGCGACGCAGACGGGAGGGATCCGAGCCGAGGCCGCCAGAATGCTCCCAGCGAAGGGCTTCGCGGATCGAAGCACCGCGGATCGAGCCCTGCTTGAGTGGTTTGTCGCTGCGGTCCCGCGGCGTCTATAGACGCCACGCCCGGCGCCGAGCGCGGATAGCGCCCCTTTGAGCCTTTTGTGGCCATCGCTGAGATCTTCGGCGGTGATGGCTCCGCGGAAATGGGTTGTCGTCCGCAATCACCGGGGCGACCCACCTTCGCCAAGGCTTCCACCTCCGCTAAGGCTAAGGCGGACAAGTCGGCGGGCAGGCGCGCCCCAGCCACACCAAGCCGCTTGATCCCGGACTGAACGGCAGGCTGGACCGGCCGCGGATCGATGGTGCTGGGGGCCCGCCCGCCGTAACTTTAGCGAAGGTGGGCGCGTCGCCCCGGTGTTTCGAGCTTTGGGGGAGGGGTCAGCCTGCTACTCGTTCGGCGGCCTCCTTCCGCGGCCGGGTCAGTTCGGGGCCCGCGAGCGGATCCACGTCGCGAGGCCGGGCCGGGGCTCACGGATGCGGAAGTGCAGGACCACGCGGTAGGGTTGGCCGTCCGCCGGGTCGGTGCGCCAGAAGCCCATCGCCCGGTCCCCGGCCCAGCCCAGCAACTCGAACTTCCGCCGCGGCAGGTTCTCCGGCTTGGCGGTCGGCTTGAAGTCCATAAAGGCGAGGTCCGCCGGCGAGGCATCGCTGACCGTCACCCGGCCGCTCTGCGTGCCGTAGCGCCACGTTCCGTTCTCCAGAATGAACAGCGGCGTGGCGTCCTCGCCCGCCCCGCGGTCAAAGGCGCCGTTGTCATAATCATTCCGGACGCTCTGGCTGACCCAGCGACCGGCGAGCGCGCGCAGTTCCGCCGGCGCGGCCGCCGCGGGCGGGGCCGGTTCGGCCGCGGCGGCCCCGGCGCGCTGAAACGCAAAGTAGTTCCGGGAGCCGTCGGCGTTGCGCCAGAGGAACTCGATCACCTGGCCATCGGCGGACAGCGTGGCGCGGCCCTGATCCCAGGCCGTGAGGACGCCGGAGAACACGAGCCCGGCCGCGGCGGCGGTGACCCGCCCCTCGCCGCCCACGCCCGTGCGGTAGCGTCCGTCCGGGAGGATCTCGAGCGTTTGCGCGTTGCGCGGGTCGATCCACTTCCCGGCGAGCGCGCGGAGCGCGGGTGCGGGT
>Ga0172372_10012969_pt1 | contig 10390 bp, 6 predicted proteins | sample LakKiv5m_2_FD_114544 | JGI IMG/M metagenome (GOLD analysis project Ga0172372, IMG submission 114544) | Freshwater microbial communities from Kabuno Bay, South-Kivu, Congo - kab_092012_9.5m | ecosystem: Environmental > Aquatic > Freshwater > Lake | place: Democratic Republic of the Congo... | reverse complement strand
AGCACGTTGCCATCATCATGGATGGCAATGGTCGTTGGGCAAAAGAAAAAGGCTTGATTCGTTCGCTTGGCCACGAGCGTGGTGGCAATCAAGTTCGAGATATTTTGCGAGCTGCACACGATTTGGACATCAAGCAACTCACGCTTTATGCTTTTTCCTCAGAAAATTGGAAGCGACCTGCCTCGGAAGTTCGATTTTTACACGACTTATTGGTGCGATTTTTAAAGAGTGAAACCGATCAACTCAATAAAGACAATGTTCAATTCAAGACGATAGGCGATTTAACTCGATTTCCAACTCGTGTTCAAAACGCAATAAAAAAAGCAAAAGAGGTATTGGAAAACAATCATGGTATCGTATTGTGCTTGGCGCTAAATTATGGCTCTAGGGCTGAAATTGTTCAAGCTACACGCAGGTTAATGGAGGAGGCGAATCGAGAACCACAATTGGCTTATCAATTGACTGAAGAAGTTTTTGCTTCTTATTTAGAGACGGCAGATATGCCTGAAGTGGATTTGCTCATTCGAACAGCAGGAGAGCAGCGTGTGAGCAATTTTTTGTTATGGCAGATTTCTTATGCGGAATTTTATTTCACAGAAGTCTACTGGCCTGACTTTACGCCTGAACATTTAAAGAAGGCACTAGAGGAATATAGTCGTAGGCATCGTCGTTTCGGAGGTTTATAATGAACTCCGAATTGAAGAATCGTTTGGTGATTTCTTTGCCGTTGGTCTCTGTTCTAACGTTAGTGATTTTTTATGCAACAGGCTTCGCTCAATTTTTTGGCGCTTTAGTTTTGCTTCGCTCTCTTTGGGAGTTCTTGCAACTTTACAAAAACCAACAGGTGAGTTTTAAATGGCCAGCTATTGTTTTCTCGGCGTTTTACCTTTATAGCGTTGCCCACTTTTCACCGCAGACGAGCACAGCTTTGGGGTTGATGGGTTTTGTAGGGCTCTTTGGGTTGCAGATGTTAGATGTTGATAATCAAAAAGGTATGGCGAAGATCGCACTCACTTTGGTAGGATTCATCTACATTATTTATTTTGGATCCCATTTTATATTGCTTCATAATATGGCTCCTGATGCACGGCATTGGGGCAGTTCCGTATTGTTTACGGCTATTTTTATATGTAAATTTTCGGATGCGACGGCTTATTTTGGTGGGAGGTATTTCGGCAAACGCAAATTGATTCCCAGAGTGAGTCCAAATAAAACTAGAGAAGGCCTCTATTGTGCCTATTTAGGCGCATTGGTGCCTTGGCCTTTCTTAACCTATTTGAATGGGTTTAATGTTTGGACCGCGTTGGGATTTTGTCTGTTGCTGGCAACAATGGCTTTTATTGGCGATTTGTTTGAATCGATGCTCAAGCGTGAACTTAAAGTTAAAGATACAGCAAATGATATTCCTGCATTTGGTGGCACTTTAGATATGATTGACTCCATTATTTTAAGCATGCCTGCAGCATATTGGTACATCCAGATTCTAGGCATTCAACCGTAAGGTGTGTTTTAAAATTTGTAGTTTGCATTTTACCCGATTCAACTATTTACAGCTTAAATTCGATGCAATTTTAAATTATGGCATAAATCAATGCTTGAGGCGTGTGACTGCGTTGATATACTCCTAGATATATGGGAGGTTATAGTCGCATCGGGGTGGTCATCCTAATTTTAATTGGGATTGCAGCTTATTTAAAAACAGGGTCCACGCTATTTGAAAAAGTTAAGAACAGTGGTGCACGTCTGCAAATTGCATCTATAGACAGGGCCTTGCATGCGGCATCGTTGCAGTCACGACGTTATCCGACCAATTTTGTCGCTTTCATGCGCAAATCTTTTGATTCAAAAAACGGAACGGATAGCGCTCTAGACCCTTGGGGACATCATTTCAAGTATGAGATCAATAAAAACGGGTTCTTATTAGCTTCGGCAGGTTTAGATGGGTTATTTGGCAATGACGATGACATCACTTGGCGCCGCGAAGGAGATAAGGCTGGTTTGGAGCAAGGAAAATCTGGTTTTAAAGGGATAGCGAGTTCTGAAATTAAAACTTTACAAAAAGACACCGTCGAGGCTGTAGAATCGCCTTTGATGAAAGATTATCAAGTTTTATTCAATGTCTCTAGTTTAGAGGGAGAAAAAAAGAGAATGATGAGTGACAAAGAGCTTTTGAATTATTTTAAAACTTACATGGGACAAGTGGTTTTTGAGTAAGGTCGTGCAAAAGACAAGCTTCGACGATAGCTTTGTCCCTGTAAAACTCGAGGGAGTGGAGTGTGTCGAAGTCATTTCTGAAAAATCCCATCGTCAATTTTCACTCATTCATCCTAAGACCTCCTACTTGGAAAACATAGAGGTTAAAGACCAATTTGTTTGGGATTGCATTGATGGTCAAAAAAAATTAGGTGAAATCAAGCAGAGTTATTACCAAAAATTCAAGGTCTTGCCAACGCAACAGTTGGTTGAGAAGATGCGACAGTGGCACGAACGAGGGTTTTTAGAAGGAGGCGGGTTGAAGTATCGCAGCAAGGCGTTGTCAGGAGGAATGGGTCTTCATCTACCGGCATTTTTGTTGAGAGTGACCTTGGGTCAATTGTCTAGAATGTTTATGCATAGTTATGTTGCCATATTGATGTTGGCGTTGGGAGGGGCGGGTTTGGCTTTTTCTGCAATTAAAGAGCACCCTTTTTTTATATTTGACGGTTTTTCAAACCTTTCTCTTTTGCCATTATTGCTCTGCTTATTTGCTGGAGCTCAGCTTGGGAATTTACTGAGAATGGAATTCATGTTGGGGGCGCTTAGTCCTGCGCCCACTTATCGAGGCGACCGAATTTTCATAGGGTTATGGGGCATTGTGCCCGTGTTGAGTTTAGATTTAGAAGGGCTTCGACTAAAATCCAGAGAAAAACGTTTGGCTGCAAGTTGGGTGAATTGGAGTGCGCCTGTTTTGGTGGCGGGAGTATTGTCTGTCTTACCACAGTTCTTGCCTTTGGGAGAATGGCAGGATTTTATTTATACCGCGAGCATGGGCTGTTTAGTTGATTTTGTACTTCATTCCTGTCCCTTTTTCAAGTCAAGGCTGATGCGAGTGTTTGATGAATTGGGGGAGGGCGTTTCGATCAAACGATTAAAGTCAGAGTATTCTAGGGGTAGAATCGCATTTCTAGATAAATACTCATTGGCTCAAGAGAAGGCTGTGCAATGGTCGACGATAGCTCTGGTTATATGGGTGGTAGTGGGGAGTAGTTTTCTGCTTTTTTGTTCGGCGCAGTTGGCAGAAGCTTTGACAGAGTTTGTGCGCTTAAACTTAAATTTAGAGGGTGATAAGTTGGAGAAGGTACAATGGCTCCTTTATCTACCTGTATTGTTGACTTTTTTCTTGTTGCTGTGGAAATTGGTGCAGCCATTCGTACAGCGTCTGATGGGCATGAGTTTTATGCGTGATGAACGCATGGTGACTTCATTTCAAATTGGCATGTTCGCTTTGATTCCACTCGGGGGCATGTTTTTGCCGGAATTGTTATTGCAATTTGGACTTGTCGTCGGGGTGATCGTCGTCATAGTAAAAGTATGTTCGCAACTGAATCGCGAACATTGGAGCTTTAGAGTGCAAGCTTTTTTGATGGTCGCTTCGTTTATAGCTTTGGTGCTGTTGTCTGTTGTAAGTTCATATCGAGAAGAAGGGTTTTACGCCTTGGCCTTTCTATGGTGCGCTTTAGCGGTCATTAAGGTAGAGAGTTTGTCGCCGCGGACACCTGGATGGTGGATTAAACTCACGTTCGTTTCGATGGTTTGTTTAGCCATCATCACAGGTGTTCATGTTTTTCTTCATTTTCCGATGGATGAAAGAAGTTTATTCGCGTTAGCTGCATCAATATGTTTTGGAACGTCGATATGGATGTTGGGAGGACTATTGGGTTGGCAATTGTTGCCGATGGGTTTTGGTTTGTGGTCGATGTTTTTTGGTTCGTGTTTTATCTCTGTTAGCCTGTATTGGGGACAGATATTTTTTGCACTTGGGCTCATCTTGGTGGGAGTGTCCCAGATCGCTTGGATAAAATGCAGAAACAAATTGATGCATCGAATTTCGCACATTGTCGTATGTGATCCCAAAAATTTTAGAGCCTCTCTTGAAGGCACTCTCAATGGAATTTTAGCTTTGTTTGTCGGTAAAATCATGGTTAGAGAGTCCGGTGCTCATAGCAAAAGCGATGTGCTGTTTTTAGGTGAATACGAAAGATGGCTTAAACGTTGGATGCCTCGCAAAATGATGAAGCGAATCATGCACGAGTCCATTGGTGCGATACCGTGGGAGCATAGAGCTCACTGGTGCGAGCGTCTGGAGCGTTTTGCTATGCCGAAACAAACGGAAAGTTTCACTAAAGAGGTGCGCTTGAAGTTGCTCAAATCGCAACTGATGTTTCGAGGCTTTCAATCTAAAGAGCTTGAAGTTCTAGCAGATAACTTGTCGCTTCAGACTTACCGCAAAGGCGAGCAGGTGACTGAGGTGAATGAATCAGGTCATCCCTATCTTGAAATTGTCATGTCTGGGCAACTGCGTGTTCAGCAGAGGGATCAAGATGATGAAGAGCCTAAGGTATTGGCGGATTTAGGAAAAGGCGAAGCTGTTCGAACTGAAGATTTATTTTGCGATACCCCATACGATTTTGATGCCATTTGGATGAGCGATGGTTTGACGATCAAATTGCATCGCGTCAACTTTTTACAGTGGAGTTTGGAGCATCCAGGCTTACTAAAGAAAGTCTTGGAATCGATGGCCCTTTCAGAAATGATTTCAAAACTATCTCTGTTTAAAGACTTTTCAAGTTCTCAAATGCGACTTTTGATGGAAAAACTCAAGAAAATTGAAGTTCCAGCCGGACATGAAGTGATCACTCAAGGCTTGGAGGGCGATGAGTTCTTTCTGCTGGACCAAGGTGAGGTGGATGTGGTTATTAGCGGCAACAAGGTTGCCAGTTTGGGAGCAGGCAGTTATTTTGGAGAGATAGCACTTTTGCAAAAGTGTTTGCGTACCGCAACCATTAAAACCTCAAGAGCTTCTATCTTGTATGTCTTAGTACAGAATGATTTTGAGCGTTTCTTTTCCTCTGGTCGTGCCGCTCAAGTGTTGGAGAATGTGAGCCAAAAAAGAGGTGCCTCATGAGTCGCTCGGCTGACATTCAATTGGCCAAATGGCTGATAAGAGAGGGCTATGCTGAAAAGAATGCGGTTGAATCATGGCTCAACGCAAAACTTAAAGCTGAAAAGGCAGGAAAAAACGTTTCTGATTTATTGACGTTACTGGTAAAAAAAGGGGTTGTTGAAGCTGAAAAATTTGAACAAATTAAAGCTGAATTTTTAAAAGAAAAAGCGTTAAATGAGTCTTTGGCTAGTGAAGAAAAAGTTAGGCAGAAGGCCGCTGTTCAAGTGGAAACGGTTCCCGTTGAAGAGTCGCTTGAGGAAATGTATGAAACTGAAAAAGATACAGCCGTAGCTAAGACTGGAATTAAAGCAAAGGTCAATAGAGATCGTGACACGAGACTTTGCCCCGAGTGCAATACGAATCTATCTTTGGATCTAAAGGATTGCAATGTCTGCGGAGCGCATATTCCCTCTGATGCTTGGATCCAATGTGTATTTTGCAATAAGTCACAACCAGTGGGGTGTGACCATTGTGAACATTGTGGCTGCGATCCACAGACAGGTGAATCTGGGCCTAAGACCGCAATATGTGAAGTCTGTGCTATAGCTATGTTGCCAAATACCGCGATATGTTATAGCTGTGGAAGTGAACAAAAAAATAAACGCAGCGACAAGGCTACCTTGTTCGCAACAGCACATGTGGTGGTCTTAGTTGCTTTTGTGATATTTTTAGTGCCTTCTATTTGGATAGGTTCGCAATACAAAAAGGAGATCGAGACTCTGGCAACGACATTGCATGAGGTCGTTTTTTATGGCGAAGATGTGTTTCGAAATGTTTCCCCAAAAATTTTGCCTGACCAAGTTTTAGATAAAACGATTCCCGAACCTAATTCTAAATTGTTGGCGGAGATTTTGCCACTGGCCAAAAATAATAACTGGAAAGGGGTGGCCAAGCAACTGGAGGCGAGATTGGAAGAGTCCGATCCATTGACTTTGTCATTGTTAGGCCTGAGTTACTACCATTTAGAAGAAAAACAAAGTTTAGCTGCTTTGCAAAAAGCCCGACCTGATATTTCCGATTTAAATGATCTTTTTTTAAGACTTCGCTATGAAGAAGCAAGAAAAATCATGCTTGCAGGTGACAGTGCCTCAGCTTATGCCACGATCAAGCCGGTGTTGGAAGGTCAGAGCAAGATTGCGCGCGTGAATTTCTGGGGTGGTTTGATGGCGTTAAAAGAGAACCAATTTGAGGAGGCTCAACAGTGGTTTGTGAAAGCGACAAAGTTGCAGCCTAAAGAGGACTTGGCGCATCTATTGCTCTATAAAATGTACAAAAATTTAGATCCTAAAAGAGCTAGTTTGGAAAAAGCCTCTTTTCAAAAAGAGAAAGAGCGAGCCGACTTGTTCAAAGAGTTTTTAAATTAATCGATTAAAAAAATCAATATTGTTTTCAATTGTTTGAAGCATAAAAAAAGGGACCGATTAATGGCTTAATAGGTCCCTTTTAGAGAGGAAATTTTTAAATCAGACGACTTTAGTCACGCCTGGAATTGCGCATGGGTATAAACCATCAGCACCAGCTTTAGGGCCAGGCAAGGTATCCCAGCTGTATTTGGCAGGCGCGAGATCGATGGTCGAGTTGATGGCGTCGTCCCATTTAATGGTCTGGCCGGAGTAGGTGGCCATGCGACCTAAAATTGCAGTCATGGTGCTTTTTGCGCCATACTCAGCTTCATTGGGGACTTCACCTTTATCGATGGCGGCAATTAAATCGAACCACTCTTGTTGATGACCACCGCCTTTGCCTTTTGACATGTAGTTACTTGATCCACGAATGATACCGCGGCTTAACTCTGACATACCCTTGTCACCATAAGCGAATTCGGAGACGCGATTGACGCAGTTTTTAATATGTCGACATTGACTGTACATACGCGTGCCATCGGCATAAGTGTATTCAACAAAGTGGTGATCGTAAATTTCACCCCATTCCTTGCCGACGCGCACTTGTCGTCCACCCATGCCTTCTGCCGTAATAGGGTAGGCGTTTTTAAGCCAGTTGCCAACATCGAGGTTGTGGATGTGTTGTTCATTGATGTGGTCACCACATAGCCAATTGAAGTAGTACCAGTTTCTCATCTGATACTCCATCTCGGTTTGTCCTTCTTCACGTGGGCGAGTCCAAACCCCACCACTGTTCCAGAACACTTTTAGTTCCTGAATGTTGCCAATGGCACCATCGCGCAAGCGTGTGATGACATCGTTGTAGATTTCTTCGTGATGACGTTGTAGACCTACAGCCACGGCGAGGTTTTTCTTCTTTGCAACTTCTGCCGCAGCTAGAACTTTGCGAACCCCTGGGGCGTCTACGGCAACGGGTTTTTCCATAAAGACCATTTTGCCAGCATTGACTGCATACTCGAAATGAATGGGGCGAAAGCCTGGAGGTGTCGCTAGAATCACTAAGTCACAACCAGATTCATCGATCGCTCGTTTATAAGCATCGAAACCTGAGAACACCATCGCCTTTGGGAAATCAGCCAACTTAAGGGCTTTTATAGTGTTCTCGCATTTGTCGGCAAAAGCATCAGCTACAGCCACAATTTTAATGCCTTTTCGAACGTTCATGGCTTGTTGAGCGGCTCCTGTGCCACGGCCACCGCATCCGATCAACGCAATTTTTATTTCAGTATCGTTTTCTGCGCCAGTCACAATGTTGCTGACCCCAAATGCACCAGCTACGGCAGCAGCAGAGGCTACAAAGCCTTTTCGATTGATAGCATTTGACGATGTTTCGCCTTGGTTACTCATTGATTCTCCTTTGGAATAGGGGGGTAATAGGGAGCATGTCTTAACGGTCGGGAATGGCGTCCAGCTCCTTTAGGGTTGGCCAATAATTAAAGAGTTCTTCTGCTTTGGGGAGTTGTTGCGGTCTCACGATGCGAAAACCTACAAAAGTTGCATCAGTATGGTACCACACACTTTTTGGAATTTGCGGATCTTGTTGTTTCCAATCTGGGTTGGAGGCAACTCGAGCTGTGCTGGTCAGTTGTGGTGCTTCGTCAAACCAAGACCCACCACGAGCAACCCTCGGATAGAGAGTTTTAGGTGTTGCTAAAGGATCTTTTTTTCGGTCATAATGGTAGCCATCTTCATAATACTGGTCGAGCACCCATTCCGATATGTTGCCGTGCATATCGTGCAATCCCCAAGGGTTGGGTTTTTTCATGCCGACTTTTTGATATTGAAAGTCACTGTTGTCGATGTACCAAGCGTAGTCTTTGATGAGCGCGATGTCGTCGCCGAAGCTGTATTTGGTGGTTGTGCCGGCTCGGCAAGCGTACTCCCATTCTGCTTCTGTTGGGAGTCGATAAAAGTGTCCCGTTTTTGCACTGAGCCACATGCAGAAAGCTTTGGCCGCAAGTTGAGTCATGCATATTGCAGGATAACCATCTTTGCCCATCCCAAATGACATATCGGTGTAAGGAGGCGTTGGTCTAGTGACGATGTCGGCAATTTTTTCTTTTGCGCTTGCTGGCAGCTTTCTTAACCCTCTTGAGTCACGTTCGTAACTCATCATCCACTGTTCGTAGAGCTGCCAGGTGGTTTCGTATTTGGCCATCCAAAATGGTGAGATCTCAATTTCTTGAACGGGTGTTTGGTTGGCATGAGTGGCATCACCCATGCTGAACGTTCCACCTTTGATAGCCACCATCTCTACATTCAAATCAGTGTGAGCGATGGGTTCTTGATAAGTTTTTAATTCGTCTACTATTGTGGAAAGGGATTTGAACAATTCATCGGGAGCGATGGTAGGTAGCTTTTCCGTTTGTTTCTTTTTTGTTTTGAGTGTGATTGCTTCGGGCCAATTTGCTCCTTCTTCAATCCAACGCTTCAAGATATAAATGTCGCGTGTGTCCAAGGGTCCATTTTTTGGTGGCATAATGTCCTCATCGTCTTTTGGCAGCGTTGTGAGGGTGTAAAGCGAACTTTTGTTTGGTTCTCCGGGGACGATGCATTTGCCATTCTCTCCACCTGCCATAGCCAAAGCTTTGGTGTCGAGGCGAAGCTCTCCTTTTACTTTTTCTTCATTATGACAGGACACACAATTGAATTCGAGGATGGGCTGGACGTGTTCTACAAAATCGATTTTACGAGGTAGCTTTTTATGAGAGTGTAGTGTTATACCCTCAGGCCAATCAGCTCCTTCTGCAATCCAGATTTTTAAAAGTTCCTGTTCAACTTTTGAGAGGGTGTAATCGTCCTCGTGTTTGACAGGTGGCATGACATCCTCGTCGCCTCTATCCAAAGTCGTGGTGGTGTAAAGAGAGCTCTTTTCAGGTTTTCCCGCTACGATGGAGGCTCCGTTTTCGCCACTCGTGAAAGCTAGGTGTTTTGTGTCGAGTCGCAAGTCGCCTTTAGCTTTTGATGCTTGGTGACAATTGACGCAATTGACCTCTAAAATGGGTTTAATTGTGGTCAAGAAATCGACACTCTGTGCGCTAAGAGTTAGGCCAGAAAACAGTAAAAATAAGGCTTTTTTTAACAATTTTGAGTGGAGAGGTGTTTTGAACATATTTTTAAATAGATAAAGTATGAGTGTACAGAGATTTGTGGTGATTACTTGTTGAATAACGACAATTAGTTGTTATTTGAAATGCTTATATCAAGCAAATCGTATCATTAAATTGTATTTTTGTGATACGGTTAATTTAAAGCTTCTCGGAAGCCTGGGCTCATCCATGGTGATTTTGTGTCGTTTGAACTCTGAATCAAAGCCTCACAGGATGAGAAGTTGGAAAGGAAAGTCAAGCAATCATTTAAATCGATTAAACTGAGGCTAGAGGCCAAGCCATCGGCTAAAGCGGCGTTGGGCGCAATGGCGGTCACTTGGCATGAGTTGCTCAAGGCCATGCCCGTTCTCGGATCGATGAGGTGGGAGTAGCGTGTGCCATTGATCGTGACGCTTTGATAATGATCCCCCGACGTTGCCACTGCGGCATGAGAAAGCAATAAAGTTTTTCCCGAGACACCTTCGATTTTAATTTCCCATCCTTTTGTTCCTGGTGGAGGTGATGACATGGCCATATCTCCTCCGGCATCGATTAAAGCTGCTTTGATGCCTTCGTTGCAGAGAACTTTTAAGGCGGCATCGACAATGGCCCCTTTTGCTATGGCGCCACAGTCAAGGGTGATGTTTTCTTTATTGAAAGTCACCGTGCTTTGGTCGCTATCGATAGTGAGGTGT
>Ga0172372_10012968_pt1 | contig 10391 bp, 10 predicted proteins | sample LakKiv5m_2_FD_114544 | JGI IMG/M metagenome (GOLD analysis project Ga0172372, IMG submission 114544) | Freshwater microbial communities from Kabuno Bay, South-Kivu, Congo - kab_092012_9.5m | ecosystem: Environmental > Aquatic > Freshwater > Lake | place: Democratic Republic of the Congo... | reverse complement strand
GACGAACTGCTTCAAGAGGTTGACGTTCTTGTAGTCAATCGCGTCGAGGGTGAACTCCAGCTTGGGCTTGGGACGGGGAGCGCGGCGCTCCGTCGTGCGGCCCTTGGCGTCCTTCTTGTCGGTATGGGTCTTGCGGGGCATAGAGATTATTTGATTTCGCGGTGCAGGGTGTGCCGGCGGAGGGCGGGATTGTATTTCTTCTTCTCCACCTTCTCCTGCTGGAGCTTCTTGTTGCGGCTGGTCTGGTAGCGGGAGGGCGACTTGCCTTCCTTGCGCGCTTCAGTGCATTCGATGGTTACGATTTCACGGGCCATAAACTGTTATTCCTTCTCCTTGGCGGGTTTCTCGTCGGCTTCCTCCACGTCGCTGTCGTCAATGTCCGCCACGGCGGTGGACTCCATGGAACCGAGGGCGGCGAGGCGCTTCTGGCGGAGCGCGCCTTCGCGCTCAAGCTGCGCCTGCGCCTCGACGGTGAAGCGCGTCCAAGGGATCGCCTCGAGGCGGGCCTTGGGGATGTTCTTGTTGGTCAGCTCGCAGACGCCGTAGGTGCCGCGCTCGATGCGCTTGAGCGCCTCCTCGATCTCATAGATCGCATCCTGGTCGGACGAGAGCAGGCTGAGGGCGAAGTCGCGGTCGAAGTTGTCCGTGCCGGAGTCGCCCATGTGGAGGCTGTAGCTCTCCATCTGGGTGGCGGACTCCTTGGCGAGGCCGTTCATCTGGCTGCGCAGGCGCTCGCGGAGGTCGAGCAGCGTGTTGTAGTAACCCTGCCACTCGGGCTTGATCTTCACCTTGCCGTTGGGCGTCCACATCACGGACTGCCGGGCCTCCTGCTTGGGCGCGGCCTTGCCGAGGATGGCGGCGAGCGTGGCGGAGCCGACGTTCTTGGCTTTCTTGGCCGGAGCGGCCGGCTTTTTGGTAATCATCTTCTTCTTAGTCACAGCGCAAAACTGGTTTTACCGCGCGTGGACCTGCGATTTTCAACACTGTCGAGCAAGCCCGCCCGCAAAAGAGTGCGCGAATGTAGCAAGGTCGCCCTTTTGCGCCACAAAAATTTTCGGGAATCTGGAGGCCTGATTTTGGCCCCGGAAAACCAAGGCCAAACCGGCCGCAGGACAATGCCGCAGGGCCGTGCGGACACGGCGGGAACGCGGCGGAAACCACTGGCCCGCCCGCCTTACAACACATTCGCCGCCAGCTCGGCGAGGTCGGAGCGCTCGCCACGTTGCAGCTCGACGTGCGCGGCGATGGCGTGGTCGCGGAACTTGCTAATGAGGTAGTTGAACCCGTTCGAGGAACTGTCCACGTAGGGGTTGTCAATCTGGTAGGGGTCGCCGGTGAAGATGATTTTCGTGCCGTTGCCGACGCGCGTGACGATGGTCTTCACCTCCAGCGGCGTGAGGTTCTGCGCCTCGTCAATAATCATGAACTGGTTCGCGATGCTGCGGCCACGGATGTAGCTCAACGCCTCGACGACGATGGTCCCGCTGCGGAGCAGGTCGCTGCTGCGCCGGTGGTCATTGCCCATGTTCAAGTCGCTCAACAACTCCAGCGCGTCGTGGATGGGCTGCATCCACGGGCCGAGCTTTTCTTCGAGCGAGCCGGGCAGGAAGCCGAGCTCCTTGCCCATCGAGATGGTTGGGCGCGCGACGACGAGCCGGCGGAACTCGCGGTCCATCACCGTGCGCTTGAGGCCGGCGGCCATCGCCATGAGTGTCTTGCCGGTGCCGGCCTTGCCCATGAGCGTGACGAGCTTGATGCGGTCGTCGAGCAGCGCGTCGAAGGCGAAGTGCTGCTCGCGGTTGCGCGGCTTGATGCCCCACACGCCCTCGCGCACGTCCACGATGGGCACGAGCTTCTTGCCGGTCGCATCCACTTTTGCGAGCACGGCGCGCCTTGAATTTGCCGGCTCGGTGAGCGTGCAATACTCGTTCGGGAAATACTGGCGGTTCGTCGGCAGCGCCAACTCATCTTCCGCGCGGAACTTCACGATCTGCTCCGGTGTCACGGCCAGGTCGAACATCCCGGAATACAAATCCTGCAACCGCACACGGTCGGTCTCGTAATCCTCGGCGGACAACCCGTGCGCGTCGGCCTTGATGCGCAGGTTGATGTCCTTGCTCACGAGCACGGTCGCCACGTCGGGCTGGCCCTGCTTGACCATGAGCGCGTGCGCGAGGATGCGGTTGTCCACGTTCTGAACGGTCGTGTGCAGGTTGCCGTTGGCGTTGCCATTGCCGCCCTTGCTGTCGAGCAGGATGCGCAGGTGGCCGCCGTTCTGGAGCGTCACGCCCTCGCTCAGGCGGCCCGTGCCGCGCAGGCTGTCGAGCATCCGCGACACGCCGCGGGCGTTCTGGCCCAGCTCGCTGGAGTCGCGCTTGAAGCGGTCAATCTCCTCCACGACCTCGATGGGGATGAGGACGTGGTTGTCTTGGAAGTTCAGCAGCGAGTTCGGGTCGTGGAGCAGGACGTTGGTGTCGAGGATGTAGTTTTTCACAATTGAAACAACGCACCGCACCGCCGCGCCTGCGTCCGGCAGCGGAGCCGGCAGCGGACGGGCGGTGAGTGAATCGTGGGTTGAACCATCAGCGGGAAAAGTCGGCGGTGCGCGCCTTGGTCATGCGCGCGTGCCACGCGCGGATTTGCGTGTGCGCGGCGGGCAGCTCGTATTTGCCGGAGGCGAGGAAGTTGCCCAGCATCCCGTAAAGATCGAAGTCCACGAAGCGCGGGCGGTCGCCGAGCAGGAAGGGCTTCTCCAAGAGCATCTGCTCGTAAGGGATGAGCTTCTCCTCAAGCTGCTTGAGCATCGTCGCTTGCTCGTCGCGCCAACGCTCCAGGCAGCCGCGCCCGAACTTCCGCTCCTTGTGCCGCACGAACGCCGGCCGCTCCTTCGCCGGGATGCGGTCGCGATGGTAAATGTCGTTCAGCTTGAACCCCAGCCCCTCGATCTCGTCCTCGATGTGCCGCCAGAGAATCGTCTGCAATCCGCGCAGGTGCGACGGAAACAAACCCAGCCCCAGCTTGTTGTCGAGATACTTGGCGATGACCTGCGAGTCCTCGCCCGTCTCGAAGATCACCTGCCTGCCATCACGGATGACGGGCACCTGATAGTAGCGCTCGCGCGTCAGCTTCCACACGAGCGAGCGGTCGGTGTTGGGGATGTTGGTGATTTTGAACCGCGTGCCGGCAAACTCCAAAATCCGCCGCTGCACGATGCAGAACGGGCTCCACGGAAACTGAATCAGTTCGATCATCAAATCACCGGCGGCGAACCGCCCACAGAAGACGGCGACAGCCTAGCCCTCGTCCCCGACGTTACAAGCGGAAGTTGCCCCCGGACTTTTACAATCGCGTGACAAGGCCGCCGCAACCCCGGCGCGGGCCGCTCACTGCCCACCCTTGGCCGTCTGCAACGCCTCCTTGGCAAACCGCGGTCAGCGCGTCCGAATCGCTCGCCGCCTTCTCCAGCGCCGGCACGCTCTGCTTCGTGGCGATGACCTTGAGGATCTGCACGGCGTCGCGCCGGACCTCCGCCTTCTCGTGCGCCATCAGCTTCAGCACGGCCTCCTCGGCCTCGGCGCCGAGGGCCTTGAGCGAGGTGCAGGCGTGAAACTGATCCTTGCGGTCGGCCACGAGCTTCGCCAGCGGCGCGGCGGCGCGGGCGTCCTTCAAATGCCCGAGCGCTTCGATCGCTCCCCAGCGCGCGGGGAACGCGCTGTCGTCGAGCTGCTTGATGAGCGGCTCCACGCAGTCCTTGCCGCCCCAGACCGCCAGGCCCTTCGCCGCGTTCTGCCGCGCGAACTGGTCCTCGTTCTTGAGGAAGCCCAGCAGCAACGCCTCGACCTCCGCCTTGTCCCCGTCCGGCTTCACGGCGTGGATGCGGTGCAGCGCGACGCTGCGCTTGGCCTTGTTCTCGGACTTGAGGTCGGCCACGAGCGACGCGCGCTCGTCGGCGGTGACGGCCTTGGTCTCCGGCTTGGGCAGCGCGGGCGCGGGCTTGAGCGCGGCGGCGAGCGCCGCGCCTTCGAGCAGCTTCACCGAGAGCGTGATGGGCACGCGCACCATGATGTTGTCGCTGTGCTCGGTGATGCTGCCGGTGAAGGCCAGCTCGCGGAACAGCCCGGCCTTCACGTCGAACGTGTTCGTGCCCTCGCCCTTGATTTCAAACTTCGGCTGGCCGCCGACCGTGATGAGCGTCTTCAACTCGTAGGTCTTCTTCACCGGCACCAGGTCGCCCGTCGCCTTGCCCACGGTGTAACTGGTCTTCTCCTTCGCCGGCAGCCGGACTTGCTTGAGCGTGTAAGTCATCGGCGTGCGGAACTGCTTTTCTTCCGTGAGCAGCACGCAGTCGCTCGCGAGTTCGTGGCTCGCCTTGCCGGCCGGCGGCAGCGGCTCGATGACCAGCCGCGACAGCGCGCCGAAGGCCTGCGGCAACTGCGCCTCGCCCGTCTCGCGCAGCACGCGGCCCTTCGCGTCAATCTGCACCTCGTTCGGCGTCCCGAACGGCCCGCCCATCGGCCCGAGGTCCGAGAAACGGAAGCCGCCGATGCGCAGCACGCCGTCGCTGAAGCTGGGCGGGCGCACGGACACGCCCTCCTTGGCCTTGCGCTGCGTGCTGACGCTGCCGCGTGCGGTGAGCGTCATGCCGTCCTGGCTGGCGGCCTTGACGGAGTAGGTGAGGTTGCCCGTCGAGGTCGCGACATACTTCGGCTCCGTGGCCTCGACGCGGACGGAATAGACGTAATTGCTGCCGGCCTTGAACTGGTAGTTCAAGTCGGCGGCGTTGGCGGCGGCAACGCAGCCCAGCAAGGGCGCACAAATCAAGGCGGCGCGGAAGGTGGCGGTTTGCATGGTGCGATAGTGCCGAACCCGGCCGCGCGCGCAAGCGCGCCGATGGCGAGGGTGGGGCGAGCGTCCTCGCGAGCCGTCTGGCCCGGTGGGGCGAGCGTCCTCGCGAGCCGCGCTGGCCCGGTGGGGCGAGGCTCCTGACGAGCCTTGTTCAACCAATCAAATCAAGTCGAGGCAAAGGCGGAAAAGTTTGTGAGACGAAGGCTCGTCAGTAGCCTCGCGGGGATTGGGCAGGAAGATTTTGGGCAGGAAAATTGAGGCAGAAATCTTCCTGCCCATAATTTTTCTGCCCTCGCCTTCGCCTGGTTCATGGTCCCAGTGCACGGCTTGCGGGCGGCTACCCATGAACTCCTGCGTATTTCCCGCAGATTCAAGGAGGCCAGCAGATGGGGGTGTTCAATCGGTTGGCCTCCCTGAATCTGCGGGAGGTTCATGGAGGGAGCAGTCCTCTCTGTCGGTGCTGCGGGCGTCAAGCTGACCCTGCGAGGTGGGACGCTGTTTCGCGGCTCCCTTGTGCCATCCGCGCAACCAAACAATTTCTCCCGCCCGCGAATTCCTGCTTTCCCCGCTGCCGCCTTCTCGCATCATCGCGCCCATGCTTTCGGACATCCGGTCGGTTCACTTTGTCGGGATTTGCGGCACGGCCATGGCCAGCGCGGCGGCCGCGATGCAGGCGCGCGGCTTCCGCGTCACCGGCTCAGACACCAACGTCTATCCGCCCATGTCCACCTTCCTCGCCGAGCGCAAGGTCGAGGTCAGCTCCGGCTACGACGAGAAAAACCTCGCGGCCAAGCCCGACCTCGTCGTCATCGGCAACGCCCTGTCGCGTGGCAACCCCGAGGTCGAGGCCGTGCTCGACCGCAAGCTGCGCTATTGCTCGCTGCCCGAACTGCTCAAGGAATTCTTCATCCGCGGCAAGCGCTCGCTCGTCGTCAGCGGCACGCACGGGAAGACCACCACCACCTCGCTGCTCACCTGGGTCTTCGAGTGCGCGGGGCTGAACCCCAGCTACCTCATCGGCGGCATCCCGACCAACCTCGGCGCGGGCGCGCGCTTCACGGACAGCGAGTGGTTCATCATCGAGGGCGACGAATACGACACCGCCTTCTTCGACAAGCGCAGCAAGTTCATCCACTACCTCCCCGAGGTCGCCATCATCAACAACCTCGAGCTCGACCACGCCGACATCTTCCCCGACGTGGCGGCCGTGCAGAAAAGCTTCGGCCACTTCGTCCGCCTCCTCCCGCGCAACGGCCTGCTGCTGGGCAACGGCGACGACCCCAACCTCGCCCCGCTCCTCAACGTCACCCACTGCCCCGTGAAGCGCTTCGGCCTCGGCGAGCACAACGCCGTGCGCGGCTTCAACCTCCGGCTGTGCCCGACCGCCAGCACGTTCGAGCTGCCGAGCTGCAAGTTCCAGGTCAACCTCGTCGGCGAGCTGAACGTCCGCAACGCCCTCGCCGTCGTCGGCGCGGCCAAGCACTGCGGCATCTCGAACAAGCAGATCCAGCAGGCCTTCGACACCTTCCAGAGCGTCAAGCGCCGCATGGAAGTGCGCGGCGTCGCCGGCGGCGTCACCGTCGTGGACGACTTCGGGCACCACCCCACCGCCATCCGCGAGACCCTCAAGGCGCTGCGCATCAAGTATCCGGGGCAGCAGCTCTGGGCCGTCTTCGAGCCGCGCACGCAGAGCACGCGCCGCAACGTCTTCCAGCACGACTTCCCCACCGCGTTCGGCGAGGCGGACCAGGTCATCATCGCGGAAGTCGCCTTCGCCAATGTGCTCACGCCGGAGGAGCGCCTCGACACCGCGAAGCTGGAAGCCGACCTCAAGGCCAACGGCAAAGCCGCGCGCTTCCTGCCCGACGTGGACACCATCGTGGGCCACCTCGGCCGGCACGCGCAGGGCGGCGACGTGATCTGCGTCTTCACCAACGGCGGCTTCGGCAACATCCACGCGAAGCTGCTGGAGCGACTGGGCAAGCGGTGAAACGGGGCGCGCGCCCCCGGTGGTCTCCCCAAGTCATGCCAGTTCGCAATGAGTTTCGGGAGCTTGGCTGAATCTCGTCGGAGCCGTTCTCCCTCACCCCGGCCCCACCCGTGAACCTCTGCGTCTTTCCCGCCTCTGCGGTGTTTGCCCGGGAATTGGCACCGCAGAGGCGGGAAGGTCGCAGAGGCCGAGGTTCAAGGGCTGAAATCACGGGCCTTGGTTCGTGGATTCTCTCCCGCTGGGCGAGGGGAAAGTCAGCCCACGCTCGAAGTGCTTTGGCGCCCGTGCCAGTCCGAAGCGGAATGCGTTCCTCCCTCTCCCAGCGGGAGGGCAGAGGTGAGGGAGGACGCGTGCCAGTGGCACCGTGCGAACCGCTCACGCGCCCGTGGCCGCTCCGCTCCGCTGCGCGGCCCGGGGTCACGCCTCAAGCCCAGCAAAAACCTCCGTCAGTTCACGCAACTGTTGACAACCCTCATAGGCGCTGCAGCGCATGGTTAGGCCACGGTGTCATCTGTTCTTGATGTTCAGGTTCAGTGTCGGGTCTTTCGTCGAGTCAAAGTCGCCCATCTTCCCGTAGCTCTCCACCTTGCCGTTCACCAGCCTGACGAAATACTCCTCGGTGACGCCGTAGAAGGCATGGTCGCTCGTGGGTGATAGACGATAACGGAGAAGCTCGACACCGTTACCAGGGGCTGCGGTGCTGGCGGGCTGACCCATGACCGAGACAACCTCCTGCTTTGTCATGCCAACGGCCAGGCGATTCATCTTTGGGGCAGTCGCACAGCCCGCGAAGCAGACGACGGCTACGAGTATGAGTGTGTGTAGGATTTTCATAAAGTGTGCGAAGTCGCCTAACGACCCAAGCTCAGCGACCCGGCCTGCGGGACGCCACGATTGCAACCGTGACGCGATGGCCGGGTTCGCTGCAGCGCCTGGTTAGGCCGCGTTGTCATAATCACTCAGTTGGCTCGCCGGTAGGTCGAGATCTCTCCCTTTGTGTCGGTGAGCCGTAACTCGCCACCTGAAATGGAGACTCGCATAATGACTGGGCCAGCCAACGCTCCGATACCTCCAAGTTCCAGCTTGATGCGGTCGTCATCGACAAAACTATACTTGCCAGCCAGCGTCATGCGCTTTGAAACGAGGCTGACCGTGCCGTCCTTGAAGAATTCCAGCGTCTCGTTATCTCCGGTCTTCGCGCCAAACTCCTGCCACTTTCCGAGGATGGAACTCTTGGCTGAACATGACACAAACAGCGCGATGGCTGTGAGAACGACTAGCAGACTTTTTGCGATGTGTTTCATGGTGGGTTCATTTGTATCGGTGCATGGTCGAGCGGCCTAACAGGTGGTTAAGAAGAAAGAAGAAGTGGGCGGAACTGGGGTTCTGCCTATTCTTGGGTGGGTTCACGGGGGCATTCTGTCAGTTTTGGCTTTGCTGTCAATGGTTTCGTCGTTAGGTTCGGGGCGTGAACCCTATGGCCAAGCCGGAAGTGCCGGCGCTCCCTCGGCCCAGGATGCTCTCCGACGCGGTGCGGGACAAGTTGCGGGCGGGGCATTACTCGCGGCGCACGGAGGAGGCCTATCTGGGGTGGGTCCGGCGGTTCATCAAGTTCCATGGCCGGCGGCATCCCCGGGATTTGGGGGAGGCGGAGATCGCGGGGTTCCTCGCCGCGCTCGCGGTGGAGGGGAAGGTGGCGGCGGCGACGCAGAACCAGGCGCTCAACGCGCTCATGTTTCTCTACACCCATGTCTTGGAGCGGAAACTGGGGCCGCTCGGGGAGTTTGCGCGGGCCGTGCGGCCGGAGCGGCTGCCGGTGGTGCTCACGCCGGCTGAAGTGCGGGCGCTGCTGGCGGCGATGGAGCCAGCGAACCGGCTGGTGGCGCAACTGCTTTACGGGTGCGGGCTAAGATTGCTTGAAGCCTTGCGGCTCAGAGTCAAGGACGTGGACTTCGCGCGGTTACAAATCACGGTGCGGAGCGGCAAAGGGGACAAAGACCGAATGACCATGCTGCCGGTGTCGGTGGCCGAGCCGCTGCGGGAACATTTGGAAGGGGTGCGGCGGCTGCATGGGGAGGAACTGGCAGCGGGCCGGGGAGAAGTGTGGCTGCCGGATGCGATGGGGCGCAAGTCGCCTGCCGCCGCGCGGAGCTGGCCGTGGCAGTGGGTGTTTCCGGCGCGGCAACTGTCAGTGGACCCGGAGACAGGGCAGCGGCGACGGCATCATGCGCATGAAAATGCGGTGCAGAAGGCGGTGCAGGCGGCGGTGCGCAAGGCGGGGCTGGTGAAGCGGGCGAGCGCGCACACGTTGCGGCACAGCTTCGCCACGCATTTGCTGGAGAACGGGTATGACATTCGCACGGTGCAGGAGCTGCTGGGTCATGCCCATGTGAGCACGACGCAGATTTACACTCATGTGATGCAGCGTCCGGGGCTGGGGGTGCGCAGTCCGCTGGATGGGATGGGCGGATAGGGAATGAGAGGTCGGAGATGGGAGATTGGAGATCGGAGATGGGGGATGGTTTTGGGGTCGGGTTGGGTTGGGAGCGAGGTTTGGTGGGTGGTTTGGCGTGGACAGGCGGTGATTTGTGGATTCCAGCGGGTAGTTTGGCGTGTCTGGTGGCTGGGTGAGGTAAATTACTGACTGGGTGGGACACATTATCGGGTGGGGGCGTGGAATTATTGGCTGTGCAGGTCAAATGACTGGCGGGGTGAGGAAAATTAGTCGCTGGGTGATGGAAATTATCCGCTGGGTGGATCAAATTACTGGCCGGGTGAGGCAAACTAGAGAATAAAGTTGACAGCTTGCTGGCTGGTTGGTAGAAAGGATGGCAAAGCAAAGCTTCACCATCGCCACGGTTCAGTGGCTCAAACCATCAACCCACCAAAACATCGTGCCAATCGAAGGGCCGGCCAGCTATCTACCCACCACGGACGAGTTCCTGGCTCACTGGAGTCTCGTGAACACCGCCCTCGCGCCCGGCTCGCTAGTGTTGCCGGCGGGGACGACGCGGGCGAATCTGGAGACGCATCGCACGGCGCTGGGGGTGCTGCACGCGGCGGTGCAGGCGGCGATCAATGACGTGGAGATGGGCCGGGCGGACTTGGAGGACCGCAAGGGGGCGCTCCATGCGCGGCTCAACCAGTTCAATGAGAAGGCGCGGTCGTATCTGGGCAGCACGACGCTGGCGCGGTCGCTGCCCAAGGTGCCGGGGCTGTCGGAGGGGCAGGGGGCGTGGCTGCCGGCGTTGGATGACATGGAGAATCTTTGGACGCGGGCGAATGCGCTGGCGCCGGTGGGCGGTTACACGCCGCCGTTGCTGTTGCTGGGGGGTTACGCGCTGGCGACGTTCAGCGCGGATCTGGCGCTGCTGCGCACGGCGTATCGCACGATCACGTCCAAGGAGGTGGACCTGCGGGTCAAGCGCGGTGAACGGCAGGACTTGGAGGATGTGATTTATCCGATCCTGAAGTCGTATCGCGAGGCGATGCCGACGTTTTTCGCGCCGGATCATGCGCTGGTGGTGGCGTTGCCGCGGCTGTCGCCGGAGCCGGG
>Ga0172372_10012967_pt1 | contig 10394 bp, 11 predicted proteins | sample LakKiv5m_2_FD_114544 | JGI IMG/M metagenome (GOLD analysis project Ga0172372, IMG submission 114544) | Freshwater microbial communities from Kabuno Bay, South-Kivu, Congo - kab_092012_9.5m | ecosystem: Environmental > Aquatic > Freshwater > Lake | place: Democratic Republic of the Congo... | reverse complement strand
GACCGAACACCGTCGCCCGCAGGCCGGGCAACGCCGCCGTTCCCGCTCATGCGGCTTCACATGCGCCACCAGCACCTGGGCGTCCTCGTCGAACTCCACCCTCACGACCGTGGTCCTCTCCACTCCCAGGAGCCGAGCCCATACCCTTGTCGAACGCACGCCGTTCTCCGTCCACCGGTTCCTGTTCCTTGATAGCTCAGAAACCTAGACAGGGAACGGCGTGCTCGTCACTCAGGCACCCTCAAGCACCCACGGTTACGTCAGAAGAGCCCTCATTGGGTCGCGTTTCACTCAGGGAGTCTGCGATGGTGAGGGCGGCGATCGTGGCGACACGGTCGTTGCGCTCGGCGTCCAGGGCCAGGAGCCATCGGGCTAGCGGCAGCGCGGCCGCGTCGCCGTCGCGCTGGTCCTGGGAGTCCTGCTCGATGCGGGCGGCCAGAAGGTCGATGACCTTGTTCTGGAAGTCGTGCTGCACGTGCGGGGCACGTTCCTTGAACTGGTTGTAGGCGATGCGTTCCAGCGCCCATTCACGAAACGACAGCAGGTCAAGGGCCGGGTCTTGCAGTCGGGACCACTGGTAGGGGTCGACGGCCTTTGCCAGCGCGCGGACCACCGCATCGCTGTCAACCAGGATCTTCGACTCGGCGAGCAGTCCCGACTGCGCGGCGGCGTCGGCGACCACACCGGCGATGTATGGCGACACCGCACCGGTATCACCGGTCTGGGGCAGGGCCCCGGCGGCGGCGGTCAGCGCTCCACTGATCCGGGTGGGCAGTTCGTCCCACCGCGCCTGGTACAGGCCCTCGATGTCCTTCGGCATGCCCACGAGGTCGTTCTCGGTGACGACGTACGCCTCGTCCCGCAGGTAGTCCGTCAAGGGCGGGCCGGTCAACGCCAGTTGCAGGGCGTAGGGGTTCTCCCACTTCCCGGCGATCAGCATGCGGGTGAGCTCGCTAGTCTGGGGTCCACAGACACCCACCATGCTGACCCGGTCGGCCAGGCCCAGGGTCGGGAACGGTGGGTCGGTGTCGGTGCCGATGAGTGTGGCTCTAGGCGGCTCTCCATTCGCGGGTCCCGCTGGGGGCAGCAAGTTGTCGAGGAACTCCTGGTAGTCGGTTCGGGTTTTTCCCTCGGGCCACGCGGTCGTGACGACCAGGACCGGGGCACGACGGTTGGGTTTGGCGAGCGTGAGGAGGACCTCGGCCAGGCCGTCATCCATCAGGTGGGCGTCCTCCACCACGACCAGCAGCGGCACCTTGGGGTGGGTCATGCGAAGCAACTGCTCAGCCAGGGGCTCTGCGGGTTGCAGGCCCTGGTCCAGGTCCCCGCCCTCGGTCACCTTACGCAAGGTCTGGTACAGGTCCAGGGCCCTCTTGACTGCGCGCTGAACCACCCCATCCAGTCCCGGTACCGCCACGTTGAACACGTCAAGGAGTTTCGCCAGCGCGGCAAGCGGGGCACCTTTGGCGAGGTCGATCGCCCAGTCCTTGACCGCGCTCAGCAGCTCCTCGATCAGGACCTGAGGTACGCCCTTGGCCTGCAGCTGCGCCGCTTCAACGAACCGGGCATGCGCCCGGATCGATGGCCACATCAACTCGATCGCCGGGGTCAGCGACCCACCTGGTGCCTGCTGGCATTGCACCTGCACCCAGAAGAACCCCGGCAGTGTGCCTGCGGGTCGCTGGAACCCCTCGATGGGCGGGCCGATGACCTTGCGGCCCGACAACGGATCCGGTCCCCGATCCGCCCGCTCCACACCGCCGGCAAGGACCGGCGTTTCCCCTCACCGGCCTCATTCACCCGCTGATCAGCGACCAAGCGCCCGTACAACTCGCGGATGACCCGTGACTTCCCCGACCCCGACGGTGCTTCCAGCAGCACCACCCGGGGAACCAACTCCCCGGCCTGCACAGCCCGCACCCGGTCATGCAGCGAGCCGACCAGGTCGTTGAAGTCGGCACCCAGGAGTTCCATCAGCCCCCGCTTCCAGGCTGCACCCCCGCGCAGCACCAGCGACGCTACCACCACCAACAGAGCCGTGGACCCCGTTCAGAGCAGGCTCAGGTCGTAGGCGATCCAACCCTGAATCGACCCCTGCGGGCTGACCGTCGCACATCGACCAGGCCCTCGGGCATGCCCAGGCAGCACCAGCATGGCCACCCGTGGCGACTTCGCAAGCGACACTTCATCACACAGACTCGTCGGTCTGGCACCAAAGTTCACAATCGTAAGAGTCCGCACCATGGCAGTGCACTCGGCTGCCCTGGTCGCGAGCGAGGGTCTGCAGCCCCGGTACCGGGCCGTTGAGGTACCCGGCTAGCTCCGCGCGCCCGTTGACCGTTGCCCCCAAAGGGCGGGAGGATGGGGTCGGAAGGGCTGAGCAAGTGCCGGTAGCACCCTTGGCGGGGCTTTCGTGTGAAGGTAGACCCGGGGCGGGAAGCCATTGTCAGCGATCTCTGAATACTGACCCCGCAGCGAGGATTAAATTCTGACCCCTCCTCAACGATTGGGGAGTGATCAGAGTGGAGAACTGGGCAGAGATCCGGCGTCTGCATCGGGCGGAGGGGATGCCGATCAAGGCGATCGCCCGCCGGTTGGGGATCTCGAAGAACACGGTGAAGAGCGCGTTGGCGTGTGATGTGCCGCCGAAGTATGAGCGACCGCCCAAGGGGTCGGCGGTCGACGTGTTCGATCCGAGGATCCGGGAGCTGTTGGCCGAGTTCCCGGACATGCCGGCGACGGTGATCGCCGAGCGCGTGGGCTGGACGCGGTCGATCAGCGTGTTCCGCACGCGGGTGGCTGAACTGCGGCCGATCTACGCGCCGCGGGACCCGGCGTCGCGAACGTCGTACGCGCCCGGGGAGCTCGCGCAATGCGATCTGTGGTTCCCGCCGGTCGACATCCCGGTCGGTCATGGCCAGGTCGCGAGGCTTCCGGTGTTGACGATGACGTCGGGGTATTCGCGGCTGCCGGGCGCGGTGATGATTCCCACGCGGCAGGCCGAGGACCTGATCGCTGGTCACTGGGACGTGTTCACGGGCTGGGGCGCGGTCCCGCGGGCGCTGGTCTGGGATGGGGAGTCCGCGCTGAGCTCCACGCGAAAGCCAGGCACGCCACACGCGTGTCGATCTCCCGCGGGGCGGCTCGCATCCTGAACCGCTGGCGGATGCGCCCGGTCCCGCGAAGCCCCCAACGCGCCTGGCCACGGCCTGCCTCGAGCGTGACCGCAACGAAATGCCCAAGCAGGGGACACCCACCTAAGCCGTGGCCTCGAGTGCGGTCGCCCCCAATGCGACCCGCCGGCACGCCCGGCGCCAATAGTCCACGCGGCGGGGCGTGCCCCCCGCAATGTTGCAGGTCGTGTGCAAGACTTGGGCGGGCGAGCCGGTGGAGGAAATCGTGGACATTGTCTTGATGCCGCCACGAGAGGCCTCGCCAGTGCAGAGCAACGTGCAGCACAAATGGCAATCATCACCGGTGGCTCTCGCTCAAGAGGGGGACCCATGGCCAAGATGAACTGGGACGGCGCGCAAAGGCGTCAAACAGTGGCTCAACGAGGCGGCTCGCCGGTTTGGGCTGACGGCAAGAGTCCGCTGCCGAAAGAGAGCAAGTGCGCAAGGCTGCAAGGGAGGCGCGACCTGTTACTCCGTGCCTTGACGATGGCCAAGGCCTACGGCCACAGTCCGAATCGCATACGCATGCTTGAGCGCCAACTAGCTATGGTGCAAGAGAAACTGGATCGACTGGACATGGTGAAGGGCGAAAAGGGTCATTAGGCGGGCAGCGCACGCCGCTGGCAGTGATGTGCACCACCGGCACAATGTGCTGGATGACCCCACTTTCGCGTCCATGCTTGAGGCCGCCCAGGCAATGCAGCGGCTGATCGCCGAGGCACTGCCTGGGCGGGCTCGTCGCGCCAACAGCAGTGTGGCATACCACCGGCCATCACGGTCACCCTTCGCGACTCGCTTGATGACCTCCAGTAGGGATGGACTCACGATGACGCCATCCGCTTGCTGCGCGAGTACGACCTGGCGTTGGAGCCCAGTGCTCTGATCGGATTCGTGCCGGTGACGGTTCTGGGTGACGTCGAGTGAGTGCGATGGTGGTGCAGGGGGACTTCGGGGTAGCGGGGCTCGGGTCGTCTAATGGCGGCTTGCGAGTTCCGCATCGAGTCGCTCGTGGGCCCCATTGCGGGCGGAGTCGGCTGCCCGCTGCGCTGCGTTGTCATCCCATTGGCTCTTTCGGTAGGCGAGGGCGCCTTCCCAGGCGGACCGCATGAAGAGCTTTTGGCCCACGATCACTGCGTCGTCGGTGATGGCGGCGAGCCAGCAGTCAATCGGATCGGCATCGTCGTCGAACACCGTGCCGTTGCTTGCCTCCCTTGGGCTGACGCGTCCCCAGGGCATGAGTGCATAGGCGATGAGCTCGTCCGCCTTGGTTCGCCAGTCTGTGTCGTGATCGGCTTCGGCAAAGGTTCGTAGCCCGGCGAGGATGGCGTCTTCATGGGTCCAGATGTCCATCCATTCTGGCCCGCTGCCGAGGATGCTTGATTCAGGATTTCGCTGGCCGAGCACGGTCTTGATCAGGGGTGGGATCTGATCGACGTCATTGACGGTGCCGAGCCGGGTGATCTTCGGCAGATGCGGGTGTCGCATGACGTGGAAGAGTGTGGCCGCTAGGCCCGATGGCGTGCCATGCAGGGCCACCTCGAGGCTGTTCACGGTTGGTCCCATGGGGTTGAAGACGCCGTAGCTGCATACGGGGAAGTGCTTGGGAATGTTCCATGCCTGGTCGGGGTGCTCCGCCGTCCAGATTCCCGGGGCGTGTGTGTCTGGCTCTGCTTCGGCTTTGCCTGATGCCGCTTCGGTTTCGCCTGGGTCGGACTCCTCGGCCAGTTCGTAGCTACGGCCTCGGGTTGAGCACCACGGTCCGGGAGGAGCAGGACGTGGCCGTCGACACGTCATTCTTCGACCGCGTATAGATACGAGCACCTGCGGGTGCGGTGGCTGGACCTTTGAGATTGGGCGCGTACGGATGGACCGGGCCCTTCGCTGAGCGGTGGGGATCGCAGGCCTGACTGCCTCCTCGATGCAGTCCGTGTTGATGGTCCTGTTGCCGGTTGTCAGTCGGCCGGGCTAACGTGCTCAGGCTTGCCGTCGTTGGCAATGGCGGACCTTGACAGGTTTGCGTGAAAGGACATGGAGGGTATGGACGTGTCCCGAGCCTCATGGGTGCCCCGATGCGGTCATGGGTCGCGTGGGCACGCCTGGGAGGACGGGGACGTTGCCCTGCTCAGCGAAGGCTGGGAAGCCTGCCCAACGGGTGGCCTCACACGTCTGACGCCTGTCCACGGGCCGGTTGCCCCGCTACTTGAACCTTCAACTAGTTTGAAGGGCTTGACCTAGGGTCCCTGAAAGCATCAGGGACCCTTCGTCGTATGCGAAAGACCATGCGCATGGAATCGCAGGCTGTACGTGCCTTGGTCGACGACGTGATTGGTGCTGTTTCACGCGTTCTGGGAAGACTCCTGGTGCATAGCCGCATTTGGCCCCGGCATGAATGAACATCTGTTCATGTTGTAATGTATTGGCGAGGGGGGTTGCCGCATGACGCGTCCGCTATACGAGGCGAAGGCCGAGTTCTTCCGCACGCTGGGTCATCCTGCGCGTATCCGGGTGCTGGAGTTGCTGTGTGAACGTGAGCATGCGGTCCACGAGCTCCTGGCGGAGATCGAGATCGAACCGAGCAATCTCTCCCACCAGCTCGCGGCCCTGAGGCGTACCGGCTTGGTGATGCAGGCCCGTCGAGATGGTCAGGTCATCTACTCGGTGGCAGTACCAGAAGTCAGGGATCTGCTACTTGCAGCGCGATCGATCTTGCGCGACGTCATTGACGACCAGGCCACCCTGCGCCGAGAGCTTGGCGCGGGCCGGAGGATGGTTTCTTGACCTCCCTTCCCTCCTCCGACTCGCACCCTTCCCCTGCCGGATGGGCGAGTGCGGTCTGGTTGAGGACGCGATCCCTGCTTCCGCGTGCCGCTGATTTCCGCGACATGCGACGAAATCCCCGTCGTGACCTGCTCGCCGGAGTCACAGTGGCCTTCGTCGCACTGCCCTTGGCACTTGCCTTTGGCGCGGCTTCTGGCCTTGGTGCTGGCGCTGGTCTGATCACCGCGATCGTCGCCGGTGTGCTGGCGGCGATCTTCGGTGGCAGCAACGTGCAAATTTCAGGACCTACCGGTGCGATGACGGTCGTGCTGCTGCCGATCGTGGCGACGTTCGGAGTCTCCGGGGTTCTTGTCGTGGGACTGTTTGCGGGTGTCATCCTGATCGGGCTGGCCTTTGCCGGCGCCGGTCGCTACATGCAGTTCATTCCCCTACCGGTCGTCGAAGGCTTCACTCTCGGGATCGCGGTGATCATTGGCCTGCAGCAAGTCCCAGCCGCCTTGGGGCAGCAGGCACACGGGGAGAAAGTCGCCGTTTCGGCATGGAATGCAGTCATCTCCTTCGTTGAGCAGCCGAACTGGGCAGCCGTGTCAGTCACGATCTTTGTGGCCGCTGCCATGCTGCTGGCTTTGCGCTTGCGGCCAGGACTCCCGGTCTCCCTGCCGGCAGTCATTGTCGCGACGATCGCGGCAGCCTTGCTGAGCCTGCAGGTCGCGACGATCGGAACCCTGCCAAGCAGCCTGCCCGCGCCACGCGTGCCCGCCATCCCCTGGCAGCACCTGAGCGCGCTACTCGTGCCAGCGCTCGCCGTTGCGGCTCTTGCCGCCTTGGAAAGCCTGCTATCAGCCACAGTGGCCGATGCCATGAGCGTCGGAGAACGACACGATTCCAATCGCGAGCTCTTCGGGCAGGGAGTCGCCAACCTGGCGGTGCCGCTTTTCGGTGGTGTCCCCGCGACCGCGGCAATCGCCCGCACTGCCGTCAATGTACGCACCGGCGCCAGGTCGCGACTCGCGGCGATTACGCAGTCCGCGGCCTTGCTTCTTGTGGTGCTGGTCGCCGCGAAATGGGTGGCCTACATCCCCCTTGCGGCGCTCGCAGGCGTCCTGATCGCCACGGTGGTGCAGATGGTGGAAGTCTCGAGCCTTCGCTCGCTACTGCGTGCGACTCGGGGAGACGCGGTCGTCCTGGTCGCGACAGCCCTGGCCACGATCGTGTTCGACCTCGTAGTGGCGGTGATCATCGGACTGGTGCTTGCCGGATTGTATGCCCTTAGTCAGATGGCCAAGTCGGCCCACGTCGACGAGATCCCGCTCGACAGCGCAGACCACTCAGCTGAGGAGCAGTCGCTCCTCGACCAGCACGTCATCGCCTACCGGCTGGATGGCCCGCTGTTCTTCGGAGCCGCGCACAGATTCCTCCTTGAGGTCGCCGAGGTCAGCGACGTACGCGTGGTCATCCTGCGCCTGTCGCGCGTCAACACCATGGATGCCACCGGTGCGACCGTCCTCGCCGACACCATCACAACCCTCGAAGAGCGCGGCATAACCGTCTTGCTCTCTGGCATCAAGGACGAGCACCACACCATCTTCACCACCCTTGGCGTCTACGACCGGCTCGCGCACTCCGGTCACGTGTTCGCGACCACGCCTCAGGCAATCTCTCACGCCTCCAGGCACGTTGCGCGTCATGGTGCGGCACATTCACCGCACGACGACTAGAGCCGCGATTGCTCTATTGGTTCTTCACAAGGACCGAGAATCGAGATCGAGCACAAGTGGCCCGAGCGAAGACGGTGATGCCGGCCTGCGTGAGGCGCGCGGCTGGGGCTCCTCGCGAACGCGTTCGACACGACCATCTCGATTGACGTGAAGACCAAGGCTGTCGACTGACGATGTCATCGAATCTGTGCAGGGGGTGCAGAAATGCGGTTTTGTGAGGGGATCTCGCCGTGTCCCCGCAAATAGATGGTTCGCCGATCGCGCAGTTATGAACTCGATGACTGCCCGGTCGGCGTTCTGCATTCCGGTGTCATCGCGGCCCCTGCTGCGAGTTCACCGCGGCCAGCCTCCAGGCTGGGATGCGGTGACACGCGGGGGTGATGGGCGCTGTCGGGGGTGAGCGGAACCAGGGGAATGTCGTGGGTACGCGGTACATTCGACTCATGAGCCAGGTCCTCGTAGCGAGCGCTGCCGGTTCGGCGCGCATGCTCGTGGATGCCGGTTCGGCGGGTAGTGAAGCGCTGTGGCGCTTTGGTGTTCTCCAACTTCTCGATGACTATAACTCGGTCCTGCGCCATGAAGGTGTGGCCGCAGCAGCGGGGATCTTCGCTGACGAGCCGGCACCGACCGGGCATAGCGGGCTCGACGCCGCATACGCGGCTTTGGCCTGCTGGCTCGCCAAGCGCGATGGCTGGGCCGCGCCGGCATGGGCACGTGATTCAGGTCGGGTCGCGCGGCCGTGGTGGTTCGTCTCCGATTCCGCGTATGGCCGCTCCTGGGCGCTGGTGCAGTCGCCGGGGGAGTTCCGAATCCGCGGCGTCTTCATCACCAACACGGCTTTGGCCCGGGTATGACTTCCTTTGGTCGCGAACGCATCGAGGAGCTCATGCGCGCACTCGACCAGGCGCTGGAGCGTCGAGAGACCACGGCTGATGTCTACCTCGTCGGTGGCGCGGCCATCGCCTTGTCGTTTGATGCTGCTCGCACCACGCGCGATCTAGATGCAGTCTTCGCCCCTACAGCGGAGGTGCGAGCCGCTGCCGCAGAGGTGGCCGAGGAATTCGACCTGCCCGAGGACTGGCTCAATGACGCCGTCAAAGGCTTCATCCCGCCCACCCCGGACGCCCAGCAGATCGTCGTCTACGAATCTGAGCACCTTCGGGTCTGCACGGCAGGGCTAGAGCATCTGCTGGCGATAAAGATCGCCGCAGCCCGGGTCGAGCAAGATCGCGGTGACCTCGAACTCCTGGTGTCGGCACTGGGAATCTCCACCGTGGAACAAGCCCTGGATATCGCTACAACCTGTCTCGGTCCTGGGTACCCCATCCCTCCGCGGGCGCAGTACCTCCTCGGCGAGATTTTGGAAGATGCTGAGACGCCGCCGAAAGTGGCACCGTGGACGAGCCCCGAAGCTTCGCAGCACCTGAATCCGCAGACATTTGAGTCACCGTCCCGATACGACGGACCGTACCCTTCGTGACCTTCGCGAATCTGTGCGCGGGGGGGTGCACGTCTGCACACCCAGGGGGTGCAGACGGGGGTGCAGAAATGCGGTTTTGTGAGGGGATCTCGCTGTGCAGATAACCCAGTGGTCGTGCACCCCCAGGGTCGCCCCGCTACCAAGTTGAACGCTCAACTAAATGAACGTTCGCGAGACTGGGGCCCCTGAGAATTCAGGGGCCCCCAGTCGTCGGGGAGAGCCCGCCGTCCTTGCGGATAGTAACGTGCAGCGTTACTATCGGTCTGTGATCGTCTCGTTCGCCGATCGTGACACCGAGCGCCTGGCCTCCGGTCAGCGCGTCCGTCGCTTCGTCGGGATCGAGGCGGTCGCTCGTCGCAAGCTGAGGCAGTTGGAGATCGCTGGGCGGCTGGATGACCTGAAGGTTCCTCCCGGCAATCGGCTGGAGGCGCTCAAGGGAAACCGCAAGGGTCAGTTCAGTATCCGGATCAATGATCAGTGGCGGGTCTGTTTCAGGTGGACGCAGGCCGGGCCGGCGGACGTCGAGATCGTGGATTACCACTAGGAGGAGGTGCGGGAGATGGCGAAGCGAGCTGTGCTGGTTGATCCGGTGACCCCGGGGGAGCTGCTGTGGGAGGAGTTCATGGTCCCCATGGGCCTATCCCGGTACCGGCTGGCCAAGGAGATCGGTGTGCCAGCACCACGCGTGGGTGACATCGTCAGCGGCAAGCGATCGGTCACGGCGGATACCGATCTGCGCCTGTGTCGATTCTTCGGACTTTCGGCCGGTTACTGGCTGCGAGCACAGGCCGCCTGCGACATCGAGGTTGCCATGCGCGAGCTGGAGCCAGAGTTGAAGAAGATCACGCCCTGGAGCGACTCGGCCGCCTGATGGCAATGTTGACAAGGGGGGTGCAGGGTGTGCACCCCCGGGGGTGCAGGAGGGGGTGCAAACGTGCGGCTTCGTGAGGGGATCCCGGTGGGCACGGAACTGCGTGGTCGCGCCCTTCCAGTTTCGCCCCGCTACTCTTCAAGACTTCTCTGCGTCCCCGAATCCCCTCCCATAGAGGGGATTCGGCGTTTCCAGGGCCGCTCTACGGCCTATTTCTCGCCTATTTCTCCCGCATTTCTCGCGGCATGACTCGGCGGTCTCAACCGGTTGATGCAAGTAGGTTTCTTCCGGAGGTGGAAGGTATGCCGGGCATGCGGTTGTCGTTGGAGCAGCGGGAGATCATCGCTCGTGGGATCGGGCAGGGCTTGTCGCAG
>Ga0172372_10012966_pt1 | contig 10394 bp, 6 predicted proteins | sample LakKiv5m_2_FD_114544 | JGI IMG/M metagenome (GOLD analysis project Ga0172372, IMG submission 114544) | Freshwater microbial communities from Kabuno Bay, South-Kivu, Congo - kab_092012_9.5m | ecosystem: Environmental > Aquatic > Freshwater > Lake | place: Democratic Republic of the Congo... | reverse complement strand
TAGATAGTCTCTTTCTACACCTAGAGTTTTTTGTCTTCTACGGCGCAACTTGGCTACGCCAAGATTGCGCTCGCCCTGCTATTGCGAGTGATTTTTTTCAAAAATCACTCGCGCAGGGTTTATTTTCCGACAGAGAAGGTATCTCGATACGATTTAAGCCCGGAAAATAGTTTTTTGAATTCGCCCTTCGGGCCCGAAAAATCACCATTCACGGCGCTCTCGCGACGCAGTTTCATGAAAAATGCGGGCTAAACTGCTGATAGTCTAATGTTTATCAGAAACTAGGCAGTCCTGCGCCACTGCCGCGGTTTTTTTTGTCTTCTACGGCGCAACTTGGGCAAGCCAAGATTGCGCTCGCCCTGCTATTGCGAGTGGTTTTTTTTCAAAAATCACTCGCGCAGGGTTTAGCTTTTTCAGGTGCTACGTATGCACCGAATAGATCTTCGGGCCAGAGCCATCGCTGCCGTGACTTTTAAGCCTATCGTCGCGATCGAGTAGTTCAAGAACCTTTCTCACAAAAGCTGTCTCGTAGGATAGGTTACGTTTCGGGGCCTCACGTACTGCAAGCAGCACACTCGAGTAGCGCCGAGGGATATCTGCTACCTCATTTCTCTTTAGAATCGTGGCTAACTTATTCGCCCAATCGCTCACCCGTTCTGTAGTTGGTTCACCATACGAGGCGCCCCCCAGCCCCTTAGTTAGGGTCTGCGCAATTGATTGTTCGCGTTCAAGTGCTCGCTGGGCCTCCGCAAGGGCTTTCTTGTCTCTTTGCGCAGCTTTCTCCTCAGCATCACGCTCCTTACGCCTCGCGTGTCGCGAAAACTCCATGGTGGCGTCCTTTTGCGCCGCCGCTTGTTCTGTAGCGCGAGTTTGCAGCGCGGCAAACACAGTCGCATAACGGCTCTGCTCCCCTACCTGCACGAGGTCACAGATCCGAGCACCCGGAAATAGTTGAGCAAGCGCTAAGAGGTCGCTAGGCTCCGATTCCTGGGCGATTTCAGTAAGTGCGCGCTCCTTGTCATGAAACAGCTTCAAGAGGGTCGGAACCGCCGCCGCATCCAGGGCTGGACCGACGAGCTCTGCGCAGAAAGCTCGTAGTGGTCCTAAGTCTGGAAATGGATTCGAGGTGGCCTGTAGCCCCTTACCCCAACGCGCAAGCGCTGAAGGCACGTCATCGGAGATAAAAAGGCACAACGCATAATCGTAGATCGGCGAGGCTTCAGAGTGTCCCATACCTCGAAGTATCCGAGTCGATAGTTTCCACAACGCTGCCAGATCAGGGTTAGGATTGCGGAGGAGATCTAGGTTTTTCGCCTTTGGGAGCCCAGCACGAGCAAGCAGAGATTCGTATGCTTGAAGCCTATAAGATTTCTTATCTGACCTACTAGCCGAGCTTTCAAAAGTTAACCATGCGAGGTGATTGAGGAAGCGGGCAAGCGGGGATGAAATCTCTGCAGCAATCTGTTCCGCTTGCGCAAAGTGATGACCGATCCTGTGTCGCAGCGACAGATCAAATGAGCATGCACGGGCCATCTCCTCAAGCTGTCTCACATTTGGCACCTCTACGCCTGTCGCGAATCGTGCCGCTGCCCCAAGAGGGAGGCGCGCATCGACTGACAGCCCCGTGCTACCCGATGGATGCCGCTCATTTAAGATTTGCACTAGATCGGGAATCAGAGCGGTAGAGCGTCCCGCAATAAGCCGCTCAAGTGTGTTGGCGGCCTTCGCCTCCCCAAGCTCGGTGACCAATTTTAGAGTATTCTTTGCCAATGCAGATTGTCCCGAAGAGCTCCACAAGATTCTGCCAAACTTGTGTCGTTCGATCGGAATATCATCATTCCGTATGCCCCAGACACGCATCTCTACCTGTAGCGGCGTAGCCTTTAAGCCTACCGCTAAAAGTTCCAACCGCGCCTGCTCGCGACACGCAGCGAGCCACTGTGTTAGCTCGTCCTCGTCGACACTTACTACATAAGCAAGAACCGCTGGAGCTGTCAGAGGTGTCGCAAGAGGTATTGCGAGCGCACGTGATGTTTGCTGTCCGCTCTGGCGCGCAACTGGAACCGAGCGCTGCAGGGCAAATACGAGCTCATCCTGAAAGATCCCTCGCTCGCGTGCCCGCGCGAGTAGCTCCTGCATGCTGCGAGAGGGCGTGCAACTCTTTGAATCCATCGCAGAAGCTTGGACAATCGAACGAAGCTCCTGCGCAGTAAGGCCCGGCAGGTTGTGAAGGTAGCGCATGATGACCTCCTCGCCCTTCAAAACCTTTGGAGCGGGAGCCTCACCGTAGCGAATATCGAGCAGCTCAGCCAAAGAGAGCTCCCCGCGTTTTAACCGACTCTGCTCGCGATAATCTGAAGCATACACACGCGCCAGTGCTTTTATCTCTCTGAAGGCCTTCTCCTCCTTCCTCTGTAAGAATTCGGCGAATTGCGGTAGCGCTTCAGCGATCGTTCCCGTTGCTCGCACTAACGAGAGTAGTGCGTGGAATGCAGAGCCTTGCTCAATGCCAAGAGCTTTCGTAATCACCTCAAGTTGATCGACCAACACTGTCCCACAGTTACTAATCGCAGAGAAAATCCGCGCCCCCGTTTGTCGGGAGAGCCCTCGTGACTCGAAGTACCCACCGAGCGTACCACTCCGAGACGCAATGAAGGTCGCTAATAGCCTCTCGAGATCCGTCTGATTAACTCCCGCTTGAAACTTGGCATACGAGTCAAACCAGTTGCGTACAAGGTCTGGCGGTAGTGTGCCTGCGTCTCGCCCTAGTAGGTGGGTCACTGTCGGTAGCGGGGGAACTTCACCGCCGACCGCGATACTCCTTAATCGTCGAGCGCTGCTCTGCAATCGGCTTTCAAGCTCCGCCCCCGACGTTTCGTAGAGAAATGAGGCTACAGTCGACCGTACTGAACTGTGGTCATGTAGCTGCTGCCACCGCGAGAGCACTACACGGGCCCTTTCGAGCCCCACAACGAGCGCATCGCGCACCACCGCACGCTCATCGAGCGGACATTGAGTGCCCCACTCAAGAGACTGTATATCGGACTTGCTGTGGTTCAGATCGGTGTAGCCGATCTTCCAGAGCCTCCGCTCGACAATAAGTCGAGAAACGCGGCGCCCATCACGAATCAGAGCATCAGCGATTTCACAGCGCTTGAGGTTGATAAGCTCTGCCGCTTCTTCCCGACTTGAAGCAAGTACGAGTGCGAGCACACCTGGTGGTACGGCACGATCGTATTCTCCATAATGCAGGGCACGAAAGATCGGCAATGCTGGCTTATTGCGGTCGGGTGAACGGAGCCCGAAGACATCAACTAACTTCGACGCGTCGATTCCCTGTCGTTGTGAAAGCTCCCGTAGCCTCGCCTCAAATGACTCAGTTTGTTTCTGCGCATCTTGTACGAACTGCTCGCGCAGCTCGCACTCTAATGGCCCACCTTCAGTGAGAACACCCTTAGATCGCAGAAACGAGACCACCGGAGCGAGGTCTGTCCACGAAGTTTGAGAGAATCCCGCCACCTTCTCACTCAGGCGCAGGGATGTCCGCATATCACGATGTTCGTGCAGCGCAGTTCCGGTAGGATGAACGTCAGTGAGCGCGAGAAGCATGTGGAGCATCGCCATAGAGCGCGATCGGCCACGACGGTGACTATCGTCGATCCATGCTGCCTGCAGCCTTTGAAAAATAGGTGAGGCGAGTATCTCAGAGGGAGAGCTGGGAAGTAGTTCGAGCTTTGTACCGATATCAACAAGATCTCGCGCATTCAGGAGCGCCCCTTGCTTGCGGCGTTGCCACAGATTACTGTACGACAATCCTGAAGCGTGGCTGAATCGCTCTTCACCAACCTCATAGCGCCAGCGCTGAAGAATCCCAAAGGTTGAAGTGGTATTGGCGCCCGGCAAATTATCGAGCAGTAGTTCGCGCGCCTGCCGCAACTCAGCTGCACATGTTAGGTTTTGCTCTGTCGATTGCTGGGCGATGGTATCCCAGGCTTTTATCAAGGCTGTGAATGTGCCCGCATCACGTTTTGGCTTCTGAGCATCTGACCCCCTCTCAAGTGCGCGTATGGCATTTTCGCTCAAGTCGGTCAGCTTGGCGTAATCTGCAACGGGAAGCTTGAGAACTTTACAACGCACCCAGCCGCACGTCAGCGCGAGCGGGTCCTTGGTTGCCCGTGCAGCTGCCATAGACCGATTGAGAGTTTTCGGATCCGCACGAGTAATACAAAAAGTCGTGGCTTTTATCTTTCTTAGCTTCGCAGGGCTAAACGGAGCAAGTCGCTCGTCCCAGGCATGGGTCGCTGTATCAGGGGGAACCCCGGATTGGGATACCTCCTTATCTCTTTGCGCAGCGATAGGAGGCCCGGCCACACTCGGGATCAACAAATCGACGAGGGTATTTAGGGTTTCTGCTCGAGCTTGATGGCGATGACTCATAGTGGGCCCTCGAGAATAATCGAGCCCGAATCTGATTGTCAAAAGAAAATATCATGGGCAGAGAAATTCATACATGACAATCTCTTACGACCAGGCCGAAAATTAAACCCATCGTCATTCATGTCCGAAAAAAAGAATGAGAAAATTTACATCCGAGAAGCCAATCCATCTGCGACCGCTGAGAGAAACTCCTCCGTCGTTACGTAGTGGCTACGCTGTGTCGCCTCTCCGTGAATACACATCGCCAAGTCCTTCGTCATCGTACCGCCCTCAACGACATCGACGCACACCTTCTCGAGGGTCTTGGCAAACGACACAAGCTCCTGGTTTCCGTCGAAATTTCCGCGGTATGTTAATCCTACCGTCCAGGCAAAAATCGAGGCTATTGGATTCGTCGAGGTCTCTTTGCCTTGCTGATGCATGCGGAAGTGGCGTGTGACAGTACCGTGAGCCGCCTCTGCCTCAATCGTGCGCCCATCCTCGGTCATTAACACTGAGGTCATCAATCCAAGCGAACCAAAGCCCTGCGCAACCGAATCAGACTGCACATCCCCGTCGTAGTTTTTACACGCCCAAACAAATCCACCACTCGATTTCATAGCATACGCGACCATATCATCGATTAAGCGGTGCTGGTACTCAATCCCCGCAGCCTCAAAGCGCGGCTTAAACTCACCCTCGTACACTTCCTGGAAGATATCCTTGAATCGCCCGTCGTAGGCCTTGAGGATCGTATTCTTCGTTGAGAGGTACGTTGGAAGCTTCTTGACCAGACCGTAGTTTAAACAGCTCCGTGCAAAGCTACGGATCGATTCATCGAGGTTGTACATCCCCATCGCAATCCCACTACTCTCAAAGCTAAAGACCTCGTGCTCAATCGGAGCACTGCCATCTGCTGGAGTAAACTTCATCGTGAGCTTCCCCTTCCCAGGAACCTTGAAATCAGTCGCGCGGTACTGATCACCAAAGGCGTGCCGGCCGATCACGATCGATTTATTCCATCCCGGAACGAGGCGCGGGATGTTCGTACAGATAATCGGTTCGCGAAATACCGTGCCACCGATGATGTTACGGATCGTGCCGTTTGGCGACTTCCACATCTTCTTGAGATTGAATTCCTTCACCCTCGCCTCATCAGGAGTAATGGTTGCGCACTTTACCCCAACGCCGTACTTCTTAATCGCCTCTGCGGAATCAACCGTCACCTTGTCGTCGGTCGCATCACGATTTTCAATCGAGAGGTCGTAGTATTTTAGGTCGATATCGAGGAAGGGAAGGATCAGCTTCTCACGGATAATCCGCCAAATAATCCGCGTCATCTCATCACCATCGAGCTCGACGACTGGGTTTGCTACTTTGATCTTTTTTGCTGCCATAATGCTCTCTACCTCGACGTTTCCTAGCGCTTTTCTTACCCTACCATTACTACCGAGCTTCAGACGGTGTAAAGGGCACTCTGCTATCTCCTCACCCCTCGCCCGAACCGCTGCCCACAAAATGGCTCGTTTTGTCCGCAAAGAGGGCGTTGAACGTAGTTAAGCTCCCGTACGAACGAGTGATATAGCCTTGTAGCTCTAGCTTCTCAGCCGTATCAAGGTTCGGGTTGTTGTTGATCTTTTGCTCTAACACACGCAGCTTCTCACGGACGCCGATAATCTTCTTGATAAATACTTCGATTGGAATCTCCTTAGCCTGGGTATCGTCACGGCCTGGAATCATCTTGAGCGTGCCACCGATCCAGCGCTTACCAACCTCCAGATTGGTCTCTGCCCAGCCAAAATCGCCCAAGACCTCGCGCACCGCGAGCTTAATCTGCTGCAAGGCCGGGTCCTCTGTCCCTTCAAGCGGCTTTATCTCTTGGTATGAAAAGGGGACGTTTCTCACGTCGCCCTTAAAGTGGATGATATAAAACTCACCCTCGTACCCAACGACACGCCCAGCTCCGAGGTGCGCGTGTTGAACCATGGTCCCGATCGCAAAAGAAGGTTTAAGCATAGCTACTGCACCTAAAAAACACACCGAATCTTGTACCACGGGCCCCTTAGATCCGCTATCAAGCATATCACACTGAGGCCCGTACAGGTAAACGAGACAGCGCCGACAAGGCTCCCCAAACGCTCGTGGAGTGCTATCGACGCACCGAAACCGTATCACTTAACTCATTTGAGTGCCCTGTCGATGGAAAAACCCGCGTTGCAACCGATCCTATCAGCTCGACCGCTCGCTCCATCCCCGTTACGAAATCATTTGCTAGCACCTCGCGACTCAACGTATCACAGATAGCGCCCCACTCTCCTTCGGTCACGACACCGTTAAAGCCACGATCTGCAACGATCTCAGCGTCACGCTCAGCTACCAGCAGGTACAGAAGGATGCCGTTGTTAGAGGACGTATCCCACACCCGCTCATGACCAAACACCTCAAGTGCCCGATCCCTCGCTGTCTGCCCCCTAAGTAGCGGGGCCAGATCGAGCGCCGCTTCAATGACCACCTTAATCTGGGCTGATGTCGTCTGCTCTGCCACCCTCACCGCTTCGGCAATACGCGCCGCTCCCTCGGAGCCAAGGTGTCGCCGGAGATGCCACGTTCCCGTCGTAAGATTTTGAAAGAAGCGTTTCACGTATCTCCCCTTCTCTACCACCGCCCTGACGCGCCGCCGCCACTAAAGCCGCCGCCACCGCCGCCGCCAAAGCCTCCACCGGAGAAACCTCCACCCGAACTCCCTCCATACGAGGAGCCGCGGTATCCGCGACGTCCGCTTGTGTAAGAACCACCCTGACTCTGCATAAACGAAGGATTCACTAAAAACACCAGGGCCGCGCAGCCAATACCAAATGCGATGGCGACTACAAGCGGCGCCACGACCGCCGCTGTTGCTGCTCCAACACCGAAACCAACAGCAGCACCAACAATTCTGCCAAGCGATGCGCCAGCGAAGGTCCCCAAGAAGAACGCCATAAAAAAGCACATCACCAGATTCTCAGCCGAGGAGGCCTCCGGCTCTGCCGGTGGAGGGAGCTCGAGACCGCGCACCCGCGCCACGAGGGCCTCGACCCCTGCTCGGACTCCTGCTGGGATTTCGCCGCTGCGAAAAAATGGAATAATCTGCTCCTGAATGATGCGGCTAGCGATAGCATCTGGGATATCCCCCTCAAGACCACGACCAACCTCGATGCGCACGCCACGATCCTCGAGCGCAATCAGCAGCAGCGCACCATCATCGATCCCCTTTCGCCCAAGCTTCCACTGATCAACGACTCGAATACCGTACTGCTCAATAGTCTCTGGCTTCGTTGTGCGCACCACCAGCACAGCAACTTGACTCCCCTTCTCGGTCTCGAGCGCTTGCAGCGAGCCTTCAAGCTCCTGTGCTACCGGGCCTAGAACTCCTGTCAGATCGGTCACTCGCTTGGTCAGCGGAGGAACCTCAACAAACTGCGCTTGTGCGCTCGTGACACCCCCAACGAGCATCGCGGCCACCACGAGGAGGCACCACACCACCCTGCTAGCGCACATCCTTGCCTGCATATGACCTTAGAAGCTTACCTTGGGCGCCTCAGAGATCTCTTTCTCATTCTCCACGCTAAAGTTTGGCTTCACCTTAGCGCCGAAGAGCTTGGCTGTGAGATTTGAAGGAAACGATCGTACGGTTGTGTTGTACGCCTTTACCGCCTCGATGTAGCGAGTGCGAGCAACTACGATGCGATTCTCCGTCCCCTCCATCTGTGCTTGCAGATCGCGAAAATTTGCATCTGCTTTTAGCTGTGGATAGTTCTCAGCGACTGCTAACAGTCGTGACAGCGCTCCAGAGAGCATGCTCTGTGACTCTTGAAAACGCTTAAAGGCCTCCTCGTTCTCAAGCAACGAAGCGTCGATATTCATCGATGCCGCTTTCGAACGAGCCTCGGTGAGCTTTACTAGCACCTCCTGTTCGTGCTCGGCATAACCCTTTACCGTCGCCACCAAATTAGGAATAAGGTCGGCACGACGCTTGTACTGATTAACTACATCAGCCCACGCTGCCTGTACGTTTTCATCACCTGACTGAATTGCGTTGTACCCGCAACCAGAAATAAAAAACGCCAGTGTTAAAACTAGAAAAAGGACATGGGGTCGAGTCATAGGGCACCGCAAGAGCTTCTCAAATAATTGTTTGATTTTTGCATATTACCGCTTAAACAGATCCGATCTTACTAGGTTATTTCGTACCGATCCACCCTATTAGAGGGCCGCACATCCCCTCCATTCGAGGCTTTTGACAATGCCGGGGGCAAGCACCCTCCCAGCAATTATTAAAAACATGTAAAAATCGGTGCCAAGTCAATGCCCACCATGCCGAGCCTATGAGCAAGAGCTCAGAAAGGCTGCAGCTGAGTATCCACCAGACAGCAACGTGGTTATTATAGTCTCGAATCATAACAGTTTTCCCGAGGGCACCAACGCTACGGGCGCGACGCGGTTTCCGATAACAGTGATTGCACCTAAGTTAACTAACGACCGCTTAACCTATGAGTTCAATTCTAATTGGCAGACACAGCCGCTTTTACCGGCTATCAAACGCCCTGGCTACCTCATAGAGGGCGTCAAGCAATCCGGACCACTCCGGGAGATCGTCTCGCAAACACTAAAGGTACCTAAAGAGGCCGTGCGTCACATAACGCGCTCACTTCAAGAGCTCTTGAGCCCCTCGCGATAATCAGACAAAGAGCAGTAGTGAATCCTCGATAGGGAACGAAGAACCTCGGCTCCGGTCAGCCGTTGTGTCACTGCCTCCTGCGCTCCTTGCCAATTCAATCTAAAAATCTGCTTTACAGCTGCTCCAACCGAGCTACCCGTCTCCTCCCCTGCACCATCCGCAAAAGCAACTCAAGCAAAAACAACCCAAGTGCCACAACTAGAAGCTCATGCGTGTAGAGGCGCTTCTCACTCTCGCGCTGCATCAGGGGACGCAGATCGTCACTGTCCGGATCAACCTTTCCGCCAGAGGCCCTGGCGAGATCGCTAAGCAGCTGCAAAGCCGGCTTTCGATGTGGCTGCTCACCGAACTGTGCGCCATCGATCTCCCACGCCACCTCAGGAAGCTCCTGCGCCGCCTGCCCCTTCTGCGCTTCGTCCCCCGCGGTGAGGCTAATGATAGCTCGGTACGTGCCCGCAGTAGCCTGCGCAAGACGCGCGATAAAGTGACCCGGCTTTTCAGCAACGAATTCAACACTCGATGTAACACCATCTGGTCTCGTCACCTGACCGCGAATCGTTCGCCGCCCAACATCAGCAAAGAGCGCTAGATCAATAACAACCTCTCCTCCCGCTACCCACGACCGCAAATCAAACTCAACTCGTGCCGGAGTACGATCGGTATCACGACGCCTCGACGCCTCAACGAGATCTGACCAGAACTCCTGAATCCGCTCCCAGCGAATCCAATTCGATGACCACCTGCCGTTAGCATCCGACGTAAACGCCACGACACGCCCCTCGCCAACATTCCATGACGCAAGAAGCGGATGAGTCCCTTCCGTATCACGCACGAGGAGTTCGGTCTGCGCCTTCTCACGTTCAGCAGTCTGCACAAAGCCACGCAAGGTCGGATACGTTTCTATCCTTGTGCTCGCGAGTGGGTCAGGACCGGGACGAACACTCATCTCAGGCTCCTCACGCATCGTACGTTCACCACTCGCTACCTTTACATCTGAGAGAAATACCTTAGGCAGATTCGCCGGATCATTCGTCTGGTAGAACGCCCCGCCACCAGCTTGCGCCATCTGCGCTAAAAAGCCATCGTCTGCCTCGTTGCCCACCATCACGGTCGACACAGTAATCCCAACGAATCGCATCTGTTTGATCAGATCAAAATAGTACGGACCCGGGTCAGGTAGCTTGCCGTCGGTGAGAACGATAACGTGCTTCCGCCCCGCCGGCGTTGCCGCGAGTCCCCGCCGAGCCTCATCGAGAGCAGG
>Ga0172372_10012965_pt1 | contig 10394 bp, 13 predicted proteins | sample LakKiv5m_2_FD_114544 | JGI IMG/M metagenome (GOLD analysis project Ga0172372, IMG submission 114544) | Freshwater microbial communities from Kabuno Bay, South-Kivu, Congo - kab_092012_9.5m | ecosystem: Environmental > Aquatic > Freshwater > Lake | place: Democratic Republic of the Congo... | reverse complement strand
GCGTATTTTTGAAGGGGAAGCTTTATCGTTCCTCAAAAGAGCTATATTTAGGTAAAAATCAGTTTGAATTTGAATCTGGGATGGGTTTTTAGACGAACTGACGTTATGTGTGATTAAGCATACCCAAAAACTTCCAAAATACATTTTGATATAATACCAATATTTGGTATGTTTACAAAAATTGAAAATCATGAGTAAGAACACATCGATTACTTTGGGTAGTTATTTTGATCAATTTATTCAAAGTATTTTAAGAGAAGGGCGATATAAAAACGCAAGTGAAGCTGTACGTGCAGGATTAAGATTGCTTGAAGAGGAAGAACAGAAAATAATTGCTTTGCGTCATGCCATTGACGAAGGAATTAACAGTGGGTTAGCTGAAGATTTTGATCCACAAGAGCATTTGAGAACATTAAAAGCAATGAGAAAATAAATGGCAAAGTTTAAGTTAACAAACAATGCCGTTAAGGATCTATCTGATATTTGGAATTATACCTTCGATGCCTGGTCTGAAAGTCAAGCAGACAAATATTACAAGTTAATTCTCAATGCATGTGCTGCAATAGCCAAGAAGCCCCAGCAAGGCAAAGTATATGAAGAAATTTACCAGGATCTGAAGGGTAAAAAAGCCTCAAAGCATATCATTTTCTATCGGATAATGGAAGATAAATCAATTGAGATTACGAGAATCCTGCATGAGAGAATGGATTTGAAGAATAAATTGAAAAAATGAACCCCAAATAACAGCAAGCAAGCGCCAGCCTGGATCATCCTTCGGTGCAAACGAAAAGTTTGTAAGAAAAAACCTTATCTTCGGTTAAACGATTTGTTTAAAAGGCAGGCCGTGCTTCTAGGCGCAGAACATTAGGCGTCATTTTGCAAAACCGTACGACTGTAACAGAAATTAGAAAGCAGATGAAAATATCACCAATTATAGAAGGGGATGAATTACTGAAAATTTATAAAAATTCCGATTTAATGATTTTCGATATAAGCAATAGTGAAAATGCTAAATCTAACTACGAAAAAGAACATATTGAAGGTGCTTTTTTTGTAGACCTAAACACTCAATTAGCAGACATTAAAAACGACTTTTCAGAAGGGGGACGACATCCATTACCTAAAATAGAAACCTTTGCTAAAACTTTGACCGATTTAGGAATAACAAAAAACAAGCATATTGTAATTTATGACGACAAAAATGGCTCTAATGCTTCTGCAAGATTTTGGTGGATGCTAAAATCAGTTGGACACGAAAAGGTACAAGTTTTAAACGGAGGATTAAATCAAGCTAAAAATAGTAATTTACCATTGAGTTCAAATAAGGAAAGCGTTCAAAAAGTTTCAGAACCATATCAAATTGACAAATGGAATTTACCGACAATCGAAATTAGCGCGGTAGAAAGTGTTTCATTAAATCCAAATTATTTAGTAATTGATGTTCGAGACAAAGAACGCTATGATGGAATATCCGAACCAATTGATTTAGTTGCAGGACATATTCCAGGTGCTGTAAATATTCCTTTTACGGAGAATTTAGACCAGAACGGATTATTCCTTAACCCAATCGAATTAAGAAAAAAATATGAAACAATATTTGGAGATTTTAACATTGAAAACATTGTAGTTCATTGTGGTTCAGGAGTAACTGCTTGCCATACTTTATTAGCATTAGACTATGCTGAAATGGAAATACCTAAATTATATGTTGGTTCGTGGAGTGAGTGGAGTAGAAATAATAAAGTGATAGATAAAACGAACGCCTAACAGCAGTTTGGTAAAATGGCGGGTTCAGTGCTAAATTGAACATTTAGTTTTCAAATGAAGTTTAGTGCTAAAAAGAAAGTAAGTACTTCAAAGTCCGCCACATCGCCTCTCGTGGGATGTTACAACTAAAAACCACTTGCGCTTGGATGCGTTACCAATTTTTGGTATATTTACTGTGATAATTTTTAATTATGGGTAAAAACACATCGATATCATTAGGAGATCATTTTGAAAATTTCATCAACAGTGAAATAAAATCAGGGCGTTATGGCTCTGTAAGTGAGGTAATACGCACTGCTCTGCGTCTGCTTGAAAGTGAGGAAAGAAAATTAAATGACTTAAGAAGTGCTTTAATCGCTGGTGAACAAAGTGGATTCGTAGAAGATTTCGATCCGGAAGAACATTTAAAGATGCTTCATAAGAAACACTTGAAAAAGTAGTTTAAAACCTGATGGATAAACTCGCTCTAAGCATTAGTTCTGAAGCACTTTCGGATATAGATCAAATATGGAAATATACTTTCAAAAAGTGGTCTAAGGAACAAGCAGATCGGTATTACTCACTTCTAATTGATGAAATCCAATTCTTAAGATCCAATTACTATACAGGTAAATCAGCTGAATACATTCGTCCTGGTTATAGAGTGTCGTTTGTTAAATCACACATCATTTTCTACAAATTAGTTGAAAACCAAAAATTGGAAATAATCAGGATATTGCACCAAAGGGTAAATATTGATAAATGGTTAAAATAGAAAGTCACAACCATGAAAATCAGGAATAAGGAACTTCATAGATTATTTATCATTGCAGCAATACTTTTTGCGCTGATGTCCGTCTTTTTTACAATTGCGGTCAGCAGTTGGTTTTATGTTGGTTTGCCACTTGCCATGGTCATTATGGGCAATTCTTCAGGTGTTCAATTTGATATCGATGAAAGGAGGTATCGTAACTACAAGCGTTTCTGCTTTTGGACCTATGGAGAATGGAAAAATATTGGTGAAAATAAAAATTTGGTAGTGCTGGTTAAACATGGCGTTCAAACAACTGCAGGAACGATGTTGACAGGTAGTTTAGAGACAAAAGGAGGATTCAGCGAATTGTATTTAATGGATGGAAGTCACATCAATAGATTTTTCATTGACTCATCGGGAAACCACAAAAAAATCGACTTATTGGCCATCGAACTGAGCCAGTTACTTAATGTGCAAATAAAAACCTATAATCCGGAAATATAGTAAGAAATCAGTCGGAATCAGTTCTTCTTTTATCCCGGTATAGATCTGTTTGAGTACAAAAAATAGCATGAAAGGTGAGATACAATAATGTCGCTATTGAAAGTTTTTACTTCAAACGCTGGACGGTGTGACTTTACTGCCGGATTTTACATTGATTCTGACTAAATTGCCGCATGAAAAAACTACAAATTATCGCATGGTCCATAGTTGTGATTGGACTGCTATTCAGATTGTTCCATTATCCGGGAACTGCCATTGTTTCCATACTAGGAACCTTGTTATTGGTAATTCACGCTGTCATTTACCTTGTGAAACAGAACAAAACCAATTTACCTGGTGCACTCGTTCATTTATCAATTGCGCTAATGACAGTTTACTTCTTATTTCGTCTGCAATACTGGTCTTGCGGACCGGATATTTTTGGCTTTTCGATGCTGTTTATCCTTGCATTTTTACTGGCGGTCAGTAGTTTTGTGCTTTTATTTCGATCAAAGACGACATTTACTTTTATTCAACTGTTTTTTGCAGGCTATTTTGTCCTGTTCTTTGTGTTGTCGTTCACCAGGTCCTATAAACTATACTACTTCTTTAACTTGAATACAATCCTCAACGCAGAATCAAGAAAGTCAAATTTTAAGGTTTGGGATAAATACAGCTGGTTTTTGTATCTGGCGGAAAGAAAAGAAGAAGCGATGGATGCGAATCGGAAAGCACAAGCTGCACTTGATGAATTTTGGAAAGAATCTTCAGACGACGACGCTGAACAGTATTTTATTCTGATTGAGCAACACCGAAGAAAAATACGTGATGGAAACTGGACTTCCTTTCCGTAATTGAAGTCATATCAATGTGAGATTCTTAATTTATATGGAAAATCAATGACTATCTTCTCCTATCATCTTGTTCATTTGCCTGTTTTGATGGGGTTAAAAGGATTGGTAGCTGATCCTGTAGACAGACAAACCAAAGGCTTGATCCATTCAGAATACATGACATCTATGACTTTGGGTTCGCCCATTTTTTCACCGGCAAGATTCATGATCCGGCACGTTGCTATTTTTATGCAATGGGAAAATGAAAGTGCGCTGGATGAATTCCTTGACAAGGATTCATTCGGAAAGGTGTTGCAAAAAGGCTGGCATGTTCGTTTGAATTTTGTTCGTCAATGGGGAAGGATAAGTGGATACCACATTCCTCTGGGAAATGAAAACGCTTTGTCGGATGAGGATCCGGTTGTTGCTGTAACCATCGCCCGCATGAAGCCCTTTCAAATACCCCGATTCATTCGATGGGGCAGACCGGTAGAAAAACTTGTTCGTGATCATCCCGGAACGTCGCTTTCTTTGGCTTCGTTCAGATTCCCGAATACGATCTCAACGTTCTCTGTCTGGAATAAAGGAAAAGATATGAAAGCGATGGTGCATGGACACAGTGCTGTACCGATGCCGAAACGTCATTCGGATGCGATGAAAGAAAGAGAGCGAAAAGATTTTCATTTTGAATTTACGACGTTGAGGTTCAAAGCGTTTTCAGAACATGGTTCATGGAAAGGGCAATCGAATTTTATTCCCGGTCTCTAAAAGGTTAATTGTCACCATGGGAATTGCACACCGAAAACAATCGCTCCAGGATCGCATCACACAACAATGGGTCATTCTCTTTGGAAAGAAGATCGATAAAACTGCACACGAATGGCTTTTAGGTCCCTTCGGGAATACCGATGGCATTGGAAAAAAGTTCATTGCAGAACTGGCTGAAAAAGAGCAACTCGTAGTGGATGAAACAGATACGCCTAAAGGCTTGCTTCAATCGTTTGATCAACTAGGATTGAGTGAAGAAGAGGTTGGCAAGGTAGCTCCGGAAGTGATCAACTTTTATGAAAACACGTCAAATTACCATTTGGATCTGAAGGTAAAATGGAATCCTTTTTTCAAAGTTTTCGGTGTCTTACTAAAAGTGATTTTCAGTAAACGGATCCAGCAATTAAATATCCCCACGCAAAACAATAAGGATTCATGCGCCTTGACCAGTGATGTCATTGTTTTGAAGGACAAAACTTCCGGAGAAGTAAAACGAACCATCTGGCTGCGAACGTTTGAAGCGTCTGGAGATGTTGTTTACTCGGGCGTTTACGGGACATGTAAGCTGCCGTCAGGAAGGTCCTGTGTTAAAGCTGTTTTCCCGCTACCTCACGGCAATGCAACGGTCATTCTATTTCCAAAGGTGGGAGAGGATGGCGCTTTGATCCTGGAATCATCCGGTAAGCAAATGGGAGACAGTGGTTTTTACTTTTTGCTGGATGACTCCAAGGGAGTTTTATGGACCAAATTTATCCGTTCATTTAAAGATACGCTTACTGTCAGTTCAAAAGATGGTCGCGTAAAGGCTATTCAAACGATGCGTTTATGGCATTTGAACGTTGTTCGTTTTGACTATGAAATCAGGAAAAAAGGGGAATGAACGATTTCTCCTCTTTATTCGCTTTTCCTCATCACGTCTTTTGACTAACTTTGCACGCTTAATTTCCAGAGAATGTTTGAAAATCTTACCGAAAAGTTCGAAAGAGCGTTTAAAGTACTGAAAGGTCAGGGGCAGATCACCGAGATCAATGTGGCAGAAACCTTGAAAGAGGTGCGCCGTGCCTTGCTGGATGCCGATGTCAATTTCAAAACAGCGAAAGATTTCACGACTACTGTGAAGGAAAAAGCCCTCGGTAGAAATGTACTTACGGCGGTTTCTCCTGGACAGTTGATGATTAAGATCTGTCATGAGGAACTTGTGGAACTTATGGGTGGAAACGAGTCGGAGATCAACATCAAAGGAAATCCTGGAATCATCCTGATGTCAGGACTTCAAGGTTCTGGAAAGACGACTTTCACAGGGAAATTAGGAAGTTACCTCAAAACTAAAAAAGGAAAGAAAGTATTGTTGGTTGCGTGTGACGTTTACCGTCCGGCAGCGATCGACCAGTTGCATGTCCTTGGTGAACAACTGGACATTGAAGTCTTCTCCAATAAAGAAGATAAGGATCCTGTTCGTATTGCACAGGCAGCAGTACAACATGCGCGCAGCAAAGGATTTAATGTAGTGATTGTCGATACGGCCGGACGTCTGGCTGTGGACGAACACATGATGGATGAGATCGCTCGAGTGAAAGAGGCGATCCAACCGACAGAAACCTTGTTCGTGGTAGATTCCATGACAGGTCAGGATGCGGTAAATACAGCAAAAGCCTTCAACGACCGCATCAATTTTGATGGTGTTGTGCTCACGAAACTGGACGGAGATACTCGCGGTGGTGCAGCGCTTTCGATCAAAGCGGTGGTTGACAAACCGATCAAATTCGTAGGAACAGGGGAGAAGATGGATGCGCTGGATGTCTTCTATCCACAGCGTATGGCTGACCGTATCCTCGGAATGGGGGATGTGGTGTCACTCGTGGAGCGCGCGCAAGAGCAATTCAACGAAGAAGAAGCACGTAAACTTCAGAAACGCATTCAAAAGGATCAGTTTGATTTCAATGACTTCCTCGGTCAGTTGCAGCAGATCAAGAAAATGGGGAATGTGAAAGACCTCATGGGTATGATCCCCGGAATGGGCAAAGCGATGAAAGATGTTGATATTGAAGATGATGCATTCAAGCATATCGAAGCAATCATTCTATCCATGACGCCACAGGAAAGAACGAACCCGGGTATCATCAACGGGCAGCGTAAAAATCGCATTGCCAAAGGTAGCGGCACCAACCTTCAGGAAGTGAACAAACTGATGAAACAGTTCGAGGATACAAAGAAGATGATGAAACTTATGAGTAATCCAAAGAACATGATGAGCATGATGAAGCAAATGAAAGGCATGGGAGGCATGCCGGGCATGTAATTACACTGCTTCTTGCTCAAAGATTCGTTTCAGTAACATCATCATACTTTTTTCAAGAATGTCTGGCTGACTGTCAGCCATTTGGGCGGTAATCATTTTATTCAGTAATTTTTTGACATCCCCTTTCGAGAGTTTGAACGCGCCGAGGTGAACGATGATTTTTTCGATCTGGCGGTAATCGTTGTCGAGGTTGAATTCGCGTTGGATCCGTCTATATTGCTCGGGTTCACACGTCGATAGAATTGCTTCCTTTTCTTCTTCGGTCTCCAGAAAATCCGCATGTGTGGCATACAGCAACAGATAGGTACGGAACTCATCAAGAGTCCAGTGTGGTTTCATTTCTCTATTCATCGGTTCAGTTTTGTCGAAAAGTACGAAATGAAAATGCTCCGAAAAATGAGAATTATTCCTTGAAATGAAAGGGTTTTGCTTCGTTTCCATCCCACGACTGAAGTGCCGTGAAGTAAGGTCCGATTTCCAAAAAGGTGTTGTAATTCAGCCAGTCTCCCAGATTGATGTATCGGGAATTCTCTCCGACTTTTATTTCGATAGGCAGGTGACGATGTCCAAAGACGAACAGATCGTACGATTCTTGAGCCAGTTTTTCTTCACAGAACTGGTACAGCCACTCGTTTTCTTTTCCGTGGAATTTTTCATCCTTCATTCCTGTTGCCGCACGGCTGGTTTTAGACGATTTGTTCGCCAACCAGATCCCAAAATTCGGGTGAAGGCGTGCAAAAGCCCATTGGCACAATGGATTGCGAAAAACCTTTTTTAGAAATTTATAGCCATGATCACCCGGACCTAAACCATCGCCATGACCAATAAACACCTTTTTACCGAAAAATTCCCGTTGAATGGGATCACGGTAGAGTTTGACACCAAGTTCTTTCGGGAGGTAATCAAAGATCCACATGTCGTGGTTGCCGGTGAACAAATGCACAGGAATTCCTTTGTCAGTGAGTTCCGCTATCTTTCCCTGTAACCGCACAAAACCTTTTGGAATCGCTTGTTTGTATTCAAACCAGAAATCAAATACGTCACCGACCAGAAAGATCTCTGATGCCTTCGGTTCGATATAATTCAACCAGTTAACGATCTTCTTTTCACGCTCCAAGCTTGTTGCATGATCGGGAACACCGAGGTGAAAATCAGAAGCGAAAAATAGGTGCTTTTCAGACAACTTCAATGGGTATTAGAAACCGAAGATCTTTGAAAGTTCTGCTTCCAGTGCTTCACCTCGCAAGTTGGTTTTGATGATTTTACCCTCTTTGTCGATCAACACGGTAAAAGGAATTCCTCTAACCTGATAGATTTGAGGCACTTTACTCGCCCAGTGTCCTAGGTCACTCACGTGATTCGGCCATGCCAAACCATCTTTCTCAATTGCCGATTTCCAGGAGGCACGATCGCGGTCAAGCGAAACGCTCATTACTGTAAAGCCTGCATCTTTGTATTTATTGTAGGTCTTCACCACATTCGGATTTTCCTTGCGGCATGGTCCACACCACGAAGCCCAAAAGTCAATTAAAACTACTTTTCCTCGGAGATCTGAAAGTTTCATTTTAGTGGTGCCATCCAACATCAACTCTTCGAAATAAGGGGCTTCTTTTCCCGGAGCAAGTAACTCCGCCAATTCCTTCTGCTTTTTCGCCGTTAGATAGGCATTGTACATTTCTTTCACTGTTGGTGAGTCACCGAAGCTGCCATTGATCTGATTTACCAGTGATTCATAGGTGGCGAAATCATTTTCCTTATCTACAGTGGAAATGGCAGGAATCAGAGCTGGTGAATTCTGGTTTTTAGCAATGAAGGATTGTAATTGACTTTGATAGGTATAAAATGAAGCGGTCATTGAATTACTGATTTCCTCCTGACGTGCAGGTTCTTTCTGCATCAGAGCCATGGCGGAATCTCGTTTGAAATTCCACGCGGTCATTTGTTTGATGAAATCGTTCATATTTTTACTTTCATCCGATCCAACAATGTTACAAAAAGCGTAAATGTTTGAACCGTCGCCATAGACTTTCACATCAGAGCCTTCTCTCAAGATGAGATTGACATGTGAACTGCCTACGCGCAACACATAATAATCCGGATTTGGTAAAGTCCCCTTCAGAGAGAAATCTCCTTTTTTGGTCAATGCCGCTTTAAAGAAATCTTTATACTGTTGCCCCCCATAGAATTGTGAAATGGATACAGAATCGACTTTAGTGTTGAAAATATTACCTGAAACTGTTATCTGGATTGGTTTCTGCGCGATTAAAGATCCACAAAATAATAAGGTGTAAAGAAGAAATAATCTCATAGTAATTTCATTTTTTTTAATTCGGCATCAACTCTTTCAATTTCTGTTCCAAAGATTCTCCGCGTAAACCTGTTGCAATCACTTTACCCTCCTTATCGATAAGTACCGTGTGTGGAATGCTGTTAAAACCATACGACTGAATCAGCGGTGTTTGCCAACCCAGCAGATCGCTCACATGATCAGGCCAGATGAGTCCATCGGCGGTAATGGCTTGCTTCCAGGCTGCGGGTTTATCGTCAAGTGATACAGAAAATACCGTGAAACCTTTGTCTTTGTACTTTTTATATAATTTCACCACATTCGGACTTTCTCGGCGGCAAGGTCCACACCAGGATGCCCAGAAATCAACAAGAACGATCTTTCCTCTTAAGTTTGATAGTTTTCTAATCTTTCCGTTTGGATCCTTCAGACTGATCTCAGGGGCCAAAGCTGTGTTTTCTGAAAGAGAACCGTTCTTTGAAAGCTCGTACTCCTGATAAGCACTCTGGATTTGAAAGACTTGATTTTCCATCGTAGTTGCCATTGGTGAACCTGCGTACTTCTTTTTAAACGCCTCTGCTACTTTTTGTAGAACCTCGAGATTGTTCGGGTCCCAGTTTTCAAAACCTGTCGTTGGAGCCGCAGAACTTGACAAAATGATGTTGATCGGATTATCCGGATCTTTGCTCATTTGTTGCAGCGCGAAGTCATCAATAGGTTTTCGCAATGCCAGATAACGCGTCATCAATTCGTCCTCACTCAACTTTCCTTGAAGGGCATTCAGATCCATCTGACCATTCAAAAATCCGGCATAAAGAGCCATGTACTTGTTCATCGGTTGTGTCCATTCTGGACCGCTGAAGTTAGGCGTGAAGGCAAAACCATCGAAAGAAGTGTTCATTTTCACGTGTTCTTCAGGTGAAAGTGTCAATGGGATCACCTTGTCTTGTGATTCACCTAATCGGATCTGGTAGATACCCATTCCCGGGATGTTGCCTTCCAGTTTGAATGAACCATCACTTCCCACAGTAGTTTCAGCGACCTTGATTGATCCGTTCTGACTCATGGCTTCCAGGTACAATGGTGTTTTAGCTGCATTGATGATCGTTCCTTCAACGGAAAAATTTACATCGATAATCGGCTCATTATTCTCTTCCGACGAAGTGCAGGCGCCAAATAATGTAACAATCGCTATGAAACCAAGTAGTTTTTTCATGTTATCCT
>Ga0172372_10012961_pt1 | contig 10396 bp, 10 predicted proteins | sample LakKiv5m_2_FD_114544 | JGI IMG/M metagenome (GOLD analysis project Ga0172372, IMG submission 114544) | Freshwater microbial communities from Kabuno Bay, South-Kivu, Congo - kab_092012_9.5m | ecosystem: Environmental > Aquatic > Freshwater > Lake | place: Democratic Republic of the Congo... | reverse complement strand
GGCGGCGAAGATCCGGCCCGCTACACGCCGCTCGCCGACGGCACGCAGCGCGCGAGCGCCATCCACCAGGTCGCCTCGGGGCGCTTCGGCGTGACGAGCGAGTACCTCGTCCAGTGCAGCGAGCTGCAGATCAAGATGGCCCAGGGCGCGAAGCCCGGTGAGGGCGGCCAGCTCCCCGGCAACAAGGTCTATCCGTGGATCGCGCGCGTTCGCTTCGCGACGGCGGGCGTCGGGCTCATCTCCCCGCCGCCGCATCACGACATCTACTCGATCGAAGATCTCGCGCAGCTCATCCACGATCTGAAATGCGCGAATCCCAGAGCGCGTATCAGCACGAAGCTCGTCGCAGAGGTCGGCGTCGGCACCGTCGCGGCGGGCGTCGCGAAGGCCAAGAGCGACGTCATTCTCATCAGCGGCCACGACGGCGGCACGGGCGCCTCGCCGCTCACCTCGCTCAAGCACGCGGGCGCGCCGTGGGAGCTCGGTCTCGCCGAGGCGCAGCAGACGCTCGTCGACAACGGCCTGCGCGACCGCGTCGTCGTGCAGGTCGACGGGCAGCTCAAGACGGGGCGTGATGTGATGGTCGCCGCGCTGCTCGGCGCCGAGGAGTACGGCTTCGCGACCGCGCCGCTCGTCGTGACGGGCTGCGTGATGATGCGCGTCTGCCACCTCGACACCTGCCCCGTCGGCATCGCGACGCAGAACCCGAAGCTGCGCGAGCGCTTCACCGGGCGCGCCGAGCACGTCGTGAACTTCTTCCGCTTCATCGCCGAGGAGGTGCGCGAACATCTCGCGCGGCTCGGCTTCCGCACGCTCGACGAGGCCATCGGCCGCGCGGATCTGCTCCGCGCGCGCGTTGACCTCGATGACGTGAAGGCGCGCAGCCTCGACCTCGCGCCGATCTTCGCCCGCTCGCCGCGCGCCGCCGAAGTCCCCGCGCGCCGCGTGACGACGCAGGATCACGGGCTCGAGGGCAAGCTCGACCACCTGCTCATCGACGCCGCCGCGCCCGCGCTCGAGCGTCGCGAGCGCGTCGTGCGCAGCCACCCCATCGGCAACGTCGACCGCACCGCGGGCACGATGCTCGGCAGCGAGGTCACGCGCCGCTTCGGCGCCGCGGGCCTGCCCGACGACACCATCGACCTCACCTTCACGGGCTCGGCGGGCCAGAGCTTCGGCGCCTTCCTCCCGCGGGGCGTCACACTGCGACTCGAGGGCGACGGCAACGACTACGTCGGCAAGGGCCTCTCGGGCGGCCGCATCTCCGTGCGCCCGCCGCGCGCGGCGACGTTCGTACCGGAGGAGAACATCGTCATCGGCAACGTCGCGCTCTACGGCGCGACCGGTGGCGAGGCCTTCTTCCGCGGGCTCGCGGGCGAGCGCTTCTGCGTGCGCAACAGCGGCACGCACGCGGTCGTCGAGGGCGTCGGCGATCACGGCTGCGAGTACATGACGGGCGGGCGGGTCGTCGTGCTCGGCCGTACAGGGCGCAACTTCGCGGCGGGGATGTCGGGCGGCATCGCGTTCGTGCTCGCGGGCGCGCCGGGGAGCCCGGAGCGCAGTGCGTTCGAGGCGCGCGTGAACCGCGAGTTCGTGCGGCTCGGCCCGGTGACGGACGCCGAGGATCGCGCGACGCTGCGCGCCCTCGTCGCCAAGCACTTCGCGGCGACGGACAGCCAGCCGGCTGGCCGTCTGCTCGCCGACTGGGAGGCCGCGCTGCCGCGCTTCGTGTGCGTGATGCCGGTCGAATACGAGAAGGCGCGCGAGCGCGAGCGGCGGCTGCGGGCGGAGCAGGCCCGCGAGCAGGCCGCGGAATAGGGCGAGGCGACGATGGGCAAGCCGACCGGATTTCTCGAACACGTCCGCGAGCTGCCGCGTCGGCGGCCCGTGGAAGAGCGCAGGCGCGATCACCTCGAGATCTACGAGGAGATGCCGCGCGACAAGCTGCGCACGCAGGCCGCGCGCTGCATGGACTGCGGCATCCCCTTCTGCCACCAGGGCTGCCCGCTCGGGAACCTGATCCCCGACTGGAACGACCTCGTCTACCGCGACCGCTGGCGCGATGCGCTCGCGCGGCTACACGCGACGAACAACTTCCCAGAGTTCACCGGGCGCCTCTGCCCCGCACCCTGCGAGGCGGCGTGCGTGCTCGGCATCGGCGACGCGCCGGTCACCATCAAGCAGGTCGAGCAGTCGATCGTCGATCACGGCTGGGCCGAGGGCTGGATCGTCCCCGAGCCTGCCGCGGAGAAGACGGGCAAGCGCGTCGCCATCATCGGCAGCGGCCCGGCGGGGCTCGCCGCCGCGCAGCAGCTCGCGCGCGTCGGGCATGCGGTCACCGTCTACGAGCGCGCCGACCGCGTCGGCGGGCTGCTCCGCTACGGCATCCCCGACTTCAAGATGCAGCGCGTGCAGCTCGATCGTCGGCTCGCGCAGCTCGAGGCGGAGGGCGTCGTCTTCCGCACGAACGCCGACGTCGGTCGCGGCATCGACATCGACGTGGTGCGCTCACAGTCGGACGCCGTGCTCGTCGCGACGGGCGCGTCCCGCGCGCGCGACCTCGACGTGCCGGGGCGCCGCGCGGGCGAGACCCCGCTGCGCGGCGTGCACCTCGCGATGGACTACCTCGAGCAGGAAAACCGCGTCGTCGCGGGCGAGTCGATCCCCGATGCACAGCGCATCGATGCGCGCGGCAAGCGCGTGATCATCCTCGGCGGCGGTGACACGGGCGCCGATTGTCTCGGCACCGCGCACCGGCAGGGCGCGCGCGAAGTGCTCCAGTTCGAGCTGATGGATCGCCCGCCCGAGGCGCGCGGCGAGGCCGATCCCTGGCCGCTCTGGCCGCACGTCTTCCGCACCTCGGCCGCCCACGAGGAGGGCGGCGAGCGCATCTACTCGGTGCTGACGACGCACCTCACGGGCGAGCGCGGCACGATCACGCACCTGCACGGCGCGCAGGCCACGTGGTCGAGAGATGCAAGGGGTCGCATGGCGCCGCGCGCGGTGCCGGGCACCGAGTTCGTCGAGGATTGCGACTTGCTCCTGCTCGCCATGGGCTTCGTCGGGCCGGAGCGCTCACCGCTCCTCGAGGCGCTCGGCGTCGAGCTCGACCTGCGCGGCAACGTCCGCGCCGACACGCGCTTCGCGACCAACGTGCCGGGGCTTTTCGTCGCGGGCGACGCCCACCGCGGCGCCTCGCTCATCGTGTGGGCCATCGCCGAGGGCCGCGCCGCCGCGCGCGCCATCGACGGACACCTGATGGGCACGACGACGCTCCCGCCCGTCTGATCACGCGCGTCGGAAGGCGACTCGCGCCCCGCTCGCACCGCCCCCCGCGTGACGGGCGCGCGCGTCTCGTGCTACCCACGCCCGCGATGCTCGAGAACACCGCCCTGCTCCTGCACCTCCTCGGCTTCGCGACGTACATCGGCGCGGGCTTCACACAGCAGCGCCTCATCGCGATGTCGGCCGCGCCCGACCTCGCGCCTGCGGTGCGCGACGCCTGGGAAAAGCTCGCCGCGACCATCCTCGTGAAGTTCGAGCTGCCGGCGATTTTCACGTCGATCGCAAGCGGCATCCTCTTCCTGATCCACGAGCCTGCGTATCTGCGGCAGGCCGCGTGGTTCCACCCGAAGTTGACGTGCGTGTTCGTGATGCTGGTGCTCTCGCACCTCGAGATGTTCAACGCGCGCCGCATCGTCCGCGCACGCGAGTCGGGCGCCGCGGACGCCGAGGCCGACATCGCCGCACGCAAGCGCCGCCACGGGATCATGGGCAGCTTCGGCGCGCTGCTCGTCGCGGTCGTGCTCATCCTCGTCTGCTTCGTGCGCACCGCGTGAGAGCGCGGCGATGAACGCGTTCCGCACGCACATCCAGGTCCGCTTCAGCGACGAGGACCACGCGCGGATCGTGTATTTCCCCCGGTTTTTCCACTTCTTCCACGTCGCGTTCGAGGACTTCTTCGCGGCGCACGGCGTCCCCTACCGCGACGTCCTCGACGTCGATCGCTGCGGCTGGCCCGCGGTGCGCGCCGAGGCCGACTTCGATCGCACGCTGCGCTTCGGCGACGTACTCGAGGTCGATCTCTGGATCGAGCGTCTCGGCACGAGCAGCGCGATCTTCCTCTACCGCGGACGCCGCCCGAACGAGCCCGAAGACATCTGCCGCGGCCGCATCACGGTCGTCTGCGTCGACATGGACACCTTCCAGTCGCGCCCGATCCCCGACAAATATCGGCAGTTGTTCAGCGGTTACCTCATCCATCCCGGCTGAGTGAGGCCGCCACGCAGTGCCGCGCCCTCGCTGCGCGCACGCGAGCAGCGCGTCAGGCGAGGTGGTCTTCACGCGAGCGCGAAACGCGTGACGTCGAGCGTCGAGAGCCCGATGCGATTGCCCTCCGGATCGCGCACGTAGAGCGTGTAGTCCGTGCGCGCGACGACCTCGACGCCATGCGCCGCGAGCCGCTCCTCCCACGCACCGCGCTCCTCCGCCGCGATGGCGAGCGCGAGCAGATGCAAGCCCGCCCGCGCATCACGAAATGGCGCCTTCGCAGGCGCTTCGGCGCATTGCTCGAGCATGAGCACCGCGCCCTCCCCGAGCGCGAGCCACACGGCGCCCTCTCGCGGCCGCCCGAGCACCACGAGCCCGAGCACGCGCGCGTAGAAGTCGGTGACGACCGCGAGGTCATGCACCTGGATCGCGAGGTGATGAAGGCGCATCGAGGCGCGCAGCGTATCGCGCGAGACGACGCGCCGGAAACCTTGGCCGCGCGGCCGCGTCGCGTATTCTCCGCGCAGGAGTCTCGCCCCGCATGACCACGTCCCACGCCTCGTTCGTGCTCCCGCGCCATCGCGCGTTTCGTGTCCTCGTCGCTGCGCTCTGCGCGTTCGGCCTCGCCGTGTCGGGATGCGGCGACGACGACGCGCCGCCTCCCCCCGTCGATGCGGGCGGCACGGATCTCGGAGGCGACGATGGCGGTGCGCGCGACGGGGCCGTCGATGACGCAGGAGACGCGGACGGCGGCGACGTCGATGCCGGCGAGAGCGACTCAGGCGCAGACGATGCGGGTCCCGGCGACGTCGATGCGGGCGTCGATGCGGGCGGCCCCGTCGAGTGCACGATGCGTCCGCGCACCGGCTGCTGCTTCGTCGACCGCGACTGCACGGGCCCGCGCGAGCGCTGCGTGGGGAGCGTCTGCGACGCGAGCGGCGAAGGCGTCTGCAAAGCGGATCCACCGGGTGCCGACACCTGCTGGGACGACAAGGACTGCCGCGCCGGCACGACGTGCATGAGCGCGAACATCTGCCCGTGCGGCGCCGCGTGCTTCGTCGCGGATATGCCCGGCGTCTGCGTCCCCACGATCTGAGCGCGCGCGCCTCGCACGCAGCGCCCGCGCGACTTTCCGCGACTGAACCGTCATTCAGCGACGTGTCGACCTCGCCCCCGCCCACCGAAGCCCGCGTCGACGCGCTCACCGGCACGCTCGTGCTTGTCGCGCCGCATCGTCGCGCGATCGCGGCGCCCTCCCCCACGGCCTCCGGGCCGCCCGATGTGCCGCACGCACGCTGTCCGTTCTGCCCCGGACACGAGGCCGAGGCCGAGCCCACGGTCGCGCAGTGGCCCGCAGAAGGCCCGTGGCAGGCGCGCATCGTCGGCAACCGCTACGCGCTCGCAGGCGACGGAACGAGCGGGCTCCGCGGCGCACACGACGTCGTGATCGAGACACCCGACCACGACCTCGATCTGCCCGACTACACCCCGGCGCACGCGGCCGGCGTGCTCGACCTCCTGGCCGCGCGCATCGAGTCACTCGCCGCGCGTCCCGACATCGCTGCGGTCTTCGCCTTTCGCAATCGGGGACGGCGCGCCGGCAGCTCGCAGCCGCACGCGCACGCGCAGATCCTCGCCTTCGATCGCGTGCCCGCCGACACCGCCGAGCGCGACGCACGCGCAAGCGCTCACTTCGCCGCGACGGGGCAAACGCTCCTCGCGTCACTGCTCGCCGACGAGCTGCGCGACGCGCGCCGCATCGTCCGCGACGCCGACGGGATCGTGACCTTCTGTCCGTTCGCGTCCCTGCATCCGTACGCGTTGCGACTCGTCCCGCGCGACGGTGGCGCGACGCTCGCAACGCTCTCCCCCGCAGCACGCGTTGCGTTGGCGGCCGCGCTCGTCGAGGCCACGCGACGCCTGCGCGCACGCGGCCTCGGCCACGACTACAACGTGCTCTTCCACGAGCCGCCCGTCGCGAGTCGCAGCGCACCGTGGAGCGCGTTTCACCTCGACATCGCGCCGCGCTCGACGTCGCCCGCGGGGCTCGAGCTCGTCTCGGGCTGCACGGTGCTCACGGTCGCGCCCGAGGTGGCCGCGCACGCGCTGCGCAACGCGATGATCTGAAACGAAGGATCGCTCAGCGCGACTTCGGCAGCACGATCGTCGGGCGCTCCGGGTGGCGGCGGTAGAGCACCACGACGCGGCCGATCTCCTGCACGACGGCGGCGCGCAGCGACCCCGCGAGCGCCTCGCCGCACTCACGGCGTTCGAGCGGCGACGTCTCGAGCACGCGCACCTTGATGAGCTCGTGATCGAGGAGCGCGCGATCGACGGCGGCGGCCAGCGCGTCGGTGACGCCCTCCTTGCCGACCTGCACGAGCGCCGAGAGCGGGTGCGCGAGGCCCTTGAGGAACTGCCTTTGCTTGCTCGTCAGCGTCGTCATCGCGCGTCTCCGGGTCGGCGGGCGCGCGAAGGTACGTCAGCCGAGCAGGCCGAGCCAGTCGAGTCCCCAGAGCAGCGCGGCGAGCCCGAGCAGCAGCGGCACGACGAAGCGCAGGCCGCGCGCGAGATCGCGCAGCACCTCGCGCCGCTCGAGGCGCGCGAGGGTCTTCGCGCCGTAGACGTCTTCGAGGTCGCGCCGCGCGGCCGCGCGCTCTTCTTCGTCCATCGGGTCGTGGCCCGAGAGGTAGTGGAGGTGATGCTCGATCTCGTGATCGATGGTCTCGCGCACCTCGGCCTCGACGTCGTACGGGCCCTCCTCCGCGTGCATGCGCGCGAACGAGCGGTAGTAGACCGTGACGAGGAACTCCTGCATGACGTTGCCCGCCGCGTCGACGTCCTGCCGCGGCTCGTAGCTGCCGAGCAGCGGCTCGCCCGCAGTGTCGAGCTCGGGCACACCGGCTTCGACGCGCAACGCGATGTTCCGCACACCACGCGCCGCATACACCTCCGCGCCGATGCGCGCGACGAGCGCCTCGAAGCGCGCCGCATCGGGAAACTCACCGAGCGCGTCACCATCATCCGACGTCCTGTCTGCATCACGACCGCGCGGCCCGTCGAACTCGCGCACGAGCGGCGCATCGACCTCGTGCAGCGCACCGCACGCCGGGCAGAGCAGCGGACGCAGCGCGCGCGCCCCATACGCCACCTCGAGGAAGCCCTGCTCGATCGCCGTCCACGCGCGGTCCGGCACCTCGGCGAGCACCTCCGCGAGCACCGTCGCGCGCGTCTCCTTCCCGAGGGCGCGCACGCCGAGCGCACGGACGAGCGCAGGCGTCACACGCAGCGGCGCGTCCTTCGCGAGCGCGGCCCAGAGCGGGCGCACGGCCTCGACCGTCGGCGCACGCAGGAGCGCGTCGCGCGCACGTCCGCGACCGACGCGCACCGCCATCCCGAGCAGCACGCGCGTCTCGCGCACGGCGGGCTCCGTGGCGTGGCGTTCTTCGAGATCGTCGAGCGGAATCCCACACGAATCGGCCGCGAGCGGTGCGTCGCAGTTGCGGCATTCGCCAGCGTCCGTTTCTTCCGGCGCGACCGCGCCGAGCCGCTCGCACGCATCCCGCAGCGCGTGGAAATCGCGCACGTCGAGCGCGAGGATCGCCGCACGATCGAGCGGCACGCGCGACGCTCCCTCGACGGGCTCGACGACGACCTCCCCCGCGAGCAGCGCGCCGAGCGTGCGCCCCGCGAAGAGGCGCGTCCCCTCGACGACGTCATCGACACGCGCCGCGCCCTTGCGTGCACGGCTCACACGCACGCGGCCCCCGCCGGGCAGTCGCACGAGCGCGCCCGGCACCTCAGGGCTCCGCGACGCCGCCGTCCGGCGCAGCGGCCACGGCGTCGAGGATGAGCCCCGTCGCTCGCACGTAGAAGTCGATGAGCACGCGCTGCTGCGTGTCGTCGAGCGGGAACGTCGCGTCGCAAGCCACCAACGTGAGCTCACGTGCGCGCGACAGCGCCTCGACCACTTCGAGCGGCATGTCCGCGAGCGTCGCGGTGTGCGCATCGGCGTCGTAGCGGGCGTCGGGAAACGGCGCCGGCCCGCGCTCCGTACGTGCGGCGAGCGTGTGACACTCCGCGCTGATCGCCCCCGAGACGTCGAAGAAGCGCAGCTCCACGTTCGGTGAACCGAGCACGAAGCGCAGCGACCACACGCCCCGCGGAAACTCGAGCTCCCAGCGCAGCGCCGTCGGCGTGCCCGCGTCTCCGGCGGGCTCGAGCGTCACGGTCCCCGGCACCGCCGTCGGCCGCGGCGGCACGAGCGGCGCGAGCGTGTGTACCTCCGACTCGGGCGGACGCGCCCCTGCATCGGCTCCCGCAGTGCGTCGCTCCTCGCGCCCATCGGCACGCTGCTCGTCGCCCGCATGCCGATGCCACGCGAACGCCGCAACGCCCGCGACGAGCACGACGATCACCGCGACAGCCCCTCGCTGCCGCGCGCTCTTCCGCGCCTCTGCCGACGACTTCCGCGCCTTCATCCGCCCTTCCTTCGACCGAGCTGCGTGAGGCGCCCGTGCGCGCTCGCCTCGGCATCGTCGCTCGACACGAGCGGCGAGAAGAAGTTGTCCTTCTTCGTGTATTCGTCGACGCGAAACGCGAACTTGTAGCTCGGCGCCGCGCGCTGGTTGCAGTCCGCGCGCTCGCAGAAGCGGCACGTCGTCCCCACCGGGACGGCCATCTTGCGCGGATCGGCGAAGGGCATGTCGTCCGCGTAGACGAGGTGTCGCGCGTTGTCGGCGTACGTGCCGAGCCCGATCGCGTAGACGGTGCCGCGCGCGAGCGAGCCCTGCTCGGGGCTCGTGATCACCTTCGCGAAGCAGAAGTACGTCGCGCCATCGGGGAACACGCTGTACTGCCGCGCGAGCACGTTCGGCGTGAGGAACGCCAGGTTCGTCGCCCACTTCGGGCACGAGCCCGTGCCCGTCGGGAAGCGGATGCCCGTCTGCGAGTAGCGCTTCGAGATGTTGCCCGCGACGTCCACGCGCGAGAAGTGGAAGGGCACCCCGCGCTTCTTCGGATCGCTCAGGTTGCAGATCCGATGCGCGACCGTCTCGTACGACGACTCGAAGAGGCTCGTCAGCAGCTCCACGTCGTAGCGCGTGCGCGTGACCTCGCGGAAGAAGTCGTCGTAGGGCAGCAGAAGCGCGCCCGCGAAGTAGTTCGCGAGGTGGATCTTCAAGAGCTTCTGCGTCTCGATGTGCCGCTGCGGCGCGCCCGCGCCCGCGAGGATGCGCACGTGCAGGCGCTCGTCGTCGAGGATGCGCAAGCCTGCCGTCGCCGCGAGCTGAAACTTGAGCCGCTGCTCGAACATCGCCGTCGAGACGGTGAGCACGCCGGCCTCGGGGTCCCAGCGCCGCACGACCGACGACTCCTCGCTCGGCGGCACGAAGCGCACCTCGACGCCGAGCTGATCGCGCAACACCCCGACGAGCTCGTGACTCGTCACGCGCGCCCCGAGCCGCGTGTTCTTGCGGAGCTCGTCGGCGCGCTCCTCGAGCACCTTGAACCAGTTGCCGTGCTGCTCGAGGAAGTCGATCACCTCGTCGAAGGGCGAGTAGTCGAAGCGCAGCGCGCCATCCGCGGGCTCGTGCGAGCTGCCCGCACCCCCCGCGCCGCCGCCGCTCGCGCGCGCGGAGCCACGCGCCACCGAGTGCAGCAGGTTGTCGAGCTGCGAGCGCGTGTTCTTGAACATGTTGAAGAGCGCCGTGATCGTCGTCGCGACCTTGGGCTCGGCGCTCAGGCTCTGCAGGTCTTCCTCGGTGAGGTTCAGCGAGCGCAGCAGCGGCTCGTCGAGCAGCTTCGCGAGGCCGTCGTCGACGTGCCGCTCGCCGAGGCTCGCCATGAACTGCTCCATCGTCACGCCGTAGAGCTCGAGCGCGCGAAAGAGCAGCGGCAGCTGCACCGCGCGCTTGCCCTTCTCGATCAGCGAGAGGTACGCGGGCGAGACGCCGAGACGCCGCGCGCCCTCGCCCTGCTGCAGCCCACGCTCGAGCCGCAGCTCGCGCAGCCGCTGCCCCATGTGGAGGTTGTAGGTGCCGTCCATGCGCTCTCTCCCGCGCCTCGCGCACGGGCCGCGCGGCGCTTTCCGATCCCCCGCGCGTGCATCCGCTCGAAGAGCGTCCGC
>Ga0172372_10012960_pt1 | contig 10396 bp, 19 predicted proteins | sample LakKiv5m_2_FD_114544 | JGI IMG/M metagenome (GOLD analysis project Ga0172372, IMG submission 114544) | Freshwater microbial communities from Kabuno Bay, South-Kivu, Congo - kab_092012_9.5m | ecosystem: Environmental > Aquatic > Freshwater > Lake | place: Democratic Republic of the Congo... | reverse complement strand
CATGGGAATTAAGCAGAAACGGGTTCAGTGGCAGGAACCTCCGCTTTGGGGCGGATGGTCTTTCCGCGCAGGCGGAAGATCTCGTCTTTATGACGAAGTTGTGTCAGGGCGGCAATTGTTGCGTGAACGACATTAGCGTGATTACTGGAGCCAAGGGATTTTGCAAGAACATCACGAATTCCAACAGCTTCCAACACGGCACGGACACCGCCACCCGCGATGACGCCGGTTCCAGGAGAAGCGGGGCGGAGGAGCACGCGACCACCGCCAGACTCGCCAGTCACCATATGGGGAATAGTGTTTTCAGAAACGGCAATCTTGACCATGCGCTTTTTGGAGGCATCGGTAGCCTTGCGGATGGCTTCGCTAACCTCATTGGCTTTGCCGAAACCGACGCCGACTTTACCTTTTTGGTCACCGGATACGATAAGGGCGCTGAAGCTGAAACGGCGCCCACCTTTAACGACTTTGGCGCAACGGTTGATGAAGACAACTTTTTCAGTGGTCTCTTTGGGTTCCCGCGGCGTTTCGGGACGGGATTGCTTTTTTTCTCTGGATTTCGGAGGCATGGTAGGTCGTATTAGAATTCAAAACCACCCTCACGGGCGGCGTCGGCAAGGGCTTTGATCTTGCCGTGGTATTTAAAGCCACCGCGATCAAAGACGACCTTGGTGATTTGATGGGCGGCGGCGCGCTCCGCAATGAGTTTTCCCACTTCGCAAGCCGTGGCTACATTGGCACGGGCACCCGGTTTGGCGCGAAGTTCGGCTTCTGTGGTATTCACAGCGACAAGTGTCTTGCCGATCGAGTCGTCGATGACTTGGGCTGTGATATGGCGCCCGGAAAAGTGAACCGCCAAACGAGGGCGTTCAGGTGTGCCAGCGAGTTTCTTGCGCAGGCGGACATGGCGGAATTTGCGTTTATCTGTGGCGGACATGGTTTATTGGACTGTTTTGCCTTCCTTGCGGCGGATTTGTTCACCAACGAAGCGGACACCTTTGCCTTTGTATGGTTCTGGCGGGTAGTAGGCCCGGATGTCTGCAGCGCACTGACCAACAATTTGTTTGTCAATGCCTTCAATGGAGATTTTGGTATTCTCGGCGACTGTGATTTTCACCCCTGCTGGAATATTGAAGAGGATGGGATGCGACTTGCCGAGGCTCAAATTGAGCTTTTGGCCTTGAACGGCAGCTTTGAAACCCACGCCGTGGATTTCCATGTCGCGTTTAAATCCATCAGTGACACCGGTGATCATATTCGCGAGCAAGGAGCGTGAGAGACCGTGCAACGCTTTTTGTTCTCGGTTGTCGCCATGACTTGAGACAGAAAGTTCCGTTCCCTCGACTTTGGCACTAATTTTGGCGGGAAGAGTCCACTCGAGCTTCCCCTTTGGTCCCTCCACATGGACGGCACCGGTGGGTATCACTGTGACCTTGACCTTCGGCGGGACGGTAATAGCTTTTTTTCCTATGCGTGACATGGTTACCAGATGTAGGCGAGCAATTCCCCGCCGACTTTTTGTTTGCGCGCTTCGTGACCTGTGAGGATTCCACGGGATGTGGAAAGAACCGCGATTCCCATGCCGCCCAGGACGCGAGGAATCTCTCCTGCTCCCACATAGCGGCGGAGACCGGGACGGCTCACGCGTTTCAGGCCGGTGATAGCGCTGGTTTTATTGACGAATTTCGTTTGAATTTTGATGTTTTGATGACCTTCAATGGTAACCAACTCGGTCTCCTTGATGTAACCCTCTTTTTTCAAAATTTGGGCAATGTCGCTCTTGAGCTTGGAGTAAGGGAGTGTGAGGGAAGCCTGTCCAGCACCGGCGGCGTTCCGCAGGCGTGCGAGCATATCGGCAATGGGATCTGTCATAGTGTATAATTAAACGGCTGGCGCTGTTGCGGATTTGTTGTCGGATTGCCTCTTGGGCTTGTCGGTGAATGGCATTCCAAGTTCTGTGAGTAGCGACTTGGCCTCGGCGTTTGTCGTAGCGGTTGTCACGATGGTGACATCGAAGCCGATATTCTTTTTAATACGATCCAATTCGATTTCAGGGAAGATCGATTGGTCGGCAACGCCCAGTGTGTAGTTGCCTTGTCCGTCGAAAGCTCGGGGCGAAACTCCACGGAAGTCGCGAATACGCGGAAGGGCGGTTTTGATAAGGCGCTCCAAAAACTCATACATTATCCGGCCACGAAGAGTCACCTTGGCACCAATGGCTTGATCTTGGCGGAGTTTGAAATTGGAAATCGCCTTCTTCGCCATGGTGGTTACTGGACGCTGACCCGTGATGGTCGTGAGTTCAGTGCGCGCGATTTCGAGGGATTCTTTGACATCCTGGGCGGATCCAATGCAGGTGTTAATGACAACCTTTGAAATCTTGGGAATCTGGTGGATGTTTGCGTAGCCATGCTTCTCGCGGAGAGCAGGAAGGACGCGGTTTTTGTAATCGGTAAGGAGTTCGGGTTCTTGAGTCATGGTTTTTCGCTACTTACGCGGCTTTTTTAGACTTTTTTTCGGGTGTCGATGACTCAAGGAGTTTCACATTGGAGATGTGAAGCGGGCCTTCCCGCTCGAGGATGGCACCATTCGGATGATCTTGGGATTTGCGCTGATGTTTTTTGATCATGCGCACTCCCTCCACGATAACTTGAGCCTTGGCGGCCTTGACTTCAAGGACCTTACCGCTGGCACCCTTGTGGTTTCCAGAAATGACTTGGACGGTATCTCCCCGGCGAACATGGAATTTTGGTTTGCTCATTATAGAACCTCCGGTGCGAGGGAAATAATCTTCATAAAGTTTTTCTCACGGAGCTCGCGGGCGACTGGGCCAAAAATACGGGTTCCGCGCGGATTCATGTCCTTGTCGATGATAACAATCGCGTTGCTGTCAAAACGAAGTGCGGAGCCATCTTCGCGGGTCACGGGTTTTTTTGTGCGAACGACAACGGCGCGAACAACATCACCTTTTTTCACTGTGCCACCGGTGGCGGCTTCCTTCACATTCGCGGTGATGATATCGCCAATATGGGCGTTTTGTGTCGCCTTTCCAATGACGCCGATCATGGTGGCCATGCGGGCACCCGTATTGTCGGCGACATCTAGGCGTGAGCGGATTTGAATCATGGCAATTTAGTGTTTAAGGACTTCAACAAGGCGCCAGCGCTTTGTGCGACTGAGCGGGCGAGTTTCCATAATGCTTACTCGATCCCCGATTTGGGCTTCGTTTTTCTCGTCGTGGGCATGGAATTTGGTGACATGTTTGGTAATTTTACCGAACTTGGGGTGTGGCACGCGGGTGATTGTGCGAACAACGATAGTTTTATCCATCTTATTCGAGACGACTTCGCCAACGCGAACTTTGCGAAGTCCGCGGGGCTCGACTTGTGCGATTACAGGAGTGATTGTTTCTTCCATTGACTACTTGGCGGCTGCTTCCCGGGCCTTTCGGCTGAGAACGGTTTCGATACGTGCGACATTGCGGCGGGCTGCACGAATGAGGTGTGGCCGCTCAAGTTGGGAACTTGATTGTTGAATGCGCAGGTTGAAGATCTCTTCTTTAACTTCCCGCTTGCGGGAGAGGAGTTCTTTGGGAGTGAGTTCCTGAATTTCCTTGATTTTCATAACGGCAATTACGCTGCGTGGTGGCGGGTTAGGAATCGCGTGCGCAGCGGAAGTTTGTTAGCTGCCAATCGAAGGGATTCACGGGCAACCGTCTCGGAAATGCCATCCAATTCAAATAGAATGTTTCCTGGACGAACCACAGCCACCCAGTATTCGGGTTGACCTTTACCTTTACCCATTCGGGTTTCAGGCGGGCGGGCCGTAACGGATTTGTCGGGGAAAATGCGAATCCAGAGTTTGCCTTTGCGCTTCATGTTACGGGTGAGGGCGACACGGGCTGCTTCAATCTGGGTGTTGGTGATCCATCCGCGCTCCAAAGTCTGTAGACCGAACTCACCGAAATCGATTGTGATATTGCGAGAGGCGAGACCTTTGCGGCTTCCCCGCTGTGTCTTGCGATACTTCACGCGTTTTGGCATCAATGGCATAGGTTTATCCTTTTATTTGAAGTTCGTTGACGGTTAAACGGCTTGAGGCTCGTTTACTTGGGGGGCTTTAGGAGACTGACGGGTTTCTTGAGGTTTTTCTTGGACTTCTTCGACTTTTTTACAAATCCAGCACTTCACACCGATTTTGCCTGCGACTGTTTCCGCTTCTGTAAACCCATAATCGATAGGTGTGCGGAGCGTGTGAAGGGGGACTTTGCCCTCATGGTAACGCTCGGTGCGGGCAATTTCTGCGCCACCGAGGCGGCCAGCCACACGGATTTTGATGCCGAGGGCACCTTGTTCCATCGTAAGTTGAACGGCTCTCTTCATGGCGCGGCGGAAGGAAATCCGGCGCTCAAGTTGGGAGGCGACATTTTCGGCCACGAGTTGGGCGTCGATGTCGGGATTCTTCACTTCCACGATATCAATCTTGACCTGCTTGCCACCGGCCAAGTCGCTGACTTCTTTTGTGAGATTTTCAATTTCCTGTCCACGGCGTCCAATAACGACTCCGGGACGGGCAGTGTGAATGGTCACACGCACGCTGTTCCAGGCACGCTCAATGACGATGCGGGAAATAGCAGCTTGCTTGAGTTTTTTCTTGAGGGTGTTGCGGATTTTTTCGTCGGAGATGAGGTAATCGGCAAAATCCTTGCGAGAGGCATACCAGCGCGAACCCCAGTCACGCGTGACGGGGAGGCGGAATCCGATTGGATTAACTTTTTGTCCCATGATTATTCCTTGGTTTCCGCAGTCTCGGCGGAGGCTTCTGTTGGTGTTGTTGCCGCGACTGGAGCTGCTGGAGCTGCCTGCTTGGCAGAGGTTTTCTTGTTGCTTGCCTTCTTTTTAGGCTTGTCTTCGCGACGAGTTATTTCGATTTCGTCGGTGAGAATGACTTTGATGTGGCTTGTCCGCTTGCGGATTGGGCCTGCACTGCCGCGTGCTTTGGGCTGGAAGCGTTTCAGGGTTGGGCCTTCACCAACAACGGCTTCTTTAACAACGAGATCGTTGGGATTGAGCTGATTATTGTTTTCGGCATTGGCAATGGCACTTTTGAGTGTCTTGAGGATCAGACCGGCAGCCTTCTTGGGAGTAAAGCGCAGGAGATCCACTGCGTCGGTGGCGGGCAACCCTTGAATGGCACGAGTGACCTCGCGAGCCTTGAAGGCTGAGATTTTGGCGAACCTGTGAATCGATTTTACCTGCATTGTATTGGTTTTGTTTGATTATTTATCGGCGGCAACCTTGACGGTGTCACCTTTTAGGATACGGGCATCTTCAGACATGAGAGATTGAACCACGCCGCCGGAAATTTTTTCCCGCACCTCGACTATTTTTAAACGATTGATGAGCTTGCCGTTTCGAAGGACCTGAAAAGGCATGCCAATCTTGACACCGTGCTCTTTACCTAAATTTATGACAACCAAAGATAAATCTTCTTTTGATTCAATAACCAATCCCAGATCAAGCGAGGCCGACACTGCTTTGGGCGATGCCTGTCCCGCCAGTCCAAGGACTTCGCTTGTTTTTCGAAGCTCGGCCTCCACGGCCATCCGTGATTGAGGATTTGTGTCTGCTGATGTGAGCATGAGCATCTGAACGGCTTCGGACAACATAAGAAGTTGACCGCGCGCGGCTTCATTGCTATCTCTCAAAACACGCAACTCGCGGAGACACTGCAACAAGCGGGATTCCAGAACTCCGGTCTTGCTATCGTTTGCTGATACGCCAAGGTTTTCCAATCGGAGTTGGGCGTCCTCCAATTCTCTGCGGGTTGCTTCGGCACTATTTCCCATTTCCGCTACTGTAGCAGTCAGCGCGCTAATGGTCGTTTCGGCCAGAAGGAGTTTTTCCTTCAAGGCACCAATAGTATTGGAATCGGAATCCGGGACTTGCGTCCGGGAATTTCCAATTCGTGATTCAATATCTGTCAAAGATCGATCATCCAACGCCACTGCGTGTTTGAGCAATGGCAGGATGATGAGTGCTGCCGCCGTGGCGACAACCCTCATGGGTTTATTTGGTCACTTTTGCGGTGTGAGAACCGTGTTTCTTAAAGATACGGGTCGGGGAAAATTCCCCCAACTTGTGTCCGACCATGTTTTCAGTAACGAAAACAGGGATAAAAGTCTTACCATTGTGGACATTGAAAGTATGTCCGACAAAATCTGGAGTGATGGTGCTGCGGCGCGACCAAGTCTTGATGGGTTTTTTACCGCCCGATTCATTCATTTTATCAATCTTGTCGAGGAGTTTCCACTCGACATATGGGCCTTTTTTAAGTGAGCGTGCCATAATTAGTTTTTAACCTTGGATTTGCGTCGCTGGACAATGAATGTATCGCTTGATTTGTGTTTGCGGCGGGTTTTAAAGCCTTTGGCGAGTTGGCCCCAAGGAGACATCGGGTGATGGCGTCCACCACCGCCTTTGCTCTTGCCTTGTCCACCACCCATGGGGTGATCGACAGGGTTCATGACCATACCACGAACATGGGGACGGACACCCAGCCAGCGGCTGCGACCTGCCTTGCCGGAGGAAACATTCATGTGGTCCGAGTTTCCGACTTGGCCGACTGTTGCAAAGCAATTCTCGTTGATGCGGCGGATTTCACCGGAAGCAAGTTTGACGAGGGCGTAACCGCCTTCGCGGTTTGCGAGAACGGCAACGGATCCAGCACTGCGAACGATTTGTCCACCGCGACCGGGAATGAATTCAATGTTGTGAATCGATGTGCCGAGAGGAATCGATTTCAACGGAAGTGCGTTGCCAACGTTTGGCTCGGCTTTTTCGCCGGCAACCACTTTTTGCCCAACCTCAAGTCCCACAGGTGCCAGAATGTAAGCTTTTTCGCCGTCCTCGTATTTCAAAAGGGCGATGCGGGCCGTGCGATTCGGATCGTATTCGATCGAGGTGACTTCAGCGATCTTATCACGACGGCTGCGCTTAAAATCAATAATACGATAGCGCCGTTTGTGCCCGCCGCCGATGTGACGCATCGTGATGCGGCCTTGATTGTTGCGGCCACCGGTGCGCTTGATCGGTTCGGTGAGTTTTTTCTCCGGCTTGGATGTGGTTATCTCCGCAAAATCCGGAAGTGCTTTAAAGCGGGCGGCGGGAGTGAGAGGTCTGAAAGTTTTGATGGCCATGGTCAGATTTTTTAGACGAGATCGATTTTTTCACCCTCTTTAAGAGTCACGATCGCTTTTTTCCAATTTGACTGGCGCCCGAAGTCGGCACGGCGTTCGCGCTTCTTCTTGCCAGCGAAATTGGCGGTGTTCACATCGGCAACCTTCTTCTTAAAGATCACCTCAACCGCGCGCTTGATTTGAAGCTTGTTGGCCGATGGGCGCACGCGGAAGACATACTTGTTGAGCTTGTCGGAGAGCAGGGTTGCCTTCTCGGTCAGCAGGACAGTTTCAATGTGGTCGTAAACTTCGGTATTCATCACGCGAGCCTTTCGGAAATTTTTTCTAAACCTGCGCGGGTCACGATGATTTTGTCGAAAGCAAGAAGGTGCTCGGTGTTGACATCGGATGCGCGGGTGAGTTGGGCAGCTGCCACATTGCGGGCGGCCTTGAAGGTGTTATCATCGAAACCCTCGGAAACGATGAGAGTCTTGCGGGCATCGGGAGCGGCGGAACGGAGGAGGCTCACGAATTGCTTTGTCTTGGGCTCGGCCACAATGAAGGAATCGACGAGCAAAACATCGCCCAAGGCGATGCGGGCGCTGAGCGCTTTTCGGAGGGCGAGTTTTTTGACAGCCTTCGGGGTGTTCTTGGAATAGTCGCGCGGCACGGGACCGTGGGCAACGCCGCCGCCGACCCAGACAGGACTGGAAAAATATCCGGCGCGTGCGCGGCCGGTTCCTTTTTGGCGCCATGGCTTGCGACCGGAGAGATTGACATCGCCTTTGGTCTTCGCGCAGGCGGTGCCACTACGGCGGGCGGCTTGGAGTGCGACTACCACATCATGCACAGCCTGGTTACCCTTGGCTTCATCGGTAATGATTTCAATCTTCGCCTTGGCGGCGTCTGCGGCTGTGAGAACGGTAGCGCTCATGATTAAAAATTTGGTATGGCACGACAAAACGAGGCCCTTGGGGTGGCTTCAAGATTTCGATTGTGTGCGCTGGTTGTCATGTGTGATTTTTCCGAGTCGCCTTGCATTTCAGGGGGACGGAATTTTCGGTGAAACGAAGATTAAATCCACCCAGCAGGCTTTGCGGGAAGGGGGAAGCTACAGAGCCGTGAAAACTTGGCAAGAGAAAAAAAGAAAAAAGTTGCAACCCTGTCGATCAGTGTGTTTACGCGGCAATTTTCCAAACCCGCTCAATAGCGGAATTCTGGCTTGGAATCGGGCGCCGGCTCCATCTCGGAAATCGGATGGAGGACATCGACTGGTTCAGGCAGAGCCTCGATTTCTGGCATGGTGAAAAGCGCATCGGATGGCTTTGCACCCATCGCGGAGCCGCCGGTCGATTTCTTTCGCGAAGCGCTTGCAGCAGGCTCCGGCTTGTCCGGCGGTGCTGGCGCGATTTCTTCATTTGCGATGTAGCCGGCGCGTCCGTCATTGATCTCCACATAGCTGAAACCGAACTCGCGACGCAGCATCTTGACCCGCTCTCCGCGTTGCAACGAGGCATCAGGCCCTCGCTCCTGACCAGGGCCAAGAGAATAAAAGGGCGTGTAATCCGATTGAATGAGAAACCCGGGCGCATTCGCTGCCTCAAAGCTCTGGGTCGCGCATCCCGCGATGCACGCCGCGCAGAAAAAAGTGGTCGCGGAGATTTTGATTTTTGTGAGGCTGTTCATGCTGACTTCCGCCAACTATGCACATACGGCATCTGCGCCGCAATCGCATTGGCAGACGCCTCGGGAGATTGCCACGGCGTCGCGGAGATGGACTCCCGACCCGACCGTGGCATCCGGCCAGACAATGACATTTTCAAGTCTTGCCCCCGCGCCGATCCTTGCTCCCGCTGCAACCGCCGAGCAGCCTTCGATTGAAGCACCAGGCGAAATGAAGGCTCCGTTTTCAACGGCTTGGAGAGCGGCTTCCGGAAGATACGAAAACACATGCCCGCCCTTGCTCAGCATGCGATGAACGCCCATGTAGGACGGAATGTTTCCGATGTCGAACCAGACGCCCTCGTCAATCACGACACCACCAATTCGAGCTCCCTGACGCATCAGATCGACAAGCACGGGAATGATTGAAACAACAGCGCCTTTCGGGATGTGTTGAAAAATGTCCGGTGAAAAAACACTCACTCCCGTGAAGAGAAACGAGGGCTCGTTGCGCCCGCCCAGGAGGCCCCTCATGTCGGTGATACAACCCGTGAGGGGATCGCACTGGATTCGCCGCTCCCCGCCGACGGAGCGCAAGGCGAGCGTTGCAATGCGGCCCGAGTCGAAATGCGATGTCATCAGCTCCCGCAGCGGAAAGTCGGCAAGGACATCGCCGTTGTAAACGAGGAATGGCCCGTCTCCGATGAGTGAGGATGCATTCTTGATTCCTCCGCCGGTCTCGAGGAGCACCGGTTCGTGGCAAAAGGAAACAGGGCATCCGCGATACACCGCGTGCCCGTTGAACTCCCCCAGCCAGCGCGAGTAGGCCTCCGGGCGGTGGTGCGTGTTGACGACAAATCGCCTGATTCCAGCTGCGATCAGGTGGTCGAATGCAAAAGTGATGAGTGGTTTGTTGAAGATCGGAACGAGCGGCTTCGGGCGCTCGTCGGTCAGTGGTCGGAGCCGCGTTCCGAGTCCGGCTCCGAGCACAAATGCGGTCTCGATCCCTGCGCTCAATGCCATGCCGCCCCCGAAAGAAAATCAGGCTTCATGATCCACAAAAAACCGCATCGGCTTCATCTCGCTTTCAACGAATCCCTGCTTGAAATAGAATCTTCGCATCACCTCCGAATTGTCGGTGAGAAGCGTGATGCGCAGAAATTTTTTTTCGCGCGCAAAGCCGATGGCATGCTGCAAGAGACGCGATCCGTAGCCGCTTCCGCGGTGGTCGCGGTGCACCACCAAATCCTCCAGCACCAGCACAAATCCGCCCTCCGCCGTGCTGATCGTGATCAGAAGATTGATCATTCCAACAATCATCCGTTCGTTTCGCAGAACAAAAATCCTGCCCCTCGAGGGCTGCTCCAAAATGAGGCGCAGTCCGCGCATTTGCTTCTCCCGGTCCGGCTGGAAGTCCGCCTCCTGCAGAAACAAGTCGCGCAGAAGTTCGCTCAACTCCAGCAGGTCGTCCAAGGTCGCAGGTTCAATTCGGAGTTCGGGCATGGGAAGATTTATCTCACACACCCCATCCGCAGGCAACACGCCATCGCGGGGAAT
>Ga0172372_10012959_pt1 | contig 10397 bp, 8 predicted proteins | sample LakKiv5m_2_FD_114544 | JGI IMG/M metagenome (GOLD analysis project Ga0172372, IMG submission 114544) | Freshwater microbial communities from Kabuno Bay, South-Kivu, Congo - kab_092012_9.5m | ecosystem: Environmental > Aquatic > Freshwater > Lake | place: Democratic Republic of the Congo... | reverse complement strand
TCCAAGATTTCGCCGGATAAATTCTGTCCCTGAGGTGATGTTTCCCCATTGATCCGAGCCACCCATTTGCAGTCGGCAATCCTGCTGCTGGTAAAGGCATTGAAAATCGTAGGCCTGCAGCAGTTGGTAGCTGAATTCGGTAAAGGAAATGCCTCCTTCTAAGCGCTGCTGCACCGAGTCTTTGGATAGCATGTAGTTCACCGTCAAGGTCTTGCCCGCATCGCGGAGAAAATCCAGCACATGGAGGCCCTGGTAATAATCAAGGTTATTCACAAAAACCGCCGGATTAACCTCATGAGTGAAATCTAGCAGGGAGAGAAACTGCCTCTTCTGAAAATTTAGGTTCTCATCTAGCTCTTCATAGGACTTAAGTTGCCTTTCCTTGTCTTTACCTGAGGGGTCCCCAATGCGGCCCGTTGCGCCGCCAAGGAGAACCACAGGATGGTGACCTGCTTGCTGGAAAAGCTTTAGAAGCATGACCTGCACGTAGTTACCGATAGTCAGGGAGGGGGCAGTAGGATCAAAACCAATATAGGCAGTTGGCCGCTCTGTACGCAGGTATTCTTCTAAACCAGGGGTCATTTCCTGAAGCATTCCCCGCCATGCCAGCTCCGATAAAAAATCCATCGCCTCTGTTTTGCCGGCAAAAATAACCATTTGAACCCAATGCCATCGGACATCCCTTTATGGTTCTTCTCCGGAATAGGGCCAAGGGAATTATTCGGTCTTCCTATATTGCATCCCATAAGCCGGAATCACCATGAGCTGGGAGTTCAGCTTGGCAGCGCGCCTGGCGGATAAAAGAGAAAAATCTTTCGTAAGTATTATCATCCGTATCGCTTCGGTGGCTGTAGCCCTAAGTATGGCGGTCATGCTGGTTACTACGGCCCTTATCGCCGGATTTAAGACGGAAATCAGCGGTAAAATTTTCGGATTCTGGGGTCACTTGCACGTCCAGACTGCTAATGTCTACCATAGTCTTTTAGAGGTAAAACCCATCGAAGCCGATACGGTCCTGCAGCAGCGTATTCAATCTATGCCAGGCATTAAAGGAGTGCAGGCATTTGCGCTGCAGGCGGGAATTGTCCGAGGAAAAAAAGACCTTGACGGCCTGTTCCTTAAAGGAATTGGTCCCGACTTTAACCGGGATGCTTTTTTGCCTTTCCTGCAAGAAGGGAAGTTACCTATGGTTGCCTCCAATGAGACAACCCGGGAAATGGTAATCTCCAGGCAAACTGCCCGGCGTTTGCAGGTGAAGACCGGTGACCGATTCCGCTTGTTTTTTGTCCGAAATGGTAACCTACTGCGGCGATCCTTTCGGATAGCAGGGATTTACAAAACTGGACTGGAGGAGTACGATAGCAAATTTGCACTGGTCGATATCCAGCATGTTAGGGAGCTTCAGGGCTGGGGTCCAAATCAGATTGGCGGTTACGAAATTTTTGTGGACGATGTCCGAAATCTTGATGCTTGGGTTGATTACCTGCATACCCGGGTGTTGCCACCAAACCTGCAGGCACAATCAATTCGGGAAAAGATTCCGGAAATTTTCGAATGGCTTACGCTACAGGATATTAATGAGGTGGTCATTTTGGCGCTAATGGCCGTAGTGGCCATCATAAATATGGTTACTGCATTACTAATTCTCATACTTGAACGGACCCGCATGGTTGGCATTCTTAAAAGTTTGGGGGCTTCCGATTGGGGCATCCGCCGCCTATTTCTCCAGTATGCCGGTATTATCGCTATCAGAGGAATGTTGTGGGGTAATATGCTTGGAATTTCACTTTGCCTATTGCAGAAATACGGACATTTTGTAAAGCTCTCAGAGGAAAATTACTACCTCTCCGAGGCACCAATTCTCCTGCGTCTGCCCGATATACTGGCACTGAATCTAGTCACCCTGGTAGTCATTCTTCTTTTTATGCTGCTGCCATCCTGGCTCATTACCCGTATTGCACCGGTGCGTACACTGCGTCTTGACTGAGCATTTAATTGGGTAGGCACGAACGGGTCTCCCGGACAGGGCTTGTTTAGGGGAAAAACCTATTTTTGCACATCCCCGAAATGGGTGTAATCCGAAGTGCTGCAATGGTTCATTATCATGTAAAGGTCGGAGGCATACTCACGGAAGTTCGGCATCCTGAGACAGGCTGCTGGATTAATCTCAGGCCACCTTTTGAAGGGGAGGAACTGGTGGAGATGGCCAAAAAATTTGGAATTCCTCTCGATTTCCTTCAGGATTCCCTTGATCTGGATGAAAGATCTCGATTCGAAACAGCGGACGATTGCAGGCTGATCCTCATCAATACCCCCATCCTTAATTCAGCCAATGAGGAGAATGATGCCATTTACATCACGATACCCATTGGCATTATCCTGACTCCCGATCACATTCTTACCGTTTCTCCTGCGGAGAACCCTGTACTTGATCGTTTTTTGGAAAACAAAGTTCGAAATCTAGATCCTGCCGATACTACTTTGTTTATCCTTCTGTTGCTCGAACAAAATGTTTACCGGTTCCTTGCTTGCCTTAAAAAACTCGATTTACGACGAAATCTCATCGAACGGGAACTGTATCACGCTAGCCGCAACCGGGAACTGAAGCAATTACTGAGCATTGAGAAATCTTTGGTATATATACTTAATTCACTGAGCGCCAATGACTTGCTCATGATGAAATTGAAACGGGTCGATTTCCTTTCCATGCGATCCGAGGAGGAGAAGGTAGATCTCTTTGAGGATATTATCATCGATAACGGTCAGGCATTGGAAATGGCTAATGTATACTCCAATATCCTGTCTGGTACCATGGATACCTATGCCTCCATTATTTCGAATAATATGAACGTTACCATCCACCGGCTGACGCTGGTGACGATATTCTTAGCCGTACCAACCCTTATTGCCTCCTTTTTTGGCATGAACGTACCGCTGCCGCTGGCTCATAGCCCGCTAGCCCTCCCAGTGATTCTCCTTTTTTCTGCCCTACTCTCTCTGGTACTCAGCTGGTTCATCCAAAAGAGGCGCCTATTCTAAACTTACCGTGAATAGGCCGCGATGAGTCGTTCAAATAATCGTTCGGGAAGGACCCGTTTGGCCAACAGGGACCATTGCTGAACTGGTTTTCCTACCACCCAGGTAGGGGGCATTTTCTTGAGAGCAATCAGTTTGCCAATTTCCTGTGCAGCTACTGAAGCGGGGATGCCTTTTTCTACCCCATGATGCACCTTCCTTCGCGTATTTTCCAAATTGTCATGATAAAAGGAATCGTCCAAGGTACCTGTAGTAATGCGGTGTTCGTTCAGGGAAGTAGCAATATCTCCTGCCTGCACCGTGCAACAAGAAACCCCTGATCCAGCAACCTCATGGCGCAGAGCGAGGATGATTCGATCCACTGCGGCTTTGCTTGCACAGTAGATACCCCGGAAGGGTAGGGCCACTTCTGCGGCTATGGAACTAATGGCGATGAATTTCCCACTTTGCTGCCTGCGCATGGGTGAAAGGGAAGCCTGCAACAGGTGGATCAGGCCGGCTACATTCGTTTGCCAAACCTGGTTAATATCCTCCGCTTTCAAATATTCTAGCGGCCCGAGTATTCCCAGGCCTGCATTGGCAATGACCACATCGATTCGTCCTTCCATGGAGAGAATATGGCTTATTGCTGCAGTTACTGTCTCTGCGTCGCGGACATCAACTTTAAGTTCAACAAATGGAACTCGGCCTGACTTTGGATTCCGGCAGCTTCCATAAACGCGATTCCCTTTTTCATGAAACATACTCGCCAAGGCTTCGCCAAGACCGCTGGATGTACCTGTGATAAAGATGACTTTTCCTGACATTACACCTATTTAGAAGGTCCAAAAGTAGCAGTTTTCCCACATGCCTTTAGGTTTGAAAACCAATTCATGTTTTTATGCGTTTCTCCAACAATAAATCCTTTCTATGAAATCCAACCCATTGATTGCCCTGCTTTTGTTGGTTTTCCAAGCCAATGGACAGACCCGCATTGCCTTTGAACGCTTCACCCTGGATAATGGGCTTAAGGTCATCCTGCACGAAGACCACACGACGCCAAACGTGGTCATCTCCGTTCTTTATCATGTCGGTTCGAAAAATGAGAAGGCAGACCGGACGGGATTCGCGCATTTCTTTGAGCACCTCATGTTTGAAGGATCCGAAAATATTGCCAGGGGAGAATATGACAAATACGTTTCCCGTGCTGGTGGAGCACTCAATGCCTACACCACCCAGGACAGAACCTACTATTATGAATTCCTGCCATCCAATCATCTGGAACTTGGTCTATGGCTTGAATCGGAACGTATGAAACACGCAAGGGTGGATTCCAAAGGTATCGAAACCCAACGCGCAGTGGTGAAAGAGGAGCGCAAACAGCGCATGGACAATCAACCCTATGGAACACTGATGGAGCAAGTCTTCGTGCGTTTGTTTGACAAGCACCCGTATCGCTGGATGCCCATCGGCTCTATGGAACACCTCGATGCTGCTTCTGATGCAGACTATCAGCAGTTTTATCGGGATTTTTATGTTCCGGATAATGCTGTGCTGACTATTGCCGGGGATATTCCTCTTGAGACTACCCGGAGTTTAGTGGTTAAGTATTTTTCAGATATTCCTCGGTCTGTCAAACCTATCTATCGGCCCACCATCACAGAGGAGCCCATGGCTGGAGCAAAACGGGATACGGTGTACGATCAGGTTCAACTCCCTGCACTCATCATCAGTCACCGCACCCCAGCGCAGGGAAGCGCTGATTATTACGCAGTGGAGATGCTAAATCTGTTGTTGGCAAACGGACAAAGCTCCCGAATCTACAGAAGCCTTGTGGACGAAAAGCAATTAGCCCTGCAGGCTGGCTCTTTCCAGTTTCCCTTGGAAGACCCAGGCCTTGGAATTACCTATGGCATTGCCAATATGGGAGTGGATTTACTGGATATTGAAAAAGCCATAGTGGAACAAATCCTGAGAGTTCAGGCTGAGCCGATTAGCGACAAGGACCTCGAAAAACTAAAGAATCAAATAGAGAATCAGTTTGTCAATCAACTAACTTCGGTGGAGGGCATCGCGGAAAACCTGTCCGTGTATGAAACGCACTACGGCGATGCTGGACTGATTAACACCGAGATAAATAGGTACCTCGCAGTAACTGCTTCAGATATCCAGCGCGTTGCGCGACAGTATTTCGATGAAAAGAATCGACTTACTTTGTTTTGGCTGCCAAAAACCAATTAATCTCCCATTCAACTAAAACCATATGCTACGATTTATTTCTTTGGGGATTACCCTACTTGCCCTGAGTTTCTCCATTGGCGCCTTGGCGCAGGATGATTTTCGGAAAACAGCACCTTCTCCGGGTTCAGCTCCTAAGATTGAAATTGGCCAGTACGATCTTTCTTCACTCCGTAATGGCTTAAAAGTGATTGTGGTCGAAAACCACAAATTGCCTCGTATTTCCTTTCAGCTTTTCGTGGATGTCCCCCTGCACAAGGAAAATGAAAAGGCCGGGGTTGCTTCCCTTGCTGGTCAACTTTTAGCAACGGGCACTAAATCTAAGACTAAGGCCCAGATTGATGAAACGGTCGATTTTATCGGAGCTTCCCTGAATACCTCTGGGAATGGAATCACAGCTTCCTCCCTCTCCAAACATGCAGATGCCGTCCTGGCACTTATGGCCGAAATCCTTTTCACAGCCAATTTCCCCAAAGATGAATTCGACAAGTTGGTCAAACAAACCTTATCAGGTCTAGCGAGTCGTAAGGACAATCCCGATGCCATCAGCGGGGAAATTACCAGTCGGCTCAGGTATGGCAAGGCGCATCCTTTTGGGGAATCCTCAAGCGAAGCATCGGTCGGGAAAATCGTGGTCCAAGATTGCATAGACTACAAAAACACCTATTTCAAGCCTGGCAATGCCTACCTCATTGTTGTAGGGGATATCTCCAGGTCCGATGCCCTGGCAAAAGCTGAAAAGTATTTTGGAGCCTGGAAAAAGGGCGCGGTCAAAAAACAAAGTTTCCCTGATCCGACACCTCCAATAGCTACGGAACTATATCTTTATGACAAAAAGGATGCGGTTCAGTCTGTCGTTGCCCTTACTTATCCCCTCAATCTGGAACCAGGTACTCTGGACGTAACCCCTGTTTCTGTAATGAATCAGATTTTAGGTGGCGGAAGTTCCGGGCGCCTGTTCAAAAACTTGCGGGAGGACAAAGGCTATACCTACGGAGCTTACTCCAGCATTTCTCCAAATGAGCATATCGGATACTTCAATGCCAGTGCCAATGTGCGAAATGTGGTGACGGATTCGGCTATTTCGGAGATGTTTGCCGAACTTCGGACTATTCGGGAGACTGCGGTTAGCGACGCAGAGTTGGCTGCCGCCAAGGCGGAACTTTCGGGCCGATTTGGACGAAGTCTTGAGCAACCTGCCACCGTCGCTGGATTCGCTCTCAATATTGTCCGTTTTGGCTTACCTGCCGACTACTACAACACGTATATCCAGCGGCTAAGCGCAGTGGATGCACAGACTATCCTGGCTGTGGCAAAAAAATACATTCAGCCAGACCAAGTTTTTATTTCGGTGGTGGGAAATGCTCCTGCCATAGCAACTTCCCTGACGCGGTTCGATAGGGAGGGAAAAGTCAGGACTGTTGATAGTTATGGGAATCTCATGCAGCCCAAGCTGAAAATGGAGACTACGAGCCAGGCAACTGAAGATCCATCCTCTATAGTAAATAAATACCTGGAAGCCATCGGTGGGATTGGGGCATTGGCAGCAGTTAAAGACGTTTCCATAGAGATGTCGGCCACCATCCAGGGTATGCAGTTAGCGATGAAAAATATCCAAAAAGATAACATGCAGTTCCTTTCCTCGGTAAAAATGAACGGCATGACAATTAGTGAACAGATTTTTGACGGTGTACGAGGTAAGGTAACCGCTATGGGGCAGCCCGAAAAGTTGTTGGAAGGTCCAGATGCCTCCAAACTAAAAGAACAGGCACTTATATTTCCCGAAATGGCTTTTGCCCAGGCTGGCACGAAACTGGAATATGCTGGGAAAGAAGAGATAAATGGCGAATCTTGTCACCGCATAAATGTCACGGATGCCGCTGGGAAGGTCAAATCCCTGTTTTTTGCCGTAGAATCAGGCCTAAAAATGATGTCCAAGGAGGTGGAATCAACCCCACAGGGTGAGGTCGCTATCATTCGAGAATACGCGGAGTATAAGGCGGTATCCGGTATTCTCTTTCCTCACCGCATCGTGTTGAAGGGAGGTATGCCGGTACCACTCACTGCAGAAGTTTCCTCTGTGACTGTCAATGGAGGTGTGCCACTGGATACCTTTAAGGTGAACTGATTGTTTAATCAGTTGGTTTATCCTTTGCCGGGGCGGATGCATGGTAATTGTCTTTTATAATGGAGGCATACCGCCGCATCCGATCCGGAATATCCTTGGCGTGAATACTTCGGGTAATCAGCCCTACGTGGTATTCTTTCTTTAGGGTCCAAAATAGTTCCTCTGCTTGAAATGCACCCATATCAGGTTCTTTCATGCGGGCTAGAGATATAGTTAGTCCCGCATGAAAATGTACGCGGTCAGGCAAAAGGTAAGGGACCTTGTGGTAAAAAGCATGGTCGATTGCTGCCCACTCTCGCCATAGGTTGATGCCCGTGGCCGCCTCCACAAGTTCGGCAATATGAGCGCCACCAACCCGGCATGAGGTCTCGAGAAAATAAATCTGGCCGTCCCGGTCGGCCTGGATAAATTCTGAGTGACTCGCGCCATTAGCCAGGCAAAAGATTTTCAGCAAGTTCCGATTGACTTGAAGCGTGCTATTTCGCTCTGGGGCATCCTCAGGAATAGTCACTGTCTGGAAGATACCGCCCTCATGAGCTACCCGAAGCGGGGTCTCCAAATAAGCACAAACATTTTCAAAAACAATCTGGCCATGGTGGCAGAGACTATCAACGTGAAAAACACGTCCTGGTAAGAATTCTTCTATCAGGTAATCCACCCTTTCTTCTCCTTTCTCCTGTAGGAAGGCAGCAATTTCAGTATAGGAATGGACTTTTCTGATACCCGAAGCTGAGGCTTGGCTTCGGGGTTTGATGACCCAGGGTCCAGGTACCTCCTGAATAAAGCGATGTATTTCCTGATCATTGAAAAGCGAGTGGAAGCGTGGTACGGGTAATCCGGCTGCCTTGGCAGCGAGGCGCATAGCAAGCTTATCACGGAATAACTGGGCTTCAGAGACTGACATCCCCGGGATTTGATAGAAAGAACGTAAACAAGCTGCCTTTTCCACGTCAAAATCGTCAAGCGCCGTTATCATGTCCACACGCTCGGTTTGCAGGAGCCAGCCGATTCCCTTTTTAAGAATTTCAAGATTCGCCACTGAATTATCCTCTTCTGGCAGATAGTATGTTTCTGCAAGCGCTTGGCTTGGCCAGGCTTCATGCTTCCTTTTTTCGGAAGTCACAAGGAAAACCCGGTTACCCATGCGGGCCTGGCGGATGAGGTATTCCATGCCTTTGTAATAACTGCATATGCAAAGGATATTCATCGCCGCGCTTTATTTCAATAAAAAATCTAAGGATTGATAAAATTCTTCCCCCCAAAAAAATTCGTGATGTTCCCCGCGGGAATCAAGTTTGAGGAGCATTTCCTTCTCCGGGCAAATTTTCCCTAGGGTATGATAAAGGTGGATGAGCTCCTGCTCCAACTTTGCGCTTTCCCGCCCACCGGCATAAAGGTAGACCTTTCCGGCAGGATTGGGGCGGTGAATGGATAGCAGCCATTCCAACATGTTGGGAATCAGCCAAAGCGATGGAGAAAGAATTAAGGCCTTACCAAAAATATTAGGGTAGGCCATGTGGGCATAAAGACTAATAAGCCCCCCCATGGAACTTCCCCCAATAATGGTATTTTCTGGTCCATCCAGCGTCCGGAAATGCTTGCACACCCAGGGTTTGACCTCTTGTTGCAAAAACGAAATGTATGCTCTGCCATGGGCTTCAGCTTGGTCCGGGATTTCGGGTGGCATGTATTCAGCGAATCGGTGCTCGTGCGTATGGTCAACGGCAACAAGAATGAGTCCTCTCCCTTTTCGGGCAGCCAGGCGTGCTAGTTTACGGTCAATATGCCAGTTTCCGTATGGTGCTTTGTCCTGAAAAAGGTTCTGGCCGTCTTGAAGAAAAACAAGGGGATAATGCTCCCCACTCTGCTCATAATCCCAAGGCAATAGGAGGGAAATCCGGCGAGTTCGGATGACTTCGGGTAGATGAAACTGGTCGGATAAATCCCGGATTATTGGTTGGTAGTGAATGTGGCCAAGGTCTTCGTCTTTTTGCCAGTGAAACACGGCATCCTGCGGAAATTCCATGCCTGGAGTCCAGTGGCGGTTCTTGGAATGTTTCCCAGCAGTATTCAATTCAACCGAACTCCAATCTCCTCGGGTGTATTTGTAGTCCAACCTGCCCGCCGGAATAAGATGCAAAGGAAGGTCAATGAAATATCGGCTTTGTCCTTCAGGTTTCATCACATATCGGGCATCGGCGGGTTTCCAGCCATTGAAATTTCCTGCCAGGTAAACCGCTCCCTCTTCCCCGGAAGAATCCTCCAGTGTTATTCGCACGCTACTTTCAGTGCTGCATAACCCAATATCCATTTCCCAATCCCGATTTCCCATGATTTCATCTAAAAATGATGGCCTCAATTTAGCGATTTCCATTATTTTACATCGCCAACTTTACGGGACCATGGATACCTCTGCGAACAATCTTTTTGGTAATGTTTCGGGCCTCGATGAAAAAAGTTGCCGCAGCCTAACCGAGGCGCTTTTACGGAACAATCTGAAAGGTTTTGACTATCTTGAATTCAGGGCATCCCTGCGCGCCCTTGCCCATCTTGACATGGATAAGGCCCAGGCTTTCAAATCTGCTTTTGCCACAGCTTCGGTTCTCGGCCTAACCAGGGATCACCTCATTTCCTCGATCAACCACTACAAAACGGTTCTCTCCAATGAAAAAGAGGCCTTTGATCAGGCCCACCGGAATCAAGTGAGTCAACAACTGCAAGCCCGAGAGAAAGAGATCAAGGCCCTTGAGTCAGATATGGACACCTTCAAAGGACAAATTGCAGCATTGGAAGACAAGATAGCACAGTGCCAAACCCTTATGCAGCAAAAACAGGAACAGATGAAAGATGCCGAAGTCCGGATTGAAAGTACTCGGAAACATTTTGACCATGCCTTAGCGGCCATTCAGGTTGAGATGGATGGCGATGTGGCAGCTATTGACCTATATTTGTCCTAAAAAGAAACTTATGCCAGAAGTCACCTCCTTTTCAGCTGGTGCCTACAAGCCAAAATCAT
>Ga0172372_10012956_pt1 | contig 10400 bp, 13 predicted proteins | sample LakKiv5m_2_FD_114544 | JGI IMG/M metagenome (GOLD analysis project Ga0172372, IMG submission 114544) | Freshwater microbial communities from Kabuno Bay, South-Kivu, Congo - kab_092012_9.5m | ecosystem: Environmental > Aquatic > Freshwater > Lake | place: Democratic Republic of the Congo... | reverse complement strand
TGATCCTATTGATGATCTGCTCCTTCACTTCCCGGGAAACTCTATGTCCTTTCATATCCTTGTATAGTTAGAGTGCTAATTATACAGGGATGGTGTTCGAAATTTGGGGTCCAGGCCATCACATTTCGCAAAATCAAGGTTGGAAGCCTCGGCGCTTCGCGCCAGGTGACGAGGCTTCCTATTAGGATTCCGAAATATCCCGTATTTCCTTAGTGATTATCTTCTCAGCCCCCTTTGAGTTTATCCTCAAACTCCTCATGAAATTCCGTCTCCTCCTTTGTCAATTTCATGTTACAGAAATTGCATTTCAAAACAGAATTTTCCATTCCCGTCAGAAGACTGATTTTCAGTTCTCTGACAGAAAGCCGATTCTTGCGAATCGGCACCGGGATGACGCTCCGGCAGACGCTTGGTCATCAGCAACTTTGTCCTACACGACGGACGGGCAGCTTAACTCCCTTTAACGTCAGTTACCTAATGAGACTGACGGCGCTTGCGGTCTCACCCTACCTTATTTTTTTGGTAGGATCCCCGCTTTTGGTTGCGCCTTCCACCGGGACTGATTGCAAGTTGGCGTGGCCGCCAACTACACTTAATCAGTCGGGAGCTTGGGAAGCTCCTCGGCCTCCGCCCTCTTGGCGACGGCGACTTTCCCGGCATAGATTTGCCGATACTTGTCGATCAACTTGTCCGCTTCCTCTGGCGAGGAAACGTCTTGCGCCAAGTTTATTGACCGGGGCGAGTTTTTGTTGATCTGACAAGCATGCACACTGGCCAGCGGACCGGTCACCGTACCGACTCTCAGATTGAGTCGATACCCGCTTTCCTGCTTCCAGAGGTCATATGAGACCTCCGAGTCGCAGTAGTTGCGGAATGGCTGGGCGTTGAAGCCGCAGCCGACGAGGTCGAACCCCAGAACAAGGACGACGAGCGCACGCATGATGAGCATAAACTCTCCTAAAGAACAGTGGGAAAAATTTCCCCTTCTTGCATTCCCCGAACTCCTAAAGTATACACACTTTAGCTTAATTTGTCAAGCTAATCTTAGAGTGGTATCTAATACCCAGAATAGAGCCTTATTAAGCCGTTTGTTGAAGATTGCTCTGACGACAAAGTTTTTAGGAATTACCACCTCTTTACCATGTCAAAACTGGTGAGGTCTGATAGCATAAGAGAGGTTTTCACTTCGTCTAACACCCTCCGCCAAATCGAGCTAGGTTATAGCGCACGGGGTGCGTTAGGGTGAGTAAGAGAGTGTTTGTGATGCTAATATTGAATAATGTCTAAACCTCATTTAAAACGTCTGCTGATCGTATTTGGAGTTATTTGTATTACTCTGTTCATTTCTCAGCTATTAAAGAAGCCTGTTGCTGTAGCTGATTGGCAGCAGCATTTAGCTATACCTTCTACCGCTGAATTCAATGGCAATAAAGTTACTATTAAAAACGTTCGAAATTTTCGATATGGACCAGAGGAGAAAGACATGCGCCCTGGTTATTACGATCGGACCTATAACTTAGATAAGGTAAAACAAGTCTGGTACATTGTTGAGCCGTTTAATCAGGATGAAGTAGCTGCGCATACATTTGTCTCCTTTGAATTCGAGAATGGAGATTTCCTCGCTATAACCATTGAAGCCAGAAAAACTAAAGATCAAAAATACAGCATGTGGAAAGGAATGATCCGAACATATCCACTTATTTACATTGCTGCTGATGAAAGGGATGTTGTACTACTCAGGGCTAACCTTCGTAAAGATAAAGTATATGCATATCCAGTAAAACTCGAGAAGCCGGAAAACGGAGGACTACTACTAAAAGATATGCTTGAGAAAATGAATAAGCTCGTCGAGAATCCCGAGTGGTATCACACCTTATTTGCTAACTGCACTTCGAGTATTGCTAAGCACGTAAATAACCTTACACCTGGTAGAATTTCTCCACTTTCTTGGCAGTTATGGCTGACAGCTTCAGCAGACGAACTTGCTTTAAAACGTAGTCTCTTGGACACAGATCTCTCTATTGTGAAAGCAAGGGAGAAGTTCTTGATCAGTGAAAAATCTCTCCAGATAGGCGACGTGCCAGACTACTCGAAGCTTATACGGCAATAATTATAGCCTTTCAAATTGTTAACACTTGGCCTGGACCCCAAATTTCGAACACCATCCCTGTATAATTAGCAGACTAACTATACAAGGATATGGGGCAAGCCAGTTCCCATGTTGGAAAAAAGTTCGAGCAAAGGTGATACACTCACCGCACATATAAATTCAATGCGCCTTGTGCGCATTTTAATTTATGTGCAGAATGAATAGTGAGATTGAAACTAGGAAGAGTTGGGTGGCTAAATCCCCAGCGGAAAATAAACACATGACCATAAACATTGAAGATTTACAGAAAGTCGAAATAAGAATGGGAAAAATTCTCTCTGCCGAGAAGGTCGAGGGCTCGGAAAAGCTTCTCAGGCTCAAAGTAGATCTTGGGGAAGAAAATCCCCGAAATATTCTTTCTGGTGTTGCGAAAGCAATGCCGGATCCATCAACAATCGTGGGTAAAATGGTGCCGATTGTTGCAAACCTGGAGTCAAGAAAAATGATGGGTGAAGAGAGTCAGGGTATGATGCTCTGCGCCATCGCCGACGGAGATTCGCCCGTACTGCTTTTGCCGGAAAGAGAGGTTCCACCCGGGGACTTGGTAAGATAATGATCGAATTGGTTTCGTGCTACAATTTTTATAAATGAAAAAAACACCCGCTTTCAGGATGGAATGGGACGCTCCTGAATATGAGCACAAAGAGCGAAGTTCGGACTGGTTCTGGGCTGTTGGTATCGTTTCTTTCTCCATTGCAATCGCCTCAGTTATTCTCGGCAATATTATTTTCGGGATACTCATACTGGTTTCGGCTTTTTCTCTTTCTCTTTTTGTAAACAGGGAGCCCGAAACGGTTCATGTGGTCGTGGATGAGAAAGGGATCACCAAGGGTCGACTCCGATATCCATACCCCTCTCTTCATTCTTACTGGCTTGATACTGACCACCCGCATCCAAAAATTGTCCTGCGCTCCGAAAAATTTTTTATACCGCTCATCATTGTTCCGCTCAGCGATAAAGTTAATGCCGAGGAACTTGATAGGAAATTGGCGCAGTTCCTGGAAGAACGCTATCACTCAATGCCCTTTCTTGAGCATGTCCTTGAGTACTTGGGCTTTTAGGGCGAAGGGGCGCAGCCATTGCTGCGCCCCTTTTGTATGCCTATTTTTTTTTGTTGGGATTATCCCTGGTGGGATAATCCGGTGATGAGCGCGTGTGCCGCGGGAAAAACCTGGCTACGTGAGCCTCCAAAGCGAAGCTGCCAATCGGCTTGACAGCCGCTTTGAGATTCCTCAGTTCTCTGGCTTCCTTGCGAGAGATGCGCTTTCCATTAACCTGACCGTTTGATGCCATGCGTTACTCCATTCTGAGTTTTCATGCACCGGTGAACTTGCCGAATTTGAATGATAACTCCATTTTTTTAAAAAAACTAGCATGGGCATGTTCAAAGTCCTTCTAATTTGTGTTTAAAATACTTACCCTTTTCCGTATTAATTAAAAAGGGAAAATGTGCTAGCATAGCTCCTGTTGGAAGGGAGGCTCTCATCGTTCAATGGATAGGACATAACTTTGCGGAAGTTAAAATGTAGGTTCGATTCCTACTGAGAGCACAAACACGAAACAAAGCGGTGATCCAGCTTTTTTCGGCTTGTGGTTGTCGGAGCGCTACGGTGCGAGACGGGCTGGCCAAATTTTCAGCAGAAAATTATGGATAGCCACAAACGATATGATTCCTAAACAAAAAATCCCCTTAGGGGGATTTTTTGTTATTGATTCTTTTAAGAAAGCTTCTTGAGCATTTTTGAAAGTCTGGACTTCTTTCGAGCGACAGTCCCCTTATTCAAGGCGTGACCTTTGGCAGCTTTATCAAGAGCTTTCTGTGCCGAGGTTATTGCCTGAGTGGCACCTTTTTTGTCTCCGGCTGTGACAAGTTTCTTGAAAGATTTTACGGCGTCAGCCGCCTTGTCCTTCCGACGGGAGTTAAAAACGCGCTTCTTGAGCGAGCTTCTGTGTGCCTTCTTGGCTGATTTGGTGATTGGCATGCCGGAATCATACCCCGAACCAGAGCAACAGGCAAGTTTCTGAAAAAAACTTTAAGGGAGTATAATTTTATGCATCTAAATGATCTCTTCACTTTCAGGCACAATAAGGCATAAGGATATGCATAGCGTGGTTCTTGATGTCTCCGGAGTGGGCTACAAGATAATGGTACAAGATGAGGTGGCGCTCGAGGCAATTCCTTCAGAGCCGGCGTTTTTTTGGACGCATCTAGCCGTAAGAGAAACCGCCCTAGATCTGTTTGGGTTTCCAGAGAGAGACACCCTGGAAATTTTTGAGCTTCTTATCACAATCTCTGGCATTGGACCAAAAACTGCTATGGGCATTCTAAACCTAGCCTCCCCTGCCACTCTTCGAGAGGCAGTATCAACCGGAGAAACCTCTTATCTTACTCGCGTATCTGGAATAGGTAGAAAAAATGCTGAAAAAATCGTTTTAGAACTTAAGGACAAAATCAAAAATATAGATATTGACCCGGCTCGCAACACGCGATCCGAAGGAGTTGCCTTAGAGGCCTTAATATCTCTAGGTTACAATGAGCGCGACTCCAGAGAGGCTTTAAAAAAAGTGCCAAAAGATGTACACGAAGTCTCAGAGAGAGTAAAATTTGCGCTCAAGAATTTAGCGCAAAATGCCTGAACTCCCAGAAGTTGAAAATTTGAGACGCGGCCTCGAAAAAAAAATCGTAGGGCAGAAAATACTGCGAGTTGAGGTCAGGAAACCAAAACTTGTTTCCGGTAAAGGCAATATTCGAAAAACATCACTTAAAAAAGCTCAAGAGTTTGAAGACGGCCTTCGAGGAGAAAGAGTTCTTAATATTGAACGCCGGGCAAAAAATATAATTTTTAGATTTGCGAGTGGAAAAGTATTGATCGTTCATCTCAAGATGTCCGGGCAATTTGCATACAAAGGAGTAGACAAAGAAAAAATAATCGGGGGGCATCCGATTCTAATATCGGAAGAAACCCTGCCCAACAAGCACACACATGTTATTTTTACTTTAGAGAGAGGTGTTCTTTTCTATAACGACACGCGAATGTTTGGTTACCTCCTCTACTATCCGAGCGTAATTGAATTTGAGAAAGCAAATCATTTTGAACTTTATGGACTTGAACCTCTAGATCGAAAATTTACATCAAATTACTTAAAAGAAGCGCTTAAAAATAAGAAGGGTAAAATAAAATCCATTATCATGAGCCAGGATGTGGTTACCGGACTTGGAAACATCTATGTTGACGAAAGTCTTTTTGAAGCCGGGATCCTACCGAATCGTAAGGCTTCATCTCTTGGGAATGAAGAAATAGAAAAACTTCACAGAGCAATAATGAGGATTATAAAAAGAGCAGTGAAGGTTGGCGGATCCTCGGTAGCCACCTATCGCCTGCTAGATTTAAGCCAAGGGAATTACGCCCGCGAACACAAGGTGTATGGAAAGAGCGGTTTACCCTGCCCAGTCTGTGCGACCCCTCTCGAGAAAACTTTAATTCAAACTCGCACCACAGTCTTTTGCCCTAAGTGCCAGAAATAATTTATTTTCACCGATTGAGAGCTTTGGCTCTCAAATAATGCAGGGAATACCTAACTTTCCTGGATTTTGTATGGCTCAAATGCCCCAAATACGAAGCGAGTGTTTGAGCAAATTTTTCTTTGTTTGTGAGTTTCCGGCGGCACTCTCCGGCGTTGTGTTAAGCAAGGCAAGCAGTTTTTGTTGAGCGGCAAATCATTATCTAAAGACTGATTTAAGAGTCGCATAGTAATTATACAAAACGGGCGAGCTCTTACGAGCTCGCCCAAAGGGAAAGATGCAAGGTTTAGGGCTTACACCCAAACCCTGCGGGAACGGAGGTTCGAGCCGCGGAGCGACGCGCCGCACCTGAGGACGCGGAACCCCTCGTCCGCGCGCCGGCGGCAACGGAACACATCGCCCCCGCGGCTACGAGAGCCTGTGCAGAGCGTCACATTCTACCGATCGGGGTGCCTACCCTTCTCGAAGAAGTAGTCCACTTCTAGGAGTTGGCGTTCACAGACCGTGACGCCCACATGTTTCTCAGCCCTGAGATCGTTCGCAGACTTGTTGGCGAACTCCTTGTCGGCCTCGGCGACGTCCCGCACCCAGACAGCATACGAACCGTTCCGCGGGTCACGGTCGTTCATGAGGATGTCGAAGTCGAGAAAAAAGTCGTACCCAAACTCAAACTCCAAGCCTGGTAAATGCGACTTCAGCGCTTCCTGAGTGCCCTCGAGTGGCTGGTTGTCCGTCCATTCGAGGAGTTCCCGCACGACCACTATGAGTCGCATGGGACCGAAGCCTTCGGGCTTTTCGGGAATCCGGACCTGTGATAGGTCCGGCCACTGGTTGAACAACTTGAAATAGTTGTCTGACCAGCGGGCGAGGTCTGAGTTATTGAGCGGCGACATGGTCGCCGACTTGGATTGCTTATCCACAGCCCTTTCTCCCTATGATTTTCGCCATTTGCGCCGGAAAGCAGCGGGATTGCTGCTTCGGTTTAAATTAAATTAATTATACACCTAAACACGTTTTATGTCAAGTATATTTTATGCTTAATATAAGCCATATTTTAGATATGAAAACCTGCGTTCTAGTCTTAGACAACCTTCGGAGCGTCGAGAATACGGGCTCGATTTTTCGAACGGCTGAGGGGTTAGGGGTTTCAAAAATAATCTTGGTTGGTACCACCCCCGCCCCGCTCGATCGCTTCGGTCGAAAAAGAAAGGACTTCGCCAAAATATCACTATGCGCTGAGGAAATGCTTGAATGGGAATTTGTGAAAGAAATCTCCCCCGCTCTTATGGGGCTTAAAGATAAGGGATTTAAAATCATTGCGCTGGAGCAGGACCCGAGAGCCATGGAGCTAACGAGTTTTGAATCTAAGAACTTAGAGAACTTTGCACTCATTGTGGGCAATGAAGTGAACGGGGTAAGCCCGGAGGCACTCCAGGCAAGCGATGAAATCATAGAAATACCAATGCGGGGCAAGAAGGAATCATTAAATGTTTCCGTCTCCACTGGCATTGCGCTCCACAAGCTACTACAATAAATCCATGCTTAACCCCTTTCCGGAATTTCTCAATTATTCCCCGCTCGCACCCATGATCCTGAGACTCTTAATCGGGCTAATCTTTGTAGATCTGGGCTTTCTGAAGTTTCGAGGCGAAAAGGACCGTTGGATGGCTTCTTTTGAAGCCCTGCATCTTCGCCCTGCAGATTTCTTCGTCCCGCTCTACGGGTTCCTCCAGATTGTGGCCGGCACCCTCCTCATCATCGGCCTGTGGACCCAAGTGGCCGCCCTATTTTTTGTGCTCTCAACCGGGGCCGAGCTTTATGTTGAATGGCGCGCCAAGGAGATATTGAAACGTGATCTGGTTTTCTATCTTCTTATTTTTACAATCTCCCTCTCCCTCCTCCTTACCGGCGCCGGCGCTTTCGCTTTTGACCTACCTCTTTAAGGTTAAAGTTTACAGTTTGTAGTTTATAGTTGAATTTAAGGGAAAGCCTAGCAAATACTGTTTTTTTATCGTATTATCCTTGTTGATTTCCCCCCATAGCTCAGTGGTAGAGCAACGGACTTTTAATCCGCTGATCTAGGTTCGATTCCTAGTGGGGGGACATGAATGCTTTTAAGGAAAAGTGCATCTAACTTAGAAAGCAAGGGCGCACCCTAAATGAAATAATGGTTCCTACTGGCCGATCAAAAACTTCGGTTCATTTTCATATTCACAAAATTGAGCTAAGCCCATCAAGAAAAGCTGAGCTTAGGATCATAAATAAAAAGAGGCTTTTAGCCCTATCACCAAATAGAAAAGGAGTAAATAAAGTGGACAGGAAAATCTGATTAGATTCCTTGAAAAAAATAAATTTTTTGAAGGGAATAGAACTTAACGGAAACCGATCAAATAGTATCTGGAAAAAACCTTTGAAAAACTTCTGCTTAGCTGGGCTATTAATTCATATAAAGATTAAAGCTTCAAGAGCATTCTTTCGACAAAAGTCTCCATCTCCCCTTTTCCTCGGCGAACTTGGTGATAGCCGAGAACTATTTCCTCCGAGAGTTTCTCCAATTCTCCTGATTTAAAATTCCTTAAAAATCCTTTTGCTTTGTTGTATGGAAAAGGCTTCATGTCGGCTTCAGCCGGGGTCCTGGTTTTTTGGGCTAGGAGCATCGTTTTTACCTGCCAGAAGAGCTTCCAGAAAACTTCTTCCGGGGACATACCGGAAGCGAGCGCTTTTCTATATAAAACCCAGGCGTCACGCTTTTTTCTGGCGCCAATCGCATCCGTCAGGGCAAAGATATTGAAATTCTCCCTGGCTTTAGGCCCGATCAAATCCTCTTTCTCGTCTTTTTTGGACATATCCAGATTCACCGTCTCGCCAAAAAGATTCTTGGCGTAAAACTCTTCCTGAACCGGGACAGGCTCTATTTCCTCTTCTTTTTTTTCTTCTTCCGTTTCCATTTTAGAAATTTATCCTCTCCATCTCTCCCCAATTCTCTCCGACATTTGCCTCGGCGACAATCGGCACCCCGCAGCTCTCACTTGGCAGAAGCACTCCTTCCATTATTTTTTTAAATTCATAAGCGGCTTCTTCTACCAAACCCTCTTTCACCTCAAAGACCAGCTCGTCGTGCACCTGAAGAAGCATTCTCGCATCTTTTTCCCAACTCCTACCCTTAATCAAATCATCAATACGCTTCATCGCCATCTTTATCAGGTCGGCCTGAGTGCCCTGAATCGGTGCATTGATGGCCATTCTTTCTGCCTGAGCCCTAACATAAGGAAGCGGGGATTTGAAGCCTGTAAAGTAGCGGCGACGCCCAAACATCGTTTTAGTATAGCCGGCCCTGGCCGCTTCCGCCTTGATTCTATCAAGGTAAGCGGCCAGGCTGCTGAAGGTTTCAAAGTATTCGTTATAAAACTGCTGCGCCTCCTCTCTGGTTGAACTTAGGTTTGCCTTAAGCGCATTGACCCCCATACCGTAGAGAATGCCGAAATTAATGGTCTTGGCTTTAATTCTCATACCCTTATCCACCTCTTCCTTTTTTACCTTAAAAACTCTGGCCGCTACCCCGGCGTGAACGTCCTCGCTGTTTTTAAATATCTCGATAAGCTTCTCGTCTCCGGAGAGAATTGCGGCCAGACGAAGCTCAATTTGGGAGTAATCAAGGGCAATGAGTTTAAATCCCGCATCGGATACAAAGGCGTGGCGAATGGCTCTGCCGAGCTCGGTTTTATTTGGAATATTCTGCAGATTGGGATTGTTTGAAGCCATACGCCCGGTGACCGTGCCGCTTTGCAGGAAGGTCGAATGAAGCCTTGAATTGGCATCAAGCTCCGGAGGAATGGCGTCAATGTAAGTGCCCAAAAGCTTTGACAGCTCGCGGTATTCTAAAATTTTCCCGATGATGGGATGTTTTTCGCTAATTTTTTCAAGCTCGCTCTCCTTGGTTGATAATCCGCCGCTTGCTGTTTTCTTTTGTTTTTTTTCAGCCAGGCCCAGCTTAGTGAAAAGAATTTGGGAGAGAATTTTTGGAGAATTAATGTTAAATTCTTCTCCTGCAAGCTCCCAGATCTCACCCTGAAGCCTCTTTAACTCTTGGTGGTATTTTTGGGAAAGGTTTGAGAGAAAATTTTTGTCTACTTTGATTCCAAGTTTTGTCATCTTCTCTATAATTTCAATGAGCGGCTTTTCGATGTCCTCATACACCTTTCTTGCCCCTCTCCTATCCAGCTCTCTTAGAAGCACCTCCCTGGCCTCCTTGACATTCTTGGCTCTGGTAAAGCTCCAGACGTCATCTATGGTTGGGTTGGTAATGTTTGAATCAATAACCCAGAGCATGAGCGAGAGCTCTTTTGCTTCCCCCGCCGCAACCTGAGGCAGAAGCGGGAGGATTTCTTTTTCGCGCAAAGGAGCCTCTTTCTCGTCAAAAACCTTTTTCACTCTCTCCCCCAGGGTGCGGAAGCCCAGATCCTGGAACAGTTCCAGGATCGGCTCTTTTCGGAAATTCTCGCGCCAAACGGGCGGCAGAGCCCAGCTTATGGGGGCGTCGTTACGGATGGTGGCCAGAGTTTTCGAAAAAAGGGCCTCCTCTTCGTTTTCAAGCAAAAGATTTTTCACTCTCTCGGTAATGCTGGACTTCTTCCACTCTTCTTCCTTTTTGAGAGCTTGATAAATCTCTTCAATACCGCCAAAAGCATTGATAAGAGAGGTGGCGGTTTTTTCTCCGATACCCTTAAC
>Ga0172372_10012950_pt1 | contig 10403 bp, 11 predicted proteins | sample LakKiv5m_2_FD_114544 | JGI IMG/M metagenome (GOLD analysis project Ga0172372, IMG submission 114544) | Freshwater microbial communities from Kabuno Bay, South-Kivu, Congo - kab_092012_9.5m | ecosystem: Environmental > Aquatic > Freshwater > Lake | place: Democratic Republic of the Congo... | reverse complement strand
GGGCTCGACTACTGGCCGAAGGGTGCGAAGATCATCCAGGTCGACATCAACCCCGACCGCATCGGCCTGACCAAGAAGGTCTCGGTCGGGATCGTGGGGGATGCGGGCAAGGTCGCGCGCGCGATCCTCGCGCGGCTTGCGCCCGACGCGGGCGATCGGGGCCGCGCCGCCCGCCGGGCCGAGATCGCGCAGAAGAAATCCGCCTGGGCGCAGCAGCTCTCGAGCATGGACCACGAGGACGACGACCCCGGCACAACGTGGAACCAGCGCGCCCGTGCCGCCAAGCCCGAGTGGATGAGCCCCCGCATGGCCTGGCGCGCGATCCAGTCGGCGCTGCCCAAGGAGGCGATCATCTCCTCCGACATCGGCAACAACTGCGCCATCGGCAACGCCTATCCGAGCTTCGAGGCGGGGCGGAAATACCTCGCGCCCGGCCTCTTCGGGCCCTGCGGCTACGGCCTGCCCTCGATCGTCGGCGCCAAGATCGGCTGCCCCGACACGCCGGTGGTGGGCTTTGCGGGCGATGGCGCCTTCGGCATCGCGGTCACCGAGCTGACCGCGATCGGGCGCCCCGAATGGCCCGCGATCACGATGGTCGTCTTCCGCAACTATCAGTGGGGCGCGGAAAAGCGCAACTCGACGCTCTGGTATGACGACAATTTCGTGGGCACCGAGCTTGACACGCAGGTGAGCTATGCGGGCATCGCGCGCGCCTGCGGGCTGCAGGGCATCGTCGCGCGCACCATGGATGAGCTGCGCGACGCGCTCGCCAAGGCGGTCGAGGACCAGATGAAGCACCGCAAGACGACGCTGATCGAGGCCCTCATCAACCAGGAACTCGGCGAGCCCTTCCGCCGCGACGCGATGAAGAAGCCCGTCGCCGTGGCCGGGATCGACCGCGCGGACATGCGGCCCCAGCAGGTCGCCTGAGCGTGCTGCCCTTCGGCCTCGGGATAGCGGAGGCCGCATTTCTGGCCGCGGCGCTCTTCGGCGCGGCCTTTGTGCGCGGCTATTCGGGCTTCGGCTTCGCCGCGCTCTCGATGTCGGCGGCGGCGCTCGTGATGAACCCGCTTCAGTTCGTGGCGGTCGTCCTCGTCGCCGACTTCGCGATGACGGCCCAGCAGGCGCGCGACATCCGCCCCGACATCGACTGGCGGCGGGTGGCGGCACTCTCGGCCGGGGCGGTGGTGGGCGTGCCCGCGGGCGTCTGGGTGCTGAGCTCGGTGGGCGTCGATGCGGTGCGGCTGTTCCTGTCGGTCTTCATCCTCGTGATGTGCGTGCTGCTGCTCGCGGGACTGGCGCTGCCGCGCCCGGCGGGGGCGGCGGCGCATGGCGGGGTGGGCGTCGTCTCGGGGCTTGCGAATGCGGCCGCCGTGGGGGGGCTGCCGGTCGCGGTGTTCTTCGCGGCCCAACCAATCGCGCCGGCGGTCTTTCGCGCGACGCTGATCGCCTATTTCACCCTTCTCGATTTCCTGACCGTTCCCGCCCTCTGGGCGGCGGGCTTCGTGACGGCCGAGACGATCACCGCCGCGATCCTCGCCGCGCCCTTCCTCGCGGCCGGCATCTGGGCCGGGGGGCGGGCCTTCCGGCGCGGCAACCCGCAGGGCTTCCGCCGCTTCGCGATTCTGGTGCTCGCGGCACTTGCCCTTCTGGGCCTCTGGCGCAGCGTGGCGTAGGATGCGGATCCTTGTCATCAACGCCGGGTCGAGTTCGATCAAGTTCGCCGTCTATGATGCTGTCGGCGCAGAGCTTTGCGCCGGACGGGTCACGGAGGTCGGGGGCGATGCGCGCATCGAGCGCGCCGGCCGCAGCGCGCCGTGCGAGGCACCCGATCATGCGGGCGCGATGCGCGCGGTCCTTGCCGCCCTCGCCGCGGCGGGGCTCGGCCCCGGGACGCTCGATGCCGCCGCGCATCGCGTCGTGCATGGGGGCGCGCGCCTGATCGCGGCCCGGCGGGTCGATGCCGCGACGCTGGCCGAGATCGAGGCCTGCGTGCCGCTCGCGCCGCTGCACAACCCCGCGAACCTGACCGCGATCCGCGCCGTCCAGGCCCTCGCGCCCGACCTGCCGCAATTCGCAAGCTTCGATACCGCCTTCCACGCCACGAACCCCGAGGTCGCCACCCGCTACGCCATCCCCGATGCCGAGGCCGCGCGGGGCATCCGCCGCTATGGCTTTCACGGCATCTCCTACGCCGCGCTGGTCGGGCGGCTGCCCGCGATCTCGGGCGGGCCGCTGCCGCGGCGGCTGCTTGCGCTGCATCTGGGCAACGGCGCCTCGATCTGCGCGATCGAGGGGGGGCGGTCGGTCGCGACCACGATGGGATACTCGCCCCTCGACGGGCTGACGATGGGCACGCGCTCGGGCGCCATCGACCCGGCGGCGGTGCTGAAGCTGGCCGAGCTTCACGGCATCGAGGGGGCGGGGCGCATCCTCAACCGCGAAAGCGGCCTGCTCGCGCTCGGCGGCGCGAGCGACATGCGCGCGCTGCACGCGGCCGGCACGCCGCGCGCCGCCTTCGCCATCGCGCATTTCGCCTATTGGGCCGTCCGCCACGCGGGCAGCATGATCGCCGCCATGGGCGGGCTCGACGCCATCGCCTTCACCGGCGGGATCGGCGAGAACGACGCCGACCTGCGCGCCCGGAACGTTGCGGGCCTTTCCTTCGCCGGCGAGGTGCCGGTGTGGGTCGTGCCCGCCGCCGAAGAGGCGCAGATCGCCGCCGAGGCGCGCGCCGTCATCGCCGCGGGGGGCTGATCACGCCTCTTCGGCCGCGCGCGCGGCATCGATCTCGGCCGCCTTTGCCTCGACCAGCTCGACGATGTGGTCGATCATGCGGGCGTTGTCCATCTTGTGGCTCTGCCGCCCCGCCAGATAGACCATACCCGACCCCGCCCCCCCGCCGGTAAAGCCCACATCGGTCATCAGCGCCTCTCCGGGGCCGTTCACCACGCAGCCGATGATCGAGAGGCTCATGGGCGTCGTGACATGGGCGAGCCGCTCCTCGAGGACCGAGACGGTGCGGATCACGTCGAACCCCTGCCGCGCGCAGGAGGGGCAGGAGATGATCGTCACCCCCCGGTGGCGCAGCCCGAGCGACTTGAGGATCTCGAACCCGACCTTGACCTCCTCGACCGGATCGGCCGAGAGCGAGACGCGGATCGTGTCGCCGATCCCCATCCAGAGCAGGTTGCCAAGCCCGATCGCCGATTTGACGGTGCCCGACACCATCCCGCCCGCCTCGGTGATGCCGAGGTGGATGGGCGCGTCGGTGGCCTCGGCAAGCTTCTGATAGGCCGCCGCCGCAAGGAACACGTCGGAGGCCTTGCACGAGATCTTGAACTCGTGAAAGTCGTTGTCCTGCAAGAGCTTGATGTGGTCGAGGGCGGAATCGACCATCGCATCCGGGCACGGCTCGCCGTATTTCTCGAGCAGGTGCTTCTCGAGGCTGCCGGCATTGACGCCGATCCGGATCGAACAACCGTGGTCGCGCGCCGCGCGCACCACCTCGCGGACGCGCTCCGCGCTCCCGATGTTGCCGGGGTTGATGCGCAGGCAGGCAGCACCCGCCTCGGCCGCCTCGATCGCGCGGCGATAGTGGAAATGGATGTCGGCCACGATCGGCACCGGGCTTTCGCGCACGATCTCGGCCAGCGCGCGCGTGCTCGCCTCGTCGGGCGTCGAGACGCGCACGATGTCGGCACCCGCGATCGCCGCCGCCTGCACCTGCGCGATGGTGGCGGCGACATCGGTCGTGGGCGTGTTCGTCATCGTCTGCACCGAGATCGGCGCATCCCCCCCGACGGCCACCTTGCCCACCATGATCTTGCGCGAGGCGCGCCGATAGATGTTGCGCCATGGCCTGATGTGATTGACGCTCATCGCCTCTCCCCGTCACCGATCGCGCGATCCTAGCCGCATGCCCCGCGCGCCGCAATCTGGACGCTCGCGCCCCGAAGCGTTAGAGAGGCCGCATGAAACCGCCCCGCCCGCCCCAGCCCGCCGAGGACCGAGACGCGCGCCTCAAGGCCGCGCTCAAGGCCAATCTCGCCCGCCGCAAGGCGCAGGCGCGCAAGCGCGGCGAAACGGTCGCAGTGGCAGGCCAGGCCGAGGCGGCGGGCAGGGGCGAAGGGAAGGGCTGAGATGGACGCGATCCTCGTGCGGGGCGGCACCGAACTGAACGGCACGATCCCGATCGCGGGCGCCAAGAACGCCTGCCTCACGCTCATGCCCGCGACGCTCCTGACCGACGAGCCGCTCACGCTCACCAACGCGCCGCGCCTGTCGGACATCCGCACCATGACGCAGCTCCTCCAGTCGCTTGGCGCCGAGGTGCAGTCGCTCCAGGGCGGGCAGGTGCTGGCGCTCTCTTCCCATGATGTCACGAGCCAGCGGGCCGATTACGACATCGTGCGCAAGATGCGCGCCTCGGTCCTCGTGCTGGGCCCGCTGCTCGCGCGCTTCGGCCGGGCCGAGGTGTCGCTGCCCGGCGGCTGCGCCATCGGCGCCCGCCCGGTCGATCTCCACCTCAGGGCGCTCGAGGCCATGGGGGCCGAGATGGACCTGCGCGAGGGCTACATCCACGCCCGCGCCCCCGCGGGCGGGCTCCGCGGCGCGGTCGTCGCGTTTCCCTTCGTCTCGGTCGGCGCGACCGAGAACGCGCTCATGGCCGCCACCCTCGCCCGCGGCACCACCGTCCTGCGCAACGCCGCCCGCGAACCCGAGATCGTCGACCTCGCGCAGTGCCTGCGCCGGATGGGGGCAAGGATCGCGGGCGAGGGCAGCGACACGATCGAGATCGAGGGCGTGGCGGCCCTTGGCGGCGCGACCCACCGCGTCGTGCTCGACCGGATCGAACTCGGCACCTACATGCTCGCCCCCGCCATCGCCGGCGGCAGCGTCGAACTCGCGGGCGGCCGGATCGACCTCGTCGCGGCCTTCGCCGAGAAACTCGCCGCCACCGGGGTCGAGATCGCCGAGACCGCGACGGGCCTGCGCGTCAGCCGGGGCCCTGAGCGCATCCGCCCCGTCGATGTCGCGACCGCCCCCTTCCCGGGCTTCCCGACCGACCTGCAGGCCCAGATGATGGCCCATCTCGCGACCGCGTCGGGCGTGTCGGTCCTCGAGGAACGCATCTTCGAGAACCGCTTCATGCACGCCCCCGAGCTTGCCCGCATGGGCGCCCGCATCGAGGTCCAGGGCGGCACCGCCCGCGTGCAGGGGGTCGAGCGGCTGCGCGGTGCGCCGGTGATGGCGACCGACCTGCGCGCATCGGTCTCGCTCATCCTCGCGGGGCTCGCGGCCGAGGGCGAGACGCTCGTCAAGCGCGTCTACCACCTCGACCGCGGCTACGAGCGGCTCGAGGCCAAGCTCGGCGCCGTCGGCGCCCGGATCGAACGGGTCAGCGAATGAGCGACGCATGACCGACGATGCCCGCTTCGAGGACGGCGCGCCCGCCGCGCCCGCCCTGCTCGCGACCGATGCCGAGGACCTCACCGTCATCTCGGCCCTCGTGCAGGATGCCCTCCTCTCGCCCGACCAGATCCGGTACGACCGCCGCCGCCGGCGCCTGGCACTCCTCCTCAACCGCTTCTGCTGGGAACCCCGGCCCGACGCGCCCGCGACCGTGCCCGCCCGCGTGCGCAGCCTTCTGGTCTTCGGCGATGTGCGCGAGGTCCGCGCGCAGGGCATCCGTCAGCACGACCCCGATGCCATTCTCTCGCTCCTTGCCATCGAGCATGCCCCCGGGGCGGACGCCGCGGCCACACTGACGATCCGCATCGCTGGCGATGGCGCGCTCCGCCTCGAGGTCGAATGCATAGACGTCGTGCTGCGCGACCTCTCCTCCCCCTGGCCCGCCGCCTCCGGCCGCGCGCCCGCGCATGGGGGCGAAGTCCCCGACACCTGAAGGCCGGGGGGCGCTGCCCCCCGCGCCGCGCCGCGCGCGGCTTCCCCCCGGGGTATTTCCACCAAGCTGAGACAGGCAGCACCACTCATCATCTTGGCTCAAATACCCCGGGGGTGCCGGGGGGCAGCGCCCCCCGGTCTGGTTTGCGGGGGTTGCGAGGGGGGACGACGAAAGCTAGGTGACTGGTGCTGGACGGAGGGAACGCACTTGCCCCTGATCATGACGCGCGAAGATCCGGGCTTCGAGGACCGGTTGTCTGCCCTTCTCGCGGCGGGGCATGACGACGCTTCGGCGGTCGAGGCGGCCGTCGGCGGGATCATCGCCGATGTGCGCGCGCGGGGGGATCGGGCGGTCATCGACTGGACTGCCCGGTTCGATCGCCTGACGCTCGAGCCGGGCAGCTTCGCCATCGCGCCGGACGAGGTCGATGCGGGCTGCGCCGCGGTCGCGCCCGAGGACCGGCGCGCGCTCGAGCTGGCGGCCGAGCGGATCCGGGTTTTTCACCTGCGCCAGCGCCCCGAGGATGCGCGCTGGTCGGATGGTGCGGGGGCGGCGCTCGGGTGGCGCTGGACGGCGGTCGGGGCGGCGGGGCTCTATGTGCCGGGGGGGACGGCCTCCTATCCATCCTCCGTGCTCATGAATGCGATCCCGGCGCAGGTCGCCGGGGTCGAGCGGCTCGTGATCGCCTCTCCGGCGCGGAGGGGGGTCGTCAATCCGCTCGTCCTCCTCGCGGCGCGGCTCGCGGGGGTGGAGACGATCTATCGGATCGGGGGGGCGCAGGCGATCGCGGCGCTTGCCTATGGCACGGAGACGATCGCGCCCGTCGACAAGATCACCGGGCCCGGGAATGCCTATGTGGCGGCGGCCAAGCGGCAGGTGCACGGGCAGGTCGGGATCGATTCGATCGCGGGCCCCTCCGAGATCCTCGTCATCGCGGATGGGGGGGCCAATCCGGCGTGGGTGGCGCTCGACCTGCTCGCGCAGGCCGAGCATGACGCGGTGGCGCGGGCGATCCTCGTCACCGACAGCGCCGCGCTCGCGCGCGCGGTCGCGGCCGAGGTCGAGGCGGCGCTCGCGGGATTGGCGCGGCGCGAGATCGCGGGGGCGAGCTGGCGCGATCATGGCGCGATCATCCTCGTGCGGGACATGGCCGAGGCGGCGGCGATCGCAGAGCGTTTCGCGCCCGAGCATCTCCATATCCAGACGGCCGATCCCGAGGCGGTGGCGGCGCGGATCCGCCATGCGGGGGCGATCTTTCTCGGGGCATGGACGCCCGAGGCGATGGGGGATTATGTCGCGGGGCCGAACCATGTGCTGCCAACCGCGCGCACGGCGCGGTTTTCCTCGGGGCTCTCCGTCCTCGACTTCATGAAGCGGACCACGATCACGCGGCTCGGGCCCGAGGCCATGCGCGCGATCGGGCCGGCGGCGGCGCGGCTTGCCGACAGCGAGGGGCTCGGGGCGCATGCGGCCTCGGTCAGGGCGCGGCTTGCGGTGCTGAACGGCGAAGGCTGAGCGGGCGTCGATTACTCGGGGCATGATTGCGCCGCCGGGACGGAGCATAGGATGGGCGAAGCGTTTCAGACATTCATCCGGCGCCACCCGGCGGGGTTTGCGCTGGTCATTGCCGGGCTCTTCGCCCTCGTGGCGTGGTCGGTCGCGCGGGATGCGGCGGTGGCGGCGGCGGCCCTTGCGGCGGGGCTGATGCTTGGCTGGATCAATCTGCAGGCCGGCCTTGAGGCCGAGGGGGCGCTGCGGGCGGGGTTGCCGGGGCTGCGGATCAGGCGCGCGCTGGTATCCGGGCTAGGCTGGTTCGCGGCCATGATCGCGGTGGTTCCACCCGAGACGCAGGGGCAGGCGGCGATCTGGCTTGGCTTGGCGGTGCCGTTGATCCTGACGGGGTGGTTTGGCCGGGATGGCGCGGAGATGCCCGCGGGCCATGCGGCCCATGCCCCGATCTGGGCCACGCGCGGCGGGCGCGGGCTGTGTATCGGGCTGCCCTTTGCGCTTGGCGCGGTCGCGACCCTGGGTGTCGCCGCCTGGGGGCTCCACGCGGGGGCGGTGCCGGTCGCGGCGGCAATGGGGATCGCCATGGCCGCCGTCCGGGCGGTTTCGCCCATGGGGGCGATGCGTGCGATTGCGCCGGCGGCCATCGCCCTCATCACCTTTGGGGTAGTGGCGGGGGGCTGAGGCGCCTTGCCTCCGGCGGCGCGGTCGGGCATCACCTGAGGATGCACGTCAGCACGGCCCCCACCATGAACCGCATCTGCCACATCGACATCGACGAGCGGGGCCTTGCCGCGCCCACGCCCGAGATCGAGCAGGAACGCCGCGTCGCGATCTTCGATCTGCTCGAGGACAACAGCTTTGCCCTGCCTGCGCGCGAGGGGCGCGGCGCGCAGCCCGGACCCTATCGCCTCGGGCTTGCGATCCGCGAGGGGCGGCTTGTCGTCGAGGTCGCGACCGAGGATGCGGTGCCCGTCGGGGCGTTCCACCTCTCGCTCGGGCCGTTCCGGCAGGTGGTGAAGGATTATTTCCAGATCTGCGAGAGCTATTTCGACGCGGTGAAGCGCCTGCCGCCGAGCCAGATCGAGACGATCGACATGGCGCGCCGCGGCATCCACAACGAGGGCGCGCGTGTGTTGCAGGAACGGCTCGAGGGCAAGGCCGAGGTCGACATCGACACGGCGCGGCGCCTCTTCACCCTCATCTGCGTCCTGCACTGGGGCTAGGGGTGGAGCGGGCGCTGCCAGCCTCGGTCCTCTTCTGCTGCGACCACAACGCCGTGCGCTCGCCCATGGCCGAGGGGTTGATGAAGAAGCTCTACGGCCGGGCCTGCTATGTCCAGTCCGCGGGGGTGCGCAGCGACATGGACATCGACGGCTTTGCCGTTTCTGTCTGCGCCGAGCTTGGCATCGAGCTTTCGCGCCACCGCGCGCGCAGCTTCGAGGACATGCACCAGTGGGGCGACGACCTCTCGCAGTTCGATCTCGTGATCGCGCTCTCGCCGGCGAGCCAGCGGATGGCGCTCGAGCTCACGCGGCACTTCCATCTCGAGGTCGAATACTGGCCCGTGCTCGATCCGACGGGGCTCGGCGAGGGTCGCGAGGCGAAGCTCGCTGCCTATCGCCAGACGCGCGACCAGATCCGCGCGCGCATGATCGCGCGCTTCGGGCCGCCGTCCGCCCCGGCGGATGGCCGAGCAGATTTCGGATGATTTGCGATCAATTTGATGCCAAAACCTCGCAACGTCGGGGCTGAGGCCCGTCGGTCGCGGGAAACCGGCATGAGCAAGCTGCAACGTTGGACGATGGAAATCCTCGAGATGGGCGGGGATGGCGACCGCGCGAGCCTCTGGTGCGAGCGTGTCATCACGCTGATGGTCGTCCTCAACGTGATCGCGGTCGTTCTGGAAACCGTGCCCGCGCTCGAGGCCGGGGCGCGAGATGTCTTTTTGCATTTCGAGCGTTTCAGCATCGCCTTCTTTTCGCTCGAGTACCTGCTGCGGCTCTGGTCGGCGGGTGCGCGCTTCGGGGCGGGGCGGGCGTGGCAGGGGCGGCGTGCCTATCTGCTGAGCTTCGGCGGCATCATCGACATCGCCTCGATCCTGCCCTTCTATCTGCAGTTCCTCTTTCCGGGGCTCGATCTGCGCGTGCTGCGCATCCTGCGCCTCGTGCGGCTCCTGAAGCTCTCGCACTATTCCACCGCGATCGAGGACCTGATCGAGGCGGTGCGCGCCGAGCGGCGCGCCTTCGGCGCGACGCTCTATCTGCTCGCGATCGCGCTCACGCTCACCTCCGCGCTCATGTTCTATGCCGAAGGAGAGGTGCAGCCCGAGAAATTCGCCTCGATCCCGCATGCGATGTACTGGTCGGCGATCACGCTGACGACCGTGGGCTATGGCGATGTCTCTCCCGTCACCCCCATCGGGCGGTTGATCAGCGTCTTGACCGCCTTTCTCGGGGTCTCGACGGTCGCGATGCTGACGGGCATCGTCGCCTCGTCCTTTGCCACTCAGGTGGCGCGGCGCCGCGTGGCCTATGAGGCGGAACTGCGCGAGGCGCTGAAGGATGGCAAGATCTCAAGGCAGGAAGAGGCCGAGCTTGCCCGGCTCCGGGAGCGTTTCGATTTCACCGACCAGCAGCTTGCCGACATGCGGGCCGAGGTCGAAGGCGACCTCGCGGAGAAAAAGCCGGGTGGCTGACGCTTGAATTTCGGCCGCGATTGTGCGGATATGCGGCGCGAAAGACGGGGGCCGCGAGATGTTCCACAACCTGAGGCGCGCCGTGGCGGCACTCGTGCTGTCGGCCGGAGCGGCCGCCGCCGCGCCGCAATCGATCACCATCGGCATGCAGCTCGAACCGCCGAACCTCGACCCAACGACGGGGGCGGCGGCGGCGATCCGCGAGGTGACCTATGCCAATCTCTATGAGGGGCTGACGCGCTTTGGCCCCGACGGCTCGGTCCGCCCCGGGCTGGCCGAAAGCTGGGAGGC
>Ga0172372_10012949_pt1 | contig 10403 bp, 9 predicted proteins | sample LakKiv5m_2_FD_114544 | JGI IMG/M metagenome (GOLD analysis project Ga0172372, IMG submission 114544) | Freshwater microbial communities from Kabuno Bay, South-Kivu, Congo - kab_092012_9.5m | ecosystem: Environmental > Aquatic > Freshwater > Lake | place: Democratic Republic of the Congo... | reverse complement strand
GGGCATAACCATAATTTTAGGGTTCATTCTCTTTCTTCCTTTGGTTCCGCTGGATCCATTATGCATTGTATTATATGGAATTATAGCGAGGATGGGATCACAGTTCTTTGGCAGTATAGCAGTACTATATCTTAAAATACCAGGAGAGTCCAGCTCATATCCCACACTGATCGAGATCAATAATTTAAAGACACGAGACATGTTCACCGCGGTGATGCTGACCAATTTGGGTAGTTTAATTGCTACTGTGGTTTCTTGCATTATATTATTTTTTATACTCCACGGCGATGTATCTAAACATATCCATTTTCCTATCTTATTGAAAATTTTTATCTTTTATGTATTAGTTTTCATGGCAATATTGACCAAACGAAAGTTCTTTATTAATATTTTTTTATTATTTGCTGGGACGTTTATCAATTTCTATCCAGAGGTGGCTGTCATAGCAAGGAATTATTTGCCAGCCACCCCAATCTACTATTTCAATAATCAGCTGATATTAATAATAATTTTTATCTCCCAACTGTTATGGTATAATGGTGCAACAATACAAAATAAGATAGTGGTCAGACACAGTAAAAATTTAAATATCAAAAAATATCTAGGTAATATCTCGTTACATAGCATTTTTGGCTGTGTTCTGGGATTGGTACCACAGCTGGGTTCAACTATAAGCAGTTATGTTTCATATGCTTTTGAAAAATTTAGAAAGAGCAACACTTTAAAAAAGATCACTGCTAGCGAAACGAGCAATAATAGTGCAGCAGTCATTGGATGGTTGCCATTGCTAGTGTTTGGTGTGCCTCTCACAGCTTCTGAACTCGTCTTGGTGCAATATTTCCAAAAATTTAATTTAACATTTTCTTTTATAAAAGATCAAACAACCGTCTACATTATCATTGGATGTTTATTGATAAGCGGAATAATTTACTATGCGTTGGCCACGCTGGTAAATCAAAAATATTATGTGACATTTGGAAGATTGATTCAAAAAAGATTGGTCACTTACTCGTTGTTTTTTATCAGCCTTGCTGGTTTCTATTTTGCCAATTCATATGATATAAAATATCTATTAATACATTGCTCAATATTTTTACCAGTGAGTTACCTGTTCTATAAATATCAGGTAGATTTGTTGACTGTGGTTGTGGGTTTATTGCTCTCTGATGAGATATATCACACAACACATAGAGTTATACAGATTTACTTTAATTAAATCTAACAAAGGACAATATTATGAAAAAAATTACAATTATTTTCTTGTTAATGTTATTTTCTAATGTGGCTGTAGCACAGAAAATTGAAATAATACCAACATCCACGCTAAAAGGACCACAGGGTGTGGTTGCCAACGTCGTGGTAGATTTATCCAAGTCGGCGGGATTCGAGATCACTGCCACTCAAAAAAACAGTTGCGGTGAAGCTGTGGATTATTTTGAGAATGCCAAAGGACCGGTTGCCATCGTATGGTCAGATAGTATGATCAAGAATACAAATGTCACTAAACAAAATTGCATAATCAATTTTGAAAAGGCCGCAGCGATAGCGGTAACCTATGCACCTTATGAAGTGTGTGTGTTGAAAGGCACAAAATTAGAACCAAACAGGACTTATAAATTGGGCAATAATAAGTTCAATCCAGGTGGAACCATCAGAGATGAGTTGAATAAAAACAAAATGGGCATAAAATTTAATGACGTTACCTATGATAGCTCATCGGCTGCGGTTACAGGATTGCTCAACAAAGAAATAGATGTTGCCTATACAGCAACAGGAAATGTCAGCACAGCTATCAAGGCAGGTTCCATTGACTGTCTCTATACCACCGGAGATACGAAATATGGCCAAAAACTATTGAGCTCTTTTGTTGAGAAAAGTGATCTTAATGATTACAAATTAGGTATGATGGTGTTTGCAAAGAACCTATCTCCAGAACAAGTGGATAAATTACAAAAATCATTACAAAAAGATTTTGAAAAAACAATGATTCAGCAAGACATGGTTGGCAGTAAAATTGCACCAAGCAAAGTAGATGTTGATAAATTCGTTGCCACCGCAAAACGTTACGGAACATACAATTAATTTCATACAAATATCATAGGCGTTTCACACGCCTATGATGATCTACAAATAAATCACAATCTCTCAAAATCTATAAGTAATTTTGCTTATGAACAAAGATCAATTTGGTTATTATCTGGTAGGCGGCTTAAAAACCTACAGCAAAATTGAAGCACTTGAATACGCTCATTTGGTTAATTCCCCCGTCAAGTGGATCTTTAATGATGACGTGTTTTCCAAACATCCATGGCACATAGACACACAGGAAGATATCAAAAATTTATACAGGAAGAGAGCAGAACAGATACGCAACAAGTATGATTATATTATATTATGGTACAGTGGCGGAGTGGATAGTTTTACAATGGCCAATACATTTCATGAAAACAACATACACGTGGACGAGATTGCTCAATACCATGCTCATGAGGGAGAGAAGACCTGGGATAGCTATCTAAACAAAGAAGTGGAGACCGTGGCCATCCCTCAAACACAAGAATTTTTAAGTGTAATGCCACACACCAAGCACAGAACTGTGGATCTTACCCCCATTATTAAATCGGTTTTTGATATAGATAATAATAGATTTGATTTTATGTATTATTCAAACAAATCATTTGGCCCGGACCAGCTTGCACGCACATATCTGAGAGAAAAAATTTCTGATTGGGCTAAAATTATTGCCAGTGGAAAGAAACTATGTTTCGTTTGGGGCACCGACAAACCTCCTATAAATTATGATGCGGTCAGCGATCGATATTATTTTCAATTTAAAGATATCATCGATGGTACAGGAGTTGGTCCTAGGACACAAATACTCAACAGAGAAGAAGAACACGATGAATTATTTTATTGGTCTCCGGATTCCATGTACTTAATGTCCAGACAAGGTCATATAATAAAAAATTATCTAAGGAATCCACCCATGGAGGATCTGGACTCGAGATATCTGACCAGTGATCCCAATGAATATGCAATGGCATACAATGGTGATCTCGTTCGGTCTTATACACGTTCTGGGGCCACAAGAATAAAAAATAAGATGTACTATCTTACTACTCATGGTTTGAATAGGCTAATTTATCCTGACTGGAAAGAATCCACATTTGGATTGGGGAAACAATTGAGCAATATTTTTAATATAAGAGATAGATGGTGGTTTGAAGAATACCAAGATAAAGATCAAAAAATGTTTATAGGAGCAATACAAAGTTATTACAAAAAGTTTAATAGATGGGGTTTTAATTTTTTTAAAAAATCACAACATAGTGATGAATTTAGACATATTAACATAGATTTATTTCATTCAAAAAAATATTATTTAGAATTATAAAATTAAAAAAATGAACAAAGATCAATTTGGTTATTATCTGGTAGGTGAACATAAAACCTATAGCAAGATAGAGGCACTAGAATTGGCGCATAGTTTTAGAACGCCGGTCAAGTGGATCTTTAATGATGACGTGTTTTCCAAACATCCATGGCACATAGACACACAGGAAGATATCAAAAATTTATACAGGAAGAGAGCAGAACAGATACGAGAGAAATATGATTATATCGTAATTTGGTACAGTGGCGGAGTGGATAGTTTTACAGTATTAAACAGTTTTCGAGAAAACAACCTACACGTGGACGAGATTGCTCAATTCCATGCTCATGAGGGAGAGAAGACCTGGGATAGCTATCTAAACAAAGAAGTGGAGACCGTGGCCATCCCTCAAACACAAGAATGTTTAAATTCGATGCCCCACACCAAGCACAGAACTGTGGATCTTACCCCCATTATTAAATCGGTTTTTGGGGAAGACCACAATAAATTTGATTTTATATATAAATCTAATCATTCATTTGGGCCGCACCAACTGGCTCGCACTTATGTGAGAGAAAAAATTTCTGATTGGGCTAAAATTATTGCCAGTGGAAAGAAACTATGTTTCGTTTGGGGTGCCGACAAACCCCCTGTTAGATATGACGAGATTCATAACAAATATTATTTAGAATTTTATGATATTATTGATGGCAACGGTGTTGGCCCTAGAATACAGATGATGAATAGGAAAGAAGAGAACGATGAATTTTTTTATTGGTCTACAAATTCAATAGAAATAATTGCGAGACAAGGTCATATAATAAAAAATTATCTAAGGAATCCACCCAAAGAAGACCTGGACTCGAGATATCTGACCAGTGATCCATACACATATCTTCTTGCTTATAATGGAGAGTATGTACCTTATTGGTCTCGTAGGCCAGCAACAAAAATTAACAATAAAATGTATTATTTGACCCCGGATGGGTTGAATCGATTAATTTATCCCGATTGGAAAGAAGATACATTTACAGTAGGAAAAAACTTAGGATATATATTTGGCCCAAGAGATCGCTGGTGGTGGGAAGCACATAAAGCTGATGATCAAACTATGTTCATTGGTGCTATTAAGAGCTATTACAAAAAATTTACAGATTGGGGTTTTAATAATTTTAAATTTCATCGAAAATATTTTGCAAAAAATGCTCCTGAATATATAAGATCTAAAATACCTTTTTCTAATGATTTTAGAAATCTTAATATAGATTTATGTTATTCAAAAAAATATTATTTAGAAATTTAATTTAAAACGATTTAAAAAATAATAGGCATAGGGAGATTCAAATTCAAAGGTATATATATCATTATCTTTATAAGATATTAATTGTTCTTTTTCTAGATTATCAAAGTTTGTTGAATTTATTTTAAAATTTTTTATTTCTAATTCACAATGGTTATTTTTACTAAAAATACTCAATTGATGTTTTTTAAATATACATTCTTGATAAAAAAAAATTTGAAACATTTTATTATAATGTATAACAGGTTGCTCAATAATAATATTGTTATTAAATTTTATTACAATATAAGAAGTATTATTATCTTTTAGATTGTAAGGATAAATTTGTAAATTAAATCTAAGAAATTCAGATGTTTTCATGTTTTAATACTTTCATAAGGTTTTCGGTTGTACCCAAATAGTATGAATCGCTAGATCCCAGACCTTCAATAAGAGATCCAATATATAGAATGCTCTTATAAAAAGGATTTTTTAAATCAACGGGTTCAGTTTTCCAATTAGTTGTGATTACTCCATATTTAGGGCGAGAAACACATTCAAAAAGTTTAACTCTGTTTTCTTCTGTAGTTAGTTTTGGATTTCTCGCATGCATGTAGGCAAGCATAATTTCGGGAGACCAATTAAAAAACATAATTGGCATATCTGGCGCAACAAAATGTTTAATTAAATCTGTTTCATTAAAAACATATCCTATCTTATTTTGTAAAGTTAGATCTTTAGCTTCTAAAGACATAATAGGATCTGGTATATATAATTCATGAGTACCACATCCTGCAATTAATACTCCATTATTTTCTCTTGCCATATCTGCACATACTTCTATTATTGAAGCCGCTTGTGCTCTTCTTGTATAATATTTTTTAGTGCGATTGATACATTTTAAAATATATTGAGACAAAGATAATTCATACACTATTGCTTTAATATCATTCTCATCACACCATTTGTGTGCCCATTGATAATCTACTTGATTATATTGTTCAATATGTACAATAATTGGAGTAAAATCTATTTGCATTTTGCGAAGTATTACAGCAATATATTCTGAATCAATACCTCCACTCGTTGCTAGAAAGATTTTTTTATTTTTATATGACTGACAGATATCTTCTACTGTTTTTATTGCCGCTTCCTCCATTGATAACAATTTTGTTGGTGTTGGCGGATTTAAAAAAATTTCAAAGTCGTGCTCGGGGTAGGGATTCTCGGGTGTGCGATTCCATCGATAGGAAATCCACCCATCTTTGCAAAAACTACCCTGCTTCCAGTCAGCATCCATTTTTGTTGATCCAGTCTAGATAGTGTGCTTTGGCAGGTTCCAGCAGAGTTGGGTTGAACGTTGGATCTATCAATGTTGCCTGTTCGTTGTCTTGCTCCCAGGCCTTTTCCCAAATTTCTAGATTCAATCGCCAATTCTCTTCTGAATATCTTGTATCTCTGTATTGATAGACGGATATTGCCGTCTCGTTCTTTGATACTGGGAGAAACACACAATTGATCCAGGCTCCCGGAAAATATTCCACGGTGGTGTAGGGATAGACTGCGAACCATGCTGCTCCATATTTTCTTTCTCTGTCTTCCAAAAACATGGATTTGGTATAGTCGCTTTCATACTGGCGGTTGTTAGGAGCCAATTGTATATTGCTTTTTTCTCTTATGTACCATTCCACGTTAGTGGTCTGCAATTGATCATATACCTTTGGGTGTACCACCGGTAGGTGATCTATATCTAAAAAGATACTGTAAATATCTTTGTAATTGGCCTTGACTGTATCAATTCTGAAGTTGCCCAGTGTGAGATGTTCTGTGTTCAAGAAATCATATTCCGGTAGATCTGGATGCTCGGAAAATATAAAATTATTCCATATGAAAACATCTTTGGTTGCTAAAGGATGTTCATTCTTGCACCAATAACCTGTGGTCCCTGATCCCATGGGATTTCCCTCGTTATCAAAACTCCATCCATGATATGGGCAGAGACGAGCGTTCTTTCCTTGCGTGCCTTTAAGCAAAGATCCTTGGTGTGGACAAACGTTGGTGAGTAAAGAATATTTTCCGTTATTACGATGCAGGGTCCAACGTTTTAGATGTGGTAAAACTTTCCATTCGTTGTCCTGTAAGTCGTTGATGTGTCCTAGAAACATGATTAAAAATATTTATTGAGTTGATAATTTGTGCGATAATTCTTTTTCCTTCATCCAATTGAACCAGTGTGCGTTTGCCATCTCTTCAATTGGATGATTAAATTCTGGGACCTTTTCTATATCTCTCGATAGATTGCTTCTGCCAACCTGCATCAACCTACTGATCTCCTCATCCTCGACAGCGGTCTCCATCCAGAAATCATAGGTCAGCTGGGCAAATTCTGGACACTCTTTTAAGATACTTTCATCAAAATAAAATTCCACCGTGTTTGCATGTCGTCCTGGGCTGAAAGGATATACCTGGCTTATGATGTTGCATCCTGGATATGATTCCAGCATCACATTTGGGTACAGAGCCAACCAAAGCAATTTGAATGAATCATCTAATAATCCTAATCGTTCACAGGCCCCTAGCCAATCTTCGGTCTTCTTCGTGGTCGTTGCCCTGACTTCATTTAGATAAGCATGCTGGCAACTCCAACCATTGCCAAAAGCATATTGATAGTTGTTGACATCAACCACGCTTCTCAGACTGGGATGGCAGGATCTCACGTGATATAGATCTAGAAAGATTTCATAAAATATCTTCCAATCATAGTCAGTCACAATGGTTTCTCTCTTCCATGCTTTATAGTTTTTCCCTTGAAAACGTTTTAGATCTTCTTTGAGTTTATCATTGATACTGTCCACCCAATCGTTGTTGCCGGACATGATAAATCCTTGCCATTTGTATGTTGTTGATCTAACAAGATTTTTATCTGTTGAAGGAATAAATCCTCTTCCAGCTAAAAAGTTTCCTCGCTGATCAAAGGACCATCGATGGATTGGGCACACGATTCTATCTTTGACCTCGCAGGAAGACTCATACAATTGTGAATGTTTGTGTGGACAAGCATTGTAGAAAGTTTGTTTAAGATCATCTCCAATAACAAAAACATTATCGTTGGGAGGATAAGGCACGTAGCAGTGACCTGATGCTAGTTCTGCAAACATGCCCAAACATTTTACACTATTTCTAAAAAAATGTTCATCTTGTTCCGTTGTTCTAAAGTTCCAATGTAGATCTAACCGGGTCATTTTATCTAGTTATGCATAAAGTGATTACCAAAATAAAAATTTGATATCTATGACCAAACACTAAATATTTTTTTATATGAATCAAACGAACATAGATCAATACGGATATTACCAATTTGGAGATTTCAAAACTTATAGCATCTATCAGCTAATGGATTATTATCAAAAAAATCCACATCCATACAAACCAATACGATGGATATATAATGATAATTTTTTTTCTCAGTATGACTGGTCGCAAGAACCCACAGCATCGTTGGATCAATTATATAAAAAGAGGGCCGAAGAATTAAGAAAAAAATATGATTATATTGTGATCTATTATAGTGGAGGATTTGATAGTTCTAATATGCTTCGTGCTTTTTTAGATAATGACATATATCCTGATGAAATATGCGTGTTCTATAGTAGATACGATACGACAGGTCATCAATATCATGAATTAAAAGATTTTACATGGAAAAAACTTGCTCAAATTGAACAGCGATACCCACAAATCAAAATTAGGAGATTTGATTATGGTGATATTATCTGTAATTGGCCTAAAATTGTAGCAGATTTAAATTTAAACGTGGAGCCTATCTATTTGTTTGGTCCTCGTTTAAGTGTTAACAGGTTAGCTCTAGACGTAATGCATGAATATATCGATGATTGGCAACAATTGTTGAAAGAGAAAAAAACATTATGTACCTTGCATGGAGTTGATTCCGTGCAACCAAGACATGTTTATAAAGAAAATAGATGGATACATAATTTTTTTGATACCTATGCACAAGGACATTTTACACCAATACGACAAATGATTAATAAAAATAATAGAGACACCCTTGAATTTTTTTATTGGGCTCCAACAGAAATATGTGCTAATATTATTATCAAACAAGGACATCTAGCAAAAAAATTTTTTACTGAAAAAGTTAATAATATAATCGAAAAACTATATGGTATGAAAGAATTTGCAATAGTAAATAAAAAACAACCAGGAGAAATGAGTTTTCGAGTATGGGATTACGAACCTTTTAAAAAATTAATATATCCAAAAATTTTTGTTAGTGATGAAAAATACTATAACAAGAAAGAAACATCGACATTTTGGGGCAATAGAGATTTGTGGTATTATGACTCAGATTTACCTGGCAGCAAAGAACATCGTATTATGTATCATTCTCTTTTTAATAATGAAAAAAATCATTGGAAAAATTGGTTCCTTGATGGCGATATAGATAAAGGACCAATTAAAATAAAAAGTAAAGATTATATAATTTAAATTTAAGAATTAGTGCTCGCTTGCCTATGCAACAAAATCTCTTGTTTCACTGTCTCCCTGTCATGGTTATCCATGTTCGCTAACAAACTCTTGCTCTGCGCATAGACATCCTTGCCTGTGATATTAATTCCTAACAATATACAGCTCTGCTCGATAATCTGTTCTGTGGTCTTGCCACTGTCTCCCAATCTGGTCATGAGCCTCGTGTCCCTCAGTGCTTTCTTGGCTACAGAATCTGTATCTAGATAGGTGCCCACGTCAGGAAGATTTTTTCTTTTAAGTGCAGCATTGATTTGTTCTTGTTCGCTGCTGTCGGACACTGTGTCGAACAATGGATTGATTTGATTCAATCTTGTTTCATAATTGTTGAAATAATCCTTCCACGCAGCGTTCTGTGCTGACTTTGCGATGATATCATTTATTTTGCTGCTACCGGCAAAACTTCTATAGGTCAAGATGCTGGTGAGAGATTCTGAGTAGGTCCTAATGGTTCCTAGATTATTCTTTTCTTTTTGGATCTGTTCCACTATGGTTGATCTATTTGTGATCAAAGAATTTTTTTGATTTTGAAAACTGTTTGCTCCCAGTGCTATATCAAAATTAGCTGCCGTAGTCTGTATGGCACTCAGCAGAGTGTTGAACGTGCTCTCATCAAAGAAGGTGCTGTCACCTAGTGTGTCTAGAAAATTAATAAAGTTTTGCAGTGCTGTTTCATATGCTGATTGCGAGGCCAAAGAAAAATTGTTTATGTGCCTCACGGCATTGCCTACCGCTTCCACTGACGAGATTAATGTGCCCCTTAGTGATCCAAAAAAATCATCAATGCCCTTGCCTGCCGCATCGGCATCTGTACCGTAGAGGCTTTGATAAACTCCCTGTATGCCATCGACTAATGACAGGTGTTCCAGTAATGTTGCCGTGGTGGTGTCGTTGGCATTGGTTTCTCCTAGAGATCCATCCAGTATCTTGTAGGTGTGATTGTCTAGGTCAAGGAAGTATCTGCCTATGTTGAGATATGACTGTGACTCCATGGCATCATACACATCTGTTTTTTGGCTGTCGGTCAATACCACGCTGATGTCGGTCCTGTATGCTATGTTTCTAGTCTTGATTATCCACGCCGTGGTGGCATTGGCAATATTATTTTGAATGTGTTGATTGCTGAAACTTGGATTGTTGTTGGCCAACGATGTTAATCCTTGAGCTACTGACATTATGATCCATTAGCGAACACGTTGGGAG
>Ga0172372_10012948_pt1 | contig 10404 bp, 11 predicted proteins | sample LakKiv5m_2_FD_114544 | JGI IMG/M metagenome (GOLD analysis project Ga0172372, IMG submission 114544) | Freshwater microbial communities from Kabuno Bay, South-Kivu, Congo - kab_092012_9.5m | ecosystem: Environmental > Aquatic > Freshwater > Lake | place: Democratic Republic of the Congo... | reverse complement strand
TGAACATGACGCAACGCTTGGATGAATTACCTGTGAATGAATCCGGGGTGCTCATGAGCTGGATCTATCGCTATGAACTGTCAAATAAGATTCCAGTACGGGGCTATGCAGCGCTTGATCTCAATCACCATCGCTTGATCATCGAGATCGAAGATGCGGATACCAAAATCCATGAGTCGTGGAACTTAGCCGTACGCTCTTGCATTGCCAGAACCCCTGGAAAACCCACTCCCACGCTGATCGCTACTAATGCAACCTCGCTGGACTCACCTCAAAATCCGTCTACAAACGGTGCTTTTACCGGAGCGAATATGCGAACACTTGAGGAACTAGTGCACCGCGCACAGCGCTGATTTGAAGCATTGCTGCACAAACGCCCAAAATCGTCGTCTTTTCGCCACGAAAAACGGGGTTTTGGGCTAAATACTTACGAGGAAATACAGGTTAAGAAAATGTAACTTTTCTTAACCTGCTTTGTAAGTCATTGATTCTTGGAAGGACTTTTTTGTCGGGTTTTCCGACAAATTCTGGTCGACCTTTTGTTGATAAGAAAACATACTGTAAACACACTTTTTATTTATGAAAGGACTACCCAAATGGCACAAGCCAAAACCCTAACCGCCCAAGAACTCGAGCAAGTATTTGCGTATGTAGATAAGAACCGATACGCAGAACGCAATCGCGCGATTTTGGCCATGAGCTTTTATGCCGGACTGCGTGTGGCGGAGATCGCCAGTCTTCGCATGGGCGATGTCTTAAACCTAGATGGCATGATCAAGAGTGAGATTCGTCTAAGTGCGGCACAGACCAAGGGCAAACACCCCAGAACCGTGTTTGTATCGCAACGCTTACGGGCTGAACTGGAGCGCTACATTACTACTCGCCATGTCAAGAACCCCGATGTGCCCTTCTTTCATACCGAGAATCGCTTGGGTTTCACACCCAATGGTCTATGTGTGTGGTTCTTTCAGCTGTATAAGAACGCGGGAATCAGTGGCGGTAGCAGCCATTCAGGTAGGAAGTTTTTCATCACCACCTTAGCCAACAAAGGCATTGGTGTACGAATCTTAGCCAGCCTGGCAGGCCATAAGAATATCTCAGTTACACAGAGATATATTGATGTCAACGATGAACAAAAACGCAATGCGGTGGAGTTAATTTAATGCATTTCGTTTTTGATATAACTCAATGAGCCGAGCTTTTTCTCTTTTTTCCCAGGTGTTTTTTCGTTGAATGCGTTTGGCTAGATTGGAATAATCAAAATCGGCATGATGTAACGCATCTTCAACTGGAAATCGTCCGCGTGCGGCATTTTCAGCAATAAATTGATATTTCTTTAAAGCACGATTCGTGGTTCTGGCCATGATGTTGCGATCGTCCGCTTCAAGACTATTGGTTGTGCGTCTTGGGGCATTAATATCCAACACCTTCGCGTAAGGTTTGCTTAGCTCTGCAAATACTCCCAAACGCCAATCTTCCCACTGCGGCTTAGCTGCTTTAAACCAAAGTAAGCGAAGTCCATTAAATAAAACATCCGGTCTTAAGCGTTGGCCTTCCAATTGTTTGACTGGTTTTTTTACAACTTGCTTTTGCGCTGTACTCTGTAGCAGTATTTTTTCAACCTGTCGCTTTACCTCTGCTTTTTTTAAACCCAATGGGATGGCCACGATCACCGCTCCTGGTAAACCTTGGTCTCTACGTATATCCTGTAAGTAATGGTTAATTTCAGATTTGATTTGATCAGACGTAATGTCCTGTCCACCATTTAAATCTACCACTTTGTGAACCTTTGGTTTTGCAAACGGATTCCCGAAAACCTTAATACCAATCTTGATCCACCATTGACGAAAAAGAATGCGTTGCACATCGCCAAATAATTCATAGGTAGTAAGTACTAGATCAAAATCAGGCGGCAAATTTTTCTTCTCAGCGGCACTTAAACCTTCAGCATGGTATTTGCGAGCTAATTCGTAACTTGGACTCAAGCGAATAAATTCAAACATTAGCTGATAGCCAACGGTTGGGCGTGTGTGCCAATCCTTGGTGTAAAAGTCTCCGCCACGCACGGACCAGGGTAGCTTTGGTTTTGCCATTTTTCTACAAATAAGAGTGAAATCTTATTTGAATAATAACTTAGTTGTCCAATTTCCTAAACTCTACCCAGGCTTAGATAGCGCCTTCACTTATTTGCCTATTTGAAGACAAAAAGTCGGGATTCCCGACAAAGCCTTTCCCAGGCCACAGGCTAAGGAAAGTTTTAGTAATTCTAAATACAAGGAGGTCGTATGACCCAATTAGTAGTAGAAACAAAAACGGTAGATCAATCCTCTACCACTGGCCTAGCAGACCGAGTCAGTCTCTATGGCCGCAAAGAAATCAGTGAGGTAATTGCCAACCTCATTGCTGAGCGTAAGCATTGGGAAGCCAATGAATTTGCCAGTAGCAACAAACGCAAGTATCAAATTCTGCAAAGCTGTTATGTGCTGTACAAGGACATGGTGGGCATTACTGCGGAAAAACTTGCCCTCAAGCGTGCCTTTAACAAGCATTGCGAAGAGCTTGGTCTGGAGTTCAAAGACAGTACCCACCTAATGGTTCGGGTAGTAACTGCTGTATTTGGCAATCAAGACCGCCGTCGAGTCTCCAGCTACGCCAAGGCCTTACGCATCGCCGCAGAAAAGAATATCGGCAGTATGGATATTCCAAAATTTTTTAGCGATGCCGGTGGCGTAGAAGAAGTACGACGCGAAGGCAAAACCGTCAGAGTCAATATCAAGGAAAAAGCCAAAGTTGGTTTGACTTTGATGCAGGGCAAAACGCTAGCGCAAGCACAAAGCGATGCCCTCAATGCGGAGTTTGATGAAGCGGCCTACGATGGCGCGGCGTTATTGATGTCAACCCGTGAAGTCGATGGCAGTTTTCACATCAAGTACGTGCTGCAAAACGGCGTACTCATTACCAGTGCCCTAGCCCATTTGCCCACCCTCTTAAAAGACAAAGAGGCGTTAAAGGCAGAAGAGCAAAAGGCGGCCAATGATGAGGCGATTCGCGCTGTAGCCATTAAAGAGGCGCAAGCCGCCTAATCCCCAGGGCGCTACTAAGTCGTCAACAAATAGGCAAATTCAACCACTTTAGGAGTCCACATGTCACTCGTTATTAATCCACCCCAAACCTTGGATGACTTTCCACTCATGCCGCAGTCGCGGCAAAAGATCAAGATGATCCTCAATGGACAAATCGTATTTCCCGACCAAAAGAAAAGTATCTTGCTCTATGGCGTCTACGGTACAGGCAAAACCACCATGGCCAAATTACTGCCTGGTTGGCTAGAAACCACTAAAACAACCCTTGGATGGGAAAACCAGCCCATTGAAAAACTCATGGATATCACTAACCCACACTATGGGATTCATCCTTGTGCTTCTGGTCAAAATGGTGTGAGCTTAATCAATCGCATTCAAACGCAAACCAGCTACATGAGCTTTAACACCAGTAATTTGCATTACGTGATCTTGGATGAATTTGATTTACTCACTGATTTAGCGATCGCCTCGTTTAAAGCGATTATGAATCGCGAAGATGTGGTTTACATTCTTACTACCAATCACCTTAACAAAGTAGATCGTGGTGTGCAAGATCGATCCATCTTGATTGATATGAATGCTCCGCCGCCCAGCACATGGGTTGCTAAATTACGAAAGATTTATTCGGATTCTGGATTGATTGCCCCACCAGATCATGCCCTAGAGGGAATTGTGACTGCAGGCAATGGCTCTGCCCGCAATATCTTGACCGATATTCAAATAGCCGAGGCTGGACGCTTGGAGACCTTGCCAAATGGTTAACCAAGATCTAAAAACCCGACTGAAATTTTTTGCAGTGAAAGTTTTTGGCTTTATTTGCGATAGCTCAATGGATATTTCAGAGTTTTTGCATGAGGCTGAAATCTCTTGCCAAAATCGTCGGATTGTGGGGCCTTTTCAATTTGAAGAAATGTGGCAAGGCCATTTGCCAGAAAATCAAATTCCCCACATTTTTATTCAATTTAAGTTCTCTCCAGTGGCTTTTAATTATTGCCACGGAAATGCAGGTGACTTTAATCAATTTAGCTGGGCTTTTGTATTACCTAATATTCGCGATCTCAAAGCCGAAGCCATTCCTTCGGACACTGTGGACTATCTCCTCCTGGGTTCTGTTCACATTTTGTCCAAGAACGAAGAGACTTTTACTGAATCTGGTGCTTTACAAATTCTTGATGAGTATATGACTCATTCAAGCCGTTAATTTTATGAAAGGATTTCTTATGTCAAAGAAAGTAAAAAATAATGTTGTTTGGGTTGATTTCAAATCCAAGCGTGCCTATGACCTCAGCCGATTAGGTCATCCTGAGGTATCCAAGCAACCAGTGCCATATCTTTGTCAGCCAAAACGAGCTGTATCGAACCTCAAAGGGAGAACATCATGAATGGGTTGATTGGCAATATGCCTTCTGCAAAATTTATCTTGTTAGCCTGTTCTGATGAATCTTTGCTACCGACTAAAAGGGATATGACCGACTTTTTTCCCAATCATCAGATGAATATCTATAAAGCTTGGGGTTACTTTAGTAACAACTTTGATGATATCCAAATCTATATCAAAATAAAACAATTAGGGATCGCATCGCATGCTAACTATGGACCCGGTAGTGGCCATATTAGTATTAGCCATGCCATTCGCCTTAACAATCAATCCAAGAGAAATTCCTTTTTTGATTTGAAATACGGTGGCATAGTTATTGATTACCTTCACCTGACACCGCAGTCTCTTAAAGATTTATCCCTATTACTTAATCAAATTCGGGAAATGAACGGTCGCATTGATTCTGTACTGGGATGCAAAAGCAACCTTGAGAGTGCAGAAAAAAGAGCAACTGATTTACAACTCGAAGATCAAAAAATGCTGTACCCAGATATTTCGGCGATCAACACGCTTTTTGATCAGTACGGTGACCAAGCACGAAACCAGCTTGAGAATCGCTTAGATCAGTGGAGGCAAACGGTTGTATGGATATGAGGATATCGCATCGCTCAAAAGAAATTATTAAGGAAAAATATGAAAAAAATTACTAATCAAATCGTGATTGATCAATTAACACCATTAAATTTTACTGATGTGTTGAGTGATCTTCGGAACATGGAAACAAAACATATGATTCGTGTTCGTATTAAGAAAGACGGTAGGACCAGTAGCCCACTAATGGATTTAAAAGATTTTGTTTTTGAAATTTTAAAAGATTAAGTTAAGCCAAGCGCTCCGCACAAATCAAAGGAGTCAACTTTGAGTAATGCTTTTCTAGCATCACAACCGAAGTACCCATCTGCCGGGCCACGGTGTGGATATCCACACCAGTGGCCAAGGCTTGAGTGGCGTAGGTGTGGCGTAGACTATACAAGGTGCGGATTTGATTGGTCTGGGGATCACGCAATAACCCAGCGTCTTCCAATAAACGTCGAAACACCCCATGCAGGCTATATGGCTGGTCGCCCGCAGGGAAAACAAATACCTTACGATCTAGCCCTGCCGCAATCAACTGATCCAACGATTGGTAATGTAAATGCTGCCAACGCATGAGCCTTTCCAGTGTCGCGATTAAGGACGCTCGGGCAATCAAGTGACGGGGTCCGGTTTTGCCTGACACCCAGATTTTTAAGTATTGCTCCGCGCCTACTCGGTGCCATTGGATGTCTTTCCAGCGTATGGGCATGGATTCAGTGCCTTGACGGATGCCGGTGTACAACAAGAACTCCACATAACAGCGACATAACCTGGCCATGTCATGAAAGCGCTGGGTTCGCCCGGCTCGTCGTTGAGTTTCCCACCCAGGCATAAACGCCAACAAGCGATCCACTTCGTCGGCGCTGAAACTGGGTCGGGATTGGGATCGATCACCTGCCACATTCAAGGTCACGGGTTTGGCAAAGCGATTGAGTAAGCCATTATTGCTGGCTCGTGCCATGACCCGGTTAAAGGTCGTGGCGTGATGACGCTGGGTGCTGAATCGGGGTTCACGACCCATTTGGGCGATTCGCCACGAATCAAACTCATCTACTTGGCTCTGCTGGATGTTGGCTACGGGCAAGCGACCAAAGAACGGAATCAAATAGTGTTCCAGTACATAGACATGATCCCGCATGCTTTGGCGATTCTTGGCAGCCTCAAGTTGAGACTTCAAGGATTCCAGTTCTTGCGTGGCTAGCCAGGCGAAAGTTCTGGTTCGAAGAGCCTCTTCACTGGCATAGCGTTCATGGATCCTGTGATGTAGTTCAATGGCTCGGGTGCTGGCTTCAGCCACTTGATCTGAACCAGTGCTGGCGGAATGCCAATTGCCAGTAGCCAGCTTGAAACGGCATTGCCATTGGTGGCTCATAGGCCTCTTGTAAAGGGTCAGATCTCCATCAAGGAGTTTGATGGGCTCTTCATCAATAGCAGCGGAGGCAAATAAAAACGATAGATTATTCATGACAAGCGTCCTTTTAAATGACGCTTGTAGCTTAGTTTCAGATTTAGTTAAGGTCGATCGGAAAATTTGTCAGGTAAACCGACAAAACGAATAGCCAGGTTAAAAGAGGTCTGCCTTGATAGCCTTCGCAATTGAATAGGCCAACTTAACTGGTACAGCATTACCAATCATCTTATAAGCGTTAAATGGCCGGTTATAAATAAATTTATACGTATCAGGGAAAGTCTGAATACAGGCGCACTCCCTGATAGATAGTCTTCGCAATTTACTTTTTCTAGTAGAGCTAAATCGCATTAGATCTTTACCAATTTTCACCATCGGAGGCGAGTCAGGGTGCATTGGAATGTGACGTTCGGAAGCCGGGATTGTAAAGGACGGCTCGTCCCATAAGCGCACTCGATTTCTTGACATGTAAAAAGGTGAAAAAGTGGCATCACATATTTCATGATTAGGTGCAAATTCAGAATTTAAGGGTACATCCCTTAGATGACTAATTGCATCTCTCAAAGTTATTTCCTTGGAGCCTGGCGGTGGAAAAGCGAATTTCTTATTAATTTGACTGCGTTTATAACCAACAATAATTACCCTTTTTCGGTCTTGAGGCACACCATAATTACGGGCATTTAGCAAATCAACTGATACGTGATATCCGGCACTCTCTAATTTTTTAATGATTCTATCAAAGTCAGGCTTATGCTTTGGATGCAATATACCTGGGACATTTTCTGCGACAAAAAAAAGTGGTTTGATATGTTTTATTACTCGTATGTACTCATTAAATAATCTGCCTTTTGGATCATCGATTCCTCTCTTTGAACCAGCTGCACTCCATGACTGACAAGGAGGACCACCGATAACCCCAACTACTCTAGATGGAATATCTGAATTTGGAATATCGATAATTGAGCGTCCATCAAAATCGACTCCCTTAAAATTTGCGATAAATGTTGGGCTGATTTGTTTGTCAAATTCATTAGCCCAAATAGTCTTGAAACCCGCTTTTTTAAATCCGAAATCCAATCCTCCTGCACCTGAAAAAAGTGAAATTATTGAGAGGCCGCTTACTTTTTTCATAAAATCAAACCTAAAATTGCAAAAGCCATTGCAATAAGTCCGTCTCTGTAGAGATTCCATTCATAAGAAGGATTTTGGCAATATCAGTAGCCGATAAAATTAATACTGGGTGTCCATCCTCAATAATTTCTTGATAGGCTTGTAAGCTTACGAATGAGGTAGTTATAAAAATTCCGAATTGCCTATGCCTTAATCTTGAGATTAGTCTACTTGTTTCTTTAACACCGCAACTATTGTTTAATTTGTAACATTTAGCTTCCAATGCAAACTCAACATCTGTATAAGAAGAACTAATGCCAATTCTGTAAACTCCAATAGCATCTCGACCTCCATCTCTCCAAGGTCTAGTGTTATCACAAGAAATAATTGACTTATCCATCATTTGAGCAATAACACTCGCACATTTTTCAAATGCATATTCACCAGATGGATGGGACTCAAAATAGGTTTTTATTAACTCGATATACCTAGCCTCAATTGGATTTTGAGGAAGTTGCTGCTGGGATGTACGATGCAGAACCGAAGGGGGGGCAAGCAAAGGGTTGTACTTGCCTGTCCTCAACCAGGTTGAATATGAATCAGGAACATTGATTTGACCTTCTACATCTTTTTCAAGGGAACCTATCCATGATCTAGCGATAATCGGCTCGTTTAATATTGTAAAAATAGCCTTATAGTTTTGGAATCTTTGCTCACCAGAAGTTTTCCAAATAGCAACTAAATCACTTGTTTGCGATACATCTCTTGCACCAGGCACAGCCAAACCACGAAAAATTACTGACCTCCCAGCCCCTTGAAGCTTAGAAAATATGAAAAAGGGAGGGATTTTAGTGCGGGCATTTAGATGTAAATTGTCATAAGCACACTTTAATATCAAATTCCCTTTTTTTATAGTGTCATGCAATTCATGGCCAGGCGTTTTATTATCGCCATAGTAAATAAATTGACCCCGCTCATAGTCAATCTGATCTGGCCATTCAGTATTAGACATTTCAGAATAAAGAACGCACATACTTATATCAAAATAAGATCCTTTATATCTAAAGCCACCTTGATTTCCACAGCCCATGAGTTTCGTTATAGGATCATCTCCAGCATTACCAGCTGTGCCGCCCTCATAAATTGCATCAATTACCAAATCAGCGTTAGCCAATTCAGAGAACTTAAATACTTTAGCGCTCATTAAAACGTTCCTCGTTCCACTGGATAAAATCAGGCATTCTTTCTGATAATATTTTTAACCATTGATATGTTTGTGAATTTTTATCTTGAAGGTGAATGAACAATGTATCTACAGGTCTGGTAAAGATCATAAGCATCCATCTAGCAACTTCTCTTTGAGCCCACTCGAGCTGACTTAATATAGGATCACGTAACTCTAAGTATTCCTTTAATGCCAATTCCTCTTTAGAGCGGACAAATGCATCAAAATCCATTAAAAAAACTGACCATCCCTCAAGTCCACGGGCAGAATTGTAATTAAGAATTCTTAACTTATTGGGCTGATTCGCTCCTTCGCGCCTAATATCAGACATAAAGCCAGGCCAAATTCCTAAACCAAGATCACTTTCAAACTTTGTTAACTCAAGGGGAGATCTCATTTCTTGTGAGCGTTTGTTTGAAAAAAGCATCAATAAATCAATCAGAGAATTTTTCTGATTGATTGATTCAGAAATTATTGTTTTAATAAGGGGAATTGAAGTCCAAAACGCGCCAATATAAACAATAATTCTGCCACCCTTAAGAAGTGGATTTGCTTTGATAGACCATTCTGGATATTCAAGTAATACAGAGACTTGATTTGCAAAATATACTAAATTTGCCTTCATCCTAAGTGATTTATTTAAAGAAAATAATATTTTTTCTTTGTCTTTTAGCCCAAGAGCCCATGATGACTTCTTGCCCCTAACAAGCTGATCAACACCATCTGATACAACGAGGTTATTTACGCCAAATAATCTCTTTAGTATTTTAATTTCATCTTCGAGCCAATCCTGTGATTCATCAACTAAAACATAATCGAAAGCTAAAAGCTCTGGGCTTGACCTTATTGTTACAGCGATTTCATCGTCGGAAAATATATTTTCTTCAAATGCTTTAGAAAGCTCTTTCAATGAAGATTCGTAAATATCCTCAAATTTATCTTCATCAATAAGAAGACCAAATCGCTTACATACATTCCAAAAAAAAGCAGTTGAGCTCTCTATTTTTACCCCGCCATCATCGACTCCAGCTGGTAGATTTAATAAGGCAATAATACGTCTTACTTCAGATACTAGAGCTCTGTTATACGTTAACAAAAGAGTTCTAGAAGATTTATTTAAGAAAAGGTAGTTTGCAATTTGTAGCAAAGCTATCGTCTTTCCAGTACCAGCCATACCTCGAAGTATTAGAAAACGTATGCCTATAGAATCAATCCAAGAAGAATTGAATCCATGGTTCAAAGATATTGCATCTAATTTTTTTCTATCAAGCTCAGTGGGTACCAAAATATTGAATAATTTTGAGCCAGGTATCTTATCGGACAACTCCTCTGGCCCAAGGGATAAATAGCATTTGCCATTTTTCTTTCTATAAGGTTTTTGAACCTCAGCAATGACAGTAAAAAGGTCTCTTGGTGATATTGAGCTACTAACTATATTATGAGGACGTCTAGGTAAGTCAGACTCTTCAAGATTTGAAAAATAGATAAGATTGCCAACAAATGGAGAACTACCAAATTCATTAAAAATAAATTGTCTTAGGGAGTGAAGTTGGCTTAGGCTTTGATCGGAAACAGGGTGCCAGCCATCAGAATTATTTCTAGTGTACTGAACGAATGCAGCCTC
>Ga0172372_10012945_pt1 | contig 10408 bp, 8 predicted proteins | sample LakKiv5m_2_FD_114544 | JGI IMG/M metagenome (GOLD analysis project Ga0172372, IMG submission 114544) | Freshwater microbial communities from Kabuno Bay, South-Kivu, Congo - kab_092012_9.5m | ecosystem: Environmental > Aquatic > Freshwater > Lake | place: Democratic Republic of the Congo... | reverse complement strand
GGGCACGTGGGCGGGAACAGCCGCCTCGACGCGGTGCAGGCCGCCATGCTGCTCGCCCACCTCCGGGACCTCCCCGCGCGCGTGGCGCGACGGCGGCACAACGCCGATCGGTACGACGCGGCGCTGGCGTCGGTGGTGCGCCCGCTCACCCGTGGCCCGGGCCACCCCGTGCACCAGTACGTGGTCCGAACCCCCCGGCGCGACGCGCTCAGGAGCTTCCTCGCCGACCGGGGGGTCGAGACCGCGGTGTACTACCCCTCGCCCGTCTCCCGGCAGCCGGCCCTCCCCCCGGGCCCGCCCACCCCCCAGGCCGACCGCTACTGCGCCGAGTCCCTGGCCCTGCCGGTGCACGAAACCCTCACCGACGCCCAGGTGGACCAGGTGATCGACCGCGTCCTGGAGTTCGCTCGTGTCGGCTGAGTCCGCCTACTGGCTCGTGGCGGCGGTGGCTGGCGTGTTCGGCCTGCTGTTCGGCTCCTTCCTCAACGTGTGCATCGCCCGCATGCCCGAAGATCGCTCGGTCGTGAGCCCCGGCTCGGCCTGCCCCCACTGCGGCAGCCCCGTGCGGCCCTACGACAACGTGCCGGTGCTGGCCTGGCTCTGGCTGCGCGGTCGCTGCCGCGACTGTCGGGCCCCCATCTCGGCCCTCTACCCGGTGGTCGAGGCCCTGTTCGGGGTGCTCGCCGTGCTCCTCTTCCGCCGCGTCGTCCCCGACCTGGCCGACTTCGACCTCCCGCACCTGGTCGCCTACGCCTGGTACTTCTGGCTGCTCCTCGCGCTGGTCGGGCTCACCTTCATCGACCTCCGCCACCAGATCATCCCCGACCCCTTCAGCATCTACTCGGTGCCGGTGGCCATCGGGGGTGCCGCCCTCCTCGGCTGGTTGGGGTACGAGGGCGCCCCCACCTGGCAGCAGTCGGTGGTGGGCGCGGCCGCCTCGGGCGGCGTCATCGTGGCCATCATGGGCGCCTACTGGCTCATCCGGCACGAGGAGGGGATGGGCTTCGGGGACGCCAAGCTGATGGCGCTCCTGGGCGGCTACTTCGGGCTCATTCCGGGCACCCTGTACGTGCTCCTGGTCGGGAGCACCGTGGGGGCGGTGGTGGGCGTGGCGGTGGCGCTGCGTCGGAAGGGGGGGCTGCGCACCGCGCTCCCGTTCGGCCCTTTCCTGGTGCTCGGCGCGCTGGTGTGGCTCTTCTTCGGGCCGCAGCTCGGCCGGGTCCTGGACCTCAGGCTCGACCTGCTGCTCTGACCGCTGGCCCCGGGCCGGCGCTACTCGAGCGAGTTCTCGAAGACGTAGACCTTGCCCTGGGGGTAGTTCCACTCGGGGTCGCCGATGGCCACGTCCATGTCGCCGTCGCGGTCCACGTCGGCGGGCAGGGCGCCGAAGCCGTAGCCGAGGTTGCCGTTGCCCTCGTCGCTGCTGCCGGAGAGGTCCGCCAGGCGGGCGTCGCGCTGCAGCCAGGTGCCGCTGCGCAGCTCGGAGGAGAAGACGTCCACCTCGCCGAGGCTCCCGTCGTCCATGAAGGCCGCGATCTCGCTCACGCCGTCGCCCGTCCAGTCGCCGATGCGCCGCAGGGTGGTCGGATCCACCGAGCTCGAGTGCCAGGTGTAGACCACCGACGCGTCGGCGGTGGTGTCCAGCGAAGCGCGCCCCGCACGCCCGTCGTACACGTAGAGGCCGTCGTCGGAGTGGAAGGCCCAGAGCTCGGCGCGCCCGTCGCCGTTGGCGTCCTCGCCGAGCTGGCAGCTGGCCCCGAGCGCTTCGTTGGAGGCGCCGGCCAGGAGCACGGTGGCGTCGCCTTCGATGTCGGTCTCGGCGGCCGCGTAGCGGGTGGACGAGCCCCAGAGGGCCCAGACCGCGCCGCCGTTGGTGTTGTAGGAGTCCGAGGTCGCGTCGCAGAGGATGAGGTCCTGGGTGCCGTCCCCGTCGAAGTCGCCGCCGACGGACATGCCCCGGTAGAAGGCCTCCGAGCTGCCGTCCGTGCTCCAGCGGGAGTCCACGTTGGCGAGCGCCACGGCTCCCGAGAGCTCGCCCCCGTAGGCGAGCGCGAGGTAGTTCGAGCTCGCGGAGGTGTAGGCCATGATCACCTCTTCCAGCCCGTCGCCGTCGAGGTCCACGTCCGTCGCGAGGCCGCGCCCCAGCGAGTTGGAGGTGCTCCCGGAGATGGTGGCCCAGGCGTCGTCCTGGCTCCCACCGATCATGAGGTCGTCGCCGCTGATCAGGTAGACCACGCCGGCGTTGGAGTTGACGCCGGTGGCCGACACCGCGAGGTCGGGCTTCCCGTCGCCGTCCGCGTCGTCGAGGAGGGCCAGCGCGTAACCCATGAGGTCGGTGGAGTTGTCGCCGCGGAACCAGGTGTCCGCGTCGTCGAAGGCCACCCCGCCCTCGGGCAGGCTGTTGGAGTAGAAGACGGCCACGCCGCCCCGGCCGGCCGCGGTGGGGCTGGAGGAGCCGGCGTTGGGAGCGCCGCTCACCAGCTCGGCGAAGCCGTCGCCGTCGAGGTCGCCCAGCGCGACCGAGCTGCCGGCGCGGTCGTTGGTGCTCTGCCCGGTGTAGGTCCAGCGGACGCCGTGCGGGGTGGCGCCGCTGTCCACCTCGCCGTCGCAGTTGTCGTCCTTCCCGTTCAGCGTCTCCGTCCCGTCCACGTTGACCGTGTCGTCCGTGTCGTCGCAGTCGGTGCCGGCGCCGTAGTCGTCCGAGCGGTAGCCGTCCCCGTCGATGTCGTAGTCGTCGCCGCCGCCGCAGTCGGTGTCGGCTCCGTCGTAGGGGGTGTCCTCGGCGCCGGGGTGGTACGCGGCGTTCAGGTCCTGGCAGTCGCCGCCCCCGCGGGTGGGGTCGTCGTTGTAGGCGTCGGTCTCGAAGCCGTCCCCGTCCTGGTCGTAGTCGGAGCCGCCCGAGCAGTCGTTGTCCACCCCGTTGTACCAGACCTCCGCCTGGGAGGGGTTCACGGTGTCGTCGGTGTCGTCGCAGTCGTCGCCCCCGGCGGCAACGGCGTCGTAGCCGTCCCCGTCCTCGTCGGTGATGGTGGCGCCGCTGACCGGGAGGCTGAAGCTGCCCTCGTCCGGGTCGTTGGTGGTGAACACCACCGGGTCGTCGAAGACCTCGTAGGTGAGCGGCTGGATCGCGATCGTCAGCGTGTAGGAGCCGCCCGGGAGCACCGTGACCTCGCTGGGCTGGACCGTGACCGGCTCGGTGGCCGCGATGGACGCGACGAGATCGCCCCCGCCGTGGTTGAAGACGGTGAAGTTGCTCTGGATCCGTTCCCCGTAGTGCACCTCGCCGAAGTCCACCTCGGTGACGGACAGCTCGAACTCGGGGTTGGGGTTCGTGACCGTGTCGGTGTCCTTCGGATCGGTGTCGTTCGAGGGGTCGATGATGCTGCTGGTGCAGGCGGGGAGCAGCAGCGCGAGCAGGAGCGGGTGACGCACGTCGTCTCCGAGGGGGACCACAGGATAGCGCGTAGGCGACTCGATCGTACCGGAGATTGCCATGAACGAGCGCCTCGCCGCGGCCCGCGCCGCTGTCGCCCGGAAGCCCACCGATCGCTTCGGGCTCTACGCCCTGGGCATGGAGCTGCGCAAGGAGCGCGCCTGGGAGGAGTCCTTCGCCGCCTTCGACACCCTGCTGCAGCACCACCCGGACTACGGCTCGGGCTACTACCACTACGCCATGGCCAGGAAGGAGTCGGGCGACCGGGCGGGTTGCATCGAGGTGCTCCGGCGCGGGCTCGGTGCGTGCGATCGCAGCCGTGACGGGAAGACGCGGGCCGAGATCGAGGGCGTGCTCGACGAGCTCGAGGACGGCTAGCTAGAGGTACTGCAGGGCCACGATCTGGGCCACGACCGCGTCCAGGAGCACGCCGTTGTCGCACGCTTCGGCCCGGAAGGTGCCCGAGAGCTCGGTGGGCGTGAAGCTGAACTGGCCCGCGAGCTGGTCGTCCCCGCGTGCGTCCACGACCGCCCAGGCGGGGTCATCCACGCCGATCCCCGGGGTGACCTGGGTGGGCTCGTAGAGGTAGTACACGCCGTCGGCCTCGAGCAGCGCGGCCTCGTCCACCCGGTACCAGGCGCCGTAGGCCACCCGGGACTCCTCGGCGAGGCGATCCGCCGCGCGGGTGAAGGTGTTGGGGTAGAAGCTGTATTCCCCGGACCAGTCCGGCTCGTAGGTGTAGAGCGCGATCGCGACCGCGAGCGCACCCTCCCGGGAGAAGGCGGTGTAGAGCTGGGCCTGCCAGTAGCGGGTGGCGGCCGCGGCCTCGTCGATGTCCGCGGTGGCCGGGTCGTTCTCGACGTCCTCGGCGCGGCAGGGGAGGGTGGAGTTGAGGAGCAGCAGCAGGCTCTGCCGCGGGACCGCGGGGTCCTCGACGCCCTCGAGCGTGGTGACGTCGAACCAGAGCGCGCTGCGCACGGCGTCGGGACCCTGGTCGGTGTGGAAGGTCCCGGTGCACGCGAGCAGGGTCCACACCATCAGAAGCTCCCCGGGAGTCGATCGGCCACCGGGAGCCCCACGGCGCGGCAGGCCTCGGCGTGGGCCGCGTCGGCGGCGGCCTGATCGCCGGCGTTGAGGCGGCGCAGGTAGATGGCGTCCTGGTCGAACGGCGGCCAGTCGGAGGTGAGTCGCCAGGGCCGTCCCAGGCGATCGAGCAGCCCGCCCCAGTGCCGCACGAAGTCCACCACCTCGTGGCGGTTGCCCTCCTGCACCACCAGCGCGAGGTGGGCGACGGGCCGGTGGGCGCCGAGCTCGGAGCGCACGTGCAGGAACCTCTCCACGTTCCTGTAGACGAGGTCGCGCCGATCCGCACCCTTCACGAAGGTGTAGGCGTCCCGCGACCAGGCGTCGATGGAGAAGTGGACGGCGAGGAAGGTGTCGGCGGCCAGCCCGGGGCTGCCGGCCAGGCGGACCAGCCGGGCGGCGCGCGCCGGGGAGAGGATCACCCCGTTGGTGTGCAGCTTGAAGTGGCGGAAGAGGTCGTTGCCGGCGTTCACCGCGAACGCGTACTCGACGAAGCCGTCGAACTCCGGGTGCAGGGTGGGCTCGCCCAGCCAGTGGGGGCAGAGGTCCACCTCGGGCAGCTCCCGCAGGCCCTGGAGCGCCCGCCGCCAGGTGGAGAAGTCCATGAAGCGCATGGGCTCGCCGTGCGCCTCGTCGCGCAGCGACTGGCTGCACATCCGGCACCGGATGTTGCAGTGGTCGGTGAGCTCGAGGTTGACGTTCACGCCGACAGCCGGGCGCGGATGGCCCGCTCGTGGACCAGGATGTTCTCGGAGCACTCGCTGCAGCGCCCCGGGGCGCGGCCGGTGCGCATGCCCGCCCGGATCGCCCCCAGGCGCGGGGAGCCCTCCCAGAGGGCGGCGAGGTCGCCCTCCGCGAGGGACTCACCCTCCCCGGCGAGCACGCAGCAGGGCGAAGTGCGGCCGTCCGCCTGCACCACGAGGTGATGCCAGGCCTTCAGGCACGGAGCGGCGGCGAGCCCCTCACCGGCCCCGGCCACGGGCGGCCGGGAGCCGCGGGCGAGGGCGTCGGGCGCGAGGAAGCTCTCCAGGGTGGTGCGGACACCCAGGCGGGCGGCTTCGGCCAGCCCCGCCCGCGCCGCCTCGGGGAGTCGCCCCGCCTCCTCGGGCGAGAGGCGCAGGGCCTCCTGCTCGGGGCGGTAGGCCACCAGCGCGTCGAAGTCCACCCGGCCGGCGCCCACCGCGTGCGCGAGGCGCACGATGGCCGGGATCTGCGTCCAGTTCAGGCGGGTGAGGACGGTGTGCAGCGCGAGGAAGGGGGTGGGCTGCCCCCCGCGCAGGGCGCGCAGGGCGCAGGCCGCGGACACGGTGCGGCGGAAGGCGCCGGCCTGGCCGCGGAGCGCGTCGTGGGTGGCGGGGTCGGCGCCGTCCACCGAGAGATGGACCTCGTCCCAGCCCATGTCCACGATCCGCTCCCGGGCGCGCGCGTCGAGGCGCGTGCCGTTGGTGGTGAGCATGCCGCGCAGGCCGTGGGCCTTCGCGCGCTCCATCAGCGGGAGGGTGGCCGCCGCCAGCATGGGCTCCCCACCGCCCAGCACGTAGACGCGGCGGGCCCCGAGCGCGGCGGCCTCGTCCACCAGGGCGAGCCAGCGCTCCACCGGCAGCTCTCCCCGGGCGGGCCGGTGCCGGTCCGTGGTGTCGCAGAAGGCGCAGGAGAGGTTGCAGCGGAGGGTCGGGTACACCTCCAGCGTCCACGGGCCGACGGCCTCGCCGCGCTCGCGGGCGACGACGCGGGCGGCGATGCCGTCGAGCTCGTCCATGCCGGAGGAGCGTAGCACCGGGGGGCGTTGCGGGGGGCGAGCGCCCCCCGCCCCCCCTGCCCCTTTCGAATGGCGGGGGCGGTGCGTACGTTCCAGACGGGAACGGAGACACACATGCGCACGCTTGCGATCCTGCTCATCGGGCTCATGCTCGTCGGCACGGCCGAGGCCCGCCCGCGGCACCGCCCCGGGCCCCCCGGGCCCCGCGTGGGCCTCCGGGTCGTGATCAACCCCTGGGCCTTCGGCTACGCGCCCGCACCTCGGGCCGGCTGGGTGTGGGTGGATGGCCAGTACGCGCCCGACGGCACCTGGATCCCCGGCTACTGGCGGCCCGCGGTGGACCAACCCGGGTGGATCTGGGTGCCCGGGCACTGGGACGGCGGGAGCTACGTGGAGGGGTACTGGCGTGAAGCCTCGCGCGACGGATTCGTGTGGGTGGACGGCTACTACGAAGGTGGGCGCTGGGTCCCCGGCTACTGGGAGCCCGTGGCGCCCCCGCCGCCTCCGGGCCCGCCCCCGCAGCCGGACACGACCCACCACCCCTACGAGTAGGCGGCGGCGAGAGCTGCGGGCTAGACCGGGGGTATGCCCCCCCCGGTCCCCGGCTCCTACCTGGTGCTCGAGACCACCAACACCTGCTCGCTGGCCTGCGTGCACTGCGTGGTCAGCGAGCCCGGGCATGCGCACCACCGGGTGAAGGGCTTCCTGCCCCTGCCCCTGGCCGAGAAGCTGGTCGCGGACCTGGTCGCGGCCGAGCTCCGCTTCAGCTCCCTCATCCCCTTCTGGCTGGGCGAGCCGCTGGTGCACCCGGACTTCGGCGCGCTCTACCAGCTCGCCCTGCGAGCGGCCGCGGAGCACGGCACCTTCGGGCAGATCGAGGTGCACACCAACGCGACGCACCTGACCGGACCGAAGGTGCGGGTGGCGCTGAACGCGAGCCCCGTCCCCCAGGTCTGGCACCTCACGCTCGACGCCCACACGCGGGAGACCTACCTCGCGATCAAGGGGGTGGATCGCTTCGAGGGGGTGGTGGCCAACGTGGACGCCTTCCTCGCGGCCAAGGCGGCGCGCAAGGCGCGGTGGCCGCGGGCGGTGCTCCAGTACATCGTGAGCGCCCGGAACGCGGCGGAGGTGGGCCCCTTCCGGCGGCACTGGGAGGCGCGGTGCCGCGCGCTGGGGCTCCCGGTGCGGTCCAGCGCGCAGGAGGTGCCGGCGGGAGACGAGGTGGTGCTCTTCTTCCGGCAGTTGGACTGCCCCACGCCCGAGGCGCAGGCGCGCGAGAACCGGGTGTTCCGCGAGGTGATGGCCGCGGAGGGGCTCCCGCTGACCCGACCGACCCAGACCCCGGTGGAGGTGGGCGGGCCCAACACCGTGGCCTGCGGCTGCTTCTGGAAGAGCCCGGTGGTGGGCTGGGACGGCCGGGTCACCACCTGCACCCGGGACAACACCTTCGAGAACGTGCTCGGCAGCATCCAGGACACCCCCTTCGTGGAGCTCTGGGAAGGCGCCCGGATGCGGGCTCACCGCGAGGCGGTGCGCCGGGCGGACTACGGGCGGCTGCCGCTCTGCCAGGACTGCTTCATCCCGCGTTCGGCCAACTACAGTCCGCCCCCGTGAACCGGCCGGGCGCCGGTCGCCGCGGGCGGGGTGGCCCCGCCGGTCAGGACCCGGGGAGCCACTCAGGCAGCGAGAGCTGGAACTCGAGGGGGAGGACCAGGGTGTCGTAGGGCGGGCACCACTCGGCGTCCTCGGTGTTCGCCGTCACCGCCGCCTCGCCGTCCACGCACCCCTCCACGCGGAGGTCCAGGTCGTTGTCGACCCAGTCGGCCTCGATCTCGGCGTCGACCCCGTCCAGGAGCACCGCCACCCGCGCGTCGTGGAGCGTGGCCCCGGAGACCCGGACCGTGGCGCCCTCTCGCGCGTAGAGCGCGTTCCCGTGCACGGGCCAGCCCTTCAGCTCCCCGCCCGGCCCGCCGGCGTACCGACCGCCGCTGACCACGAGCTCGCCCTCCCCCTGGACCCACACCGCGGCCAGCGCCTGCGCTTCCACCGTGACGTCGACCAGCTCGAGCGCGTAGGGCCCCAGGCGATCGGTGGCGAACACGCCGAACCTGCCATCCCAGGAGGTGTCCGGGCCGGCGGGCCCGAGCGTCGAGCGCTCCAGGGTGAGGCTCCCGTCGCGTACGATCGCCTGCGCCCCTGCGTTGCCGGTGAGCACGCCGTCCGCGAGGCGCAGTTCGGAGCCGGAGGAGGACAGGAGGCCCGGGCCCTCCACGCCGCGCGCCTCCCAGTCGGCGAGCTCGACCGTGCTGCCCTCCTCGGCGCTCAGCCCGGTGGCGGTGGCCATCGTGGGCACGCGCGTGACCCCGTCGATGCCCCCGCCGGTCCAGCGCAAGGTCGTTCCCGCGTCGCCGGTGACCGCGCCGATCCCGGAGACCTCGGTGATCCACACGTCCGCGAGCTCGACCCCGCCGCCGTCACTGGCCAGGAGGCCGGCCGCGGTCGGGTGGTCCAGGGTGGCGACGACGCCGACCAGGTCGAGCTCGGTGAGGGCCAGGAGCGTGCCGGGGTCCGCCGCCCAGACGCCCAGCTCGCGCAGGTCCTCGGCCCCTCCGCCGGTCCAGGAGAGCTCCGCGCCCAACGCACAGGCCGCGGCCACGGCCCCATCCGCGCCCCCGCCGGTGACCCGGGTGTCCGTGGCCCAGAGGCGCGAACCCGCCTCCACCGCGGCGAGCGCGACCCCCGCGGTGGCGTCCACCTCGCCGCCGGTCACCTCCAGCGTCCCGCCGCTGGTGGCCAGGAGCGCGAAGCCCAGGAGGTCCGGGCCGAGGTCCGCCGCGCGGGCCACGGGCGCGTCGAGCACCAGCCGCGCGTCGGCCCCCTCCACCCAGGCCGCGTAGGCCGCGCCGCCGCCTCCGTCCAGGCCGGAGACTTCGGCGTACGCGCCGTGGTCCACGCCCAGGCCGGACCCCGGCTCCTTCGCCTCGGCGGTGGAGTCGACCGCGACGAGGTCGTTGCCGGTGAGGGTGGCCGACGCGCCGGAGACGTACACCCCCATCCGGTGCCAGCCGGTGAGCTCGGTGGCCTCGAGGGTGGCCTCCGAGTCGTCGATCAGGATGCCGATGCCGCCGAGCGAAGGCCCGGCGCGCACGCCCTCCACCCGGCCGGACCAGCTCAGCGTCGAGTCGTCCGCGTAGACCCCCGCGTCCGAGCTGTCGACGGCGGCGCAGTCGGTGCAGGTGTGGGTGCTCCCCTCGGTGAGGAAGACGGCGTAGCCGTAGTCCCCACCTCCCTCTTCCCCCAGAGGCGCGGTGGCCTCGATGCGGAGCCGCTCCGCGACGAGCCGCGCGCCCTTCTGCGACACGCCCACGCCGGTGCAGCCGCCGATCCAGCCGTCCACCACGGTGAGGGTGCCGCCCGCCTGGAGGTCCAGGCCCAGGCCGAGCCCGCCGGGGCCGGGAAGGGTGCCCTCCACGTGCAGCTCGGTCACGGTGCCTCCCGTGGCCGTGCCCTCCACGAGCAGGCCCGAGCTCTCGTTGGCGACGAGGCGCAGGCCCAGGGCGTCGAGGTTCGCGCCGTCGTGCACCTCCAAGCCGGACCCGGTCCGGTCCGTGCCGGGGGCGTGGTTGTCGCGGGCCTCCACCTCGACGAGGTTGAGCGTGGAGGCGGTGCCCTCGGCGCGGATGCCGCCCGAGGTGTTGGCGTTCGCCCACACCCGGGTGAGCGTGAGCCGGCCACTCTCCAGCGAGATCCCGTAGGCCTCGCCGCCCGTCACCGTGAGGTCGGTCAGCGCGATGGCGCTGCGCTGCCCCGCGTCCACCCCCACCACCGGCCCGTCGCCCCCCGCGCCGTCCAGGACGGTCAGCGCCGGGCAGCGCCCGAGGAGGGCGAGCCCGTCGTTCGCCTCGTCCAGGGTCAGGGGTTCGTTCCAGGTCCCCGCGCCCAGCGCCACGCGTCCGGTGGGGGCCCGGTCCAGCGCGTCGGCGAGCGTGCCGACCGGGTCGTCCGCGCTGCCGGCGCCGCTCGCCCCGGGGAGCACGTAGATGTCGGCGTCGGACACGGACCACGGCCCGAGTCCGCAGGCCTCCGGCACGCAGGCTGCGCCGTCCCAGAGCTCGCCTTCGAGGCAGTCG
>Ga0172372_10012944_pt1 | contig 10409 bp, 8 predicted proteins | sample LakKiv5m_2_FD_114544 | JGI IMG/M metagenome (GOLD analysis project Ga0172372, IMG submission 114544) | Freshwater microbial communities from Kabuno Bay, South-Kivu, Congo - kab_092012_9.5m | ecosystem: Environmental > Aquatic > Freshwater > Lake | place: Democratic Republic of the Congo... | reverse complement strand
GGCGTCGAGCCCCGTGTACAACTCCTGATTGCGCGTGATGATTTCCAGCAGCGCCGTCAGGTCGTCGCAGTTCCACGCGCCGTCGGCGTAGGCTTCCACGGCGCCGAAGAGGCCGCCCAGGAGCGTGCGGCGGTAGAAGCCCGGATCGTGGATGCGCACGTGCGCGCAAGGCAGCGCGCCCGGGGTGCCGAAGGATTGCGACGCGCCGTCTTCGTGCAGGTGCAGTGCGCCGATGCCGATGCGCGAAGCGATGCGCAGGAACATCGCGCGCGCAAAGCGGTCTATGCGCGATGTCAGCAGGCTGGCGGGGGCGAAGGTGTTCAATGGGGTGTCAGTCATGGCCGTGCGATCTCCTTGGGCGCGGCGGCGCGCCCGGGGTGCGGGTAAAACGGCGCGCCCTTCCACCAGAGGCGGAGCGCTTCCCAATAAATTCCTGCGGCGACTTTGGCGGTGACGCAGGGAAACGACGCGAGCGCGGCGGCGCGCTGCAACGCGGTGAACGGACGATGCCGGAGCGAGAGCGTGGCGTCGAAGGCCTTGACTCCCCCACTCCAGTTTTCGAGGTGGAAAACGAGCGAGCCGCCGGGCCGCGTGACGATGCAGCGGTAATCGAAACCCATGGGCAGGAAGGGCGACACGTGGAAATCCTTGCGGAAGCGGTACTCCGTTCCCGCGCCGCGGGCCACGCCGCCTTGCAGTACATAGCAATGTGTTTCGCCCCAGGGCGTATTCGTCACTTCCAGCACGAGCGACTCGATGGTCTCGCCGTCTTCCGCGAAGATGAAGTACACACTGACCGGATTCATGGCGAAGCCAAAATAGCGCAGATGCGTGAGAAGGCGGATCGGCCCGGCGGGCCGCGTGCCGGTGCGTTCGGCTACCAATTGCCGCACGGATTCCTCCAGCGGCAGCGCGGGATCGCCGAAGTAGTCTTCGCGCCGAAACCACGCGGGCGCGGGGCGAGAGGCGGACCAGAGCCAGCGCCGCCCGAAGACCGCGTCCAGCTCGGCGAGGTCGAGGAGGGTCATGAACAGGGTGTATTGGAAAGCGTGCGGGACATCAGCGTAGCGCCGGTGCCGCACCTGACCGCGGTACAGACAGCTCTGCATCGTCGAGTCCCTTTCCGAATTCCGCCGCCACGCGCAGCGCGCTGTTCACGCCGTCTTCGTGGAAGCCGTAGCCCCAGTACGCGCCGCAGAAATACGTGCCGCGCTTGCCGCTGATTTCTCCGTGCCGCCGTTGCGCCGCGATGGCCTGCGCGTTGTACACCGGGTGGTCGTACACGAAGGTCCGCAGAATCTTTTCGGGGTTGATGGCCGCCGTATCGTTCAGTGTCACGCAGAAGGTCTCGGGCGCATCGAGGCTTTGCAGCGTGTTCATGTTGTACGTCAGTTTCGCCGCAGCATCGGCTTCGCGCGGGATGCGGTAGTTCCAGCTTGCCCAGGCCCCGCGCGTGCGCGGCAGCAGGCTGGTGTCCGAATGCAGCACCACTTCGTTGCGCTGATACGGAATCGCGCCGAGGATCTCCCGCTCCTCCTCCGACGCGTCTGCCAGGATCCGAAGCGCGGTGTCGCTGTGCGTCGCGAAGATCACGCGGTCGAAGGATTCGGCATCGCCGCCGCGCGGCGTCACCAGCACTTCGTTGTCCAGCCGCGTCACCGACTCGATGGGACAGCTCAGCCGGACGCGGTCGCGCCAGGGCGCGCTCAGTTTCTCGGCGTAACGGCTCGAGCCGCCTTGGATAACGCGCCACTGCGGCCGCCGGAACACGTTCATCAGGCCGTGGTTGCGGAAGAAGGCGAGAAAGTGGCTCGCGGGAAAATCAAGCACGGTGGCCGGGTCGGCCGACCAGATGGCCGCGAGCATGGGGATGAGGTAACGGTCGCGGAATGCGGCGCCCAGCCGTTGCCGCGCGACGAACTCGCGCAGGGTAATGTTGCTACCCGCCAGCGCGAGCGCGTGTCCCGCACGGTTGAAGCGGAGGATGTCCGCTATCATCCCGTAGTGCGCCGGGTCGAGCAGGCGCGGACGCTGCGCGAAGAGGTTCTGGCTGCTGTATTCTGTGCCGCTGCGTTCGCAGCGGACGCTGAAGCTCATGGTGCTGGGCTGCGTCGCCACGCCCAACGCATCCAGCATTCGGATGAAGTTCGGATAGGTGCGCTCGTTGTACACGATGAAGCCGGTATCGACCGCGTAGGTCTTGCCGCCCAGCGGCACATCGACGGTGTGGGTGTGCCCGCCGATGCGGTCGTCCGCCTCGAATACTGTCAGGTCATGATCCCGATGCAGCAGCCACGCCGCGGTCATGCCCGATATCCCCGTCCCGATTATGGCGATTTTCATAGTTTGTTGCGATGTCCGTGCCTTTGGTGAACCGGATTTTTCTCCGGACTAGGGAATGAACATGCGCGGTGGCCATCATATTCCAGATTTTGTCTATCTTTTTCTGGACATGTCTCTGTCGGCGAGTACTTATGATTAAAGAAAAAGCCTGAAGCCGCGATTGGGACGGCTTCAGGCCTGCAGATTGATCGAAATACTGAGGGTCTACTTGGCCATTTCGTACAAGTCGAAGAGGCGGCCTTCGAGGTCGTAGGCTTCGATGCGGAGCTTGGGGCCGTGGATGGTGACCATGCAGTAGTGGTGTCCGGAGTAGACCTTGGCGGAGAAGGGCGAGCGCCAGGGGGCGGCCTTCTCGAGTCCGCCGCCGCCGCCGCCGGTGATCATGTAGACCACGCCGCGTCCGATGAAGGGCTCGCCCGCGTTGAGGGGGTGCGTGCGCTCGTAGGAATGGATATGGCCGCACCACACGATGTCGACGCCGTGTTTCTCATAGAGCTCTACGGAAAAGCGCATGCTGATATCGCCGCCGGCGTTGCGCACCTCGAGCGTGTCGCCGAAGTCGTTTTCGTCGGAAGAGAAGGCGGGCTTGTGCAGGCACACAATCTTCCATGTGGCCTTGGACGAGCCCAGCGCTTCGTCGAGCCATTCGTACTGTTCGGAGCCGCGCACGAGGGGGCGTTCGGAATCGACGATGAACAACTCCAGGTTGCCGTAGGGAATGCGGTAGTAATACTCGGGCGCGGGGAGCGAGAAGTACTTGTAGTAGTGCTGGTCGTCGCGCTCGTGGTTGCCGAGGCAGGGAATCAAGGGAACGCGGCTGTTGAGCGGATGCATGTTGTTAAAGAAGTGGTCCAGCCAGTGGCTCTTCTCGTCGCCGCTGGTAACGAGGTCGCCCGCAAGCAGCGTGAAATGCGGCCGCTGCGCGAACGCCTGCGCCGCCAGTGTCGCCACGACATCGGGGTTGGCCTGCGTGTCGCCGAACACGGCGAAGGAGAACGGCGCGTCGCCTGATACGGCGGTCTGGAAGGTGTAGACCTCGCTCGTCACCGTCTGCCCGTCGGGCGTGGTGGAACGCGCCTGGTAGAAGTATTTGCCGTCGGGGTCCAGTCCCTCGACCACGACCTCGTGATAATTCTCCACCGAGGTGCCGGTCTTCCAGTCGATCTTCGCCGCCGCAATGCCCGCGCCCGCTTCGGTGCTCGCGGGCTGGTTCGTTTCCCAGCGGATGATCATGCTGGTTTCCGTGGGGAAATTGAGGTAGGGCCCGGCAATTATCTTGAAGTCTTCGGCCCAGGCACTGGCAGTCGCCAGGGTGCAGGCCGCCAAAAGCACTATCCGCATCATCGAGTCACATCCTCCCGGTTGAAATTGGGGCTTGAGGTATCGTGGACCCCGGACCCTTATACGCCTCCCGCGTTTGACATACGTTAGCAGGCCGTGTCGGGCTAATCCATGTCGGTGTACTTTAGGGCTTCTATGGACTCGACGGCGGGACCGTTGGTATCATCCGCGTTCCGCCCCCCGCCGATGCGCATGGGCGGGCATTTTTGTAGAACTCCCCGGGAATCCGACCATGTGCCAAGACCCGAAGCAGACCCCTCTCTATAAAATCCGCCATTCGCTCGCGCATATCATGGCGCAGGCGATTCTGGAAATGCGGCCTGCGGCGCAGCTCGCGTTCGGCCCTCCAGTGGAGAACGGCTTCTACTACGATTTCGATTTCGGCGGCGAGCCGATCGGCGAGCGCGATCTGCAGGACATCGAAAACCGCATGCGGCGGATCATCAAAGAGAAGCAGCCTTTCGAGCAGCGCTTCCTCCAGCTCGACGGCGCCCTGACGCAGCTCGACGGCCAAACCTACAAGACGGAATACGCCAAGGAACTGGTCGACACCGGCAAGGCGGGCGAAGAAGGCCTGGGCTTCTACACCAACGGCCCTTTCACCGACATGTGCGAAGGTCCGCACCTGGCGCATACCGGCGAAGTACCCAAGGGCTGCTTCAAGCTGGACCGCATTTCGGGCTCGTACTGGCGCGGCAGTGAGAAGAACCCGATGCTCACCCGCGTGTACGGGCTGGCCTTCGAGAGCAAGGAAGAACTGGAAGACTACATCGCGCGGCGCAAGCTGGCGATGGAGCGCGACCACCGCAAGCTGGGCGAAGAGCTGGACCTGTTCGTGATGGACGCGGAGGTGGGCGTGGGTCTGCCCATGTGGCTGCCGAACGGCGCTGTGGTGCGCAACGAGCTGGAATCCTGGGCGCGCGAAGTGGAGTTCCGCGCGGGCTATCGCGCCGTGTCCACCCCTGCCATCACCCGCAAAGAACTGTATCTGCGCTCGGGGCATCTGCCGTATTACGCCGACTCGATGTATCCGCCCATGCTGGTGGACGAGCACGACGAGTATTACCTGCGCCCGATGAACTGCCCGCACCACCACAAGGTCTATGGCGCGCGGCCGCATTCCTACCGCGACCTGCCGGTGCGGCTGGCGGAATACGGCGACACGTACCGCTACGAGAAGCACGGCTCGCTGGCCGGGCTGCTGCGCGTGCGCGCCATGTGCATGAACGACGCGCACATCTACTGCGCGCCGGAACAGGTCGAGCAGGAATTCCGCTCGGTGATTGAAATGTACCTCATGTACTACCAGCACCTGCGCCTCGGTAATTTCCGCGTGCGCCTGTCGCTGCACGATGCCGATTCCGGCAAGTTCGTCGCGAACGAGGAAGAGTGGAACCGCAGCGAGGACATCGTCCGCAATGTGCTGCGCGCGATGGAGATCGGCTTCGAGGAGGAGGCCGGCGAAGCCGCGTTCTACGGCCCGAAGATGGACATCCAGGTGAAGAACCTGCTCGGCCGCGAGGAGACCGTGTCCACCTGCCAGCTCGATTTCGTGATGGCCGAGCGTTTCGACCTGACCTATGTCGATGCCAGCGGCGAGAAGAAGCGGCCCTACATCATCCACCGCGCGCCGCTCTCCACCCACGAGCGCATGATCTCGTTCCTCATCGAGCTTTACGGCGGCGCGTTCCCCACCTGGCTCGCGCCGGTGCAGGTAATGATCATCCCCGTGAAGGACGAACTGAACGACTACGCCGCGGAGATCGAAAACCGGCTGCGCCACAAGCTCTTCCGCGCCGACGTCGATCGCTCCGACGAATCCTTCAACAAGAAGATCCGCAACGCCGTCACCCGCAAGATCCCGAACATCTGGATCCTCGGCGGCCGCGAAAAGGAAAACCGCGAGATCACCTGGCGGCGCTATTGCTCGCCGACCCAGCAGACCGTGCCGCTCGACCACGCGTGCCACGCCCTCGACCGCATGCGCGCCGAGCGCATGATGGACAACTTCGACGACGTGAACCTGCCCATCAGCGAGTAGCTCGCGGAGGGGTGGGGAGAGGACCTCACGCCAAGGCGCTAAGTCGCAAAGGGCAGAGGGAGAGGCGGAAGGGCGGAGAGGGACCGCCACATTTCAGTCTATTCCAAAGCCCCAAAGGGGCGGCATAGGCAAAGCCCAGGGCAAGCGGTAGCGCCGCCCTGGGTAAACGGGTTGTTTGATCGAAAAGCCCTGTAAGGGCGACATAGGGAAAGGCCCCCTATTTCGCCCCTACAGGGCTTGTTGTTTTCAGCCACCCTGAACCCAGGGCTGAAGCCCTGGGCTTTGGTTCTGCCGCCCCGTTGGCGCTTGGGACCAGAGCGTTTGCTGGGTACGCGGGGCACGAAAGAAACGACGGCCGATGCTGGTGGTACCCCTATTGCGGTACGGGCACCTCGCTTTCGTTCCGAGCGGTGGCAAAGGGACAGCCGGACACCTTGGCGATTGCGATGGCTTCGACTCCTGTGCCACGGGCGGGTTCTCGCGGCACGGCGATCATGGGCAGGCCGTTTTTCGGGCGCAGGGTGATGTGCGGATCGAGCTTCACTTCGTGGCCTTCGGGCAGGCGGAATTTCCAGCGTTGGGCGATGGCGGCGAGCACGAGCACGCCTTCCATCCAGGCGAAGCCTTCGCCGATGCACAGCCGCCTGCCGCCGCCGAAGGGGAAGTAGCTGAACTTGGGCCGCGCGGCCTGGGCTTCTTCGGTGAAGCGGTCGGGGTCGAACTTCTCCGGCTCGGGATACCAACGCGGATCGCGGTGCACCGCGCAGCTGGAGATAATGACCTGCGTTCCCTTGGGCACGGCGTAGCCGCCGAGCTCGGTATCACTCACCGCCGCGCGCGCGAAGGACCACACCGGCGGATACAGGCGCATGGATTCCGCGAGGATCTGGCGGGTGTACGTGAGCCGCGGGAAGTCCTCCGGTCCGGGCGGACGGTCGCCCAGCACCGTATCGATTTCTTCGTGGAAGCGCGCTTCGATTTCCGGGTGCTGAGCCAGCAGCAGCCACGTCCACGTAAGCGCATTGGCCGTGGTTTCGTGCCCGGCGAGGAAGAGGGTGATCACCTCGTCGCGCACCTGCTGATCGGTCATGCCGGTGCCGTCGTCTTCGTCGCGCGCGGCGAGGAGCAGCGACAGCAGATCGCCGGTGTCGCCGGCGTCACGGTGCTCGCGGATCATGCGGTAGAGGACATCGTCGATGGCGGCGGTCATTTCCTTGCGCGTGCGGTTGATGGGGATCGGCAGCTTCGCGATGAGCGGGCCGAAAGGACTGAGGAAGACGGCGTCCATGCCCATGAGGGTGTCGAGGGCGTTTCCGATACGGTCGACGTCGGCCTTGACGTCGCTGCCGAAGAGGGCCTTTGCGACGATGAACAGGGTGGTGTGCATCATGCTGCGGTTGATGTCGAAGGTTTCTCCCGCTCGGTAACTTTCGCGCGCCTCGAGTGCGAACTCGATCATGGCGTTGCCGTAGCCGCGGAGGCGGTCGCGGTTGAACGCGGGCTGGATCATGCGGCGCTGGCGCAGGTGAAAGTCGCCTTCGCTGGTGACGAGGCCGTTGCCGAGGACGAGGCGCAGCGCGAAGTAGGCGCGGCTCTTGTGGAAGTCCTTGTGCCGTGACACGAGGCATTCCTGGACGGCCTCGGGATTGGCGACGAAGTAGACAGGGGTGCGCCCGAGGTGGATGCTAGCGATCTCGCCGTAGGTCTGGCGCATCCAGAGTAGATCGCTGAAGCGGTCGGACCCGCCTTTGAACAGGAAAACGATAGTGCGCAGCAAGGAAAGTTCGGGCGGGCGGGGGTGCCTGGCGGGTAGGTCGTTCATCGCGAAAATTTCCTGTGGGGGTAGGGTTACTCGGGACGTAGCCGGTGTTGCCGCGCCTGTCTGCGGACGACGGCGACGAGGAGACTGTGGTAGTGCGCGGGGAAGAGCCTGGCCGCCCAGTCGAAGAAGTAGCTGTCGGTGCCGATCAACACGCGGCGGCGGTTCCTCGCCACGGCGCGCAGGATCACGTTCGCGGCCTGCTCGGGCGTCGTGCGGAAGTTCTTTTCAAAGTCGCTGCCGTCGTCATCGGGGAGGCCGAGCTCGCGGATGCTGGCGTGCTTGCGGGCGGCGCGGGCGATGTTGGTTTTGATGCCGCCGGGATGGACGCAGGTGGCGGAGACGCCGCAGTTCATGATCTCGAGTTCCTGACGCAGGCAATCGGTGAATCCGCGCACGGCGAACTTGGACGCGTTATACGCGCCCTGGGTGGGTATGCCCATGAGCCCGAACACGCTGGAGACGTTGATCACGTGCCCGTCGCGCGCGGCGATGAGGTGCGGGAGGAAGGCCTTGGTGCCGTGGACCACGCCCCAGAAGTTGACCCCCATGAGCCATTCGAAATCTTCGTAGGTGGTGCCGTTGATGGTGGCGCCCAGCGCGACGCCTGCATTGTTGAAAACAAAGTTTACGCGCCCGTGGCGTGCGGCGGTGCCGTCGGCCCAGGCGTGCACGGCATCCCGGTCGGCGGTGTCCACGCGCGTTGTGCTGGCCTCCACGCCGGCGGCACGGCAGGCATCGGCCACGGGCTGCAGGGCGTCGTCGTTCACATCGCTGATAGCGACGTGGCAGCCGCGGCGGGCGAGTTCGAGCGCGAGGGCGCGGCCGATGCCGGAACCCGCGCCGGTGATGGCGGCGACCCTGTTCGAGAAGCGCGCGTCGGTTTTATCCGGCATTTCTTTGCTCCAGGGTATCGCGCCATCCGGGTTTGAGGAAGCCGTCGACCATGACCTGAATGAGGGTGTTCACCCGCTGTTCGAGGCCGGCGCCGCTCGAGCCGAGGAGTTTACGCTCGTCGTCGCTGAAGGTGATTTCCTGAATGACGAGGCCGTGGATTCCGGCGGCGAGAGTGGTGGCGACGACGCCGGGGTCGGTGTAGGTTTCGCGCAGGATGCCCGCCTCGAACACATCGGCGACGAAGGAACCGAGGAGATAGAGGAAATCCTCCTCGATGGGGGGATTTTCGTGCTCGCGCAACTCTTGCCCGCTTGCGGCCCACGCGGGGGACCGCACGGTCATCAGCAGCAGGTGGTTCGGGTGCGCGGCGCCCCAGGCGGCGAAGCGCCGCCCCATTTGCATCAGCCGCTCGACGGGGTCGGCGATGTCGCGGCAGACGAGGAGTTCGTCGCGCAGGTCGACGTAGTCCGCGCGGATGATCGCCATGACGAGGGCGCGCTTGTCCGTGAAGTACTGATAGATGGTGCCCGGCGAATACTCGATGGCCTCGGCGATCTTATTTAGCGTCACCGCTTCGTAGCCGTCGCGCACAAACAATGCCCGCGCGGCATCGAGAATACGTTCGGCCATCTGCTGCCGCTCGCGCTCGCGCCTACGCTGGGATGCCGTGGGTGGATTCATCGCGCCTCGCTCCGTTTGGTAGCCACAAAGTGAACGTTGATTAAAGTATGATTGAAACCTTATTCTGGAATCAAGGTCGAAAGGAGGTGAAGCCGGGGTTAGGCAAGAATATCCAAGCCCCGATAAAAATGTTTAACGTTAACGAAAATAAGGAGTTACGACGATGAAAAGACTGATCTCTCCCTTGCTGGCCCTTGCCCTTGCCTTTGCCGGGCTGGCTACCACCGCCACTGCCGAGGAGGCGGGGCTCACGGAAAAGTTGCAGCAGAAAGTGTCCGCGCTGAGCGTGGAGCAGCAGGCGGCGCTGCTGCTGGTGCTGACGGAAATGACCGCCGCCCCCGCAGCGGCGGATACGCCCAAGACGGAATCGCCCAAGGATGCGTTGGTTGAAACGCTGAAGGCGTTTGAAACCGCCGGAGAGGGCGACAGTTTCGACTTGGGGCCGTTTTTCGAGCGCGTTTCGGATGACTTCGAGCATTCGATGCTGCGGGATAAGGCCGGTGCGATTGTCTGGTTCGAGGGCATGAAACCGTCCCTGTTCGACGGTGCCAAGCCGTTGCTCACGTTCGACCTGGACGATGTCGAGGTCGAAGTGGAAGGCGACGAGGCCTACGCGTATCCGATCCATGTTGATACGCCGATCGGTTCGGTGACGATCGGGTTCACCGGGCGGCTGGAAGATGACGGAAAGTGGCGTGTGGTCGGGGTCGATGGCCTGTAGATCTGTCCCTGGAGAGAGGGAGCGGAGGTAGCAAAACGGCGCGGCGGCCTCACCAACCGCCGCGCCGCTGATTTTCTGACTACGGTGCTTCGCCTGCCGCAGGCTCAAGCTGCAGGTAGCCGTGCTGGCGGCTCACGCCGAGCTTGTCGTCGATGGCGCGGTTGACGGGGTCCTCGCCGGTGCGGCCGAGGCGGGCGCGGATTTCTTTGCGCAGCCACCAGTAGCCGGAGTTCCAGGAGTAGAGGATGTGGCCGTGCGGGTGGCCGTCGACGGTGCTGATGGATTCGTTGAAGGCGGGGGTCTGCGCAATCTCTCTCGCGATGCGTTCGGCCAGGAGGGCGTCGGCTTCGTCTGCGGGCAGGCCATGGACTTCGGCGAGGAGGTAGTTCGCGGCGTCGTTCAGGAACCAGGAGCCGCCGTAGCAATACACGCCGCTGTGCCCGGGCAGCAGTGCGCCGTCGGCCTGCGAAATGACGCGGAGGCCGTAGGGCGTCTTCACTTTTTCGGAGGTGCGGTGGTGCGTGAGCACCTGCTCGTCGGTGAGCACCTTTTCGCCGAACACGGCG
>Ga0172372_10012943_pt1 | contig 10409 bp, 9 predicted proteins | sample LakKiv5m_2_FD_114544 | JGI IMG/M metagenome (GOLD analysis project Ga0172372, IMG submission 114544) | Freshwater microbial communities from Kabuno Bay, South-Kivu, Congo - kab_092012_9.5m | ecosystem: Environmental > Aquatic > Freshwater > Lake | place: Democratic Republic of the Congo... | reverse complement strand
GTTGACATTAGACCACAACAAAATATATTTTCCAGATATAGGCAAAATTCTAGAAAAATCCAGCCAGCAGGGGTCAAATAAAATTATATGATAACACATAAAATTTTATTCATAATGAATGTTTATATAATCTTGTGAATCGCATATGTATTGAAAAGCTTTTGTGAAATGAATAATTGTATCATTATCAAATTTTATCATCCAATGCTTAGGTTCAATACAGGTATTCATATAATTTTTTAAAGCGCCTAATCTTGCACCTATACCTAAGTTATTATCAATTAACATTTTACGAAAGTTATTCCTCTCCATATCCAAGTAAGTATAATATGGGATTTGTTTTTCAATAGTGCTATCTAGAGCTCCCATTGAGATATGTGTATTCTTATTAAATTCATATTTTTTTTTGTGATGTTCAATATTCATTTTAGTTATAACTTCAATATTAAAATCTTCATTTGACATTTTTAGTTGTCCTTAGAAAATACTTTTTAAATTTCTACGCGTGCGTTTCAATTTAAAATTAATTATGTTTAGAATATTAAGCGTAGCAAAATGAAAGAATTACCAAGTGACTTTGAAAAGAATTTTAATGAAGTAAAAGTAAATGATATTGAGGTAGGTGACTTTATTATTTATAAAACAAAATCACGAAAAGCATATAATAAAGTTGATAAGAAAGCCAATGGTGAATTACAACCGGAACGATATTGTCAAGGATATGTTAGCATGATTCCAAATGAGAAAGGAAAAGAATTGTGGAAAGACCAAAGTGGAACAATATTGGGATTTAAAAATAGAGGTATTACATGGTCAGTAAATTCAGATAATGTAATTGTATTTTACAAATCAAAATTAACTTCAGAAGATATGCGTGAAGAAAGTTTAAAAAAAGCAGCTGAAGGTAGAAAGAGAAAACAACAGGACAAAATTACAGAAGCAAAAGTTGAACAAGAAATTGGAAAAGATAAGAAAAAGCAATCACGCAAGGTAGAATTAAGTAAAGAAGAGTTTGAAAAAATAAATGAAGAAATTCAAAAGGACATGGATGAGGCAACCAAGGAAAAAGAACCTGTGGTAGAAGAAAAAACAAAAGAAAAACCTCAAAGGAAATATACACCAAGATTTAAGAAACCGAAACAATAAATACATACATTATTCATTATAATAATTATAGTCTTCACGATAATTTTTAATATGTAATTCAATTGCTTTATTAAATTTTTTATCCTGAGAAGTATCCTTTGTTGCAGCCGGTAACTTTTTAAATTCAGTTGCTATGTGATAAAATCCTTCTAAGAATAAATTCATTGCTTGTACAATTACATCATCTAATTGTTCATTATCATCAAAATTTAATTTACCTTCTGTTTTTAATTTACCTTTAGATACATACTCTTTAAGATGTCGAGTTGCAGTTTTATTTTTATGTCGTTCATATTTTGTAATTTCTAACATGGTTTTATTTTCACGAAGTAAATCATATAATACCTTTAACCTTTCACTTCTGCTTTTTAATTCTGGCATTTTCTTTGGTCTACCCAATACTTTCTTTTCATTCAACTTTTCCAATTCTTTGTCCTTTCTAATTAAATTTACCTTGGGTTTGAATTCATTTGTAATATCAAAATCCTTAGGCAATACCAATAAATCTCTTCTGAAAAAAAACTTCTTTTCAATGTCTGGATTATTTTCATTTTTATGAATTGCTTCCACTTTGTATCTAGTTGCTTTAAAGTTTTTAGATACATATACTTTTTTTATTTTGTATACTTGAGTTGTGAAATTAGGTGTCCACAATTTTGAAAACCGTATCTTAGTTCTTTCCTTTGTTGTTAAATCTGTTTTATGTAATGCAACTCTAACAATTGTGCCTTTTTCTAATATATCATCTTTTTCACCTTCAGCTCTTTTTTTTGTTTTTTCATCATTTGACTCTTTCAATTTGATAATGTTTTCTTTTGTTAATGCTTGGTTTGGGATTACACCTGTTGTTTTATTTGGTTGGTCGTTGATACTGTCAATTATTTGTTCAACAATTTCTGGTTTATCCAATGGATTTATTCCTGACTTTTGTAAATACTTCATCATGGAATTTTTAATTACACCATTCATTCTTTCAACAAATGATTGTGATGTGGGGTTGTATGGTGAACTTAAAATATGTTTAATACCGAGTTCTTTTAATAAGGTATCTTTCCATTTGAATTCAGTTCCCCTATCAGTTTGTACAACTTTTAATAATGGATAGTCTTTTTTTAATTCCCGTAATGCTTTGGATGTCTCTTCAACAGTCTTATCTTTGATTGGATAACAGAATACTTTTCTTGTAAACAATACAATACAATTCATTAGATACTGGTATTCTTTTATTGAATCATGTTCTGGATACATTGAACGTGTACTCATCAAATCAACTTGAACATATCCTGCATCATTGACAGTAAATGATTGGGTATCCTTAGATTTAAACATCTTTCTTGATATCTGATAATGTGGATTGTTATTCAAATAATTTGCAATGTAAGTCTTTGGAATTTCCTTAGCAAAATAGCGGTATAGGCTATCCACGCTATTTACTTGACCAGGCTCATTAAAACGCGTTTCTAACTTTTTGTCGAATTCCTTGTTCATTTTTTCAGTACTCATAATTATTAAAACATTTTTATTTCCTGAAAAATTACGCTAATTTTTTCAAGTATATAAGTTATTCAAGTATTTAAACTTTAAAAAAATACTTTTTAGTTTATCGAAAAAACAAATTCAAAACAAAAAATATTTACAAAAGAAATGAATACTTTGCAATTCCTTGAGAAATACGATATTCCAAATGTGCAAATTGCATATTTCAATCATCCTACAACTAAACGCAAGACACCACTGAATGAGAGGTCAACTCGTACTTTGGTTGATATTCAATATGAGATGAAAAAACAGCCATGGACAGTGACTTGTCAGAAGTATAATCCAGTAACAAAAAAACAATTTGTGAATGCCGAAATTGAAGATTACAAAACAAATCATGGCCTTACGTATGCTCGTTCTCTCAAACCTATTCACGCTAATATGTGTTGCATTGATGTTGATATGCCAGAAATTACAAAGCCTTCAGAAATGGCAACATTCATGAAAACTAAATTTACTGACAATCATGATAAAATCGACTTATTGTTCAATGACAATATGGCTTGGACTTCTGGAAATTCAAAAGGTATTCATATATATGTTAAATTTGATAACTTTAATGAAACACATGAAGGTATCAATGTCATCAAAGGAGCAAAAGTAGATTTAATTTTCAAACAACGAAATATGTGGGAAAAAATTGATAAGAATTTTTACGGTGAGTTACAAACATTGGATTTTAAGAATTTTAGTTGGATGTTTGGAAATTCAAATTTACAAAGTACTCGTGAAAAAAGAAAAGACATTCAAAATGAAGATGACACCAATGATAGTGTTGATACTGTGAAAACAAATTCACCTTTTAAATCTTCAAAGTACAACTTACAATTTGAACAAAGACCATTATTTACTCAAATTGTTATTGAAGAAGCTTTGGATGCAAATTTGTTTTTGAATTATGCTAATGATTATGACAATTGGATTGAATTGGGATTTGCAATGGTAAATGAAAATCAATCTGGTGCAATGTGGTTAAGAGTTTGTCGACAAGTTCCTGATGGCAATAATTTAAATACATCTTCTGAATTGTTGGAAAAATACGAATCTTTGAAAACTTTTAATAAAAAGAAAATATTGGGATGTGATTACATAATTACTGAATTAAAGAAGCATAACAAATTACATTTTTCAAATGAATATGTAAATGGTGTTTTCAAAAACGCTGAAAAAAAATATGAAAAAGAACTTTACGACCAATGGTATAAAACACAAAAAGACATTTACGAAAAAGACCACTTTTTATACAGAGCTCAAATTTGCAAAATTAATAAAAGTGGTGATGAAAATTTAATTAGATACAGTAAAGATGAAGCAAAATTTATGGCACTAGAAATATTTTACGATAAGGAAATCAAATTGAACAAAGAATATTGTCACAAGTATTTCTTTGACCATTGGTCTCATGACAATACAAAAAGGAGATATGAATATATCGATTGTGTTTTTACTGATTGTCCTCCAGATACTTACAATTTGTACAATGGATTTGATTTTCACAAATTTATTGACATAGAAAAAAATATTTTGAAAGAACAATACAATTCAATTCGTGAAAATAATCCTTTGGTCATTCATCATGAGAAAGTAATCTGCAATTCTGATGAATATACTTCATATTATTTGGCCAATTACCTTTACGATTTATACATGAATCCTTCAAAAAAAATGTGTGTCGCATTTATTGTTTACTCTCAATCAACAGGAACTGGTAAGTCTCTTTACTTTATTAGATTGCCAAGGAAAATGTTAGGAACAAAATATGTTTACTCTACAGGAAATATTGATATAGTATTTGGACATTTTAATGGTGTAATTGAAGGCAAATTGGTTACTACAATAGAAGAAAACAGTTTGGAAAAGTCTATGAATTTAACTGAGTCCATTAAAAATGAAATTACTGCCGATGTTTCAAGTATTCATAAGAAACAATCTAATCCTCACACTATGACAAATAACAATCATTTTTTCTTCTTGACAAATAACAAAAACAGTATGTATGTTCAAGCGAATGATAGACGTATGGTTCCTTTACCAGTTCTTGAAGACATTACTGAAATCCAAAAATACTGTAAGGGTCTTGAAAATATGAGTGTTGAAGACTTCAAACGTAATTACTTTCGTAGATTGGAATCTGCTATGGAAAATGATGAAATGTTAAATGAATATTTTCAATACATGAAATTTATATATTACCCCGAATTCAATTACATTAATCGTCCAAAATGTGATTTATTTGTGGACAATACAATTGTAAATGCAAGTATCATGGATAAATGGTTATTGTATATCTGTGAACATCAAAATGCTGAAATTGATTTTCTAAAATCTGAATATTATAGTGTTACTGGTTCTGACCGTTTCATCAAAGAAAATGGCTTTGTAAAAGAAATTGGGGTAAATTATTATAATTGTCCTATTTTGTTTAAATTTTTTACCAAGGTTTGTGGAATGATGAATGTTGACTGCGCCAAGACTGGTTATTTCAAATTTCAAACTGGATTAAAAGATTACTTTGGAAATGGAATTCATATGAAACAGGAAAAACGTGTCAATGTCTATCGAATTGAATATGACCTCTTAAGGGCTTATTGCATCAAGAAAAAATACTTAACTGAATAAAAAATGAAACCCCCAATAAAATTATTTTCTTTATTAATAATAAGATGCCCAAAAAGAAATTAAATCAAAATGATAATAATATTGAAATTGATAATGAAATTGTAGAAAAACCCAAAAGACAAGCTTCAGAACGACAATTGGCTCATTTAGCCAGTATTAGAAATAAGGCCAAGGAGGCAAAAGCTGAAAATAAGAAAATAGTTTCTACTGTGAAATCATATAAAAACAATAATCCTCAACCTTCCCCAGATTACTCTGCTATGAAAAATGACATATCGTTAATCAAACAATATTTATCTGCAGAAGAATTAAGAAGAGCCAATAAAGAAAAGGCTAAACAAGCAGTAGATATAAAAACATATGAGGAATACCATGAACCTGTTGATAATATTTTCCGTTAGTATAATATGGAGACCGTAAAAAAAAACAATTTCAAAGTTGAACCTTTGACAACTGATAAAAAGTCAAAAAGACAAATAGTATTAGATGTGATACCAGACCCTAAAAATGATAGACCATTTATGATGTTGATATCTGCAAAGATTGCTTCTGGTAAATCAGTATTATTAAGTAATTTAATTAAACACAAATCATTGTACTTTAGGTACTTTGACAAAATATACTTTTGTTCTTCAAATGTTGCAGATGGAAAAATAAATGATAATGCATATAAAGGTATTAAAATTCATCCTTCTAGGTTATATGATGATTTTAATGAGGATATATTTAATAGTATACTTGGAGATATCCGAAATGATAAAGAATTTGATGATTCTCAATATCTTTTAATTTGTGATGATTTAGGTCCAAATTTCCAACACATATCAAAAGGATTATTAAAAGGACTATTAAAACATCGACATTATCATTTGTCAGTCATATTGATTGGCCAAGCAACTAGATTGTTTAATCCTAAGATAAGACAAAATGCAAGTCACCTTGTATGTTTTTATACTGATAATAAACATGAAAGAATTGCACTTAACGAAATTACTAATCTAAATGAAAATACCTTTAATGATATATTTGATTTTGCTACGGAAGAACCTTATAGTTTTTTATATGTCGATTTATTACAACCACGTAAAGTCAAATTTTATAAGAATTTTAATGAAGAGATAATGTATTGACGTATAAAAAACAATTTTAATTTGTATGCTTAATAATGGTATACAAATTAATCATATTTTCCAAAGTCATTGAATTTGACAATTTTGAGGATTTACAAATTTATTTGTACATCTTAGAAAAATACTGTAAAGAACATTCATTTAAGATAATTCCATTTGAAATTAAATCAGACTCTCCGTTTCACGTGAATTTCGATTGAACTTGCCCTAATTCTGCATTTTTAATCAATCAAATTTTCTCCCCATCTATGCGCCGCAAGGCGTCATCGTCCTCATGATATACCATAATGAATAACCCTAAAAATAACCCTAACCCTAACCCTAATAAAAACCCTAATGAAATTGTGTTAGTGGTGTCCTCAGGATTCTCATACTGCTATATAAAACCCAATTTTTGAATATTGAATCTTGATAATGAATACAATAATTGTTTCAAGACAATATTCATTATTATATTTTTTAAGTTTCTAAAAGAGTTATAAAAAAAAGGAGACACACCACAATTTTTAATTCATACCAAATTAGGAAATCACGCGAAGCATAAATATCAATATAATTTATTATGAGGATTCTCATTGTGACGATGACGCTTACGCGGTGCACAGATGGGGGAAAATTTGATTGATTAAAAATGCAGAACAAAGGACAATTCATTAAAATTATTTTGTTGTTTAAAGTATGTCAGTTGATAATAGTTATTACATTCATTTTGATTCACAATTTCGAAATGGAGGGTCAAACACCAATTTTCAAATTCTCACAACACAAAATAACCACATATCCAGTAAATGTAGATTAGGACTTTACAAAATGGATTTACCATTGGGATATATGTATAACATAACAACCAAGAATAATACAGTTGTTTTCAAAAGATATGATAGTAATGACAATTCCTTGTTAAACACTTTGACAATTACATTTGCTACAGGAAATTGGACACATCAAGAAATTGCAGCATACATAGTAAATCAATGGAATACTGCATATCCAAGTAATACAATTACATTGGTTTATGATGTGGACAAATTAAAGTACTTATGTACATGTGTAAGTACAACAACTTATATTGCTACGGACACAGCATATGATATATCGAGCAAATTATTAGGATTTCAAGTTGGAGATAAAATTACAAGTGTAGGGAATTTAACATCAGGATGTGCAACAAGTATACTTAATGAATATGTGTATTTGTATTCACCTCAAATTTCAAGTAGTTCATTTATCCAAAATTTGGGAGGAAATGGAATAATTGAGAAAATTCCAGCAATTGCCACTCGAGGGAATAGACAATATTCTACTAATACGAATATGCAGGAGAATTTATTGGATTGTTCCTTTATACCCAATATGTGGACATTTAGTATAATTGACAAGTACGGGAATGATATTGAATTACCTAGCAATATCAACGTCAATTTTACTTTGCAGATTTTTCCTTTGTAAATTTTCTTGGCTAACATATGGAATACTTTACTGCTTCAACATCTGGATTACCAGAATACACAACTGCAGATGCAAACAAAATATTAAAAATTGACAATACAGGAATATATGTTCAATGGTTACAGGATACTTCAGAATTACCAATTCAAACAGGAAATGCCAATAAAATACTTACAACCAATGGTTCAACTACATCTTGGACAAATACCCCATCATTAGATAATGTGACTGCAAATGCTTATAAGGCATCCACGGGAACCGCAACAACAAATGGATATTCATTTACAGGATATGATAATATAGGGTTATTTTATGAACCTAGTTTAAGTACATTAAGAGTTAAATATGGAGCAAGTAATTTGATATCAATTACATCTGCTCAAGTAAATATACCTTTTCCTCTTAATTTAAACAGTGGGTCACAAGGTGCTACAAATCCAGCTTTATTGTTTAATGACACAACTGTAGGTTCAAAATCAGGATTTTACGGTAATCCAACAGATGGTAATTTAAATGCAAGTACTAATGGTGTTGAAAGATGGAAAATAGGGACAACAAATATAACTCACAATTTGCCAACTTATATTGTAGATTTGAGTGCATCAGCAACAACCCCATCATTCAAAATTAATAACGCATCTTCAAATACCGGAATATATTCTGATGCATCAAATCGAATTCAAATTACAGCAAATGGTACTGAATACTTTCGAGTTGAAAATACTGGTGTTCAGGTATTTCAAAGTACAGGATTACTTGTAGCAAATGGTCCAATTAAATTAACAGGAACAAGTACTGCTCTTGGAAACAATGAATCAATTACATTATCAGTTGCAAGTGTAAATAATAATCAAATAAATTTAAATACATCTGGCAATACTAGAATAGGTGTTAATACAAATGAAACATTGATAAAGAATAAATTAGTGTTAGATAATCGAGCAGTAGCATCCACACAAATTGTGTTTAATCCAGGATATGAAACAGGATTCGGAGGATTTAACAATGAATATATCCGGTGTGTAATAAATGGTTTATTATTTTGTGAGTTTAATTATACAGGTATTCCTTATTGTCAATTTACTCAAAATATTAGACAAAGTGCATGTCCAGTTGATGATTTATATGTGTTAAATTCACCAGGATATACCTCTGTATCTTATTTTTCTAAACCTTTTTGGATTGTTGAAAATACTAGTAGTGGGACACCCGTTGTAGATTTCGGTAACAATTCAACTAATGGTTTACCTGATGGATGGAATATTGATATTTTAGCAGTGAATAAAACTGGGGGTAGTGCTAATGTAATCAAATTTAACTTTGGTAATGATGTATACAAATTTCACAATGGTTCTCAAACTTTTTATTCAGGTGGAGGTTTAATTACAGTAGATTTGGATTCGAGACATAAAATATTCAATAGAAAAGGAATAAATAGTTGGTATTGGACTTATTCATAAATGTTATTATATTATAGTTTATACAATAACATTTTTTAGAATATAGCTTGGGATATATTCTTTATTGGTGTTCCAAACAATTTGCCACTTATTGGACCATAACTCTTACGACCAAATCCACCAGTTTGAATAAAGTATGTGGCATCCTTTTGAGACGCAAATGTTTTTCTGGCACTTCCCAATAAAACTTCATACTCATTGCCTTTACGTTTTAATTGGTAATTTCCTTGCCCAGGAATTACAGATGTGATATCAGATAATGGTTTACCTGTATTATTATCCAAGTATGTGACATTTTTTAATTTCTGGTCACTTTTGTGCATATACTTTGGTAAATACTTAAAGGGGAAAATATTCACCATTTTAGCATATGTCAATGCTTTTTCTAATTCACTTCTATTTCTACGTGTTGGTCCAATCCATAAATGCAAAATTTCGTCTGTAATGTATTTGTCTGGACTTAGTTCATCCAAGGAAATTCCCATACGTGCCAATACTTTTGTAATATCATCCAAAGTATAATAAGTAACATTGTCAATTGTTAAATGGTCTTTGAACATAGATATTGCATAATTTAATTGTTTTACAGCCCCAGCAACTGCACCTTCAGAAGCAGTTTGAGGTTGTCTAGGGTCCATTGGTGGTTGAGGTATTGACCCATGACTTGGTTGAAAACTTGATACACTACTCCCAGTGGGTCTACCTGGAACACCTGGAGGAACTGGAGGGCCACCAAATGGAGGTCCATATGGATTTGGGGTATATGGATATCCTGGCCAATACGGAGGATTTGAGCCATTATAACCAATAGGAAAATTTTGATTCATATTATTAGCAACATTATTATTTGAACCTGGTGGAGGAGGTGGAGGTGGACCCGAAGGTGCAGCCCTAAAAAATGGAATAATATTTTGTGCGGGTTTTTTAGGAAATTGAAAATTTCCAGGACCATTTGGTGGAGGAGGTGGAGGTGGTGGTGCTGGACTTCCTGCAACATTTCTATTGTCAATTCCTCTCATTCTGTCATCAGGATTTTGATTTGCTAAACCACCACTTGGGTCTCTTT
>Ga0172372_10012941_pt1 | contig 10410 bp, 6 predicted proteins | sample LakKiv5m_2_FD_114544 | JGI IMG/M metagenome (GOLD analysis project Ga0172372, IMG submission 114544) | Freshwater microbial communities from Kabuno Bay, South-Kivu, Congo - kab_092012_9.5m | ecosystem: Environmental > Aquatic > Freshwater > Lake | place: Democratic Republic of the Congo... | reverse complement strand
GGCCTTTGGTGACTTGGCCTTTGGTGACTTGGCCTTTGGTGACTTGGCCTTTGGTGACTTGGCCTTTGGTGACTTGGCCTTTGGTGACTTGGCCTTGGACTTGCGCTTTGGTGACTTGCTCTTACGCTTTGGTGACTTGCTCTTACGCTTTGGTGACTTGCTCTTACGCTTTGGTGACTTGCTCTTACGCTTTGGTGACTTGCTCTTGCGCTTTGGTGACTTGGTCTTGCGCTTTGGAGACTTGCTCTTGCGCTTTGGAGACTTGCTCTTACGCTTTGGAGACTTGCTCTTGCGCTTTGGAGACTTGCTCTTACGCTTTGGAGACTTGCTCTTGCGCTTTGGAGACTTTGACTTCATCTTTGGGGACTTGCTCTTACGCTTTGGTGACTTAGCCTTGCTCTTACGCTTAGATTTGCGTTTTGGAGACTTGCTCTTACGCTTTGGTGACTTGGACTTCATCTTTGGAGACTTGCTCTTGCGCTTTGGTGACTTGGACTTGCGCTTTGGTGACTTGGACTTCATCTTTGGTGACTTGGACTTCATCTTTGGTGACTTAGACTTACGCTTAGGTGACTTCATTTTACGTTTAGGCGACTTAGCTCCACCAAGAATATTAGAAATAAAATTCTCAATCATTTTTATACTATATAGCAATATTTTAAATTTTTGTAATTCAAAAAAATTTAGAATTTAATATAAATTATTTATTATTTTTTCCTTAAAATATTTCAAAAAAGCATTTCTAAATATTTGCCTTTCTCTTTCATTATTTATACAAAGTATATTTATTAACTTTTTAGAGGATACAGTTATATTTGGTAACGCATATATTTTGTTTTTAAAATATTCTTTAAATAAAAATACCTCCAAATTATTATAATTAGATATATAATATTTAAACGAAAACTCTTGTGTCATCAAATTATTTAATAATTATTTCTATTAAATAATTTATTTTGAAACGTGAATAGGGAAACAACATTTAATATATTTCTGTTTCTACTCTATTTATTAAATTATTATATATTTTTACTAAATTAGAGTTATTTCTTCTGACATTATAAATTAAACAATTATATTTTTCTATTTCTCCCATTAAATTTTCTTCTTGTATTTGAAGAGTTGAAGAATTTTGTCTAAAACATAAATATTTCCCAAAATTTAAATATAATAATTTCTTTTTATATTGGGTCCTTCTTTTTTCCAATTTATTTATTTTTAGCTTCATGTTGTAAAATTTATCTACTATACTATACATAATTTCATGTATTTTTGTTTTTGTTCTACATAAAGGACATTCTACACAATTAAATTCTTTTATTTTTTGTAGATTATAGTCTATATAATTTAAAAAACAATCATAGTGATATGAATGATTGCATTCTAATATAAATAAATAATTTCTATCTCCCTTAATATTTTTTTCTATATCATCCAAACATATAGAACATGAATCAATTTCGTTGTTGATTACTTTTAAATCTATCATATGATAAATACCCTAAAGGAACAATATTAAAGTCCTTTTTGCATTCTTTTTCAATTTTTTTATTTTTTACTTCTATTTTATCCTGTGGACGATATTTATATTCTGTACATTTTGTTAGATATTGATTCATACCTTTTAAATCAGAATCTACATCTGTACTTTGACTTGGAACACCAATAGGAATATACCCTATAAAAGGTGGTGTATAATTTGCACACTCGTTTTTATTTTGATAATTAGAAATGTCTGTTACATAACTAAACATACTTTTGTTATTTGTATCACTAAATATATTTTCTCTTATATCTTTCATTAATTATATTAAATAAATTAATTTTATTAAATTATTCCACATAACACCCAGAATTCAATAATATCCAAGCAGCCGCAGTTGCATCATATAATAATTGCACAGATTGACCCCTTCTCTTAAATATTAATTTTGTTGGTTGACTAACTGCATTTATAGGATTAGGTGCTATTAATTTTCCAGCTCCGAAAAAAATTGTATGATTACATCCTGTATCCATTGTACTACATACTATAACCTTGAACGTTCCATCACTAATTGACGTAGATGGCATTGTACCCGATGAACTTGTAAAACTTGCACCCTGTACAGAAAATAATGTTACTATTTTAGTCGCGTCAGGTGATCTCGTTGGTGATAATGATGTTAAGGTATATCTTTCCAATGAATAAATCAAAGTACTTTGTAAACTTACACGAGTAAGTTGCGCCTGCACTGTATTACTTAAATTTGAAAAATTACCTGTATTCGGACTTATATTTCCAATAGGTGTAGTATTTATACTTCCACCATTTATTTGGAAATTTGTTCCTACTATCGCATTTGACCCACCTGTAATAGGACCATCTAATACATATCCACTTATTCTATTTGTAAATAATTTATTTACCTCAATATCCGCTAATTGACCACTCACTATATCATTTGCAATTGTAGCATTATTATAAAAACTCCACCTTTCTGTATTTCTTTTAAATCCAAAAAATCCAGTTTTGAAAGCCGCTGTACCAGATGTAACACTTGTATTTCCAACTGTACTCCAATAATTAACTTGGATACCTACATCTTTACCTTGTTCTAATGTTAAATTGCTTTTAACACTTCCATTTGATCCAGCTGATGTTATTGAACTTGTCGTAATAGTAAATTGCGTAGGTGATATAATTTGTCTAATAGTGTATGTACCATCTATTTTTGGAGTCGAATTCGTATTTTGTAAAATAATATTGTCGTTTACAACTAAATTATTTGCCGTATTCGTAGTAATTAATACATTCCCCGTTGTACTTAAATTATTTGTTGTAATGCTTGTTATATTTAATATTTGATATGTTCCCAATGGTAATATATATTTATTCAAATCAAAATCTACATTAGATGACGTTAACGTACCAATAATATTCAAATTTCCATTTATATTTATATTACCAGATGATAATTGAATTGCATTTAATCCATTTACATATAATTGCGTTCCATCACTTATTATACTATTAGATGTAGATCCAAATGTTAAATAATTATTTATAGGAATATCAACTTTTGTTTGTGGATCTAAATATATATCTCCATTATTATTTATTATACTTAAATTATTTGTTGTACTATTAAATTGTAAATATGAATCGCCTATATAAATAGGAATGTCCTTTTGAATTTTAACCGCTGTATTAGAATTTAATTCTAAATTTCCATTTGTTGCACTAATTCTTGTTCCGCTATTTGAAAATATATTTAAATTACCAGATGTATCTGCATAAATTGAATTTCTTGTATCTCCAAATGATATTCTTGAATTAAATGGTAAAATTACATTACTTCCAGAAGTTGGCGTTAAATTTATATTCCCAGAAGTTGTTTTTATACTAATAGCACCACCTGATAACTCATTTATACCAGTAATATTCCCATTATTTAAATTTATATTATTTAAATATGCATTTCCAAATTCTACATCCGAATAACTTCCACTAATTACCTCATTTGTATTTGTTGCATCTCTTATAAATACAAATCTCCCAGTATTTTCTTTATATCCAAAATATCCCAATTTACCAGTTGTATTATTATGCCATCTAAATTCTATACCTTTATCTTTCAAATCATTTGTTAATAATACGTCCACTCCAGATATCGTTAAAATTGGATCTTTAAATCTAGTATTTGTTGCAAACACATGAAAATTATTTGTTGTATTAAATAATACATTTGATGATGTAACTTGAAAACTTCCAGATGTATCTGTTAAAATATTTGTTGCTCCTATATTTAAAGGTATATTTGTAGGAATATTAATACCAACACTGCCTGTTAAATTAATTGTACCAGTTGTTATATTTAACACATTTGCACAACCTGTTATCGTATTCACATTTCCAAGTGTACCACATGCAATATTTAATGAACCTCTTGTATTAAAAACAATATCACCATTTATATAAATAGATTTCATTTCAAAATCGCCAAATTGTCCAGTTATTACTTCATTTCCATTTGTTGCTGCTAATAAAAATGTGAATCTATTAGTTGATTGTTTCATACCAAACCACCCTAATGTATTGCCAACTGTTGTATAATAATTAAATTCTAAACCACGATCCTTTGTGTCACCACTGAATTGTGTGTAATTTGCAAGTGTTAATATCGGATCAATATATCTAACATTTTCTGAATTAATTGTCATTGTACTTCCTGTAGATGTTAATGGTATAATATTAAAAGAGTTTGTTGTAATATTTGTAATTGTGTCATTTATATTTAAATGTGCAGAACTAATATTTAAACTTCCATTTGTAAAATCATTATTAAAATATGTATTATTAAGTGCGTCTGTATATATATAATTTGTTGAATTACTTCCTATATTGAATTTTGTATTTGTTGGAATATTGACATTTGATGTAGCCGATAAATTAATATTTCCAGTGTTTGTTAAATTTATATTATTTGTCCCTGATCCATTTATTAATAAATTTCCATTGCTAGTTCTAATACTATTCGATGTTCCAGAAATACTGAAAATTAAAAATGTATTTTCTGGAATTCTTACATTTCCATTTGTTGTTAATAAATTTATATCCCCTCTATTACTGTCTAATGAAATATTTCCAAATGATGAATTTATATTCACATTGTTGTTTGATATTAAATTTAAATTACTTGTAGAATTAGTTGTTAAAATATTGACACCCGCTGTATTACCATATATTGATTGTGTTGTATTTCCTAATTGAATATTCGTATTTATAGGTACAATAATATTACCACCAGTTGTTGTAAAATATATATTTTTATTACTTAAAATATTTAAATCACCAGATGTATTCGAACTTATCCTTTGTTGACCAATTGTAGAACCATCAAATGAAATATATGTATTTACTGGCACTATAATACTACCAGATGTTCTTGTTGTTAAATTAATGTCTGTAGCAGAAATAATTCTCATATTTCCATCTGTTGTCTGCGTTATTGTTGAACCAGTTGTTCCAAATTTTAAAGGTATGTTTCTTGGTATAAGTATATCATTTTGCGAATTCAAAGATATTCTATTGCTGGATTCTAAATTAATGTTTCCTGCTGAAATAGTTAAATTATTAGAACATGCCGTTATTAAAGTTAAATTTAATATACTACCACAATTTGCATTAATAACACCGTTTTCTGCTAATGTAATATTATTTAACACAAGATTACTTAATTCTAAATTACCTATACTACCAGTAATTACTTCATTTGTATTTGTCGCATTTGTAATAAATGTAAAACGACCAGTTGAATTTTTATAACCGAACCATCCTAATTTTGTAGAATTACTTGTTGTATCAAAATATTTAAATTCAATTCCTCTATCTTTTGAATCATTTGTACTAAGATTATAATCTGCAATTGATAATACGGGATCATAAAAACGAACATTCGTAGAATTAATTAGTGTTAATTGATTGTTTATAAACAAATTATTTGTTCCATTTATATTTAGTGAACCACTTGAACTAAATATTTGAATATTTCCAGTTGTAGAAAATTGTAATTTTGTAATTTCTGGTATTAATATTTTATTTGCACTTGGTACTTGTAAATTCAAATCATTACACGTAGCAATATTTAAATTACCACCTGAACTAAATATATTATTACATGTTTCACCAAATGATAATTTTGAATTATCTAATAATTTTATATAATTTGGAGAATTTAATGTTATATTTCCTGTTGTACTTGTTATATCTATATTACCAGTTATACTACTAATTGTTTGTGTCTCTTTTGATGTTAATATTATAGATGCAGATGTAGAATTTAATATAATATTATTTTTTGCAATTTGTGTTATTCCACCGTTTGTATAATTACTAAAATAATTACCTGCTGTAACTAAATTATATATCTGACCATTCATATATATTGTACCAGATCCATTAGGTATTATATTTATATCACCATTCGAATTTGTTGAACGAATTGTATTTCCACAAATTTCTATATTTCCCAACTGTGAACACCCATCTACACGCAAATCATTTGTTATATAAAAAATAGCATTAATAGGATCCCATCTTACATATTCTGTTAGTGTACTGTTATAAAATGTAACATTTGATGTAGTTTGTAATTTTGTAAAATAACCTTCGCTTGCTCTTCCTCCTGCACCTATAATTGTGTCCTGAATAGTAGAATTAACAATCGTTACATTATTTAAAACATTGTCTCTAAAAAAATCAGTGACGTCATTTGATTCTACTATAAGCGTATTAGCATTTATAGTATTGAATGTACCAACATTAGAATTAATCGTTCCACCCTTTAATGGTTTTATAGATTGTTTACTCGAATATAAATTACTCATAATTCAAAATTTACCTTACATTACCTTAATAAATTACTGTTTATTAACAAACGTAATTTATTATAAAATTTCATCACGAATTGACATTTTTCCTTCTCTTAATGTTTTTGGAAAACGTGGTATATTATCATTTGTTAATCCAAAATATTGGACCCATAAATTTTTACCAATATATATTTTCGCATTTTTATATAATTCATGCCTTTCTTCACGTGTTCCTTTACTTTGAACATTAAATTGTTTATTTTCTTTTGTTTTACAAATCCATACAATTAATGGTTTATTATTTCCAGTAACGTCTTTTTCAAACGTATAATCAATGATTTCAAATTCTCCATCTTCAAAATCTTTATATTTTAATAAATCAAATGATCTATATTTGCATTTATATAATCCTGATAAATTTCTAATAATTGATCCTTCATAATGATTCTCTGTATAAAATTTATGATATTTATCAATATCCTCTTTGTTCATACATTTTTGCGTATCAACTAATTTAATTTTTAAAAATTTGTTGTCATTTATAATTTTTTTTAATATGCTGTATCTGTTTTCAAATGGTTCATCTTCAATAATAATATCATACACATGATATTCAATTTTATTTAATGATTCTAAATCTTTTTTATCTAAATTCTTTTGTTTTCTTAAAACACCATATTCTTCAAATTTAAATAACATGTCGTGCACATACAATTCTCCATCTAATGAATATTTAATCTTTCTTAATTCATCACATAATTTTTTACATTCATTAATAATTTTATATTCTTTTCCTTGTCTTGTAGTAATTTTACCCGACTCTTTATTATAAATACATCTATATCCATCCAATTTTGGTTGTATATAACATGGATATTTAACTTTATGTTCATATTTTTTGAATTCTTGAGCTAACATTGGCTTCAAAATTATATCTTCTTTATTATTGACATTATTGTCATCATTATTATTAATTTCTTGTTTTACCTTTTCTTGTAATTCATTTAATTCTGTAATATAATCAGTGTCCTTTTTTTTATTCCATTTTGATTTTGCATCAAGTATAGCTTGTTGATAATGTGTTGTTTCATTCCTTTTACCTTTGTTTTTACCTTCTGATACTGTTATTTTACATTCTGTTTTTTTCCCATTTAAAAGACCATATGTATAAATAATGTATGAAAAATTTGTCATATTAATAACTTTAATAGTCCATTCCTTGATTTTATTGGATTTGTCTAAGCCATACAAATTTTTAAATAAATATTCTTCTTTAAAAATTTCTTTTGTCATTTTTATGTCTGTATTTTCTCTAAATGTATTCTCTTTATTTATTCATTTTTTAATTTTAATTCAAAAAAACTAAAATAAAATCAATTTCAGCCAAAAATTAACTTAAAACTTTATAAATTTAAAAGTAAAATGAATAAATTAAGTTATAAAGAAAAACAAAATGAATTAAAGAATTTTTCCATTTATTTAAAAAAAGCTAACGATTTTATTAATTCTTCTATTATTGACAATAATGAAAATAATTCTGAACAATTTCGTAATTTAGCCATTTTAGAATTAGAGAAATTGTTATCATTTACAGACATAACTGACTATTTATTATTAGATAGTAATCCAGTTTTTTCAAAAGACAAATATTTAGAAACATTATTTCAATTAGGAACTTTATATAAAACAAATGCTGAACATTTTTTCAAAAAAAAACATTCTAATTACACAGAAGGATTTATAGAATTAGTTTTTAGAAAAGCTGTTAATCATTATACTACTATATTACGTGTAAATTTTGAAAATAAAAATGCAACAACTCAAATTGTAAGTATTTTTACACAATTGTGTTCTTTATATTCTGAAAATTTAGAAAAATGCGTTTCTCTTTTACAAGAATGTTTAATTGTTGCTTCTGATAGTGATATTATTCATTATAATTTAGGATTTGTTTTTCAAAAATTAAATAAACTTGAACAATCAGTTATTCATTATAAATTAAGCATTTCCTTATTAAATTATCAATTTCAAAATAAAAAAATAGAATATTCAGAAAAACAAAGAATTAAAAATTTATTATTAAATTCTTATAATGGAATATCATCTGTTTACAGATCAATTAAATCTTGGCCTGAATCTTTATATTATTTATTAAAAGCAGAAAATGTTGACAGTTCTAATCCAGATATTCAAAATGCTTTAGGTGTTGTATATACAGAAATGCGAAGAACTGATTTAGCAGAAATAGCTTATCTAAAAGCTATAAAAAATGCCGACAAAGCAATTATTTCAAAAAAAAATAATTTATTATCAGAAATTTATTTAAATTTTGGCCATATGCAATCTTATAATGGTGATAATAATAAATCAATAGAATGTTATAATAAATCTTTAGAAATTTCACCAGGAATGTTTTTGGCTTTTCAAAACAAAATTATGAATTTAAGTTATGTTTTTGATGAATTAACTGACAAATTATATATTACTAAACAACATAAACTTATCAATAAATTGTTGTCAAAATCTGAAATTCCATATTTATTTACTAAAGAATTGTTTACTCAAAATAAAATTAATATTGGTATTATATCTGGTGATTTTGCAGAACACCCTGTTAGTTATTTTATTAGACCATTTCTTAAAAATTTTGATAATCAAAAGTTTAATGTAACATGTTATTCAGAATGTTTGATTGACACATCTCTTTTTAATGAAAATTTACATTTTAAATTTATAAAAAATATGAGTGCAAAACAAGCAAGTGATTTAATTTATAATGATAAAATTCATATTTTATTAGATCTTGCAGGTCATACTGCTTATAATAGATTAGATGTATTTGCATTAAAACCTTGTCCAATACAAATTTCTTATATTGGCTATCCATTTAGTACTGGATTAAAAGAAATTGATTATAGAATAACTGACAACGTGTGTGACAACCAAGCTGTTTCTCAAGAATATTATACAGAAAAACTTTTGTATTTGGATAATTGTTTTTTATGTTATGATCCATTAATTACAAAAAAGAATTCAGTTGGACAATTATATAAAAATGAAATCTTACCTTTAACAAAAATACAACCATTTTTAAATAATAAATTTTTAACTATTGGGTGCTTTAATCGTTTAAATAAAATTACTGATTCTGTTATTAAAATTTTTAATTCTATTTTATTAAAATTTCAAAATGTTAAATTTATGTTTAAAACAAAAGCTTTATTAAATAAAAATATTAAACAAAATTTTATTAAAAAATTTGACAATTCTGTAAGAAATAGACTTTTAATAGTAGATTGTACTATTTTACACGATGATCATTTATTAGAATATAATAATGTAGATATTGCAATTGATACATTTCCATATTCTGGAACTACAACAAGTTGCGAAGCATTATATATGGGTGTACCTGTTTTCACTTTTTATGATAAAACTTATTTTTTTCATCCACAAAATGTAACTGCTAGTTTATTAAAAAATTCACATTCTGATCTTTCTTTTTATATTGTTGATAATCAAGAAGAATTGCATAAAAAATTAGATATTTTATTATCTAAACCAAATGATTTTTGGGAATCACTTAAACCAACTGTTAGAACACAATTTTTAAATGGTGATGTCTGTAATCAACAAAAATATACAAAAAATATATCCAATTTATTTTCTAAATTAATTGACGAAAAATTACAATCTATTAATTAATCATAAATGTATTTATAAATTTAATATAAATACATTCTTTATTTATAGTCACATATTACACTATTTTCTAATTGTTTACAAATTGTTCCAACTGAACAACTTCTCCATACCCATTTATTAAAATTACATGTATTAAATCCATCTTTTCCACTACATTTCATTTCACCTTCTTTGCAATCACCTACTGTTATTCTTTCTGAAAATATTCTTTTTTTTTCAACTTCAACTTTTGGTGCTTCAACTTTTGGTTCTTGTTTAACTTGTTCTTTTGGTGTTTCAAGTTTAATTTCTTGTTTAACTTGTTCTTTTGATACTTCAACTTTAAATTCTTGTTTAACTTGTTCTTTTGGT
>Ga0172372_10012939_pt1 | contig 10411 bp, 15 predicted proteins | sample LakKiv5m_2_FD_114544 | JGI IMG/M metagenome (GOLD analysis project Ga0172372, IMG submission 114544) | Freshwater microbial communities from Kabuno Bay, South-Kivu, Congo - kab_092012_9.5m | ecosystem: Environmental > Aquatic > Freshwater > Lake | place: Democratic Republic of the Congo... | reverse complement strand
GTCGAAACTGTCATCAAACGCCGCCAGAACAGAATACAACGCTTGGTTCCCGCCGTACTTGAACACAATGGCGACACGGTCGTTCTGCCACGCGGATCGTGCATACGGGCACGCAGGAAGCCCCGCAAAGTACGGATTCGGCACCTCAAGAGCATAGGCCGACCAAGCGCGGATCTCGTCGCAAATCTTCCGCTCCTCGTCGATGTAAAGCGCCGTCAGCACTTCCACCTCCGTCGCGCCTGACGAAGCCTGCTGTTTGGGTCCTTGGCCGCCTCCGGAAAATCCTTCATCTGACCCGCAGACCGCGCACAATAACTCTTCCTCCGCGCAGCGCGCTTGCCAGTCGGGCTGTCTTCCGTCACGGCCGTCTGCAACTTGCTGCCGGGGTTCTTGCGACGGTATGCCTTTACCCCAGCCGCCGTCATCCCGGCCCCTGATTTTGTGGGTCGGAAGTTCTTCTTGTTGCGAGGGGGCATGTCACCTTTGGCCACGGCCGACCTGCAACTCAAAGGGCTCCGTTCGCCCGATTCGACTGATGGACGATAGTTCGCGAGCCATGCTGGACCCCTTTTACGCGAAGAAGGCCGTGACAGACGTAAAGGCTGGGGCGTTAGCTGCGTAGGCAACATAGGCGCCGTCAGGAAACAAGATGCCCTGATCGCGCATCTGAACGTCAGAGATCACCTTTGCGTCGGCAACGGTTCCAAGTTGGACACCAATGGAGCCCGAAGCACCGCCGTTGCGCACGGCAATCGTGCCCGCAGCCGCCGCGTGGACGAAGTAAAGACCCCTCACCCGAACCCGCCCGGCAAAGATGACGTCTGCCGCGCTGTTCGCCATGCCGACCGTAATCGCACCCGCGGTGTTAGCGTCCACGCTCACCTGCGTCACCGTTCGGAAGTACTTCGTCCCCGTAACCGTGGTGGTCGCTGGGCCCGTAATCGTTTCCGTCTGTGCCGAGCCGTTGACGTCAGTCCCCGTCACCGTAAACGTACGACCACTGTCTGCGCCCGCTGACGTAATCGTAATCAGACGAGCCGCCACAAAAGTCGCCACACCGCCAGAAGAAAGCGCGCCGTTGATGGTCAGATTCTGCACACCGCCCGCAGCCGGGGTCTGCGATTGGCAAACCCCGTCCGCGTCAGCAGCAACCGTGTCCGCCTCGATGTACTTCGCCTTTACGTCAGATCCAGCCATTTGACCCTCCTATCAGGCGATGGTCGCAATCGGGCTCGTCAGCGTCTCGGCCTTCCAGATCGAGTTGGTGCCGTCGTCGGTGATGCAAGTCAGTTTCACGCGGCTGTTGACCACAGTCGAGTTCGGGAGCGTCAGCGTGTCCCCAGCAACATCACTCGCGGGGTTAGCCGCAGCGCCGCCAAGAAGTTGAAGCGCACCATAGAAATTCGAGACGCCCGCACCCGGAAGAACAAATGTTGCCGTTTTCGCAGCGCCAACCGCCGTCGTAACGATGAACTCATACGTCGTGCCGACGTTGGCCGTGCTGAGAGCAGGCAGGTTAACGACGATGTCGTCCGTGCCATCAATCGTGAAAATCGTGCCAGATTGATCTCGCGTCAGCGTCGTCGTGACAGCCGCACCAGTGTTGAGGAGCGCGTTGTTGACCGCAGTGCGGAAGTTCGGGCGCGTGCCATAGGTCGATTCGACCGCATATTCTCCGGTCGTTTCGCTCTTGGTGACAGACTGAAAGCCGTTCTCAGAACGGACGGGACCCGAGAAGGTCGTATTAGCCATTGAGATCTCCTGTCGTGGCTAGTGTCGGCGGGATGCCGTCAGGGATGCGCAAGCATACACCGCCGCAAAACAAAAAGAAAGGCCCCCGCTACGCAGGGGCCTAGTTTGGTCGACAGGGAGGTAGTGTCCAAAGAGATTATCCTAGACGTACTCAAAGCGCCAGCCCTTGTTTTTATTAGGCAGCGCCCTCGGTCCCGAACACGCAACGCCAGTCAGACACTCCAAAGCTGAAACGCTCTCGCGCTTTAAAACGCATATTCCCAGTGTCAAAATCACCCTCCATGCCCGTCCGGATGGGCGTGCGCTGGAAGTATTTGAACCCGTTGGGAGCGTCGGTCTTGATGAAGAACGCATCCGGGTCGGTGAGGAAGTGGTTGACCACCGCCCCGTCCGGAAGCATCCCCATCGACTTCATTGCGTTGATGTCATTATCCGCGGTCCCCGGACGGAGATTCGAGTTGATGACACGCTCGGCGATGAACTGAAGCTCTTTCGGGATGATGAGCTTCATGCCGCGAACGGCGATTTTGAGCCCACGCTCGTCGGTGAACCCAGCGATGTCGATGAGCATTTGCTCAAGCGACGTTTCGTTGAGGTCCGCCGGTGTGCCGAGGATGTTGCTCTTGTTGCCGGTGAGGGTCGGGTGCGAAGCCGAGCAGAGCGCGGCGCCGTCGCCAATGGCAGAAGCGCCAGTGGAGAAGGCGTTGTTGAGGATGGCCGCAGCCTTGATCTGCTTGGTCTGGGACATCGAACGGGCAAGAGCACGGGTATACCGAGCCGCGAGACGGTCGTAGAGGTTGTCCTCGATTGCTTCCTCGGTGATCGAGAAAGCGAGGGCAATCGTCTCGTGGGTGTAGCGAGCCGTGTAGGTCTCTTGCGCGTCGTCGAACGAGATCGCCTGACCTTCGTTCTTGACGGGAGCTGTTCCGAAGCCGCCGAGCATGACCTCTTCCTCGAAGGCACGGTCCGAAGACTCCTGCTCGAAGATTTCCGAATGCTCGTTGTCGTAGCGGTCGTACTCCAGACCAAACAGCGCGTTTAGGCCGGGTTCCAGCTCTTTCGCCAGTTGTGCGCGCGAAATGGGCATTTTTCAGATCCCTTCCTTAGACGCCCGTCGAATCCGCAGTGGTCTGCGAATCAAAACGGCGAGTGGCTGCATTGAAGTGGGCGTTGATGCGAACGAGAAGATGCGCGCCAGCGGCCGCATAATCGTCGTTCGCGTCGTCGTCCACCAGACCGACGATGCGCAGCGCGAGCGTGGCGGTGTCCGCAATCGACGAGACGCTGAGTTGCGATGTCGAACGACCGGTAGCCGTAGAACCCAGACGCGCAGAGGTGCCGAGAGAAGCGTTAGCAAAGACCGCCGTGAGCGCAGTGGCTCGGTTGGTCAGGGAAGCGTCGGCGGCAACCACGAAAAGCTGGTCGGGGCTGTCCGCGACCATGGCTTTGATGGGGTAGTTGGTGTTGACGCTGACGCTACCCGAGCCCGGCCAGTAGTTCTTCCAGACAGGCTTGTTCGTGACGTTGTCAACGTATTGCACGCCGATCAGAACACCGAGAGCCGCCGTCGTGCCACCAGAGGTCGCGCCAGCAAAGTCGATGACGCCACTGGCAGTGGGCGTCACAAGACCAAACTGGAAGATCGCGTTGGTGTTGTTCGAGGCAATCTCATAGGTGGTGAGGCCAGTGCTGTTGGTGGCACTGCCCACAAGTCCGACCGGACGAAGACCGAAGGAAGTTTCGGCGTTAGCCATTTCCATTCTCCGTCGTCAGGGAGGCGCGTCATGCGCGACGCGAACCTCCAAAGGTTACACGAGATTGACGATCAGGATTGTTGATCGTCATGGTGTTGTGTGCGTTCTCGCGCATCAGATCGTTGTCCACGGCCCTTAGCTGATCGGTGTTCCTGTCAGCATAGTAAGCATTGCGCTGTTTGACCGTTTCGACGGGGATGCGAGCGAGAAGCAGGCCGCCCACACCAAAGACACCCTCATATTTCCCCGAATCGATCACTGGAGCTTCAAAATCGGGATACTCATCCTTGCGAACAAGTTCGTAACCCTCTCGAAGCCGAGCAGAGATGTTCTTGCGGTCATCAAAACCACGCACTTCTGCCCTGATCCAGCGATGCTTAAACCCTTCCGGCGCGGGGGGAGCATCCAAGGTAGACGGAGGAGCCCACGGACGGCGCTGGGCCGTTTTTTCGCGGGTTTTGCTGGCGCGAGGGGCACGGTCGATGCCCTGAAAGCCGTTTTCTGCTTCAGACATCGTCTTACTCCTTCACATACTTTGCATAAAGTTCCAGCGGCACACCCAATTTTTTAGCCACGGCGACTTGGGTCGGGGTGAGTCGAACCTTTTTACTGCGCGCAGGGGTAGTTACCGAGTTGGCGCGGGATACTCCAACGACCGTCTGCACGACACGCTTGTTGGACCCGTTAAGTTTCTGCGGAAACTCCGTTCGAAGTCTCCGATCCAGTTCACTATAATACTCATCGCTGCTCGGGTCAAACCCCTCGTCTTCGATGAGTTTTTTGTGGATGCCAAAGGCGGCAAAGGTCATAACCTCGTCCTGCCCAAACCACGAGTTCTTCTGCGCCCAGTCCTCCGCTTTGGGGTCCGGACGTTTGACTTGCGGTTGTTGCGGCGCTTCCTGCGGTGCGATCTGCGCACCTTGGGCAGCCTTCACCTGCTGGGCATACGTCTCCTGCTGCTGCTTGGCCGTGCTGTACTTGTCCGCAGCAGCATATAGTTGTGCAAGGCGCCGCTGGGATTCGACAACCTTGGCCGAATCTCCAATTTCAACCGCCCGCTTCATCTCCGCTTCGGCAATCTGCGTTTCCGTCGCAAGGCGGCTGCCATACTCGTGCAGATAGCCCTGATCGACCTGCGTCATGCGCGTGCGAAGCTGCTCCGCTTCCGCCTGAACCTGCTTGGCATAGGACAGCGCTTCTTGCTCTCGGCGCTGCGCATCCCGCATTTTCTTGGTCAAGCGATTAATCCGAGCCTGCGCGGATTCGCTTACCCGCTCCTGCTCAGAGGGCTCTGCCGCCGTTTCAGCGGTCTCAGGCTCAGAAATCTCGACCTCGACAGCCTCGGCGTCCCCGACGTCAAGTTCAATCTCGTCGCCCTTCGGCTCGTATGGTTTTTGCTCGCTCATGTCTTCCTCACATGCTCATGATGTCGTCAGGGTCGAGGATTGTCGCGAGGATCTCGTCGTCGTTCAGAACCCGGACCTCCCCGCCTTCGATGCGGAACCTTGACCCCGCATAACGCGCAAAAATGACCCAGTCGCCCGCTTTGCACCACGGGCCGTCCGGAAATTTTTCCTTGTCTTGAAAGCACAAGGGACCCGTTTTGAGGACATACCCGACAACCGTGGCAAGTTGGCTGTTGTCAACAACCTGATCGGGCAACAAAACCCCTCCCGAGGTCTGGTTTTTGCCGCGATAAGGCAAGATCATGATGCGCCACCCAGTGGGGTTAGGCATCCGATCCAGAAGGCTTTTGTCGAGCTTGGTAGGGTCTAAAACACGCTCTTCGGGGGCGACGTACAGGTCCGCAAGACCCTTCGCCACCTCTTCCAAGTCAGCTTTAGCTAAACTAGTCATTCAGGCGCTCCCGCTTGTCCAAGAAATCCTTGAGTTCCTGCGAAACAAAGCTCAAACCGTCCAACTCCCCCATCAAGTGACGATAGTGCTCCATGCTGGTCAGGCCGTTCGACTCAAGCACATCCATGATGTGCTCCCGGCGCCCCTTCAGGACTTTCTGGAGATGCTGAACGAGTTGGATCAGTTCCATTCGCAGATACCCGCATCAGATCGTATGCTGTGCAAATATTTATCTAGCACGTCTGGAATTATCGCACAATCTCGAAACGGTCTCGTTGTGGACAACAACGGACACAAGGAAATCACGGTCGTTCTTCACAAGCCAGTTGATCGTCTCCTCGCCACCAAACAGGTGAGGCTCCGCAATCTCACAGTAAGTGTCCGACCACTCAATTCTTGCGCAGCCACTTAGAAGCACGAGCGCCAAGACCGATGTCATCCAAAGTCTCAACCTCATGCTTCACTTCCCCCGCTGTGCGCACATTCTCAGCACGCTGTGCATCCTGCCTCTGACGTAAATCCTCCAAGGCCCGCTCGACTGCGGCAGATCGCCACCGCAGCAGCCCAATGACAAAAGCCACGCCCACAACGAGGCCGACCTTAACCTTCAGCGGGATCAGTGCCAGCCAGCCGCCCACGCCTTGATCCTCTCACGCATAATCAAGGCCCCCGCCAGCACAATGATGGCCGCAAGAGCAATGAAGATGACCTGCGCGTTCCCATCAAGGGAACTCACGCCAGCAACCGCAGTCCCCGCACCAGAGGCAATCGTCACCGCCGACGCTTGCACCGTTTTGCTAGAAGCCACCGACTCCCGCTCCTTGTCCACAGCCGACTCAACCGGCAGATCCGTTTCAGTCTTGGTGAAAGGAGTCCCCCAAACCCGCGGCCTTCCAGTGTCAATGTGCATGAACCCCTGCTTAGGATAGTAGCCAAAGCCCGTAAAGCCTACCGACCTCGCCGCCGCCTCAAACTCCTTGGGGTCATGATTGTCCATCCGTATGTCAAACGCACGACCAGACAGATGCAGGCTCTCCTGAGCACCCCCAACCGCCGAATTGTGCGCCTTGCTGCGGTAAGCCGACGTCACCAGCAACGGGCGTCCCAGCTTGTTGCGAAGGGCTTGAAGCTTGTCCATCGCCTCCTCGTCAACCACCAACTCACCCTCGCGCTTCGATGCTATCTCGCGAGGGCTAAAACTGCTCCAACGCCACAAAGCCGTTGGGTAATCCTTCCAGTGCTTGTAGACTACCATCTCTCACCCTCCAAAAAGTATTTTCCCCGCTACACCCGCACCAACAGTCGCGATAACCCAGAAAAACCGCTCGCCAAAACCTATCGATTGCGTGCTCCGATCCGCCAACTTCTCCACAATGTCCAAACGGTCACTGTGCTTCGCGAGCCGCGCATCAATAGTCCCAAGGCGGTCATTGAACGCACCCATGCGCTCTTCAACACGAACAAGCGTTATCATCGCCTCGCCAAGACGATCCAACTTCTGTTCCATACGGGCAAGGCGCTCTTCCGTCATTTCATTCCCTCAAATCGCTGCTTGCGCGCAATGGGGCTGTACTTCTTAATCGCCCCGCCATCAGCAGCACACACGGCGCCGCCTTTGGCACGCTTCTCAGGCTTCCGAGACTTTCCAGCCTCAGACAAAGCAATCGCAATCGCCTGCTTGCGGCTCCTAACCCGCGGAGCCTTCTTTGGCCCCTCCGGGTCGCGGCCCGCGCGCAACGTGCCGCGCTTGTACTCGCCCATAACAGTGGCAACCTTGTCCTTCGCCACGGTCAGACACTCACATACCGTCCACCGCGCTCGGCAGCACCCATGCCACGCTTCTGGCCCACGGTCCGCGAACCGCGGCCCGTGTTCGGCGTCGCCATGTTGTCGAGCGAGGCATAGGGAATGCTGCCCTGACGCTCAACAACCGCAACCTTGCTAGGCTTCGGCGCAGCACCCGCCGGTGCGCCTTGAAACTTGACCTTCATATCGGCCTCCTGTTCTGCGCGGGCGGCCGTTGCGCCGCCACACGAAGCTGCATTTGTGCGCGCATTGTCTCACGTTCCGCCGCAGCGCGCAACTTTTCGCGGGCAAGTTCCTCGGTTTGTCGCATCCGAGCGTTGAACTCGCGAGCCCGCTCTTCCAGCTTCTGACGCTCCAACTGAAGGTCCGCACGGTCCTTCTGAATCGACGCCTCGGCCTGCATCCGGCGAATGCCAAGCTCCTCCTGCTTCAGCGCAACCAACGGATCAGGGCCCTCGCCTTCGCCCGTAGCAGCAATCTGAGCACTAAGAACCTTCAAGTTCTGCATCTCCTCCGCAACATACTGCGCAACCAGACCGTCAATCTGAGCCATCATGTCCGGGCTCAACTGCGGCATACCCTGCGGGCCAGCCATCTGCGGACCAAGCATCTGCATCGCTTCCGCCATCGCACGCTCCTGAGCCTTGAACTTGGCGTGCTCCATAACGTGCTTCTGCAACGACACCGCAACAGGAACAGCCTGCGCTACAATCGGCGACGACCCAAAAACCAAGTGCGCCATGATGTGCGCGTCGTGGTTCTGACCCTCAAACGCCATCAACTTGACCTGATCGAGCGCGTCGATGTTCTCCTGCGCAGGGTCCTTCGGCTGCGGCTGACCCTCGTCCTTCGGCTTCAGCAAACGGTCAACGTCGCGCACACCAAGCGCGTCGTACATCCGGTGAAAAGCCTCGTAAACGTCATGCAGGTCCGGAGCCTGCGTCGCCATCTGCAACTGAGCCTGCGCCAAGGCAATCCGTTGCGACTGGCTGAAGATGTTCGGGTCAGAAACAGGAACAATGTCCACGCGGTCATCAAAATCCGCCGCCATAACCGTCTGATCCGCACCCGCAACCGAATACGGATACACAGGTGGCAGCGTTTCCGCCATCACACGCGCCAGTATCTTGAACTCCTGACGCATCGCATAATGCTGCCGCTTGTGGATCGCACTCATCACACGAGTGCCCTGCTCCAAAAGCGCTATCGTCGTCCCAACCGCCGCCTGCTCGTTGCTGTCACCAACCTTCAAGTCAGTAATCGTCGCAAACCGCTGACCAGCCTGAACAACAAAACCAAGCAAATTCATCAACGTCGCAGACGGCTCCTTGAACGGCAACGGCATCAAACCGTCCCGAATCGCCCCGCCCGGACTGTCAACATCCCGAAACTCACCCGGCTGAATCGGCGACTCGTCGTCCCTGATCCGTAAACCGCGGATCTTGAACCCCGCAGGCAAATTCGACAACGTCCCAGCGTCAATCAACTGCCGCAACGCAGCCGTCGCAGTCCGCGACAAACCACCAATCGTGTGGATCAAACCCAAACCGTAAAACCCAAAACCCGGCAGGAACTTGAAATGCACGAAATAGTGGATCTTCCGACGCATCGGATCGTCCTCGCGGTAGTTCCGACGTATCGCCAAAACCTTCCCAGTGTCCTCAACAACCGTCACAACATACGGAAGCCGAATCCCAGTGTCCTCACCACCCTCATCACGGTCCTCAAACCCCGGAAGATCCAAATCAACGTGAAACTCAAGCAAAGTCACGTCATAGTCGATGTTCGTCGGACTCTGACCCTTAATCAGGTCCTCAATCTCCGTCGTGTCATCCGAACGAGCAGCCGCAGGCTGAACAGGAACGTCCAGATAAAAGCCCGAAACCTGCATCTTGCGGACGTCGTTCCACGGCAGACGGACCATCTGCGCCACAAAAGGCGACGTGGCCAGATCCGAGGCGTCATAAGGCACGACCAAGTTCTCAGCAGGCACGAACCGCGAGACAGGACGACCTAAACTCTCGTCAAAGTAGACCTTCTTGAAGGCACTACCCGCCAGAGGCAAGTGAAACAGCAACTGATCGAACTCCGGAGTGTACTCCTCCATCTCATTCGTCAGGTAGTAGTTCATAAAGTCCTTGACCCGCCGCCCCTGAGCCTCCTTTTCGCGCGTCCGATCCCCCAAAACCTGCGTCCGGACAGGACCTTCGGCCGGAAGAAGCTCGTTAAACGCTTGAGCCTGAAATTGCGTCGCCGCCTCTGCCAAAAGCGGGTGCGTCACGCCTGTCGCACCACGGAAAGGCTGCGTCCGTTCCTCGTATTTGAAGCCTAAAAGCTCCAAACCCTTGGAATACTCCTCTTCCCAGTCCCCGCGGCTACCCTTCGCCGCGTCAAACTGAGCCATCAGGTCGTTGGCAAGCACGCCAAGGTCAGAATCGTCCATAAATTCGGCCAAATTGGCCGAAAACTCCGCCCCAACCGCCGTGTCGCGCTCGTCAACGTCAAAATCAACCGTCGCGCCGCCATCCTCATCCATTTCGATCTCAATGCCCTCTGGAAGCGGTCGCTCAAGGTCAACCGCCGAACCGGGCATCTCAATCTCAAGATCCGCCATCATGTCTGCACGCATCTCGTCCGACTCTGGGCTGCGAGCGCGCTCGACAAAGGAAACAGGGGGATTGCGAGGGGGTATGGCCATCAGATCTTCTCCAAGAAGCCAGACAAACCTAACACACAGGCTTTGTTCTGACTAGGCGTCACCGCTTGAACATGTTCCGAGCAATGGACGACAACGAGGCCAAACCCCCCTGCGCAAAAGTCGGAACCCGCGGGACAAAAATCGGAGTCGGCATGAAACCAACACCGCGGGTCAACTGCGGACCGCGGGCCGCGATGTCATACAGACTGGGATCGCCAATGTAGTTCACATCGACGTCTAGAGGGTAGGGGTAGTCCACGTATTTTGGAGCGGGCGGGAGTGTGGGCTGATACGGCTCAACAGGAAGTGTGGGCCGATCCGGCTCAACAGGAAGTGTGGGCCGATCCGGCTCAACAGGAAGTGTGGGCTGATACGGCTCAACAGGAAGTGTGGGCTGATACGGCTCAACAGGAAGTGTGGGCTGATACGGCTCAACAGGAAGTGTGGGCTGATACGGCTCGATAGGACGTGTGGGCTGATACGGCTCGATAGGACGTGTGGGCTGATACGGCTCGATAGGACGTGTGGGCTGATACGGCTCGAT
>Ga0172372_10012937_pt1 | contig 10414 bp, 9 predicted proteins | sample LakKiv5m_2_FD_114544 | JGI IMG/M metagenome (GOLD analysis project Ga0172372, IMG submission 114544) | Freshwater microbial communities from Kabuno Bay, South-Kivu, Congo - kab_092012_9.5m | ecosystem: Environmental > Aquatic > Freshwater > Lake | place: Democratic Republic of the Congo... | reverse complement strand
TCACCGCGGCCGCCTCGCGCAGCGTCGCCGCGCGCGGCATGTTCCTGATGGCGCCCGCGTTCGACATGCCGGGGCTCCCGCCGCTGCCGCCCGTCGCCGACTGTCCGACGGTCGTGGTGCACGGTTGGCAGGACGACATCGTGCCGGTCGACCATGGCCTCGCGTTCGCGCGCGCACGCCGCGCCACGCTGCACCTCGTCGATGACGACCATCGCCTGACCGCCTCGCTGCCGCGCATCTGCGGCTGGTTCGGCGGGTTCCTCGCATCGCTCCCCGAGTGACGGTCGCCGCGTGAAGTCGCTGCTGCGCTGGTTCATGTCGTGGTGGGTGCGCGCCGAGGTGCGCCCCGAAGGCGCGATCGAACGCATCGGTGCGGTCACCGCCGCGCCTGTCTGCTATGTCATCGAGCGGCGCAGCGTCGTCGATACGGCGTTGCTCGCGTCGATCTGCAAGCGCCGGGGTCTGCCGTCGCCTACGGGTCGCTTGGTGGGCCGCGGCAAGGGCGCGGTGCGCGCGACGCTGCCGTTGTTGCAGGCGCGCGGCTGGTTCGACCCGCGCATCGATCGCCGTCCGCCGCCGGAGCTGCTGCGGCTCATCGACGCGCTGCGCGCCGACCCGGGCCTCGACGCGCGTCTGGTGCCGGTGCAGGTGTTCTGGGGGCGTGCGCCGCAGAAAGAGGGGTCATGGCTGCGGCTGTGGCTCACCGAGGGCTGGGTGCTCGGCGGCGGCCTGCGCAAGATGCTGCAGGTGCTGTTCAACGGCCGCTTCACCATGGTCGAGCTGGGCGAGCCGGTGAGCCTGCGCAGCATGCTCGACGACGACGGGCCGATCGAACCGCAGGCCGCGCGCATCGCCCGCGCTTGGCGCGCCACCTTCCGCCGCCAGCGCGCTGCACGCATCGGTCCCGACCTCTCGCACCGCCGCACCATACTCGCGCGCGTGCTGAACACCCGCGCGGTGCGCGCCGCCGCCGCGCAGGAGGCGAAGGTCAAGAAGGTCACGCGCCGCAAGGCGCTGCTCACGGCGCGCGGCTACGGCGAGGAGATCGCCGCGAACTATTCCCACGCCTTCGTCAACTTCATGGAGGCCTTCCTGCGCCGGCTATGGACGCGGCTCTACGACGGCGTCGATTTCAACCATGTGGACACGCTGCGCGGCGTGGCGCGCGAGCACGAGATCGTCTTCGTGCCCTGTCATCGCAGCCACATGGACTATCTGCTGCTCTCGTACGCCATCTATGTGCAGGGCTACGCGGTGCCGCACATCGCAGCCGGCATCAACCTCGACATCCCGGTGGTCGGCCGTCTGCTGCGCAAGGGCGGCGCGTTCTTCATACGCCGCAGCTTCGCGGGCAACGCGCTCTACACCGCGGTGCTCATGAAGTACCTCGGCGCGATCATGGCGCGCGGCCACTCCATCGAATATTTCATCGAGGGCGGCCGTTCGCGCACCGGCCGCCTGCTGCAGCCCAAGACCGGCATGCTGGCGATGACGGTGCGCAGCTATCTGCGCGACCCGCGCCGTCCGGTCGTGTTCCTGCCCGTGTACTTCGGCTACGAGCGCATCGTCGAGGGCGACACCTACATCGGCGAGCTGTCGGGCCGTCCGAAACGCAAGGAAGGCATCGGCGACCTGCTGCGCGCGCCGCGGATGCTGCGCAAGAAGTACGGCCGCGTCAGCGTGAACATCGGCTCGCCGATCCATCTCGATGCGCTGCTCGGGCGTCACGCGCCGGACTGGCGCGAGCAGCCCCTCGAGGACGAGACGCGCGTGCCCTGGCTCGCGCCGGCGGTCGACGACCTCTCGCAGCGCATCATGCGGCACATCAACGCCGCCGCCGCGGTGACGCCGATCAACCTGCTGGCGCTGACGCTGCTCGCCATGCCGCGGCAGACCATGCCGGCGGCGGATCTCGCGCGGCAGATCGACCTCTACATCGGGCTGCTGCGCGAAGCGCCCTACGACCCGCGCGTGACCGTGACCGCGACCGGCGGCGAAGCGGCCATCGTCCACGGCGAGGCGCTCGGCGTGCTGCAGCGCCAGCCGCACAAGCTCGGCGAGCTGGTGCGCAGCAGCGACGAGGTCGCGGTGCTGATGACCTACTACCGCAACAACATCCAACATCTCTTCGCGCTGCCCTCGCTGATCGCCTGCGCGTTCATCGCCAACCCCATCGTCCCGACCGCGGACCTGCAGCGCCTCGCGTGGCGGGTCTACCCGTATGTCGCTGCGGAGCTCTTCCTGAAGTGGTCGGAGGACGAGCTCGCGGCGCAGGTCGACGCGCAACTCGCGGCGCTCGCCAAGCTCGGCGTGCTCGAGCGTCTCACGCTGCCCGATGGTGCCGAGGGCTGGCGCCGGCCGGCGTCCAGCACGCCGACGGCGGTGCAGCTCTCGTTGCTCGCGGAGTCCTCGGTGCAGACCATCGAGCGCTATTACCTCGCCATCTCGGCGCTCACCCACGCCGCTCCCGGCACCTACACCGCCAAGGAGCTTTCGGAGCGTTGCCAGTTGATGGCGCAGCGCATCGAGATGGTCTACGGCTTCGATTCGCCCGAGTTCGCCGACAGGGCGCTTTTCGACCAGTTCATCGCGCTGCTTCAGCGCCGCGGCGTGGTGCGCAGCGACGAGGCGGGGCGGCTGCTGCACGATGAGGTGCTGCAGCGGGTGGCGCAGGACGCGGAGTTCGTGCTCTCCGAGCAGATCCGCCACAGCATCCTGCAGGTGACGCGCGGCTGACGCGCCACGGGCGCCGCGCGCGCCGCCGCCGATGGCCTTGCGCGTCAGTCGTCCCCGCCCGGTCGCCCCCGTCCACGCTTCACCGCGCCGCGCCGCGACTTCGATTCCATGCGCCGTTCACGCGAGGCGCGGGTCGGCTTGGTGGCGCGCCGCGTCTTGGGTTCCACCAACGCACGTGTCACGAGGTCGATGAGCCGGTCCTCGGCCGCGCGGCGGTTCTGTTCCTGGCTGCGGTGCTCACGGGCGATGATCAGCAGCGCGCCTTCGTCGGTGACGCGGCGGCCGGCGAGGGCGCGCAGGCGCTGCTTGGCGGCGTACGGTAGGACCGCGGTGCCCGCCAGATCGAAACGCAGCTGCACCGCCGAGGCGACCTTGTTGACGTTCTGGCCGCCGGGACCGCCGGCGCGCACGAAACTGACCTCGAGGTCGCCGTCGGGTATCTCGACCCTACCCGCGCGCAGGGCCATCTTCGGCTCCGCCGAGGTGCGGCGGCCGCACGACGACCGCATCCGGCTCGAGGACGCGCACCTCCTGCTGGGCCACCGGGATCTTGACGCCGGCGTCCTTGAACAGCCGCCAGATGCGGCGGTTCACATCGGAGCGCACGTTGTTGACGCCGTTCATCGGGTCGCGGATCCAGAAGCGCGCTTCGAGCTTCATGCCATAGTTCTCGAACGAGATCAGCCGCGACACCGGCGCCGGATCGCGCAGGATGCGCGGGTGGCCTTCGGTGGCGCGGATCAGCAGGTCGAGCGCGACCTCGGGGTCGTCGTCGTAGGAGACCATCACCGGCAGCCGCAGCCGCACCCGCTGGTCCGAATACGACCAGTTGATCACCGAGTTGGTGATCAGGCTCTGGTTGGGCACCAACGACTCCACGCCGTCGCGGTCGCGGACCACCACATAGCGCCCGCGCAGCTCCTGCACCCAGCCGAAGTTGTCGGAGGTGGTGCCGGTGTGCTGGTGGAAGCTGATCACATCGCCCGGCTTGATGGACTTGTCCATCAGCAGCACGAAGCCGCTGACGAAGTTGCTGGTGATGTCGCGGATACCGAAGCCGAGACCGAACACGATGGCGCCGGTGAGCACCGTGAGCGCGGTGAGGTCGACACCGGCGGAATTGACGCCGAGCAGCACGCCGAGTCCGATGAGCAGGAAATAAGCCGACTTGCTGATGCCGACCCGCGTGGCGGGCGCCAGTGACTCCATGGCCATCACCCGCCGCTCGATGGCGCGCGCGAGCAGCGTCATGGCGAGCACGAACACCGTCACCACGACCAGGCCCTTCATGAGGTCCCAGAGGCTGAACACCGACTTGCCGGGCAACAGGTCCACCTGCCCGAGCACGCGCTCCAGCCAGTCGAAGCCGCCCAGGACCTCGAGGCCGAGCGCGAGCCAGACGAGCAGCGTGACGCGGGTCTCGTGGCGCGCGAGCCAGCTGCCGTCGCCGAGCAGCAGCCGCACGGCATAGACCGCGAGCCGCACCGCGCCGAGCGCGGCGACGAGCCGCAGCGCGAACACCAGCACGACATCGGATACGCCGAGCATCTCCGCGATCTCGCGCGCGGCGCCGATCAGCAGCACGGCGATGGCGTAGGGCGCGGCTATCGTGCCGGCCTCGATGAGGCGCCACTGCCAACCGGTCGAGACGCCGCCGTCCGCGGCCTGCACCCGGCCTGCGGCGCGGCGTAGCAGGCGGCCGCCGACATAGGCCACCGCAACCGCGATCAGCACCGCCAGCGCCTCGTTGAGGCCGGTGGGCGTCAGCAGCTCGCGGACCAGCTTCCCGATCGAGATGTAGTTGGGTTCCATCGCGGCGTCCTCAGGCGTTGAGATCGGGGATCAGCTGGCTGACGTAGCGCTCGATCTGGTCCTTGAGCATGAGCTTGCGCTTCTTGAGGCGCTTGAGCTGCAGCTGGTCGACATGGATGTCCATCGACAGCCTCGCGATGACCTCGTCCAGATCGCGGTGCTCGATGCGCAGTTGCCGCAGCTTCTCGATGTTGCGGAACAGTTCGCGGTCGATGTTGTCTTGGTCCTGGTCCGACATCAGAGGGTCGCCGCGACATGATCGAGGTCGGCCGGTAGCTTATCGAAGCGACCCGGCGGATTCCACGGCAGCGCCGGGTCGTGGAAATCCGATCCTGTGGAGGCCAGCATGGCGTGGCCGCGTGCGAGCGTGGCGAGCCGATCGCGGTCGCGCGGGCTCATGCCCGCCATGCTCACCTCGAGACCTTGGCCGCCCGCATCACGGAACGCGCCCACCAACCGCCGCAGCGCGCCGCCGGACGCCCCGTAGCGGTGCGGATGCGCGAGCACCGCGACGCCGCCTGCGGCGCGCAGCGCGGCGATCGCCCGGTCGATGCCGGGCCACGCCATCGGCACATGGCCCGGCGTGCCGCGGCCCAAGAATTTCTTGAACGATTCGGCCTCGTCGCGCGCGTGCCCGAGCGCGACCAGCGCCCGTGCGAGATGCAGCCGCGTCGGTACGGCGGTGCCCGCGCAGACGCCGGCCACCAGTTCCCGCCCGGGCAGCCCCGCACGGCGTTCGAGCCGTTCGCCGATCTCGGCGAGGCGCTCGCGGCGCAGCGCACGCACCTCGGCGAGGTGCGCATCGAGCGCCGGCGAGCCGACATCCACTCCGAGCCCGAGCACATGCAGCGACAGGCCGTCCCAGCCTGCTGAGACCTCCACGCCGGGCACGAAGCGCAGTCCGATCGCGGCGCAGGCCGTGGCCGCTTCAGCGCAGCCTGCCGTGGTGTCGTGGTCGGTGAGCGCCGCCGTGCCGACGCCGCGCTCGGCGGCGAGGCGCATCAACGCGGCCGGCGAGAGCAGGCCATCGGAATGATGGCTGTGCAGGTGCAGGTCGGCGACGGCGGAGCGAGCGGGTGCGGTCATGTCGGCGGTATCATAGGCCGATGCCGGAAACCCCGCCCCCTCCCGTCGCCGCCGCGCCCGATTGGTCCACGGTCGACACCGTGCTGCTCGACCTCGACGGCACGCTGCTCGACCTCGCCTACGACAACTTCATCTGGCTCGGTCGCATCCCCGAGATCTACGCCGAGCAGAACGGGTTGTCGCTAGCCGAGGCGCATGCCGAGCTCATGCCGCACTTCGTGCGGCTGCAGGGCACGATGGAGTGGTACTGCATCGATCATTGGACGCGCATGCTGCGCATCGACGTGGCGCGGGTCCACCACGAGGAGGCGGCGCGGGTGGCATGGCTGCCGGGCGCGCGCGGGTTCCTGGAGCGCATGCGCGCCGCCGGCAAGCGTCTGGTGCTGCTCACCAATTCGCATCCGCGGATCGTCGAGATCAAGCACGCCCGCACGGGCGTGCTCGACCTGCTCGACGCCGCGCACTCCTCGCATGAGTTCCGCACCCCGAAGGAGACGCCGGAGTTCTGGGATGCGGCGCGCGAGAAGGTCGGCTTCGACCCGGCGCGCAGCGTGTTCGTGGACGACAGCGCGGCCGTGCTGCGATCCGCCATCGCAGCGGGCATCCGCCATGTCTACGGCGTGCGGCGCCCGGATTCGTCACGGGACCCGCATGTGCACGAGGAGTTCGCGGCGATCGATGCGGTGACCGATCTCGCCTGACGTGTCATCCGTCGGGGTCTGGGCGGAGCGTCACGCCCCGCAGCCCTGACTCAGCGCCGGCCGCCGCGTCGCGGACCGCCGCCACCGGGACGGCCACCGCCGCCCGGTCTGCCGCCGCCCGGGCGGCCACCACCGCCGCTCCGGCCGCCGCCGCCACCGCGACGGCCACCGCCGCCCCGGTCCTCGTAGGGACGGCGCGGCGGCCAGACGATCTCGGCGAGCAGTTCCTTGCCGATAGGCTCGTAGGGCACCTTGCGGCCGATGAATTTTTCGATGTCGGGCAGGCCGACCGCATATTCCTCGCAGGCGAAGCTGATGGCGTCGCCCTCGGCGCCCGCGCGCGCGGTGCGGCCGATGCGGTGCACATAGTCGGCGGCGTCCTGCGGCAGGTCGAAGTTGAAGACATGGCTGACATCGGGGATGTGCAGACCGCGCGAGGCGACATCGGTGGCGATGAGCACGCCGAGTTTGCCCTCGTGGAAGTCCTCCATGTAGCGCAGCCGCTTCTTCTGCGGCACATCGCCGGAGAGCGCCGCCGCGTCGATGCCGTTGGCGCGCAGCACATCCTCGAGCCGCTCGGCCATGCGCTTGGTGTTGACGAACACCATGGTGCGATGCGGTTCCATGCGGCGCAGCAGCCCGATGAGCAGCGGGATCTTCTCCTCCATCGCCGGGTAGTACATGAGCTGGCGCACACGGTCGGCGGTGATCTTCTCGGGCTCGACCTGCACCAGCACCGGCTCGTTCATGTGCTCGTAGGCGAGCTCCAGCACGCGCTGCGACAGCGTCGCCGAGAACAGCATCGACTGGCGACGATCGGGTGGCGGCAGCCGGCGCAGCATGTAGCGGATGTCGGCGATGAAGCCGAGGTCGAACATGCGGTCGGCCTCGTCGAGCACCACCGCCTGCGCCTCGCGCAGCTCGAACACATGCTGCTTGTAGTAGTCGATGATGCGGCCGGGCGTGCCGATGAGCACATCGACGCCGCCCTCGAGATCGCGCCGCTGCTTCTCGTAGTCGACACCGCCGAACACCACGGCGAGCTTGAGGCCGGTGTGCTGGTTGAGGACCTCGGCGTCCTTGTGGATCTGCACCGCGAGCTCGCGCGTCGGCGCGATGACGAGCGCGCGGATGGCGGTGGCGCCGCGGGTGGGCGGCGCGGGGTTCGCGAGCAGGTTCTGGAAGAGCGCGACCAGGAAGGCCGCGGTCTTACCGGTGCCGGTCTGCGCCTGACCCGCGACATCGCGGCCGGCGAGGGCGTGGGGCAGGGTCTGTGCCTGGATGGGGGTGCAGCGCACGAATCCGGCGTCCTCGATGCCTTGCATCAAGGGCGGAGCGAGTTCGAGGGCCGAGAAGGTGAGGTCTGAAAGATGGGTGTCGGACATTTCGTACCAGCAGGGTGAGGTTGACGGGGACGCTTGCAAAAGCACCGCGGATTGGCTAAAAATGCCGACCAACGGGCGTTCTGCCCCCGAGTCATCCTCTCTTTCTGGTAAGCCCAGAGGCACGAAACAACAATTTTTTGCGGCGCTATTGTAACCGTTTGGCGGCCCTTCCGTACGGCGTTCAGCCGCGAGCCCGCCCACAGGCCCCCTCGCTCCCTTTCCCGACCCTCAACACTCCCTGACGGAGGTTTACCCGCGTGAGCAGCCCTCACATCCTCAACACCTCGGACGCCACCTTCGCGACCGATGTCCTCAAGTCCGATAAGCCTGTCCTGCTCGATTTCTGGGCGGAATGGTGCGGTCCCTGCAAGATGATCGCGCCCATCCTCGATGAGCTCGCGCCCGCCTACGAAGGCCGCCTGCGCATCGCCAAGATCAACATCGACGAGAACCCGCAGACGCCCGCCAAGTACGGCATCCGCGGCATCCCCACGCTGTTCCTGTTCAAGAACGGCACCGTCGAGGCGCAGAAGGTCGGCGCCGCCTCGCGCTCGCAGCTCGCTGCCTTCCTGGACAGCCACCTGTGAGGGGCGGATATCTCGGCAACAAGGGCGGCGGCGGTGGTGGCGGTCAGCGCCAGCGCGGTCCGCGTCACGGCAACCGTGACCCCAACCGTCAGCAGCAACGCCACGGCAACGTCGGCGGTCCGCTGATCGACGAGGGCCCGATCGACCACGCGCCGTTCATCGAGACCGGTGAGGACGCCGAGATCATCAGCGCCGCGGAGCTCGCCGCGTCGCGCAAGTCGATGAACCTGACGACGCTGAAGTCGATGCCGATCAACAAGCTGGTCGACCTCGCCGCCAAGTACGGCGTCGAGAACATGGCCCGCTCGCGCAAGCAGGACATCATCTTCAGCCTGTTGAAGGCGCACGCCCGCCAGGGCGAGCACATCTACGGCGACGGCGTGCTCGAGATCCTGCAGGACGGCTTCGGCTTCCTGCGCTCGGCCGACGGCTCCTACCTCGCCGGCCCGGACGACATCTACATCAGCCCGGCGCAGATCCGCCGCTTCAACCTGCGCACCGGCGACAGCATCTCGGGCCTCATCCGCCCGCCGAAGGAAGGCGAACGCTACTTCGCGCTCACCAAGGTCGGCGAGATCAACTTCGACTCGCCCGAGAACGCGCGCAGCAAGGTGCTGTTCGAGAACCTCACGCCGCTGCATCCGACCAAGCGCCTCAAACTCGAGCGCGGCAACGGGTCCACCGAGGACCTCACCGCCCGCGCGATCGACCTCTGTGCGCCGATCGGCAAGGGCCAGCGCGGCCTCATCGTCTCGCCGCCGAAGGCCGGCAAGACGATGCTGCTGCAGAACATCGCCACCGCCATCACCGCCAACCATCCCGAGGTCTACCTCATCGTGCTGCTCATCGACGAGCGCCCGGAAGAGGTCACCGAGATGCAGCGCACGGTGGCGGGCGAGGTGGTGTCGTCGACCTTCGACGAACCCGCTGCGCGCCATGTGCAGGTGGCCGAGATGGTCATCGAGAAGGCCAAGCGCCTGGTCGAGCACAAGAAGGATGTGGTCATCCTGCTCGACTCCATCACCCGTCTCGCGCGCGCCTACAACACCGTCGTGCCGAGCTCCGGCAAGGTGCTGACGGGCGGCGTCGACGCCAACGCCTTGCAGCGCCCCAAGCGCTTCTTCGGCGCGGCGCGCAACATCGAGGAGGGCGGGTCGCTCACCATCCTCGCCACGGCGCTGATCGACACCGGCTCGAAGATGGACGATGTCATCTACGAGGAGTTCAAGGGCACCGGCAACAGCGAGATCCACCTCGACCGCCGCATCGCCGAGAAGCGCGTGTTCCCCGCGATCAACATCAACCGCTCGGGCACCCGCAAGGAAGACCTCATCACCGACCCGGGCGAGCTCGCGAAGATGTGGATCCTGCGCAAGCTCCTGCACCCGATGGACGAGCTGGCGGCCATCGAGTTCCTGCTCGACAAGATGAAGGACACCAAGACGAACTCGGATTTCTTCGAGGCGATGAAGCGCTAACCGCGCTCCCGCGCGATGGCGCGGTGGCCGATGTCGCGGCGGCAGAGCATGCCGTCCCAGGAGATGCGGTCGACGAGCGCGTAGGCCGCGTTCTGCGCTTCGCCCACCGTGTCACCGAGCCCGACCGCGCAGAGCACGCGGCCGCCTGCCGTCGTGACCCGTCCGTCCACGAGCGCCGTGCCGGCGTGGAACACCTTGCCGGGCAGCGCTGCGGCCGCATCGAGCCCCGCGATCGCATCGCCCTTGCGCACGGTCTCGGGGTAGCCGCCCGCCGCGAGCACCACGCCGAGCGCGGCGCGCGGATCCCAGTCCATCGCGGTACGGTCGAGCCGGCCCTCGAGCGCCGCTTCGCAGAGCGTCACGAGGTCCGAGCGAAGGCGGCACATGATCGGCTGCGTCTCCGGGTCGCCGAAGCGGCAGTTGAACTCGAGCACGTTCGGCGTGCCGTCCGGCGCGATCATGATGCCGGCGTAGAGGAAACCCGTGTACGGCGTGCCGTCAGCGGCGAGGCCGCGCAGCGTCGGCTCGATCACCTCGCGCATGATGCGCCCGTGCATCTCCGGCGTGACCACCGGCGCCGGCGAGTAGGCGCCCATGCCGCCGGTGTTGGGGCCGGTGTCGCCGTCGCC
>Ga0172372_10012935_pt1 | contig 10416 bp, 8 predicted proteins | sample LakKiv5m_2_FD_114544 | JGI IMG/M metagenome (GOLD analysis project Ga0172372, IMG submission 114544) | Freshwater microbial communities from Kabuno Bay, South-Kivu, Congo - kab_092012_9.5m | ecosystem: Environmental > Aquatic > Freshwater > Lake | place: Democratic Republic of the Congo... | reverse complement strand
TGCCTGTTGAGCGCAGTGCAGACAAGTAAAGTCGTTGGCGTTGTTGTGACTCGCTACTAAGCCAATGGGTGTGAGCAGAAAAATAAAAACCATGGGTCACGATTTCTTTGTCAGGCTTAATCAGTGCATTTGCCAGTGATTTCAGGTCTAGCCACTTAAGAAAATGCTTGGTGTTTCGGTTTTGTCTGGTCTGTGGGTCGCGGTCTAGGTCGTCGATTGAGTGATACAAATTGAAGCCATCCACAAAAAACGCCACGCGACGCTTTTTGAATTCAGACTTGGAAATGAAACCGGCCGCGCTGGCGGCCGGGACCTTGGGCGAACCCTCGGGTGGAAAATCCGGCGCCGCCGGGCGCCGGGACCCTGCAGCATGCTGCAGGGGTGGAAACTGAAAAGAAGTGTCGACGATTGGCGCATGCATGTCAACGACTATGGGGTTTTTTCTGATGCTTGAAAATCGGCCAAACGGTCTAGCCACTAGCTCACCCCCTGAGCCAGCCACCCGGCTACACTAATCAGCACTAACTTCCATAGACATCCTGCGGCGCTGCAGCAAGCGCATCACCCGTAGCGCCCGCAGCTCAGCCAGCTGACGCACAGAAAGGGAGGGGGCAAGACCATGGGCACCGTCAACGACCCCTTCATCTGCCCATCGCTTGCTCGGGGCATCCGTCGGGCCTATCTGGAGTCCCTGGATCGGCACTGGGCGATCTATCGCGGCCGCTGCAGCGCGGTGGCCCTGCGCAACCCCGTGCTCCGTGTGCCCACGCACAAGGCCTATATGCGCGAGATTGAGCGCATCCGCAGCCGTCTGATGCCGCGGTTCTTATCGATCTCGGATATGCGGGTGGCGGCCGGCCATAAAGAGGCCTGGTTCATGCTCACGCTGGCCCGCATTGCCTGCAACAGCCAGACCATGGTGGCCGGGGCAGGGAGCGCCCAGGTGAGCGCCGAGATCATGACCTATCCCCACGCACGGCTGTGGCGCAGCCGCCTGCCGATTGAATTCACGGGCCATGCCATTGACCGGCTTATCCAGCGGGCCCATGTGGTGGACCTGCCGCCTGCCGATCAGGATCTGCATGCCATTCATGCGGGCTTTGCCTCGGCGCTGATCTGGGCGGTGGCCGCACTTAAGGCGCTCGCGAGCATTGACCCACAAGAGGCCGGCCGGCTGGATGTGATCATTCCCGCCGAGCACGGCATCTTTCTGGGGGGCTTTGACCCCGAGGCCTCGCAACTGGTCTTTAAGACCTTTGTGGATAACGATCAGCTCTGGGAAGAAGAGCGCTACGCACTGGCCCAACTGAACACGGTGGGCGATGAGCGCTTGGCGCTCTCGGCACTGGACCTGCTGGCAGAGGGCTGGATGGCCCATGACGACACCCATGTGGCCGAGCGCCTCATCGATACGTGGAAGACCTTTGGCTGGGTGATCCGCGAGCGCGAGGAGCGGCCGGGGAAGATGGATGCGGCTTGGCAAAGGCGCGAGATTATGAGCGATTTGAACCCATGGTAAATCATAGTATCGTTGCATAAGGCGATACAACCCTGAGACAAAGCACGTTTGTATGGGACTGACAGTCCGACCAAAGCCATGCGCACGCAAAAACGCCTTCCACTTTAGGAGGGAGAATATTGAATCGCGGGTGCCTAAGAATCAGGGAATATATACTTTCTGGTCCGGGCGACTATGCGTATATGTTGGCCAAGCAAAAAATCTACAAGAACGTTTGATGGGTCATTGGAGAAAATCTCACAATGATGATGTTAATGTTTGGATATCTGCTCTAGGCGCACATCTATGCATCACTTATGAGACGATTGACTCCGACCTTGGAAGAGCTGAGCAGCTATTTATTGAACGATATAACCCGCATCTCAACAAAATAAACGCGAGAAAGTTATGAAACTAATACCAGCGATTCGCGGAAAGCTAGGAAGTACCGAGTATTACGTCGCCACAATGAAAGCGAGTGAGGTCGTGAATTCGCTCAGAATCCCAAAGGACATGCCAGACTGGGGCCATGAGTCAATAGAAGAGCGTTACCAGAGAGAAATAAACTATAAGCGAGTACGGGATCAGATAGCTCCTTATATTGCGAATGATAAAGATCGATTTTTTAATGCCTTAATCGTGGATATTCTCAACGCTGATGGTGTAACTTTTGATCCATTGTCGTCAGTCTCAAAGCTACCGTCACTTTTTTCGGGTCTTGGAGAAAATTTTGGAATTCTGACGCTCAAGGGTAGCGAGCAACTTGTCCCGCTGGATGGTCAACATCGTCTCGCAGCTGTTCGTTTTGCTCTCTACGGAAAAGACGAGAAAGATCACCCAATAGATTCTTTTTCGCCGAATCCGGAGATTGGCAATGACGATATAACTTTAGTGCTCGTGAAGCATGATCGGTCTAAGGCAAGAAAAATTTTCAACAAAGTTAACCGATATGCCAAAGCAACTTCTAAGGCTGATAACTTGATCATTAGCGAAGATGATTATGTTGCAATAGTGAGTCGCGAGATAGCCAACAAAATTTTCAAGAGTTTGGTTAATGCTAAGTCCAACACGATATCCGACGCTAGCAATGACGTTACGACCCTCTCTACGATTTACGAAGCTAGCGTTGATTACTTAAGCGAGTCGACGATCTATCCCCAGAAGGTCAATACGGAGACTCTTCCAGAAGCATCGGTACAAAATCTATGGAGGACTGAGGTTGAAAAGATGTGGATTACTGTTGTTAGGGAGATATCAGTATTGCATGATGCCTTAGAGGACATTGAAGACACCGGCCGCGGAAAAAGAACGGAGCTAAGAAAGACATACATAATTATGAAGCCGATTGTTCAGGCTGCTCTTGTTGGGGCTATTAAGAGGCTCATGAATGCAGGAATTTCAATGAAAGTAGCGATTGAAAAAGCAGCAAAGCTTGATTGGCGTTTTCAGTGTTCTGACTGGGAGCGTGTTGCGGTGAATCCAGGCGATAAGATTATCACTGGATCCCAGAGTAGGAAGTTACTTACCCGATTGATCGCTTATCGACTCGGAGAGCCATTAACGGCGAAGGAGCTCGAGGTACTAGAGAATCAATACAGAGGACTTTTCGATACCCACGACAAGAGTAGGTCGCTGCCGGAGCGTTTAGTCTAGTGCTCAAGAAATGAAGCTAAATTTTGAGCGGCTCATTGTTGATACCGAACCGCAACATTGTCTTTTTACCAGCGAAGCTTATGTTGTTCTAACGAAGGCGGGATTGACTGTGGCAGCCGACGTGATAGTCAAGAAAGTTACTCGAACAGTCGAGCGAACCCTGTTAATTTCGCCGCAGAGCTTGAGTCAACCATTAGTCGAGCGAATGGCAAATAATTCCTTTAAGCTATCTGGGATAGAGGTCTGGGTTTATAAGAGCGGGGGCGATCGATCAGCGAAATATTGCGTCGAAGATTAGTGGTATGGAGTTTCATTATTTGTGGCAAACGAGACAGGCTCCGCCGCCTTCGTCATCATAGAATAACTCGTCAAGGTCTTCGTAAGAATCTAAACCAGATCGAAGTGGATTTACGCGTCGAATTGCCTTTTCGCGCTCAATACGTTTTTTGTAGTCAGCTTTTATTTGATTGATTCGATCCGGCCGCTCAAGCTCTTCGAGGGATTCACCTTGGCTCCAGGTGAATGGTGAGTCATGGTCTAGTGCCGTTTTTTCATAGCTTTTTGCCTCTTCAAAGCGGTCAGGATGGCGTTCTTTAAGGTTAACCCACTCAATTTTTTGTTGGAAAAAACAAAAACTGCATCCGCTTCGAGAGCGCCATTCATAGTATTTCGGTAGTCCTAGGTTGTACGAGTCGAGAATATCAATCACCATTTCTTTGGTAATACCATGCTCGCGGAACGGGAGAAGGGTAACTATGTTGGGATTGGTGTTCCAAAGCCCCTCGCGATCGGTTTCATCTGCACGAATTGCGACGTACTGAATTATTTTGTCGCCTGCGGCGAGCCATGGCTTGATCCAGTCTCTGAAGGGATCGAGTTTCAGTTTGCGGGTGCACCAACGAGTCTGCGGGGACGGAAGAAAGTATCCATACTGCTTCAAATAGTGATCAAACGGGTTCTGTCCCTCTGAAAAACGGCTCTCTCCAAGTCGGACAATTCTGGTATTCAAAACGCCTTCAAGCTTAGTAAGAAACTCATAAACCTCAGGGAGTTCTTTCCCTGTGTCAGAGAAAAAATATTCGATTTCGCGATGTTGGTAGTCAGGATGAGTGCTCATAAAAACGGCCAAAGCTGCAGAGTCCTTGCCGCCTGATAGTCCAACGACATGCCTTTCCTTCATTTTTCTTCTCCCGCCAAAAGCTCTGAGGTATGGGCTAAAGTGGCTAATTGTGTGTTTCGATCTAGTTTGCTGAGGAGCGCCAGAACCTTCTGGGCATGTTCCTCGGCTGCTTTTTGAGATCCCGCAGAGATGTCAAATTGGAGCACAGTCGATTTCTTGTGCTCCGACAAGCCATAGCCAAGATTCACCATATATTTGCCTTTTGCCCTGCCACTTAGCACTGTCAGCAATTCGAGTTTCTTAAACTCTAAACACCATGCAAGTATTTGATTCTCAGCATTCTTTAGATCGGCATCGGTCAAATCTTTGATCTGCTTTCGTGCTGCAGCTGCGATCAGCTGAAGATTTTGTTCGTAAGATTTGTCAAATTCCGCCAATCGAAGTAAAAAACCGTTGAGCTCGGGGTCCCCACTTAGCCCTTTTAAAGATGTCGCTCGCTGTTGTATCGCTTTGATGTTCTCGTCTACCTCGTCGAGAGCGTTGCAGAGGGAATTGATGATCTTCCTAGCGCGTTTTTCGAGTGCAGATTCGAGCTCATTGATTGCCTTGGTCACGTTATCTAAAATTATGTCCGAATCAGTGGTGCCAAGAACCCTTGGTAACTCGTGGAATAGCAACGCATTTGGGTCATGTGCCGCGAGTAAGGCCGCACGAATGCGCAGAGTTTCTGCCGATAGATCAGTGGTACGGCGTGCCCAGGCGGGGAGTCGCAAAATTCTTGCGACCAAACCTCGGGCAACATCGAGTGGTGTGGTTTCGAATAGCGTTGCCTGATTCTTTGTTAAAGATTTTGAAAGATCGGTGAGAAGTTTTGATTGCGCTTTTGTTAACCGAACCTCTTTTAAGAAAAATTCATTCGGAAATTTTAGAAGTTCGTCAATATGCGTCTCATTTAAATTCGGGACGAACATCGATTGCGAATAGATCGCGTACCTCTCGCGGTTTGCGAGATAAAACGCAAAGAATAGTACCGGCAAAATTCCGCGCCGAAGCCCAAAGGGGCGCCCTTCCCAGGTCTCGTATATTTCCGCCAGGGAGACGCCGTCACTAGCGTTGGAAAGCAAGTCTTCCGTCGCCCTCCAGAGCCGGCTGAGATTGTCACTGCGCTTTGCGCTGTCACACACAAAACGGTGTATCTCGCCAACACGCTGGTGAATGCGATCCTTAAGAATCGAACCATACAACCCCGCATCAGCCGAAAACCCCTTGTACCCGAGATTCTCTTCTTGCTCGGAGTTGAGCATGCTATAGAGCAACTCCTTTCGAGCCTTTACCGCGGACGAGGATAGCGACTGACGATTTAGCAGTTCGTTATCAAATTTTGGACACTGGTTATAGACTGCCTCGGCGACACGAGATGCAATATATCCAAGCCCTGAGTTTCGGTCGAACGGAAGAGGTTCCTCTCCCGCATAAGTCCAGCTTGCCTGGATCATGGCCGTCTCTAGAAGACCCTCCAGCGTAATCTGAGCGATCTCGATTCGCCCCTGAACCTCTTGTCGAGCTACTGGATCTCCATCTAATTCGGCGCGGGAGTTTAGGAGCAATTGAAGCGCGGCAAGCTCGGTAACGGATTGCATAATGGAGGCCGCATATTCCGATGACGTTGCTCCAAGGATAATTCCTACATGTCTAAATTGTGAGTCTGCCAGAAGCGCTCTTGATTCTGCTTGTAGAGTCTCGTTAAATTTTTTTGTTCCGGTAGTCTCGTCTGGCAATACAAGAACAAAGACGCCGCCAGCCCCCTCATCAACCTTAACAGCGTTGCGTGAGCGCAATCTAGTCATTGTGAGTACTTGTTTTGTAAACCAACGCAAACAACCACTGTTCCAATAGTGTTGTTTTGCAATGACCGGTGTGGGATCGATGAGTTTTGCTAGAACTTCTACAGCGGGTTCACCAATATCTGCTTTCGCTTCCTCGAGCGAGCTTTCGATATCGAAGTCACTACCTGCATAGAGAGCCCAAGCATCAATATGTTTACGAAATACGATAATGGAAGCCTGAGCTAGAGACCGCAGTAGTTTCGGGAACTCATCTCTCGGTGCAATTCCGAGAGTTTCGAGTACCTCATTTGTGGCGAGCAGGCCTGAGCTATCCTTGAAGAGCTCGATAACGGCTATTGATTTAACGAGTTCCTGGTGTTTTAGAGAAAAGCGATTAGACCTCTCGAGCGCGTCTGTCATGAGTGACCAATGACGGGAGTCATTTGACCCTTGTATTGCTGAACTTAAGTTGAAGTTAAGGTAGTCCCAATACTCGGCGGGTCCGTAGGTCGCCGTCTCAGAAAACTTCGTGTGCTCTAAAAACTCTCGCAACCCCTTAGCTTCGACAGATGATAAAAACGCGAAAAGACTGCGTTCGTTTTGCCCGTAGCGACGCCTACTTGCAGGCCCCAAAATAGTTGCAACAACGGGATGCAGCGGCCAGCAAGCTGAGAGTGTCTGTTCAACATCAGCGCTAAGATTCGGCTTTCTTTTCTTGAGAGATTGAAAAACGGTCTTCGCGATTTTTTCGGAGACTGGATGCGCATAGTTCGCCCTAATCGCTCGGCTAATAAGACCTAGTGTTTCGTCGTTTGTCGAGTTTAGTGGCAGGTCAACATATCGCCCCTGAACTTTCGTCCACTCATCTTTTAGTTCTCTGCTGAGACGCTGAGCATATTGCTCAAAGTTTTGATGCAGTATGCCGATGGTCACAATGTGCCGCTTCTCGCGGGTTCTCTCGGCGAGTTCCTGGAAAAAGTAGATGTCTTCACCTTGACGAGCCATATGCTCAAGAACTTTTCCCATCTCGTCAATTACCAGTAGGACTTTGCAGCGCTTTTCGCGGCAGTAGTTGTCGACGACCGCGATCACATCCTTTGGACGTCTTCCTCGGGTTTTTGGAAAATTCGGCAAGAACTCATCCGCAGCCTTGTAAATAAGATCAACAATCGGCTCCCGGGAACCGGTGACGGGCAGAAAAAACCACTTGCCTTCGAAAGCACGCCAGACGTCTGAGCGCTCACTCAACCCCAGGATCGAGCGAGCCTTATCCCTAGCCTTCTTATTGGGGCTAACGAGACTTGAGAGCAGCAGGGCTAAAGATGATTTTCCGCCACCATAGGGGCCAGTCCAGGTAAAAGCACTTTGTTTCGAGTTTAAAAGCGAGTTAGCAAGGTTTTCCAGTAAGGCCTTGGCTGTGGGCTGAAGAACATACCCATTCAGGACGTCATCTTCATTCAGATCGGTATCTATACGAATCGATCGCTGAAAGTGCGGCGTAAGCTCGACGTGATCTATCAGAAACGCAGTCTTCTTCATTTCAGCGGACATCCGTTTGGTATGCGAACGACAATATTCTGTACTTCAGTGCATTCAGGTCTTCCTTTGAATGCAGCGCTACGTTCTTAACTCCTGCGGTATCGCTCCATCGCAAAGCACCTGCGGTTACTTCGTCAATCCTCATGAGTCTTTCGGTCACTGCGTTTTCATCGAGCTTGAAAGCTCTGCCTGGACTGCCAAAACCCTTAACAATGTCCGCAAAACCAAGGGTTCGAATTTGGTTTCCATGCTGAAGATTTTTTCGATCCCAAAACTCGCAAAGAGCAAATGTAAACACCTCGTCTGAGAGCAAGGGTTTGGGCCCTCGGTTAAAGGACAGTGAGCGCCCCAAGTTTGCTTGCCTAATCAGGCCGAGTTCGGAAAGTAGTGGCTCCGCCGCCTCTTCCCGAGATTCCGAACTCGCGCGGGGTAGATACGCCTTAAGGCAGGTTTCTAAATCTCGCTTCAAAGTTAATTGCGAGGCTTTGAACTTTCGGTTGTACGCAAATTCGGAGAGTTCTTTTAAGAGAAGCTCTCTATCGAACGTCGTGTGGTTCACGTAGTTAAATAACCATCCCCAAGTCGTTGAGCGACCTTCGCGTCCACACAGCACCCAATGAATGAGCCAAATGCTCGATGGGTTAATGAGGAATGGATCGCGTGCTTCAAGAAGCCATTCGCCGAGTTCGCCGGGCGCGAGTCGACCGCTATCTTCACGAAGGACATCACAAGCAAGCGACCAATGTCTGATCGCGTCAACCATGTTTCGACCCACGCCGAATCGGACAATCGCGTCATCACTTGTGAAAATCTCAGGATTGAAGTGGTTTTCCTTCGCTCGGCGATATGCTTTCGTTAACCAAAGCTGCCTCAGGGGAAATGTCTCGTGGCCATGAAAGTGGCCTTTTTGGTTGGAGAGAAAGGGTTGGAGTGTCATCTCGATAGTCTACTGGAGGTGCTCTCCAGTCGGTGGGTCGAATTACTGGAGAAAAACTCCAGTTTTTATTATTAAGATTGCCATTGGTTTAATTAAGTTGTTGATTAATATGAGGTTTATTTGATTTTTCGCAATACGAAATATCGAAAATCTTCCAAAAGACAAAGTAACTGTAAATAATTACAGTATATCGAAAGGTGAGAGCGCCCGCAACTAGACTTGCGGTCTAGCCAAGAGGGCTAGATGGGTCCGGGGCACTAAGAGTGGCGCGGCGGAGGTTTTACTAAACCAGCGAATAGCGTTTCGCGGAATCTTCCTGGACGCGTGGCGATGCGCTTTTGGTCTTGCCGGTGAAACCCACTGAGTGTCGGCGAAGCTCCGCTCGGACGATGGATAGAGGGTCCTTTGCGCCGAAAGAGTAGAGATTTCTCTTGCAAATGCTGTCGTAGACCTCTTCAGCGGTCATCGGTCGCCTCTCAGACCCGAGAACTTCGAGTGCGGCTTCAATGATGGTCATGAATGCTCCTTTGAGAAATGGTTCGCGGATTCTAGGAAACCTTTGATGTAGACGTGCCTGTATGTGCTCGGTTTCAACTCGGACACGCTTTTGCTTTCGTGGGGAAAATCACACATCGTTATGTCGACTAGCAAGTCCGATCCCACTGTTTGTGTTTTCATGTAAATCGGCATAATTGGAATACCTAGGTTTCTTAGCTCGCCCCGCATGGGCATGGATAGGATAGGGTATACAAGTTTGTGTTTGGCGAGCGTTTTCTGGGCTATGTTGTGCTTAGATTCAATGAGAAAGAGCCGTCTTTCACCACCCTTGCGCGCAAAAAATAAGCTGTCAATTTCGACTTGACCCTTGGTGTGATCCCAAACTACGTCGATTTGGTGATGCGGCTGAAATTGGAAACTGAAGGTTGACTGACAATTCGCAGGAATAAGCTTTTCTTCTGGATCGTCTAACTCGAGAACATCCTGAATAAGGCCTGACGCCAAGACGAAATTTACAAGAGATTTCTCCGTAAGCGTTGGAAGCACCTGAAATGCCGAGAGCTGCTCCCTTTGTTTTTTGTTTAAATGGAATTCACTTCTATCAAAGTTTATGTTGTCGATAAGAAAGTAGTCATCCCACGCCCCTTTCGTTCTTGCCAATCCGAAGTTGGTATTTCTTTGTTTGAGTGGTACGCCGCAACGGAAGACCATGACTTTGCTTTCGCGCAGTTCGGGTCTAAGGTTTTCTTGAAAATCGATTGAGATGCAAGCCGCTGTTCGATTCCCATCTCTTTTCCGCCGAATCCCAATTTCTTCGATATAAGAAGCGAAGGGCCTGGGAGCGATAAAGTCGCGACCCTCGCGATCCATTTGCTCTAATAAGGGCTTAAAAATTGCAAGATTCATTGCCGCACTTTCATGCCTTCGGTGGCGCGATTAAGTTAAGCATAGAGTTCGCGGTCTTAATCAGTGTAGTCTCCGAATTTTCCGGAAGTCTTCCAGCAGCGTCTTCATCTGTGGGGCGATCGCATCAAAGGTCACGGATCGGCCTGTTGTTTGTCACGGCGCCAATGGCGCCTCGCAATGACGACAGGGGCTTGTGCACGGCCCGCTCGCCGTCTCGGGTGAAGCGGCGCAGGTGCTCGAATTTGTGGATCGCCTGGGCGGGGGTCATGGGGGAAGGATAAGGGGAATGGCTCGGCCGGATGGCTGATTTTCAGGTGAGCCCTGAGGGGTTACCGTTTCCCCCATTTCATTTGGCGCTCGTAAACCTTAACTGCTGGGTTGAATGCCGGAAATGGGTTTTAAATGGATGAGAAATGGCGACTATGAATTTTGTAAGTCT
>Ga0172372_10012934_pt1 | contig 10416 bp, 24 predicted proteins | sample LakKiv5m_2_FD_114544 | JGI IMG/M metagenome (GOLD analysis project Ga0172372, IMG submission 114544) | Freshwater microbial communities from Kabuno Bay, South-Kivu, Congo - kab_092012_9.5m | ecosystem: Environmental > Aquatic > Freshwater > Lake | place: Democratic Republic of the Congo... | reverse complement strand
ATCAGCAACGGCGAACCTAACGCAGAACAGTGGTATAATCACTTGTTATCAACAATAAGCAGGGGCAATTACACCAATTGGATACGTAGAGTCAAGGATGTTAATGGTCGAGTAAACGCATATAAAGCCGCCGCTGAGGCCAGCCAAACTGATTGGTTTTTTGCTGTGTTTGCTAAGTTAGAAGTAGTGGACTCATTTGATTGGTCGTGGCAACCAGATTACTTACAAGAGCCTAAGCACTATATTTTCAATAGTCGCAATCCTGTAAATGGTTTAGAGTACGGCCATATGGGTGTTATTACCTACAATCGAAGATTAGTACTTGACACAGTTGAACATGGCCTAGACTTTACTCTAAGCAAACCACATGCTGTGGTCCCTGTGTTAAGTGCTACTGCACACTACAATACCACACCTGAACTAACCTGGCGCACAGCCTTCCGCGAAGTTGTAAAACTCAAAGACGATGCGGTGCGGAATGACAGTGTTGAAAGCCGGCATAGATTAAAAACTTGGCTACACAAAGCTGAGGGTGATCACAGTGAGTGGAGCTTAATAGGTGCGCATGATGCTGTTGAATATTACAACAGTGTTGAAGGCAATTACGATAAACTAATGCTTAGTTTTGAGTGGGTATGGCTAACAGATTACTGGACTAAGAAATATTCTTAATTACACTGTCAACAATATGTTCTACTTCAGCATCCATTAGTTCTGGATAGATAGGTAAACTAAGTGCAGTCTTACAAAAATCCTCAGCACCATTTAGCACGCCTAAATTAAAGTCAACACCAAATATAAAACTCACAGGCTCTAGGTGTAGGGGTTTGCTGTAGTGTATCTTTGTTTCGACTCCGTCGTCATCTAAACGAATTTTTAATCTACCACGATTGGGAGCATTGATAACAAACTTGTGCCAAGCATGTTCCACACGATTGTCTACAGTAGGTATATCGACTATACCGCTGAGCTGATCTTGATAGTATTCGGCGATTTGTCGTCTGCGAACCTGCCACTGATCAAAGTATTTTAATTTGACCAACATTTGAGCACAATCACTTTCACTCATTTTACTGTTAGTTCCAGTCATGTGGTGATCATCAAATTTGCCATTGTCTCGTAAGTTTCTGACTACTTCGTAAAAGTTGTAATCATCTGTGAGTACCATGCCGCCACTACCGTAGTTGTTTAGATTTTTGGTAGGATCAAAACTTAAGACACTTAGGTCACCTAGTTTGCCGCTGGGTACGCCACGCCAATAGGCGCCAAAACTCTGTGCTGCGTCTTCAATGATATGTACATCATTTTCTGCCCATAGTGTTTGATAGTGTAAGAGTTGGTCGTAGTCAACAATGTTACCAAATAGATTAACATACATTACAGCATGAAGTTCATCTGCTGATACTGGAATTTTATTTAGGTCAATGAGCCCTGTGCGAGGATCGACATCACAGAACACAGGATCAAATCCTGCTTCGAGTACTGCGTTAGCTGTGGCAATGAAACTAACTGAGGGAATAAGAACTTTATGTCGAGTGTCTCGATCGCCCCAATCAACACTGCGTAGACTAAAGATAAGACCTTGAGTACCACTACCTACAGCCACAGCATACCTACGTTCGGTCATCTTAGCTAAGGTTTTTTCAAACAGGTCAGTGTAATAGCCGTCGAGAACTCGACCTGACTTGTATACAGTGTCAGAAGCCGCCAGAATCTCCTCGCGAAGGTTGCGGTATTGTCTATCTATCCCAAAGAACGGGATTCTTGATGTACCACTCATAATATTTTCTAAAGCCTTCTTCTACCCCAACTTTGGGAGCATAGCCTAGGTCTTGTTGTGCTCTACTGATATCTAGTCGACCACGTTTAGGAAAACTTAAATCTCGATCGGCACAGATTAAATCGCCTTTACCTGCAATATTAATAGCAAGCTCTGCGGCTTCTTTTAATGTCCACATGCGATCATCGCTACGTGTGATATTGTAAATGCCCTGAGCATTTTCTTTAGTTGCAGCAAGTGCGATACCCATGGCAGTATCTTCAACGTAGGTAAAATCAAGTACTTCAGTGGCGCCATTTACTTTAAGTGTTTCGCCGCGCATAGCTTTAGTCATAAACTTGCTAACAACACGATCCTCTACGTCCCATTCACCATACACAGCACTAGGACGAATAATAACATGCTCAAAGCAACCACGGCGGCTGTAATCTTCTACAAGTTTCTCACCCATATATTTCATAATACCATACTGCCCAATTGGGTTACACAGGCTGTTTTCTGTGACATCTGTTTCAAAGTCGCCATAGACCATACTAGAGCTAATATAAACAAACTTGCGAATATTATGTTTTTTACTAAGTTCTAATAGATTAATTAATCCCGTTGCCATAACTTCGCTGGCTATTGCTGGATCTTGTTCTACTACCTTTTGTCGAGGATAACTAGCCAAATGAATTACACAGTCAAATTCATAATTCATAAACAGGCTGTTTAGTTTATTAGCATCTCGGATATCAACTTTATATGTTTCGCTGATGTATCTCTTTTGTCGGGCAGACGTCAGATAAGTTATTTCATTAGCAGGAATAAATCCGTAGTTAGTAAATGCATCCACAACACTACAATCGTGTCCTTGCTGTTCTAAGAAACGTGTCACGTTGTGTCCGATAAAACCTGCCCCACCTGTAATCAAATACTTCATGTTAGTCCCAAAGTGCGCGATAGTATTTGCCAAACAAGCGCAGGCCGTTGTTGATGCGATCGTGGTGAGCTTTAAGTCCTTTGCGGTCTACTTTGATCTTACGAATCTGTGTGTTAAGATCATCGTTGGGATTATCTGCAAGTGTGTGGTTATAGAACTTACTATCACCATCATCGTCAATGATTTGTTCATGTGCCCAGATCATTTCATCCATGACCCAATCCCATCGACGGAAATGGTTGCCATCTGTGTCCCATGAATTCTTTTTAGCCTTTTGTGCTGACTTGGTTGTGCTACGTAATTTAGGAGGGACATCTTCGTCATCGACTAGTGGAGCACCGTGTTTAACTGCCTTAAGTTGTTTAAGCATAGGTACAGCAACTAGACTTAGGGTATAATCTAAACTCCAAGTATCATAATTATCAATGTGGATTTTAATTGTACGAGTACGTTTACTATAAATCCAAGAACAAGCATCTGCTACCCATGTCTTAGCTAACCAGTCGCCCATCTTATCTGACAGACGATAGTCCCAACGTTGGGCTAATTTATCTTCAGGGTATTTTTCTTGCCAGAAGAATAATGCTTCTACAAGTTGATATGGACCCCACCAGTGTAAATACTTGCCGATCTTAACTTTCATTGCTTTCTTCCTTTTTAACTAAGACCCAACCATCACCTTCTGGACGCCAACAAATAATATCACCTACTTGCCATCCTAGTTCCGCAACAAGTTCATCTGGAAATGGCAAATATTCTTCGCCATTTTCGTCTAATTCAACACGTACTGTGTAACGGTTACTCATTTCCAATCCTCATTATGATGGTTAAAGAATCTTAAACAATAATCTGTATATTCGCTTTCACTCAGGTCAGCATAGAAGCGAACCTGTTTAAACCAGTCAATGGTGTTATTATCGATGTCAAAGTCTAACTTGACACCGTTTCTTTCTGCCCATTGATACCGATCGGTTTTACTAAATTCTTCTGCAGCCTTCATATACATATCTTGGAAGTTAATGTTAATAACTTCATTAATATGCAATCTATAACTGTGTAGTCTGACTCTATGAGGTCTCTCAAACCGCCATTGGGGCTTTGATTGAGTTGAGGCTTGTATATCCATCTAGTCTAAAGTCTTTCATAGTAAATTGAGTAATATCTTTTACATCAGGATTAATCCACAATGTGGGAGCAGGTAGTGGTTCACGGCTTAGTTGTTCTCGTACCTGCTCTACGTGATTCAAATAGATATGAGCATCACCGAGTACGTGAACGAACTCGCCTACCCCTAGGCCACATACCTGTGCAATCATATGGGTCAATAGTGAGTAGCTAGCAACATTAAAAGGAACACCTAAGAACATGTCGCAACTGCGCTGATACATTTGACACGATAACTTGTTGTCTGCACTTACATAAAACTGGGCGAAACAATGGCAGGGTGGAAGGGCCATCGAGTCTAACTCTGACGGGTTCCAAGCTGTGATAATGTGTCGTCTGCCAGAAGGGTCTTGTTTAATACCTTCTACTAGTTTCAGCAGTTGATCAACGCCCCCAAAGTCTCGCCACTGTACACCGTAGACTCGACCTAGGTCACCTTGGAACTTGGCTTTAGGTAACCAATAGGGTGCTAGTGCATTGTCAGTCCAGATGGTGCGTTTATCTTCTTCACTTGATCCATGTAGGATTTCTGCTAGTCTACGTTCGTCACTCGAACCTTCAATGAACCAAAGTAGTTCACTTAGGCAGGCCTTAAATGCCAGCTTCTTAGTAGTAACAGCCGGAAAGCCCTGTGACAGATCATAGCGTTGTTGCATGCCAAATAAGCCAATAGTACCAACTCCTGTGCGATCTTCTCGTACAGTGCCGTGATTTAATACATGATGTAATGCGTCGAGATAAATTTTCATTTTATTAGTATAGCAGAATTAGTTGAGATTGTCAACTCTGAAGAACAATTCTCTATCCCAAATTTCGTATGTGCAATCTGGTGTAGGTTTAACTGATCGTATGCGAAACGCCGCCAAATATCGATCCAACTGCAAACGAGTATCACACCAATAGTTGCCCTTCATACGAGATAAAATTACACGATCGACAATATCGGCTGTGTTCTCGTACACCTGTTTACCGCCAATGATGTAAATATCTTTGCTAGGAAATTGACGTTGCAATGATAGAACCTGCTCATTAATATCACCGGAGATTCTACGCACTTGATAATTTGTAATAGGATTATTAGTAACTACTACATTAACACGATTGGGCAGGGGCTTTGGCATTTTAGGATCGTCCCACGTGTTACGCCCCATGACTACAATGTGCCCTTCGGTGTGCTGTTTGAACCATTTTAGATCTTCTTTATTGTGAGGCCATGGCAAGGTACCTCTATTACCAATACCGCCAGTATTGGTGCTAGCTAATATAGAAATAATCATAGATCTTTTAGTACCTTGTCTGTCTCTGGTTGAATAGTTTTCACTACACTATCAATGTCGATGAAGAAATCAACGTTTTCAATGTATTGATCCAAATCATGGAATTTAGCATTCAATAATTCTTCAATTGCATCTGGATCGTTGCCGTCTTCTAATAGTTGTTTAATGTCAATGCTAAGATCAGTGCCGTCGATTAATTTAACAACAATTCGTTGTAGAACATCGACAGGCACTTCCTTTTTATCAACATCATTTACAATATCTTGCCAACGCCGTTTATCATTTAAGACAACTTTTTTGGCTCGACTACGCTGTGGCTTTTTTGGTTGTTTTGGTTGTTCTGACATTTTTCGCCTTTGCTGGGGTCATTTCTTTTGCTTCTTCTTTTAAGCGTTTGGCTTCTGCTAGTAAACTTTTAGCTTCAGCTTCCATGCGGGTAGCTTGTTCTAATCGTTGACGAGCAATATCAGCGTCAGATAATACATCTGTGCTAGTTGTATTTACTTCAGATGCTGTGGTCTTTTTAGCAGCATTTTTAGCTGTAGTTTCAGTAAGTTCTTTATTACCGCGCATACCTTGACTAGCATCGAGATCAGCTAGCTTTTTAACAGCATCTTCGCCACCTTCCATTTGTCTAAGAATGTCATTTAGTTCATCTAAACGGCAGCTGCTATTGGCATTGGGGGTTACAATAACCTGTATTGTGGGAACCTTTTTCATGTAACCTGCCTTGTGTATAGCAGTTAGGCAATTATTACCGTCGGCCATGGTATGACGGAATAATGCATCACCTAGGTCTTTAGCCTGTTGTCCAATTGGACTTTCGAGAACTTCCATAATTTCATCGTGTAATCGACTAGGGATAGTTTCAGAATAAACCACCAAGGCCATATGATCTTCGTCGGGAACTTGACGGAAGATAATTGCTACTTTTTTATTGTTGTGTCTACCAACATGTTTCATCATAATCATTTCTCCTCAGATTGTGCTTGTTCTTGGTCAGCACCGGCAGGAGAAATAGCACCTACGCTTTGTAAAAAAGCAATAAGTTTGTTGTATAGTGCGCCAACTGATTCCATTTCTTCAGCACGGTAAGCACCGCGTTGACTTGTTACTTGAATAATTTGAGCCACAGAAATCAAATCTTGAAGATTCAAATTTGGTGCTGTGGATGGTTCAGACGCTGGTGTGTCAGCTTGAACGGTTTGTGTTTCGTTGTTTGCCATTTATAAAAATCTCCATTGGGGACAGTTTTATTTAACTATACTTAACCCGATGGAAAAATTTCTTACCAAATTGGTTGAGGATTAATTTGAGGAAGGAATAAACTGAAGTAACTAGCTTCGCTAGGTAATTCAAAACCTACAATTAGTTGACGTTGGAATTGAACTCCGCTATTAGTTACGTCATGATAGCCTAGATAAAAACGCCCTGTAAGATTTTCGTAGACCCAATTAACAATTTCGTTTTCGTTAACAAAAGGGTCAAACTCTACACGTTCAAAATGTGGTGGGCAGTGGTCTAACTTCCGAAGACCAAATACATTTAAGGGATTAACTTCGCCGTGTTTAAGCATCTCTTAATATACTAAATGTTTTAATTTTTGCGTAATGTTCATCGCGCTGTTGTTTAGTTACGGCAGTGTTAAGTTCGCAAAATCCACAATCTATTGGGACTCCTTTTTTAATACTGCTAGCTAAACTCCAACACATCATTAGGTCTTCTGTGTGCTGTTCTAGTGTTTGGTACAGACAACATTTAGGAATGTTAGCTTCATACAGTTCTGCTGTAAGAACAATCTTTTCACTCATCACGACCACGGAACACTAGTAACCAACTCCGACGAAGTTCTTTAGCGCATAAGATTGGATGACGCACCCACATCCAAGTGACTACTAAAGGCACAGCGATGACGGCTAGAGGAATAAGAATCCATTTATTCATCTTTGACCACTTCTAACTTAGGTTTAGTTTTAAGTTTGGTTACATTCTTTGGCTTGTCGCTACCTGCTGGGCGGTAGTGACTAGACACTTCTACAATAGGAAATACCCAAGCATTCTCTTCTGCGCTATCTCCAAACCAATAGTCTAGGAGTTTGCGACCAAATCCTCGCTTGTTGGGCACTGCCATAACTACTAGCTTACCTGCTAGTTCGTTATACTGTTCGTTAGTGATATACTTGTTCTTCAACAGATAGCTGAGTGTATCCTGTGTTGCTCCAGATAATTGCTCTGCTAAATCTGTCGGACTATAACTAAAACTTTGATAAACTGACATTACATACTCTCCTCATTATCTACCCACAGTACTGGTTGCCAACCTAAACTACCTAAGTCAGCACGTATTTCATTAGTGACTGTGCCTTCACTTACATAACCTAGTGTGCCGTCAGCATCACCGTTACCTAATCCTTCGCCAATACCAGAACAGTACCAACTTAGGTAATCACCTTTACCTTGTAGTCCTGCTACAATACCACCACTTGACCGCCAGGTACATGACCATAACTCATCTTTAAGTACAGGCCACATTTCTGTTTTTTGCCACCGCATATTACACATAGCTGCATACAAGTTCTGCGCATAGCGATCCCTCTTAACCTTGGTCATTATCAAGGCACTATTTCGCATGTCCTCTTCTAGGTCGTGCTCAATCCGCATTTTTTTCAGCTTCTGCTCGAATAATATGCTCTACAAACCGCATAAGGAAAGTCTCATGGACATATTCCATATTATACAACTTAGCAATTTCCAAAATGTCCGCTCTAGTTAGTTTCATTGCGGTGTTTGCGTTTTCGGGTGTATTTTGTTCTATCACGTTCTACCTTTGCTTTAAATGGTAAGTTGTTGTTGTACAATGCCTGATGCCTGCGTATGTTCATTTTAATTTTCTTGGTATTTTTCATTGTAGTAATTATACAGTCAAAAGACCAAAATGTCAAGTTATACAATCTTTCCTAACACTGTGTGAATTAATTGATCTAAGAGGTACTCGTAGTCTTGCTTACGTACATGTCTAGCCATGTAAAGCTCTTGAACTAACTCGTTACCACTAGGACCAGCCCATTTAGTGCGAGTAGATGCCTTGCGACGTTTAAGTTCGTCAATTAGATCCTCAGTTTCAAAATCATCTAAGTCTACCCATGCTTCTGCTTCAACGTTAATATATGGCATTATTTGCTCTCCAATTCTTTAAGAAAGTCTTCGGCTAGTTTATGTGAAGTAGGTGTTAAACCATCCCATGCCATGCCCCCTGCACCTTTGTATCCGGGATCATCACCAGCACTAGTCCAACTTGGTCCCCACATAGGTTTTGGACCGTTTGGATTAGTGCCAATCCAAGGGCCTGTACTGGGGCTAGTTACTGGCGCCCAAGGATTAGTTGGCGGACTATATGGTTGATATGGCTCTGCTCTAGGAGTAGGCATGCGGTTTCTTAGATCCTGTACTTCATCCTCTAAGCGGCCTAAACGACGATTTAAGTTACGCATGTCGTCTAGCATACGTTCAAATGGGCCCATAACTTTTTCTTGCGGGCGTTCTGCTGTACATAGCACAGTAATAGTCAATAACGCACGCAAGGCGTCCTTAATGCGTTGATCATCTGACTCTAAGGCTGTGTCAAATATCTCAACGATTTGTTCTAAATCAAAGTCTTTCTGATCTTTTTCACGTCCTGAACTCATAGTTTATCCTCGTGTCTAACATTATAAATGTTAACATCAACGGCATAGCCTAGCAAGCCTACCATAAGGAATACACCCCTATGATCACCCCTAAAGTTGATGCGCCCGTCAATCATAATCCAACTGTGTGTAGCATACAGGTTAAGTTCCCAAGCCCAGTTTTTAGTAAACTTGCCCCATAAACCTTTGAGAATTTGCCAACGATCACTGCGCCAATTTAAGAAAAATGTAAAACTCATTTACTAATCCTTTTCCGAGTTTCTGCTTGTTCTTTACTAAAGTTCTCGCGGTACTCTTTGTAGGTCTTTTTAAAGTAAAAGAAAGGCCAAAATACCACACTGCCTACAGCATAGATAATACCCATTAAAAATGCCGCTATAACAAATCCAATATTAATAACAGGGCTTACTATCATCCAAAAGGCAAACTGCCAAGCTGTTAGTGGCTTACCGTCAGCTCGTTCACAGTAAAACCACCAACCATAATCAACCAGTGTACTTGTTTTATACATTATTAATGCCTTGTATTATTGAACGGAAATTTAACAAATCCGTTGTCATCAAAACCATATTCCTCGTCTAGTTCATGGGCCTTGTTTGCTAAATCTTCTGCTAGCTCGGCAGAAGTATCGTATCCTAGCTCATCGAGATCAACCAGAGTGGACTTTTCTAATAATTCTCCGCTCTCGGCAAGTTCTTTAATATGAGCCACTAGCTCGTCCAACTCTTCTTGGGTGCCTTCAAAGTCATCGAAGCAACCTTCTGCAAATACAATTTTCATTGGTTTACCTTCACCGTCTTTATCTTGATCGCTCATTTTGCCTCCATCTCCTTAAGTACACCTTCTAAGAATTGATTAATTTCTTTAGCTAAGGGATTACCTGCTTTACGTAGCTCTTGTTCAGCTTGTGCTAAAAACATACATGCTACGCGAAATTCTAAACTAGTACTACGTGGATCTGCCATTGCCATACTAAATCTCCCAGATTAATTTCATATTAAAGTAACGAGCCAAAGGTGGAATATACAATGGTAAACTAATAGCCAACACATAACCTACTTGTAGCCAAGGATCTTGAACAATATCCGTAACAAATACATCAACAATGCCTAGTACTAAGTAGACAGCACTCACCCAAAACAACCAATAGCCACCTGTTCTGCCAAATAATCGCATTATGATATCTCCTTGTCTGCTAATTTGCCAAATAAGGTCAGAGCCTGTGCGGTTTCTTTGACCTTTTCCATACCATGTAAGACTGTGTTAAGATGTCGTATTACGTCATCAATGTGATCCTCGTCTAAGTCACGTATCCATTTAGCCGCACGTAGTAGACGTGTTAGACTAATTTCATCACCAGCACTGACACCAAGTTCTTCATTGAAATCACCATTGACGATTTCATATATTTCATCTTCAGAAACTTCACAGATGAACTTGCCGTCACCTACACCTAATACTTTCATGCTTGCTCCTTTGGAGGCCATTTGTCACTAACGCATACGTCTACAATTTGGTTTTGTAATTCTACAGGCAAACTATGAAATCTCTTAAGGGCCTCTTGATTATTACCCTTAAGTATTTCTT
>Ga0172372_10012933_pt1 | contig 10416 bp, 13 predicted proteins | sample LakKiv5m_2_FD_114544 | JGI IMG/M metagenome (GOLD analysis project Ga0172372, IMG submission 114544) | Freshwater microbial communities from Kabuno Bay, South-Kivu, Congo - kab_092012_9.5m | ecosystem: Environmental > Aquatic > Freshwater > Lake | place: Democratic Republic of the Congo... | reverse complement strand
ACCCACGCTTCCGCAGCCTGCCGGTGGTGATCCACTCCTCGCTCACCGGCACCACCAACGAAGCCCACGTCAACGCCGTGGGGGCCGACGCCTACGTCGCCAAGTTCGAGGCCACCGAACTGGCCGGAGCCCTGCGCAAAGTGCTCCGCCGCGGATCGCCCCCATGACAGACGGGCCATGGCCGCTGCCCTAACATGCGGCCATGAGCGACACCAAACCTCCCTACACCCCCCCCACCGTCTGGACCTGGGACCAGGCCAGCGGCGGCAAATTCGCCAATATCAACCGGCCCATCGCCGGGGCCACGCACGAGAAAGACCTGCCCGTCGGCCGGCACCCGCTGCAGCTGTACTCCATGGGCACGCCCAACGGCGTCAAGGTCACGGTGATGCTCGAAGAGCTGCTCGAACTGGGCCACAGCGGCGCCGAGTACGACGCCTGGCTCGTCAGGATCGGCGAGGGCGACCAGTTCGCCAGCGGCTTTGTCGCGGTCAATCCCAACTCGAAGATCCCGGCCCTGCTCGACCACAGCACCGAGCCGCCCACCCGCGTGTTCGAGTCCGGCGCCATCCTGCTCTACCTGGCCGAAAAGTTCGGCGCCTTCCTGCCCACGGCCCACGGCCCGCGCACCGAAGCGCTCAACTGGCTGTTCTGGCAGATGGGTTCGGCCCCTTTCCTCGGCGGCGGTTTTGGCCACTTCTACGCCTACGCACCCGAAAAATTCGAGTACCCCATCAACCGCTACGCCATGGAGACCAAGCGCCAGCTCGACGTGCTTGACCGGCACCTGGCCACCCACACCTGGATGGCCGGTGACGAATACAGCATCGCCGACATCGCCATCTACCCTTGGTACGGCTGGCTGGTGCAGGGCAAGCTCTACGGCGCGGGCGAATTCCTGTCGGTGCACGAGTACACCCACGTGCGCCGCTGGGCCGACGCCGTGGGCGAGCGCCCCGCCGTGCAGCGCGGCCGCCGCATCAACCGCGTGCGCGGCGATGAGCCGGGCGAGCAGGCCGAGCGGCACTGAACGGTCAGTCCGTCTCCGCCGCCCGCTCTGGCGGCTTTTTGCACCCGCCCCTGTGGCGGGTGTGTTGTTTGGGCAGCCGGTTGCCCGGCGGCCCCACCCCTGATGCCAAGGGCTGCCGCTCAGCGGTCCGAGCGCTGCTCATACCGGGCGCTTGATCCTTCTCAATACACGTTTTGTTTCATTGGACTACCTTGGTTACATGCAGACGGAAGTGCTCCTCGCCAGGGCGAGACAGCCACCAAACGCTGCGGTTCGTTGAACGACTTTGAGTGAAAAGGCCCAGCGAGCCGAGATCGCCCCCGAGATCCATCTGATGTCTGCATATCCGTTTCCTTTTTTCATTCAGGAGGTGACATGAGCAAGAAATGTTGGTTGGGAATGGCCTGTGCGATCGCGCTGCTGGCGAGCGGCTGCGGTGGTGGAGGCGGCAACAACGATGGTGGTGATCCCGTCATCGTCAACACGGCCCCCGTGGCCAACGCGGGTACCGCCCAGAGCGTGGTGACCACCAGCCTGGTGACACTGGACGCCAGCGCCAGCACCGATGCGGACGGGGACGCGCTCACCTACGCATGGACCTGGGTCTCCGTGCCGGCGGGCAGCACCGCAGCGCTGTCGGACGCCACAGTCGTGGCCCCCAGCTTCACGGCAGACCTGGCCGGTGACTACGTGTTGCAACTGATCGTCAACGACGGCACGGTCAACAGCACCCCCGTCAGCGTGAGCATCGCGGCAGCGTCAACCTGGGCACCGGTGGAGCGCGTCATCGACGTGGCCGATGTGCCGGGCATCAGTGACTGGCTGGGGCATCCGGTCCCGGTCCGGTTCGACGCCAACACGCTGCACCTGTACTTCTCGGGCTACTACCACAAGTTGTACGCCACTGTGCCCGGCGCCGTGTTCCGCATCACCAGCACCGACAACGGCAGCACCTGGTCCGCTCCCGAGCGCATGACACAGCTCGAAAGCAACTACCAGAACTACCCGGGCACCTATGTCAACGGCAAGCTGTTGCTCATCTGGCACGACGGATTCGACAGCCAGTTGTTCCACACCGATCTGCCCACAGCCGACACCGTGCCCGCCGTGCCCACCAACTACGTCAACTACGCTGCCAGCGACTGGCACGTGAACAACGTGTCCCATTGGAACGGGGAGCTCATGGGCATGTGGCACCAGACCGCCGTTTCCAACTGGACACCCTTCGTGGGAACCATGGGCGCCAGCACCACCAGCCTGAGCACCGTGGCCTGGCCGTTCGCCAGCACCTTCTTCGGTCCCATGCCACTGTCGGCAGACCAAGTGCTGGTGTTCGCCGCCAATTGGGACCTGTACCGCGTGGGCTTCGACGGCACAGCCTTCACCGGCACGGCACAAGCGCTGCCCTTCCCGGATGCCAACCTGGGGCTGAACTACGCCGGCACCTCGCTCATCAGTCCCGCGCTCGATGCCGCCAGCGGCTACATCTACTTCGTGGGTTACACGCAAGGGAATGGCAAGTCGTCGATCTACCGGACCAAACTGCAGCGGTGATCACAGGTGCGCTCACCCGGTCGCAGCCAAGCGCTGCGGCTGGGTCGGTCACTGCTCCACCATCTCCACCCGCCGGTTGAGTGCGCGACCGGCTTCGGTGCGGTTGCCGGACACCGGCGAGAGGCTGGCCACGCCCCGGGCACCGAGGCGGCGGGCGTCGATCCGGTGGGTGTTGACCAGGGCCGATACCACCGCTTCCGCCCGCTTGAGCGACAGCGCCAGGTTGGCGTCCAGGCTGCCCACGTTGTCGGTGTGCCCCACGATGTGCACCCGCAGCGCTGGCCTGGCTTTCAAAATCGCCGCCATCTCGTCCAGTTGCGCCTTGGACGCCGGCTTGATGTCGGACTTGCCCGTATCGAAGTAAATGCCATAGAGCGCGATGCGCCCCTCGGCGTCCAGGCCCTTGCCGATGGCATCGGCCGACACCGTCACCTGACCCGTGGCCGTCGCCCGGGGCTCCACGATCTGAATGGCCACTGCGGCTTGCGCGGTGTTCTCACGTGTCTTGTAGTGATCGCGGGCGAACAGGCTGACAGGGCCTGTCAGCACCGACACCGACACCTCCACACCGCCACGGGACAGGGTGCCGTAGACATACAGGCCCTCGCGATCAAACGGCGCAATGTCTGCGGCGAAGGGGGGCAGGAAGCGCGCGTTGGCAAAGTTGGAGCGCCAGTGCTGGCCCGGGTTCCACCAGGCGTTGCGGCCGTCCACCGACGTCAGCACCTTCAGGCCGGCCGCCTTCAGCGCCTGCTCGAAGTTGCGGTGCACCTCCAGCGCGGTCTTGCCCGCGGGTGCCACATACACGATGCGGGTCACCTTGCCTTCGGCAACGACGGGCTTTTCGCGGTCGATCTCCTTGGCCGGGTCATAGCCGGAGGCCCGGTTGGGCAGAAAGAAACGTCCGGTGTCAAAGTCCAGTTGCTGGTAGCCCACCATCTGCGAGCCCGCAAAGCGCGAGACGACCGGGTGGTCAGCGCCACCGCTGACGTCCGGCCCCATGGCACGGGCCTGCACCGACACACCCAGTGCCAGCACCCCGGCCAGACAGGCCAGCCAACCGCGACGCGACACCAACAAAAACACACTCGAAACCATGCGCTTGCTCCCTTTTCTCAAACACCGATGAACCCATGCTCGATAAGCCAGGCCAGGCCAGGCCAGACCCGGGCCCGGCGAGCACCCGCACAGATTAGCCGCAAGCTGGCGCTGTGGCGCCGTTGTCCTGCGGGGCGGGAACCTCGTCGTCAGGCCTGCCACACCCCGAACCCTGCCGAGCGCAGGTCGATGCCCACTTCAATCTCCCGCTCGACCGCGTCCTCGTAGCGCATGGGGTTGAAGCCCTCATACAGGTCGGGCAGCAGGCGCAGGCCGTAGCGCAGCACGAAGCGGTTGGCCTGGATGCCCGCCTTGTGCTTGTCAAAGCGCACATCCGGGTCCAGCCCCGTCATGCCCACGTACACGCAAGGCTGGCCCGCCACATAGCCCGGGTTGCAGCGCCGAAAGGCCGGCTCCCGCAGCACATCCGGGTGCAGCTCGACCACATACACATGGTGGTGGGGGCGGCCCAAGCTTTCACCTCATCAGGTTGCGCCACGGCCCCACGTTGAACACCTGCGCATAGCCGTTTTTCTTGAGCAGCAGCTTGGCCATGCCGCTGCGCGTGCCGCTGGCACAGCACACCACCACCGGCGCGTGCTTCGGTATCTCGTCCAGCCGGCTGCCCAGCTCGGGCAGCGGAATGTTCACCGATCCCGGGGCGTGGCCACCCGCAAACTCCGCCAGCGACCGCACATCCACCACCGTCGCGCCCTGCTGGCGCAGCGCGGGCAGCATCGCCACCACGCGGCGTGCGCTCCACCACCGGTAACCAAACCACAGCGCCAGCACCAGAAACGGCCAGTACTGCTCCATAAAACCCGGATACCCCATCATCAGCCGCCTTCTTTCGTTCGCCTCGTCAGCCGGTCCACTACCTGCTGTCATTACGGGTGGGAGTATCCGTCAATTCAAGCCCTGCCGCCCGTGGCAGGGCGCCAGCAGCCCGGCGGCGGTGGCGGCTCAGTGCTCTTCGTGCGGCTTCTCGCGGGTCAGCCGTTCGGCGAACGAGATGCCGATGGCCGACAGCACAAACGTGAAGTGGATGATGGCGATGTAGGTCACCATCTGCACACTCTCCAGCGTCAGCGAACCGCTCAGATAGGTCTTGAGCGCGTGCACGCCCGAGATCGAAATGATCGCGAACGCCAGCTTGAGCTTGAGGTTGTAGGTGTTGACATGGTCCAGCCAGTCGGGCTTTTTGATGTTGCTCTTGTCAAAGTGCCCGGTGGTCACGAACAGCGACACCCCCGCCAGCGCCACCACCCACACCAGCTGCGCCACCATGGTCATGTCCACCAGTTCCAGCACCTTGATGATCAGGTCGATCTTGGACAGGTCCTCGAACAGCAGCGTGTTCATCAGCTTCCAGGTCTCCAGCAGGAACTTGCCCAGAATCCCGAAGATGATGCCCACCAGCCCGACGTAGAAAAACAGCATGGTGAAGCGCATGCGGTAGAGCAGCGCGCCAAACCCCGACAGAATCTTTTCCATTGAATACCTTGTAAAAAGCCGCTTGCCAGCGCCAACAGGGCGACCGGCTCAACCGGGCGAGATGATAGTGGGCGCCGGCGACGGGCGTGGCGGGCCCGCCAATGCCCGCAGCTGGAAAAGTTGGAATCTGACCCCCAATTCGGTGACCCCCAATTCGAGAATGTCGTGGCTCTCAGGCTTGGGGGCTTTGCCCCCGCTTTACGGAACCCGGCCGGGTTGAGCGCCTCCCACCCTCTTGTTTTTTTCCTCGCAACGTCTTTCCCGCCATGCTCCAACCCCTTCGCCAGTTGCTCAACGCCGTCCTGTCCCTCGATCCGGCCCATTCGCCCGCCGATGCCGAACAGGCGCTGCGCCTGGCCACCGCCGTGCTGCTGGTGGAGGTCATGCGTGCCGACCACAGCCACCCCGAAGCCGAGCAGCAGGCCGTCATCCGGGCGCTGCAGGCGCGCTTTGACCTGTCGCCCGCCTGCGTGGCCGACCTCATGGCCCTGGCCCACGAAACCGCCCGCACCGCCAACGACTTCCACGCCTTCACCAGCCAGCTCAACGAGCGCTTCACCCAGCCGCAAAAAGTCGCCCTGGTGGAATCGCTGTGGCAGGTGGCCTATGCCGACGCCCACCTCGACGCGCACGAAAACCACGTCATCAGCAAAGTGGCCGGTCTGCTGCACGTGACCCATGGCGAGTACATCGCCGCCAAGCTGCGCGCCAAAGACGCCGCGCCGGGGCAGGGCGGCGGCCCGCTCGCGCCGGGCCACGTCCCGGGCTGAGCGGCCGCGCTCGCGGCTTCAGGCGCTTCCTGGCGCAGGGCCGGGCCGGCTCCCGGCGACTTGACGCCGGTCAACCACCCGCCATGGCTGCCCGAACAGAATGGGGTGTGCGTCAGGCCGGCAGGGCGTTTGTGCCGCGTGTCCGGCCTCACCCGCAGATGAAAGGACACGGCTATGCAAACCTTGCCATCGAAGACGATCCTCTGTGCGGCCTTGCTGGCCCTGTCTGCAGGCGCCCAGGCCCAGGCGCCGCAAGGGGCGGCGCCACATGGGAAAGCACAACTCACCCTGGCGGCCGATGCCGCCTGCAAGCTTCAGGTCAACGGCAAAGCCGCAGGCGCATTGAACCCTGGCGCGCCACGCCCGCTGGCACTGTCACCCGGCAAGGTCGAAGTTGTTTGCACCGGCACCGACAAGGCGCTTGTTACGGCCCGGGAACAGCTGGACCTGCAGGCTGGCGAAACCCGGTCGCTGCGCCTGCGTCTGCGCTGGGTCGCCGTGGCCGACGGCGTGGTGGACAAGGCCAGCCGCCTGCTCTGGACCCGGCAGGACAACGGCAGCGACGTGGACTGGGCCGGCGCCCAGGCATGGTGTGAAAGCCTGGGCCAGGGCTGGCGGCTGCCCAGCCGCGCCGAGCTGGAAGCCCTCACCACGGGCGCAGCCGGCGAAACCACACCGTGCCGCGGCGCGCAATGCAAAGTGCCCGCGCTGTTTGCCCTCAGCAGCTACTGGATGTGGAGCGGCGACCGCAACGCCGACGGAACCGCCACCTACCACTACCTGAGCACCGGCCACACACAGAAATCGGCTGTCGACTACAAACTGAATGCGCGGGCATTGTGTGTGCGGCCGGGGTGAGAAGGCCGCACGCAAGGCGATGTTGCACCCGCTGTGCAGCAGTCTGTCCAGCGTGCTTGACTACGGGGGCTGCTGGGTGATGGGTGATGGGGGCGGGCGGGGGGATCTTGCTGCCCATCTGGTGGCAACAGGTGGGTATGCATCTCTTCCCCTGTCAGTTTCGGGGTCAGCTTGCTCCGAGCGCGTCGGCCACCCTCTGCGTGGCCACGATCAGATCCTTTACCAGCCGCTCGTCTACCTCCAGCAAGCCTTCGTATTCGCCGAGATTGCGTTTGTTGTGACACAGGTCCAGCACGCGCCAGACCTCCGGCCCCAGCCCCAGCGTATGCGGCAGCACCTGAAAGACGATGTAGCGGTTGGCGGCGCGATAGCCCTTGGTGCGCAGCGCGGCCAGGCACAGCGCATGCGCTGCGTTGTAGGCCAGGTCGAAGCGGCTCTCCAGCGCCAGCGAAGCGTTGCCAGCGTCTGCCAGACGGGCGCGGCCCGTGCGCAGCAAGCCGGCGATCTCGGCCGTGTCGGGCGCCTCCGGTTTGAGCGAGCCGCCGGGGCGGCTCAGGTTTTCAAGTGGGTTGGTGGGGCTCATGCTGCAGTGATTCCTCCTGGCCGATCAGCCATATCTTTGGCTGTTGCATCACGCGGTTGATGAACGCATTGTCGCCCTGCAGCCGGGCGAGGAAATCAGCGGCGGTGTAGAGCGCCGGGTTGATGGTGCGGCCCAGTGTCTGGCTCGCGCCTTCCAGCGCGCCAAACACATCGCCATAACCCAGCGTGTCGCTCACCACCAGCAGGTCCACATCGCTCGCGGCCGTGTCCTGCTGCTTGGCGATGGATCCGAACACAAAGGCCAGCTCGATCTGTGGCGCCAGCGGCGCCAGCGCCGTGCGCAGCACATCGGCCAGCCCCATGGTCTTGAGAACCAGCCCGCGCAACTCAGCAAACACCGGCGACGCCGCATTGGCCTGAAAGTGCTTCTGGTTGCCCTGCTTGCGTACGGTGAGCAAACCCGCGGCGGCCAGGTCGGCCAGCTCGCGCTGCACCGCGCCCGCACCCGACCGCGCCAGGCCAATCACCTCGTTGGTGTAGAAGCTGCGGTCCGGTGTGCCGAACAACACGGCCAGCACGCGCTGGCGCACCTTGGGGAAGAGGGCGTCGGCGGTGGACGAGGGGAGGGGAGCGTCTGAAGTACCCATAATGGGTTCAATAATACCCGTATTGGGTTTATTGAGGTGCGACTGATGGGGAGCAGGTCAATCAGTTGATGCGGTCTTGCCAGTAGCGTGGCTTGCGGTGTTGGTGGGCCACGGCCAGTATCAAAATTTCGCCAGCCTCGACCGTGTAGATCACGCTGTAGGGAAACCGCCGCAACCGGCAGCGGCGAATGGCTGGTGCCAGCAGCCGGACGTTCATGCCGGACGCGCGTCGGTTTTGTGCTTTGCGATCACGTCAGACAAGGACGCGGCCTGAATTTCCCCGCGCCGGTAGGCCGCCAGCCTTGATTCAGCCTCTCGCGCCCAGAGCGTCTCCAGCGACGCATCCGGCTCGTCCAAGGTGTCCAGCAACTGATCCACCAATGCCAGGCGCTCTTCGGGTGGAAGCTGCTTGGCCTGCTCGCTCAGAGATTTCGCGGTGATGGGCATGGTTGAACCTCTATGGGTGGCCGACGCCAGATGCTACTGCAGCACCGCTTCGGCAGGGGGGCTACCTGCGGCCCTGGCGGTTTGGTGCATCATCCGCCCAGGGAAACAAAAAGACACAAGCCAGATGGCCACACTCATCCCCGCCCTGGGCGCTTGCGTTGCACGCATGACGCCCGGCGAACGCCGCACCGCCGAGCGGCTGGAAGACAAGCTCGACGCCGACTACCTGCTCTGGTACGACGTGGCCGTCGGCCCCAAGCACCAGCACCCGGACTTTGTCGTCATGCACCCGCGCCGGGGCATCCTGATCCTGGAGGTCAAGGACTTCCGGCTCTCCACACTCATACAGGCCAACAAGCAGACCTGGGACATCCACGGCGAACTCGGCCCCAAGACCATTCCCAACCCGCTGGAGCAGGCCCGGCAATACGCGCACCAGGTGGTGAATGCGCTGGAGCGCGACCCGCAGCTGGTGCAGCCCGAAGGCCGGCACCAGGGCAAGCTGGCCTTTCCGTGGAGCTACGGCGTGGTGCTGCCCAACATCACCCGCGCGCAGTTCGACAAGGCCGAACTCGCCCACGCCATTGAGCCGCACCGCGTCATCTGCCAGGACGAAATGGGCGAACAGGTGGAGCCCGAGGCGCTGCAAAGCCGCCTGTGGGACATGTTCCCCTTCATGATGGGCGGCGTCATGTCGCTGCCGCAGATGGACCGGGTGCGCTGGATCATGTTCCCCGAGGTGCGCGTGCAGGTGTCCGGCGAGCTGTTTGACGACAGCGACGAAGCCGCCGAACTGCCCAGCATCATGCGGGTGATGGACCTGCAGCAAGAGCAGCTGGCCCGCAGCCTGGGCGACGGGCACCGCGTCATCCACGGCGTGGCCGGTTCGGGCAAGACCATGCTGCTGGGCTACCGCGCCGAACACCTGGCCAAGGCCCAGACCGCCACCAGCAAACCCATCCTCATCCTCTGCTACAACGAACCGCTGGCCCGGCAGATTGCGCGTGTGATGGTCGCCAAAGGCATTGCCGACCGGGTGCACGCGGTGCACTTCCACAAATGGTGCCGCCAGCAACTGGTGGCCTACGGGCAAGACCTGCCCCCGAAGAACCTCTCTTGGGACGCCTTCTTTGAAGACATGGTCCAGCGCGTCATCACTGGTGTGGACCGCCGCCAGATACCCAGCGGGCAATACCAGGCCGTGCTGATTGACGAAGGCCACGACTTCGCGCCCGAATGGCTGCGCCTGGTGGTGCAGATGGTGGACCCCGCCACCAACAGCCTGCTCGTGCTGTACGACGACGCGCAGAGCATCTACGACCGCACGCAGAAGAGCAAAAACTTCAGCTTCAAAAGCGTGGGCATCCAGGCGCAGGGGCGCACCACCATCCTCAAGATCAACTACCGCAACACGCGGCAGATCCTGCAAACCGCCAGCCTGGTCGCCGCCGACCTGTTGACCGCCGAAGACAAGGACGACGACGGCGTGCCCCTGCTCAAACCTGTGAGCTGCGGGCGCGACGGCGAGGCGCCGCTCATCGTGCGCCTGCCCACCCTGCGCGAAGAGGTGGCCCAGGTGACCGAGCTGCTGGCCACCGCCCACCGCGAAGGCCACGCCTGGGCCGACATGGCCATCCTCTGCCGCCACCACAGCGAAATGGACATGTGCGCCGAATTCCTGCGCAAACGCAAGCTGCCGCACCAGCTGCGCCGCAACTCGTCCAGCGTGTTTGACCCCGCGCACGACAGCATCAAGGTGATGACGCTGCACGTCAGCAAAGGGCTGGAGTTCCCGGTGGTGGCGCTGGTGGGCGCCGGGCGCATGCCCGCTGAGGGCGAAGACGAGCGCGAGGAAGCGCGGCTGTTCTATGTGGTCTTGCCTGAAGAACACCCAGAACCCGCATGAACACTGGGTTCCGAGGTGATCTTGGGGGCGCAGAGCTCTCAGTTTGATTTCCAATAGGGGCTGTTTTCTGGGAGTTCTGCCGTGATGTTT
>Ga0172372_10012930_pt1 | contig 10417 bp, 8 predicted proteins | sample LakKiv5m_2_FD_114544 | JGI IMG/M metagenome (GOLD analysis project Ga0172372, IMG submission 114544) | Freshwater microbial communities from Kabuno Bay, South-Kivu, Congo - kab_092012_9.5m | ecosystem: Environmental > Aquatic > Freshwater > Lake | place: Democratic Republic of the Congo... | reverse complement strand
GCGGAACCGCTGTAGCGCAGGGGTGCGCACGGCAAGCGGCACGTCCACCGACGCCACGGCCACGTCACCGCTCACCGCTTGCCCAGGGCGCCAGTAAAGGCCATCCGGGTTTGGCAGTTCGACGTGCGCCACGACGGTCTGCGTCAGCATGTCAGCGGTCGGCAGGATGGCTTCGATTTCGGCTCTGACACTGTGATCGCCCTGAAGGTTGCGCACTACTATCGGCTGACCTGCCCGCAGGCGCTCCGCATCGCGCGGGTAGACATAGAACTCGGCATGAACTTTTGTCGTGTCCGCGATCACGTAGAGGGCATTCGCTCCGGCCACATCGCCCACATTGGCGCCGCGCTCCATGATGACACCCGAAATCGGCGCCGGGATGGAATAGGTTTGCAGACTTTCGCTCGATGTGACGGTTGCCACCGTCTCACCCTTGCGAACACGTTCGCCAATGACCTTGGTCATGGTCATGATACGGCCCGGATACCACGCGCGGACATCTGCCTTGCCCTGCGGCTGCAGTTCAACACGCCCCGATAGCGTAACGATATCGTCGATCTTTGCGGGTCCAGCAGGCTCAACCTTTACACCGGCTTCGTCCGCTTGAGCTTGTGCGATTGTGGTTCGGCCTTCGTAGGACGCATATGTCCACTGATGCTGCTTGCCTGCATGCGTGACCGTGACCGCCACATCAAACGAATGTGGCTCCACCACAACGCCATCGCCCTTGAGATAGTCATCAACTGGCGCGAAGGCGAACGAGGTCGCCTCCCCACCGAGCCTGCCCAGCGTCACCTGCAATTGGACCTCAGAGGGCGGCAGCGGCTTGTCCGCCCTGTAGGCATAGACGTGAAACTCCGGAGGAACGCCATCCTCGAAGATCGTCATCTCAATCGCGAAGTCGCCATCCCGAAGCATACGACCTCGATGCGGCCCCCGCTCGTACTCTCCGCTGGCGGCGGCCTCGCCGTGGGCAGGCTCCGCTGGTGTGGGCTCACCGCATCCCGCCAGACCGGACAAAGCAACCGCGAGAGCCAGGCCGATACCGCGTTTTGTATTTCGCAAAGACATGAAGAACCTCATTGCGCCGATCCTTCGGCGTGGGCGCCCGTCAGGCGGGCGAGCGCGACACGCGCGCTGTGAAAGGCATGAAGCGCTGAATTGCGTTGTAGCCGGGCCTGCACAACAAGGCGCTGTGCATCCAACACGTCGAGATAGGAGAAGCCCCCGGCGTTGTAACCTTCTCGCGCATACGCCAGCGCCTGCTCGGCAGACGGCAGAAGACGCGCATCAATCGCTTCAACCTCCGCCCGCGCGATTTCCATCTGTGAGCGGGCGGTGTTTGCTTCGCGCTCGATGTTCCGCCGCAGGGCCTCACCCTCGAACCTCAGCCGGGAGGTTTCGGCGTGCGCGCGGGCGATGGCGCCATCGTTCTGGTCGGAGAATACCAGCGGGATTGAGAACCCCACAACCAGCGCCAGCTCCCCTGTCTCCTGGAAGTAGCGGAAGCCACCCGAGATCGTCGGGTCTTGCTCTGCGCGTGCGCGCTCCACGCCGACCGCTGCTGCTGCTCTGACCGCTTCGGCCTCGGCCAAGGCTAGCTCTGGGCTGGCCAGCCTTGCTGGTATCGCTGGCGTGATGGCCGCGCTGTACGCTGCCATGTCTACCGAGAACGATGTGGTCCCACCCCAGAAGCTCGCCAGTCGCATCTTGGCGCCCTCGCTGATGCGGCGAGCGTTCTCAACGCCGATCTCGGCGTCGGCCAGCACTGTTTGCGCCTTGGCGCCCGCCATCAGCGGGTCACGCGCAACCTCCACGCGACGCTGCACGGTCGTCACGATCTCTCTGGCAAGCTCGGCGCGCTCCAGCGCCACAGCTAGATCAGCGTCGGCCTTCTGCACCGCGAGATAAGCAAGCTCGACCTCATAGAGCAGGTCTTGGCGCCGGATGTCGCCGCTCGCCCGTGCGATGGTGATGTCTGCCGCCGCGAGGCTGGTTCGCGCCTGCCGGTCTTCGCCCCATTCGAGACGCTGGCTCAGCGCAAAAGTGGTCTCGGAGCGATCTATGCCCGAATAGAGGCCGCTCCCCAAGAGGTTCTCGGCGGTGATGTCGAGCGTGGGGTTTGGAGCGCGGTCTGCCTGTCGCACACCGGCCTCTGCGCCGAGCCGCGCCTGATCAGCCGCCTGCATGGCAGGGGCATCGACGAGCGCGCGCGCAAACGCGTCCTGCAGCGTCAGCGGTGGCTGCGCCGGCGCTTGTGCATGCGCGCCCCCTGCCGCGACGATGGCGACAAGGCATGCGAACCCTGAGCGGGTCGCACAAATTTGGAATGACAAGGGTGGCTCCTCTGTCTCAAACGCGGGGCATCCGCTGGAAAGCGGACGCGGATGTCTGGATCAGAGGAAGGTTCGTGGAGGGCGATCAGCTGGCGTTATGCTTCGCGTATATAGCGAAACGACCAGCAACGGAGCTTCGACGGCCTGGACCGCGGGAGAGCGGGTAAGCGACGGATACTGAGCTTCCAGCGCGACCAGGCACAGCGAGTGGACATGGGTTATACCCTTGTCATGCTCGGGTTGATTTTGATCGGACTGAGTACCGTCATCGTCATGATCAATCGGCGTGCCGTGGTGATCATGGTCGTGCGCATGCGCGGCGGTGTGATGATCAAAATCAGCGGCAGGCGTCACCGCGTGGATCGAAAGGCCATGATCAGCATCGATTTCGTGCGTGTGCGACTGCATGGCTCCGGCAGAGCCGGTCCACACGAGCGAGGCAGCCAGAAAGACCGCAATGAGCTGACGCGCGAAGGTCATCTGGCCCTAGATTGAAGAACTCGCAAACATTGCCGGGTCTTCCTTTCGCCCGGGTAAAGCCTTTAGGCTTCGATCAAAGAGGCCCTGAAACCCATTCAAACTCAAGCGTACTCGCTCGTCACTTGCAACCAAGGCGATGCTTCCCTTGTTTCTATCGAGATTTTGCCTTCCGCATCTCGCCCAATATGCAGCCCGGATCACCGTGGAGCCCCGCGCGCCAGCGAATTGCGGTGACGGCGCACGGGGTGTGCTGTGTGACTAAGCCAAAGCGAGTGGGTACGTCGGGCTGCTGGCAGAGCCGCGTAAGGCAATCCCCACTGGCATAGCCGACGACCGGTTTGGGCCCCAGTCGGTGAATTCGTAATGTCTGGTCCGACTGTCCAGAGTCGGGGGGGATTCCGGCCATAGGAATTCGGCCCAGTTTCGCAAGATTTCGCCTTGGAATGAGGTAGAGATCGCCGCCTCCGCCGCGTCACATGTGAAGGCATCGGCCTTGCTGCGCCCGCGACGCCAACTCTCCGCAAGACAGGGGCGTACCAGATGGCTGGCAGCCCCTGTTGGTTGCAGCCTGAGCAATATCTACTCAGCAGCAACAGCAAAGCTTGTGTCAGCCAACTCGAACTTCCCAGCAGGTACAGGCGTCACAAGTAGATCGGGGAGATATCCAGTTTCCGCGAATGCCTCGCCAACCTTGGTAGCGAGGTCATCTCGTTTCAGCTTTGCATGCGCCTTCAGCGTTGCCTCCAGCGACGTCCTTGATTGATCGATAACCCCCGGCGCCTCGGAAAGGGCCGCAAGCAGGTCGGCCTTTGGCAGACGTGTCCAGTAAGACGCATCCGCTACCCAGAACTCACGCATGTCGAGATCGAGAATCTCCGCCAGTCTGTCAGCCAGTGACTGCCGACGAAGATCTGTCGGTGCGCCCTTCTCGTGCACGAGATCAACGGCATCCGCCACGATGACCGCCAAGACCGAGAGAAGTGTTTCGGGAGGCTGCATCAGGCACCAGTCGAGCACCTCGTCCTCATTGTCAGGAATATGGGCCATAATTGCATTCCGGGTTTCAACGAGCACTTCCAGGTCGTCGACATGCGCTGCACTCGCCGACACACCGATGCCGGACAATTCGCTTCGGAACACGGTCCGCATGATCATCGCGGCAACGGTCACGGCCAGTGCGGTTTCCCGATGCCGCGCCAGCAGGAGGCGGATGGCGCGTGTCCGCGCCAGCGACAAATCGCGGATCACTGACTTAGGGAGACCGCAGGCAGTCTCCGGGCCAGGAGATGCAGCCGCCTCGTCATCAGCGATGGCCTCATCACTTGTCTCTGTCCTCCCCAACCGCTTGCGGATGTCCCTGATCGTCTTCTCATCAGACTGCCGGACAACGCCCAGTGTGGCATGGGCTCCTCCGTCATGATTGATCGCGATGACCACGCCAGCGTGTGCGATGAGATCCTTGTTCCAGACGCGGGCTGACTGACGCAGGGATTCAATTGCTGCCGCGAGCGTGTCTCGCTCGTCCCAGCGCGGATCATCCTCGATGCTGTCTTCATCCAGTGCGGCGTCGAGTGCATCCAGTTCGTCACGCAGGCGGGTCAGTTCGGCCTCTTCCTTATCTGTGTATTCGCGCCATTCAGGCTGAAGGCGCATCACAGCGTGGCCGTTGTCGGTACGGCCCTGACCAAGGCTTGTCTCGACCCATCCCCAGCCTTGCGCGATCCAGCTGTCGCGTTCGCCTGCGAGCTTCTGTTCAGCCAGCTCCGCCATCAGTGCCGGATTTTCAACATAAACGGCTTCAGCGTCGAAGAGATCGCGCAACACGGCGCCGCCGGCACGCTCATACACCTCAAGCCCGACAAACCTGGCCAATCGATCAGACGCGCGCATCCTCCCGTCCATCAGCCGAGCCCGAACCGAACCCGCATGTGTCACTGGCCGCCCAAGGGACTTGAACACGGCCTCCTGCTGGCTGTGTTCCTGCACCAGGCAGAACGCACGCGCTGCATCCAGATTGATATCACCGCGTTTCCAGGCCGCCTTGATCTTTGGCGATAACCCCGAGAGCGCCAGACGCTGATCAACATGACGACGTGTGACGCCGAACCGGCGGGCGACATCATCGGCCGTTGCGCCCTCGGCGATAAGGGCAGCATAGGCCTCGACTTCGTCCATGGCATCCATGGCAACGCGCTGCACGTTTTCCGCGAGCGAGATTTCGACCCCCTGCTCCACAGCGACGACATTGCAGGGAACTGGATGATCCTTGGGGATCACGCCCTGCTTTGCCAGTTGCTTCAGCGCGGCAAGGCGTCGCCCGCCTGCGTCGACTTCGTATTTCTCGCTGTCGGTCGGCACGACGCACAGGTTCTGCAGCAACCCGTGTGCGGCGATCGAAGCTGCCAACGCGTCGATATCGGCCTTGCGATCCTGCCGTCGCACATTGCGCGGAGACACGACGAGCTTGTTGAGGGCGATCAGCTGGATGGAGTGAGCTTGAGCAGTCATGGATGAGCTCCTTGAGCATGCCCGATGGCGGAACGCCGGATCGGGGTCGCCTGCGCGACCCGCCTCCCAGGCCTGTCGCAAAAGGCCGCTGCTCAAGGGCGAAGAGCGTCAGCGTCCCTTGAACGGCGGACGCGACAGGCCACAGGCGAGGAGAAGCGCGCAGGCGAGCTCGCAACCCGCCTGGCCAGCAGTCTGCCCTTCTCCAAGTGTGAGGAAGCTGGCTGTGTGCTGCATTTCCCCTGGACCCGAATTCCCCAAACAGGCGGCATTTTCAATGACAGAGCGCCGTATCCTGCGTCAGTAGCGGCACACATTTTGCATGGATTTTTAACAAGACTTATTGCATATCATGGCATGCTGAACGACCTTCTCATGCGAAGGAGCGAAGCCATGTCGGCGCTAGGCGAACTGAAAAAACGACTGCGGCCAGGCCGCGTCTACCGGCGCAAGGATCTGGCGCGCTGGTCGACCGCCGTTGATCGCCACGTGCAACAGCTCGTCGAAGAGGGAAGGCTCAAGAAAGTGTCGGGAGGTCTCTACATGACGCCTCGTCTGACACGCTTTGGCGCCGCGCCCGCCGATCAGGAAGAAATGGTCCGGTCATTTCTGGCTGACGACCGTTTCCTCATTGTCTCTCCGAACGCTTATAATGGTCTCGGTGTCGGCACGACGCAGCTCTACAACAAGCCGGTGGTCTATAATCGGAAGCGCCATGGCGACTTCGAACTCAATGGGCGCCCCTTTGAGTTTCGACGCCGGCCGTCCTTTCCGAAGACGGTCAGCGAGGAATTTCTTCTCGTTGATCTGCTGCACAACCTGGAAAGGCTGGCGGAGGATCGCGATGTCGTTCGGGGGCGCGCACTTGCCCGTGCGAGAGCGTTTGATCGCAGGCGCCTGGCGAAGGCCGTCTACGACTACGACTCTGCCCGCGTTCGTAATCTGCTGGCGCCAATACTTGCGGACGAAGCGCATGGCGCTGCTGCATGACCCTTCTTCACGAGCTGCCTGACTTCAATGATCTGCTCGCTGTCGTCAGCGACATACGAAAAATAGATCCGGGACTCGTAGAGAAGGACTACTGGATCATGCATTCGCTCTGGGGACTTCAGCAGCTGAACTACAAGTTCGAGCTGAAGGGAGGGACGTCTCTCTCCAAGGGACTCGGCCTGATCCACCGCTTCTCGGAAGACATCGACATCCGGATCGAACCGCCAGCGTCCCTGAAAATCGGAAAGAACCACGACAAGCCGCAGCATGTCGCCGATCGCCTCGCATTCTACGACGACCTCGCAGACAAGATCAAAATCCCCGGTGTGACCTCTGTCGCGAGGGACAAGCTTTTTGACGACAAGGGTGCGCGAAGTGGCGGCATACGGCTGACATACAGCGCCGCTCATTCACTCCCCGGCGGCATCAAGGAGGGCATCCTGCTCGAGGTTGGCTTCGATACCGTCGCTCCCAACCGGCAGTGCGATATCTCCTCCTGGGCCTACGACCACGCCGTCTCGTCGGGCATCCAGAAGGTTACCGACAACCGGGCCCTTGCCGTTGCCTGTTATGAACCCGGGTACACGCTCGTTGAGAAGTTGCAGACAATTTCGACAAGGTACCGGCAGCAACAGGCCAGCGGCGGCATGCCGAAGAACTTCATGCGGCACTATTACGACGTGTACTGCCTGCTGAACGACGCGTCCGTCCTGGCATTCATCGGCACGGCTGCCTACAGGCAGCACAAACAGGATCGATTTCCCGCAGCCGACAATCAGGACATTGCCAGGAATGAAGCGTTCTTCCTGACGGATGCAGCTGTGCGCAAGCTTTACGCGAGCGCGTACGCCTCCACGTCTGCGTTGTACTACCAGGGCCAACCGCCCTTTGACGAATTGCTGGCTCGGATCGCGCAGATCGCGCCGAACCTGTAGCCTGGGGGCAGCGACGACCGACTGCGCTCACTCGGGAGCCAGCCCATGTGAAGCGAGGCTGCTCGCGTGCGGCTCTTCAAACCGGATGGCCATGTCGCCATCGCCCTTGAGAAGATTCGGAGCCGACGGCAGAACTTTGGGGAACACCCGTATGTAAGTTTGAAGCGCGAGGAACTCCGACATGCGCCGTGCCGGCCAGCAGGTCGCAAACACCTTGCGCGCGCAGATATTGAGACGTCCCGATATCTTCCAACCCTCGCGTTCGATGATGGCCTGAACCGTGTCGGCCATGCTGCGGGCCGTGCGGAGGACGTCTTCGCCAGTGGCGGCCAGCTCAAGTCCCATGTGCGAACGTTCCAACACCTGGTGACCCAGCGCGCGCTTCGCCCCACCCCGGCTCGCTACTTTTCAACTACCCCCTCACCAAAAATGCGTGAAGCGAAACTTTTCCATCGCAGCTAAGCCTGACGCATCACTGGCTGAGCAGGCACGATGAACAGGCCCATCCCCCCGTTACCACGAAATCCGTACAACCCACGGACCACGCTGGATTTTTACACTTTGCTCCGTACCCGGACGGCCTCCAGGGTCGCTCGCGGTGGCGAACGGGTCAGCGGCCTGCTCGCGCAGGGGGCGAGTGCGCCGGGCGCGCCTTCGACGCGCACATTCCGTACCGTCACGACAGCTTCGCGCGTCAGGCAGCATGCCGCTCCTCCCGCTCGCCATTCGAGGGGAGTCGTAAACGCATGAGCGCCGGACGCATTTACTGGGGGCAGATCCTCTGTGTGCTTGCAGCGTTCGCTGCGAGTCTTGTCATCACGACACAATGGACCGCGGCTGCACTGGGCTATCAGTCACAGCTCGGCACGCCGGACCTGACCCTGTTTGGATATCCCCTCTACGCGCCCTGGAAGTTCTTCCTCTGGTGGTACTTCTACGACGTCTATGCCCGGCACATCTTCGAGACGGGCGCGCTGATCCTGCTCACCGGCCTTGGCTTCTCTGTGGGGATCGCGTTCGGGTTCTCCCTGTGGCGGGCGCGGGAGGCACGACATGCCGACACCTACGGGACGGCGCGCTGGGCGAGGCCGGGCGATGTTCGCCGCCTCGGGCTGACGACCGGCGATGGTGTCATTCTCGGGAGGCTCAAGGGGGAGGTCCTCCGGCATGATGGCGACGACCACGTGCTCGTCGTTGCTCCCACAAACACCGGCAAGAGCGTTGGCATTTCGCTGCCGACCGGCCTTGTCTGGCGCCATTCCTATCTGGCGCTTGATCTCAAGGGCGAGAACTGGGCGGTGACGTCGGGCCTGCGCGCAGCCTTTGGTCCGGTCTTCCGGTTTGCGCCGACCGAGACGGGCGCCCACCGCTATAATCCGATCACCCAGATCCGTCGGGGCGAGGCTGAAGTGCGCGATGCACAGGTCCTGGCCGACATGCTGGTCGATCCGGAGGGCGCGCTCGGGACACGCAGTCACTGGCAGCTGCGTGCGTTCGAGCTCCTGGTCGCGGTTATCCTCTGGACGCTCTACGCCGAGGAGCGCAAGACGCTTTCGCGCATTGCCGAGCTCCTCGCCGACCCGCAACGACCGGTCGCCGATCTCCTCACCGAGATGCTGGGTCGCAAGATCAAGGATGGCGCGCCGCATCCGGTTGTCGCGTCCGGCGCCCGGCAGCTGCTCGACATGGCGGAGGCTGAGCGGTCGGGCGTGATTTCGACAGCGCTGGGGTTCCTGGCGCTCTATCGCGACCCGATCCTCGCACGTGCAACCGAGACGTCGGATTTCACGATTGAGGAGCTGATCAACGGTGCGCGACCCATCTCGCTCTACCTGGTTGTGCCTCCCGAGGAGATGTCGCGCCTCAAGGCGCTGCTGCGCCTTGTCCTCAACCAGATCCTCAAGCGCCTGACCGAGGTGGCGGGCCAGCACCAGGGCCCCGGGCAGACAGGTGGCCGACGGGTGCTCCTGATGCTGGACGAGTTTACGCAGCTGGGGAAGCTCGACTTCTTCGAGCACGCCCTTGCCTATATCCGCGGCTACAGGATCAAGGCCTGCCTGGTTGCTCAGTCGCTGAACCAGATTGCCCAGACCTATGGCGAGCACTCCAGCATTCTCGACAATGCGCATGTCCGCGTCGCCTTCGCCTGCAATGACGAACGCACGGCAAGGCGCATTTCGGACATGCTGGGCGTCACCACCGAGACGCGCGCCCAGATGAACTATGCCGGCTCGCGCATGGCGCCCTGGCTTGGCCATACCATGGTCTCGCGCCAGGAAGTGCCACGTCCGCTTCTGACGCCGGGCGAAGTCATGCAGCTGCCACAGGCTGATGCGCTGATCCTCACCGGTGGCGCACCGCCCATCCGTGCGAAGAAGGTGCGTTACTTTGCAGATCCGATCTTCAAGTCGCGCCTGCAACCGCCGGTGAAATTCGCGCCAATGCGCGGCCCTGGCATCCCGACGTGCTGGGACGGGCTGGTGGCGCCTCCTCTGCCGGCTGAGGCGCCCGGCCCTGCGAGACCCCCGACCAGGACACGGGCGCAAACCCCTCCTCCACCCGGGTCGCGTGCGCAGACGCCAAAGGCGGGAGTTTCGCATCAACGGGCGTTTGAGTTCGGCGCCAGCCACGATGCTGCAGAACCAATGACGGTTCGGTCAACGCGACAGGCGCCTGCGGCTTCACCGCAGCTGCCTGCGATCGATGAGAGTGATCCCATACGGCGGCAGTTCGGCATCGATGGCGACCTTGGCGGCGCTTCCCCTCCTCACAGCACCAAACGCTGAGACCTTCCAATGGCCCGAATACAGATCTCTGCTTATGTGACCCGCGACCTGGCTGACACGCTGAAGCGGCTCGCCGCCGCCGGGGACCGCAGCCAGTCCGACCTGATCGAGGAAGCGATTACACGCCACTTCGCGGGCACGGGACATGAGGCTGAGCACGCCGTCGTCATCGCGCGTCTTGATGCGCTCACGCGCCGTCTTGGCGTGCTCGAGAAATCGCAGGAGCGACAGTTCGAGTTCCTGGCGCACACCGCGCGGTTCTTCCTCAGCGTGGCGCCCGACATTCCGGCGAGCGAGCGCGACACCGTCAATGCACGCGGCGCTGAGCGGTTGCGGAACCTGCTCTCCGTCATAGCCGCAAAGCTCGCAGCAGGCCGATCGACCT
>Ga0172372_10012927_pt1 | contig 10418 bp, 7 predicted proteins | sample LakKiv5m_2_FD_114544 | JGI IMG/M metagenome (GOLD analysis project Ga0172372, IMG submission 114544) | Freshwater microbial communities from Kabuno Bay, South-Kivu, Congo - kab_092012_9.5m | ecosystem: Environmental > Aquatic > Freshwater > Lake | place: Democratic Republic of the Congo... | reverse complement strand
CCCGTGATAACCGCACTCGAGCGCGAGTCTCATCGCATGGGCCATCCGCACCGGATCCTGCGCGTGCGCGATGCCCGTGTTGAGCAACACGCCATCCGAACCGAGTTCCATCGCAAGCGTCACGTCGCTCGGCGTTCCGACGCCGGCGTCGACGATGACCGGATAGTTCGCGTCTCCGCCAGCGGCGGGATCCTTGAGGAGTTCGAGGATGAGCGTGATGTTCGCGGGATTCGCGATCCCGCGACCGGACCCGATCGGACTGCCCGCAGGCATCACGCTCGCGGCGCCCGCATCGCGCAGCCGCACCGCCATGATCGGATCATCACTCGAGTAGCAGAGCACGGTGAAGCCGTCCTTCACCAACTCGCGGCACGCCTCGAGCGTGCCCACCGGATCGGGGAGCAGCGTCTTCCGGTCACCGAGCACCTCGAGCTTCACCCAGTGCTTGCCCGGATTGTCGACCGAGTCGAGGATCTCCCGCCCGAGCCGCGCGACGCGCACCGCGTCCTCCGCGCTGAAGCAGCCGGCGGTGTTCGGGAGGATCGTGTACCGGGCGAGGTCGAGGAAATCGAGGAGCGAGCGCCCCTCCGCGTCGACGAGGCGCTCGCGGCGCACGGCAACGGTGACTGCATCGCAGCCGCTTGCGTCGAGTGCGCGTTGCATGGTCTCGTAGTCGCGGTACTTGCCCGTACCCGTGACGAGGCGGCTCTTGAGCGTGAACTCGCCGACCTTGAGGACGGGTACGGCGAACGGCGTCGGGCAGGAGGCGGTGGGCATAGGCGGTGGCTCGTCGGAAAGGTACCGGGACTGGCGCGAGGGAGGCGCGGTTCACCCCCCTCCGACGAGCGTCACGATCTCGACATGGTCGCCCGGCGCAATCGCCCGGGAGGCGTGATCGCGGCGCGAGAGTACGGTCCGGTTGAGTTCGACCGCGTAGGCGCGCGCATTTGGGAGCGTGCTCGCCACGAGGTCCGCGACCGTGGTCCCGGGCGCGACGCGCGTGGGCTGCCCGTTCAGGATGAACTCGATGGTGGTGTCGGTCGAGGAATCCATAGGGGCGGATGCTACGCGCAGGGTGTGGGATACACTGCGCCCCATGCAGCCGATCGCCGCATTCCAGCGACTTCGCACCGTCCTCGCGGCGGCGTCGGCCGTGACCGTCCTCCTGGCGGGGGGCTGCGCGGACCCGGTCTACGACACCTCGACCCCCGAGCGGCTGCTCGACTCGATCCAAAAAGCGGTGCAGGATGGTCGGCCGGAAGACCTTCCGCAGTTCATCGACATCGCGGCCCGTGATGTCGCGTTCGAGGATGGCGTCACCGAGGAGAGCGCGATCTCCGACGTGAAGGGCAAACTCTCCGACATGCTCGGGCAGCTCGGACGCGTGAGCCGCAAACTGAAGGAGCGTTATGCGAAGGACCTCGCGAAGTCGCAGACGCAACTCGAGCGCATGAGCGATCGCTTCGGCTTCGGCCCGATCGTCGAGCGCGCGGTGACCGATCCGTTCAAGTTCCTCGATGAGTCGAGGTCGAAGCTCGCCACCGAGGATCTCGGCGACGGCACGGCCACGCTCGAGTACGACGACGAGCTCGTCGCCGGCGGCTTCGTGGCGTTGCTCGAGACGGGTGACGGTTGGCGCGTGACCGTGCCGATCGAGCTCGTCCAGTCGAACGAGTACTGGCCGCAGACGCGCCACCAGTGGGCGGTTGTCGCAAGCATGATGCTCGCCGTCGAGAACTCGCTCGACATGTTCGAGGCAGAGCTCGATCAGGACAAGTTCAAGACGCTCGACCAGGCCACGGAGCGGGTGGGCCGCCTGCTCGGCGAGAGCGTGATCGTCCAGAGCGTGATCTACGCGTCGATGGCGAAGAAGGACCCGGGCACCGGCAAGGTGCGCACGCAGCCGGCGAGCTGACCCGCCGATGTGCGTCCACATGCGACTTACGGGAAGAAGATCTCAGCCAGCGCGAGCAGCGGCACGAGGATGCCGACCGACCACGCCATGTAGCCGAAGAAGCTCGGCATTTCAACGCCTTCGCCCTCGGCGATCGCCTTCACCATGAAGTTGGGGCCGTTTCCGATGTAGGTGTTGGCGCCCATGAACACCGCGCCGAGCGAGATCGCGGTGAGGAGATCCTCGCGCACGGCGCCACCGGCGATCTGGACGTACGTCTCGCTGTCGACGTGCGGCAGGGTGGATGCCACCTGGAGGAAGACGATGTACGTGGGCGCGTTGTCGAGGAAGCTCGAGAGCGCACCCGTGATCCAGTAAAACGCGATGGGCGAATCGATGCCGAGGTCGGGGCCCTTCGTCGAGAGCACCGCGAGCGGCGTCTGCATCGCGATAAAGATGCCGATGAAGATCGCCGCGACTTCGATGATCGCGCCGAACTCGAAGCGGTTTGCATGGCGCACGGCCTTCGGCGTGAGCCACATGCTCGCGCCGGCGAGGGCGAGCAGGATCCCCTCGCGCACGAAGTTCCCGACGACGAACTCGGAGCCGAGAAGCGGCTTGCCCGGCACGACGAGCGCCACCACCGCGATGGCCGTCGCCAGGAGCGGAATGTTGATCCCGCCCTCGATGCGGAACCGCTTGTGGTCGTCGGCCTTCTGGATCTCGCGGCGCTCCTTCCGGTGAAGCGTCGTGTCGATCGCGAGGTACACCCCGAGGAGCAAGCCGTTCACCAGTAGCCACTCCTTCCAGAGCCCAAAGGTCCAGAGGAAGGGAACGCCCTTGAGGTATCCCATGAAGAGCGGCGGATCACCGATCGGCAGCAGGCACCCGCCGCAGTTGCACACGATAAAGATGAAGAAGATCACCGAGTGCGCGCGGTACTTGCGGCGGCGAATCGACTCGAGCAGGGGCCGGATCAGCACCATCGCGGCACCGGTCGTTCCGACGAAGCTCGCGACCAGCGCGCCGACCGCGAGGATCGTGAGGTTCTCGCGGGGATGTCCGTCGAACGGCGTCTCGATGCGCAGGCCGCCCGCGATCACGTAGAGCGCAAAGAGGAGCGACATGAAGGGCACGTATTCAGCGGGAACCGCGTGGTGGACCGCGTTGCCGATGCCGACGGCGCCTTCGGTCGTTCCGATGTAGGCGAGCGCGGCGCCTGCCGCGAGGAGCGACACCACGTAGCGGTTGAGGTTCGAATGCCACCAGTGTGCGATGCCCGGAAGCAGCGGGAACACCGCGATCGCACCGAGCAGGAGCCCGAACGGCAGCACTCCGACCCACCAGCTCTCGGCGATCGGCGCCTTGATCGACGCGTCGTGTGGGGCCACCAGCAGGAGCGTTGCGATCGCAAGCGTGCCAACCACCGCGATCGCTTTCGCGGTGCGGGCGCCCCAGTCGATGCGACCCGACTTGGACGGAACGGGATGGTGGGAATGGGTTGAGTTGTCCATCGGGGTGGCAGAGTACCGCGCCGGAGGAGATGCGACCGTCGCTCGCACGTCACGCGATACACTCGCAACATGTTCTTGACGCTCGCGATCTCGACGGCCGCGGTGACCCATGCTGTCACGTACGGCGCGTCGGCCACGTTCGATCCGCCCTGCCCGCAGGCGGCCGAGTACATCGCCACCGCCGAGGAGCTCCGCGGTGTGGTCGCCGTCGCGGCGGCTCCCGGCGGCGGAGGATTCCTCCTTTGCACTCCTGAGGCGATGGATCCGTCCGCGCGTGTCGTTGCTGCGAATCTCGTGCTCGCGGCGATCGATGTGGAGTCCGGGGAGGATCGCACTGCGTCCGTCGTACAGCGTGTCTCCGAGGTTGCCCAGCGCGGCGACCTCGGCGCTCCGTGTGCGATCGACGTACGCGCGGACGGCGCGATCGCCGTCGCCGATGCCTCCGGGTTGATCCGGCTGTTCGAGAGCGCAGGCTCGCGGTCGATCGGCGAGGGCATTCTCGGCGAACCCTCCGGCGTCGCGTTTCATGCAAAGGGCATCGCGGTGTCGGATCGACGCGCAGCGGAGGTGGTCCTTCTCGATGACTCAGGCAAGGTTGTCACGCGCCTCGGGCAAGGTCAGATCGGCGACCCGCGCGGCGTTGCCGTACTCGACGATGGATCGGTGCTCGTCGCCGATCGACTGCGCGACTGCGTCTGGCGCTTCGCGGCGGCGGCCGACGGAATGCCGTCGGCCTCGGGTGAAGCGATCGGCGAGTTCGGGTCGAGCCCCGGGCAGTTCAATGCGCCCGGCGATGTCGCGATCCTCGGGAAGGGTGCGGAGTGCTGCATCCTCGTCGCCGACGAACTCAACCATCGTGTGCAGATCCTCGATGCGAACGGTCGCTTTGTCGGCTTCTTCGGGATGCATGCGCTCGTGCCGCGGATGGGCGCCGGTCACATCCACTATCCGCGCTCGATCGCGATCTCTTCCGACGGCTCCACGCTCGTCGTGGCGGAGGCCTTCGAGGATCGCGCGCAGTTCTTCCGACTGACGGCCGAGCCGCAGCCGCCGGGCATCCCTCCCTCGGTCGAGCTGATCTCAAGCCACTTCGGTCCCGAGATCGCCTGCGCGGGCGACCTGCTCGCCGTCGTCGACATCGAGAGTGAGGCCGTCGGCATCCTCGACGCGCGAACGACGCCGCCGATCCACATGACTCTGATGGGCGGCGGAGGTGCAAGTCCGCAGCGGTTCCGCGAGGTCTCAGCGTTGGCGATCGAGCCTGATCGGCGCCGCGTGTGGATCGCCGACCGTGGGCGTGGCGCGATTGACGTGTACGACCTCGTGTGGGACCCGACGAAGGAGCCGGTGGTCGACCTCTTCATGCCGCGGCTTGCGCGCTCGATGCGACTCGATGCGTTTGCCGAGCGGTTGCGCGCCTCGGCGGCGACGAAGCAGTCGAGCTCCGCGCCGCTGCGCACGCCCGACCCCGCGGACATCGCGTTCGCCGGGCCCGACTCCTCGCGTGTCCTGATCCTCGATCGCGCGAACATGGCGGTGCTCTCCACCGATCTCAGGCTTGGTGCCGGGGAAGTCGTGCCTCTCCCGAAGGAGGCGCGTGTTCCGGAAGAGTTCGCGGTCGGGGCGGATGGGAGATGGGCGATCGCCGATCCGGTGGCGCAGGCCGTCTTCCTGCGCGCGGCGGATGGCACGTGGTCGACGCTTCGTGCGCTCGGCGAGTTCGCGCTCATCCGCCCGAGCGGCGTCGAGTTTCTTGTCGATGGCAGCCTCGTGGTGTCGGACGCGGCGCGCGATGCGGTGCTCGTCGGCGGCCCGAGCGGCGGCGCACGAATCGTCGGTGGAAAGGGCGTGCTCGATGAGCAGTTCTGGGATCCGCAGGCGATCACGCCCTCGCCGCGTGGTCATCTCGTGATCGACCGTGGCAACCACCGATTCCAGCGATTCGGCGACGGCTTCACCTGGAACCTCACCGGCAGCATGGGCCGGTATTTTGACCGGAAGCGACGCGGGTCGCCCGGTGGACCGCCGCCTCTTGCGCCTGCAAATCCAGTGGGCTCTTCGAACACTTCGGAAGCCGGACGCGTTCCGGCTGCGAATGGAGGCGCGTCATGAAGCGCGATGGAATCGGTACTGCTCGGCGCGGATCGCTGCGAGGCACTCGAGCCCGATGGATCGCCGTGCTTGCGTTCGCAGGCGCGACTGGCCTCATGGGGTGCGGGGGTGAGTCCCCGTCTGCGTCGACCGCGCCCCCTTCGCAGGCGGATTCGTCGGGCGCGAGCACGGCCACGCCGCCCGCGACCGCCGCAAGCGCGACGGAGGCCTTCCTTACTTCCGGCGCGCGAAGGGGCGTCTCTGCCGACGGCACCTATCGCGTCGCATGGGAACCGGTCGGCGGCATCTTTTCCGATTCCGAGCCGTTTGCGATCGCGATCGAAGTCGAGCGCGTCGACGGACGTGAGTTGGGGAGCGACCTGGCGCTCGCGGCCGATGCCGAGATGCCGCACCACGGGCATGGCATGAATCTCGTACCCGCGGTGAAGCCGTCGCCCGGTCGCGGCCGCTTCATCGCGGAGGGCATGCTGCTCCACATGCCCGGGCGCTGGATCGTGGCGATCGATGTCGAGGAGGGCGGCATTGCCGAACGCGCGCACTGGATCATCGATGTGGAGTGAGCGCATGGAGAACCGAGTGCGACATCGCCGACGCGCCACGATCGTCGCCAGTGGAGCGGTGCGCGCATGCGCGGTGGCGGCGCTCGTCGGCGTTCAGGCCACGCTCGCCGTCGCCCAGTCGATCGATCGTGCCGCGCTTCCGGCGGAGCTCTCGACGCTCACCGACGAGGAGGTGGCGCGCATCGCGCGCATGTCGCCGTTGCCGGTCGTCCCGGGAGACCCGTCGAACCGCTTCGTCGACGACGAGACTGCCGCGCGGCTCGGGCATCGCTTGTTCTTCGATCGTCGCATCTCGCCGGCGGCGGTCACGTGCGCCGACTGCCACATTCCCGACAAGTGGTTTACCGACGGAAAGCCGCTCGGCGACGCGATCGGAACAAGCACGCGTAACACGCCGACCGTGATCGATTCGGCGCGGCGTCGCTGGGTCGGGTGGGATGGCAAGTTCGATTCGCTCTGGTCGCAGGCCCTTGCGCCGATCGAGCATCCCGACGAGATGGGGGGGTCGCGCGAGCGCCTTCTCCGCACCGTGCGCGACGACGTGACGTTGCGCGGGATGTACGAGCGCGTCTTTGGCCCGTGGCCAGCTGCGCTCGCGGCGAAGGACACCGATCCGATCGCGGACGGGTGGAAGGGCGCCGTCGACGGGGGTTCGAACGCTGCCGAGGTCACGGCCGCGCGGCAGAAGACGATTGACGCCACCACGGCGAACGCCCTCAAGGCACTCGGCGCGTACCAGCGCCGGCTTGTCTCTGGCGAGGCGCCTCTCGACCGCGCGGTTTCAGCGCTCAAGGCTGGCAAGGCGGTCGAACCAGCGGACCTCGATGCATCCGCGCTGCGCGGCCTCGCGCTCTTCGTCTCGCGTGCTGGGTGCTTCCAGTGCCATCGCGGCCCATCCTTCACCGACGAGGAGTTCCACAACCTCGGCTTCGCGGGCGCGAACGGCAAGGTGCCCGACGACCCGGCTCGACTGGCGGCGGTCGACTTCCTGAAGGCGAGCCCGTGGAACGCTGCGGGGGGGTTTAGCGACGCCGCCAACGCGCCGAAGGGTCAGATGGTGCGTTCGCTGCGACGCTCGGGCGAGCTCTTCGGGCAGTTCCGGACGCCGCCGCTGCGGGGCGTGGCGCGCACGCCGCCCTACATGCACGACGGGCGCCTTGCCTCGCTTGCCGACGTCGTCCGGTTCTACGACACCCTCGAGGGTGCTTCGCCGGTCGGTCACCACGGGGAGAACGTGCTCGTGCCTCTCGGACTCACCGACGGAGAGCGGGCCGATCTCGAGCGCTTTCTGTCGAGCCTGACCGGAAAGGGACCAAATCCGGAGTGGAGTCGGGATCCGGCCCCCCCGGAACGGCGAACCGCCGAGCCTGAAGGTCGGTAACCTCCGCGGCCCGGAGGTCCGATCATGGCAATGCCATCGGAGCCACTTCCGGCGGCTGCGCCGAAACAACTTGGATGTCGCGCCGCGTGAGGTACGTTTGATCCGCGGCGGCGTGTGCGATGTCGGGAGGGCCGCCGGATTCCCCGGCGGTCCGCAATCGAGGGGGGTTCTGGCCGTTCAGTCGGCCCAACCCGAGATCACGCCTCAGGTCCATTCTGAGGCAACCCAGTCAGACGGGGCCAGTCAGACGGGGCCAGACAGACGGGGCCGACCGCGCGATGGGCGCGAACCGGCGAGTGTGGGCGACTTTCGCCCGAAGAAGCGAGCACAGAACGGAGATTCGTATCGTGACCTTGAAGCGCACCCTCACCTGCAGAACCCTTGCTTCGTTCGTCCTTCCGGCGCTCTGCGCGGTCGGCTCCGTCGGCATCGCGCAGGCTCATGACGACGACGGCAAGATCCGTGACCGTCAGAAGCCCGTCCGCGCGACCGCCTACCGCGCGGACGACCCGAAGTCCGACGGAGACGTCGCAGGCATCTTCGACTCGAACGGTGTCGTGCTCAAGAGCTGGCTCCCGCTCAACACGCTGTCGGCCGGCGCCCAGAACGGCAACAGCTGCTGGGGCTACGTCGGGACCGACGGCAAGGAGTACGCGATCATCGGTCTGTACGACGGGACCGCGATCGTCGACATCACCGTGCCCGGCAACGCGCAGTTGAAGGCCTTCGTGGCCGGACCGGCGAGCCTCTGGCGAGACGTGCGCACCCACAGCCGCTACTGCTACGCGGCGAGCGAGGGTGGCGGTGGCATCCAGGTCATCAGCCTCGCGAGCATCAACAGCGGCTCGGCGCCGGTGGTCAACACCATCACGGCTCCGACCACCACCACCGCGGCGACTCATACGCTTGCGATCGACAACGTGAGCGCCTTCCTTTACCGCGCAGGCGGTGGATCGAACGGCCTCCGCATGTACAGCCTCGCCGATCCATCGAATCCGGCCTACGTCGGACAGTGGTCGAACATCTACATCCACGAGGCGCAGGTCGTCACCTACACGACCGGCCCCTACGCGGGCAAGCAGATCGCATTCTGCTTTGGCGGTGGCAACGGCGGCTACGCCAACACCGGCCTCTACATCGTGGACGTGACCAACAAGGCCGCTCCCACGCAACTCGGCTTCGTCACCTACCCGGGCGCGCGCTTCTGCCACCAGGGCTGGCTCGATGAAGAGCGGCGTTACATGTACATCAACGACGAGCTCGACGAGGGTGACACCGTCTCGGTCACCACGACCATCGTCGTCGACGTGTCGAATCTCGCCGCTCCGGTCTACGTGAACTCCTTCAACAACGGGAGCCCAGCGATCGGTCACAACATGTACGTAAAGGGTAACTACCTCTATGAGGCGAACTACCGCGCGGGCCTCCGCGTGTTCGACCTCGGCGCGAACCGCACGGCTCCGCCCGAGGTTGCGTTCTTCGACACATACCCCGGCTCGGACGCCGCGAACTTCAACGGCCTCTGGAACATCTGGCCGTACTTCCCGAGCGGCACCGTCATCGGCAGCGACATCGAGCGCGGTCTCTTCGTCTGGACGATCGGCGGGCCGGTTGCGACCTTCTCGGTCGCCAGCGCGCCAGCGACCGTGAATCCCGCAGGTGGTTCGACCGTCGACGTGACGATCACTGCCGGTCAGGGCCAGACGCTGAACACCTCCACCGCGCGCATGAAGGTGACGGTCGGCACCACAACGACGACCGTGCCGCTCTCTCCGCTCGGTGGAAACGTCTTCCGCGGCACCTTCCCGGCGACGCCGTGCACCTCGACGGTCTCCTATGTCTTCGAGGTCGAAAACAACCAAGGCGAGGCCTCGACCGACAATCCCCGCACGGCCTTCTCCGCGGTCGCGGTGGTGACTGCGGTCGACGAGAACTTCGAGGCGGCGAACGGCTGGGTTGGCGGCGTTGCCGGCGACACGGCGACGAGCGGTCAGTGGGTGCGTGTTGACCCGATCGGAACGAGCGCGCAGCCCGAGGACGATCACTCGGCCACCGGCACGGTTTGCTGGGTCACCGGGCAGGGCACCGCAGGCGGAGCCGCTGGCGCGGCCGACGTCGATGGTGGCACCACCACGCTGCTTTCGCCGGTCTTCGACATGTCGCAGATGGACGAGCCGACCGTTGAGTACTGGTACTGGTACTCGAACAACCTCGGTGGCGCGCCGGGCCTCGATTCGATGCCCGTCGAGATCACGAACAACGGCGGCACGACCTGGGTGCTCATCGAGGACATCGCGACGAACAACGCGTTGTGGACCAAGCGGTCGTGGCGCGTGCGCGACTTCATCACGCCCACCGCGAACGTCCGGGTGCGCTTCGTGGCCCGTGACCTCAACCAGGGTTCGCTCATCGAGGCCGGTGTCGACGACTTCAAGATCGTCAACGTCGATTGCTCGGCGACGATCCCGGGTGACCTCAACGGCGACGGTCTCGTGAATGCGGCCGATCTCGCGGGGCTTCTCAGCGCGTGGGGCGCCACCTCGGGCGCCGCCGACATCAACGGCGACGGCAGCGTCAACGCAACCGACCTTGCGATCCTGATCTCGAACTGGAACGGCTGACCGGTTGCTTGCGCGCTGCGCCCGCGTCATAATCGCGGGGACATGGCAGCGCGCCTCGACCAGCACCAGATCGTTTCGAACAACCCACAGTCACGACAGGGCGGCTTGCGCAGGCAGGCCGCCCTTTCTCTTGCACTCCGCAACGGGGCGATCGTCGCGCGCGGCGGATTGATCCTCGCGCTCGGCGGCCTCATGGTGGCGGCGGGTGCGCAGGACACGGCGCCCACGACATCGCCCACGACATCGCCCACGACATCGCCCACGACATCGCCCGAAACGGGCGGTACCGAGCACTTCAAGCAGGCTGTCGAGGGTTCCACCTTCGAGATCGAACTG